>Ga0179593_1499125_pt1 | contig 27325 bp, 33 predicted proteins | sample CZODoug2_1_08_16_FD_185931 | JGI IMG/M metagenome (GOLD analysis project Ga0179593, IMG submission 185931) | Vadose zone soil fungal communities from Angelo Coast Range Reserve, California, USA - CZODoug2_1_08_16fungal (PacBio error correction) | ecosystem: Environmental > Terrestrial > Soil >...
AAAGGGGGAAAGAAATGTATTACGTGGAAGGGTCAGACGAAGGATGGACCAAAGACTTGTCTCGAGTTTTCCGCTGAGAGAAGGGATGTCCACCCCTGCTTTGCGTATCTAAGTCTCAATCAGAGGACTGGCACGAGGGCAAAAATGAGGAAACCTTGAGCTACCAGCTCCAACGGTTCTAAGTTCTTAGTTGGGGGCGACAGGGAAATGAATACGGTGGGTGCACTGGCTGGGAGTAGGGTGGTGGCGGGGCAGGGGGACTGTGTCTTTGTTTCTTTTGGTTAGTCATGTCGTGGGAAACTCACGGGTTCTGAGTGTTCTTCCTGTAATTGGTCAGGTTGAACGGTGCAGGGGTGCGGGGTAGAGCAGCTCAGAAGAATGGCACTGTAGTCAAAGGAAGAAGAATCACACCAAGGAAGGTAAGAAAATGGAGGGTTGCCATGCTGGGAAACATACAACTTGGGAGAAAGCGATGAAGTGTTGAACTGCGGATACCTATGGCAGGAAGGATCATCAAAGGGTCCATAGGAGAGTGCGATGGAGGGGACAGTAATAATGGGGGATCAGTTCTCGTACTAAGGAATAGAAGTGCAGCAGCCCTGAAGTAGCAACTTGGGGAACTTAAAGGGGATCGAAAATGGGGGAGGAAAAGGCTCTTAAGGAAACCGAATAAACGCAACCAAGGACTGACCAGGGCTTCATAAACCTTTCCTCGGGAACACAAAGAAAATCCAAACGAAAAGGGATTTGCCCTAATAATAGATGCCAAAGCAAACGAGACGCGCAAAAAACTCCAACACTACGTTCAGGAGAGATACGGGAAAGGCCTGAATTGGTTGAGGCACATGATAGGGACACTGATCCCGGAAAGAATAAAATAAAAGTATAAGACGATGGTAGGTCGGAACAAAAAAGAAGGGAAAATAAACCTACCAGAATAAAGAAAAAGGAGCTTTCCAGAAAGGAAAAGGAAGGAGCATGGCGCCGCTTGTAAGAAAAAGAGACCCAAACAAATGCCTCCGTAGAACGATGCCATGAGAGAACAGGACAAAAAAAAAAACCACGGTGGAGAAAAAGGGTGCTAAAATGCGTGGAACTAAGAGCGCGGTCAAAAATTTCATATCTTCAGAAAACCGTCGATTAAGGGAAACTACGAGGAAAAAGAAAGAAGTGAGGAATCTATTTACCACGATCTGGGGGGGGAAAAACTTAGGGAAACCTACCCTGTGGGTTGCACACGAGTTCAATCCGATTCTCAGATACTTCACGAGTTCGGAGAGGGAGAGGGGGACACGAGAAACGATCGCCTTAAAAAAAAGTGAAAAAGGAGAATAAAAAGGAAAGAGCACCAGAAAAAAACAAGGGACGTTCTCGTGGGGGACGTGGCAGTGCGCTGGGGGACGGGCACTACAAAGTCCTTGTTACGTAACACGCCGACGAAATATCAATATTAAGGGTGCAGGAGGAAAAGGGTTGGCAGGGTCAAGGGGAAAAAGAGGACATGAAGGTCATTTTAGGAGTAAGGCAGATTTCAATAGGCATGGAACACCGTGAACGTCAAAGGAGAGTTGAAAACTCCCTATTAATCCGAACGACATTGGGAAAGACGGCATAAAGAAACTGAAACTAAAGTGGGAGGAGACTATAAATCTCCACCATCCCCAACCAGCCGAGATTTCTTGCCGGGGAAGGGGGTTGACAATAAAAGGGAGGGGAGGTGTAATAGCCAAGGAAAGGATAAAAACCGGGGCATGTAAAAAGAAATCATATAAAAACTCAGACCGAAAACAAAACATACCAATTCTGGGTCGTTCCGCCGCGGATGAAAGGAAGGTTGAAAGGGGCAGGAATTCTGCAGCGTGGGGAGGATGGCGAGGGGGGCTTTTAAGGGAGGAAGCACCGACTGATTAACTTTTCATGAATCAAGCTACAACGCATCGAATTGATGCGACTGGTTGACGAACACGGAGGGAGGAACGGGAGTGGCCTGAACATGCTTGGAAAAAGAGGGGGAGACCGAAAAAGGCGGGGCAGCAAAGGAGACCGTGTTTACGGCAGGACCGCGGAGGGCCCGTCTCGGAGAATCACGAGTGGAGTGCATGGGAACACAGAAAAAACACAGCTTCATCTGGGTCTGCAGCACAAAGATCGTAAAGGGGGAGAAAGAAAAGTACTAGACTACCACCGCAGAAGGCCATAGGGTCTTCATGTTTCAGGCACGGGGTTGGAACTTATTGGTACTAGGAGAGGGAACGGGGATCAATCAGAATAAAGGAAAAGAGAACGTGAGAGTTAAAATTGTTATAACCAGTATATCTGTTCGGTAGATGAGAAATACCAACTCGCGACAGGGGAGGGGGAGGGCAACTTCGGTGCTATTTTAGGAAGATGCGAGTGAAAGGGGAGGAGTTCCTATTAAGATACGTAAGGTGAAACTCCAAGACGTCGTCTCGCCGAGCGATAAAGGGGTATGAGACCAACTTCCTAAGGGGAGTGGGGGCGGAAAGAAATATCCTGGAAGAGGATTAGGCAGTGTGTGAGAAGCAGATAGGCCACTAATCCTCGTGGAACAACAGTTTTGGAATTTCCAGTGAATGGAGGACCTATTCGGGATCCTGTTAAAAGGACCATAGGAGAAAAAAGCTTAATTCTACATGATCAGACACAACGGAAAACCTTTCTCCTCCTTGTAATTCTCCCACTTGGGGTCTCAGGGTGGATCCCTTTCTAAAAGGGGGCTACCTGGAGAGGCTGCTCAGCCCCCCCAACCCCAAAACCCCCCTCCAACAAAAACCCCCACCCCCGCCAATCCGTCCACAAGAAGAGACCATTACCGAAAAAGGGAACTCTCATGACCAATACTTTAGGGTCGTCCTTCTCATGTCGAAGTCTTCTCCAAGGTATTGCAAGACTTTTAATGAACATTGCCGCGGGGGGATTATCAATCACGTTGTTAGAGGAACAAAGACTGTAGAAGAAGGCTTCCAGTAGCGAAAGAAACGAAGTACAAGATTTTTTTAGTCATGTCTTGGCACTGGTGCTGAAACAGCCGGGTAGTGGGGGAGGAAACCTGTTGAACATGAGGAAGGGTACGAGGGGGGAAAAGGAAGTCACAGAGAGGGGAAGACATCCACCGAAGGGGTAGGCTTCGGACCATGCCTCCTCATTCAATAATACAGACTAGGCAGGAAGGTGCTGAGCACGAAGCACCTCAAAGGAAAGAAAGGGGCAAACACGTCCATTACGGTTGGAAAGGCGACTCGGGGTGGTGCTCAAAGACAGGGCTCGAAACCTGCGTTTCTAACTTGGTTGTGCTACGGAGGCGATACGACGCAGGAAAGGGGAAGGAGAAGGGAACAAACGGCCGAACCATTAAAAGAGGGGGGATCAGTTGAAGGAAGAAAAGAAGGACTTCACTCCCGAGGGAGAGAAAAAACTGGGTGTGGGGAAATAAATACAAATAACTTGCCACTTCCGGGTAATTTGTTGGCACGGCAAGACGTTGGGGGGGAGGGAGTTGCAGGACTTCTGGAACGCGCCTCACCATATCCGAAGAGAAGGGAGGACAGGAGGGGAACACCACAGAGACAGAGCCCACGCCGGTTAAGAGATCAACAACAACATGAGGAAGAAAGGGGCAATGGTGAGGAGAGGAAGATCGTGTGGAAAAAAGGAAGAAAAAGACGCAGCCGAGATTTTTCTGCGGAAGTGGTCCAAAGAGGGAGACTGAAAAAAAAAAAATAGGTAACTGCCCGTGCCAAAACAGTCTTCCCGTGCAGTCAAGGGTCTTTTTGTCATCAAAAAAGAAAAGTCTGGGCACCAAAGGCGACTGTCAATCCTTTGCCCGGCGAAAAGAAGAGAGGGGACATGGTCGGGGAAAAAAAAAGGAACGACGGCGAAGAAAGAATATTTCAGTCAGTAAGAAAAACCCTTGCCACCGTTTAGGACAGAAAGGTGAGGGGGAGCTGGGCTTTTTCTCACCACTCGACAAAAGAAAAGCCGTCAGGAGGGGAAGTCTCAGAACGGGGGGAATGGCGGAATGGTCCGCCTCAATCCTGAATCCGACGAGGAAAGGCGGAAGGCTCTTTGACAGTACCATTCGGCAGAGATCGGATGGGCTTCGCGTGGGGGCGAGCGACCGATCAGGTGAAAGGAAGTGGAATCACAATACTGTCCGGGAAGGCAACCGACCTGAAAAGAGAGGGAAGACAATATTGAAGGCGTGAGGGGGAGGGAACGCTACCGGGAAAAGGAGCGAGAAGAAGCAGGGGGGTCACTCTACCGATTATGACAAGGTCGATGAAAACTAGGCAAGTGGTCTGACGAAAAGGAGTGCAAGAAAACAGGGGTAGGACGCCTCCGGCCCCGATAAAGGAAAAACATGAGCCAAATCGCGTGGGTACATTAAAGAGGCTAAATTCTTTGTGCGAGGAAAATGGGGTAATTGTTTATATCCGCAGCCAATTCTGAAACACGGAGAAAGTGAGAAAGGAGAAAAAGGGGGAAAGGGGAAGCTTATTAAACCCAGGGAGGATCGACGGGGTGATTGATCGACCGGACTCAAATTCTTCTTAGCCTGGGGTCACTTGGAAAGGTCATCTCTAGGGAAGAGTTCAAGTGAATCCACTCAAAGGTATGGTGCTGAAAAAAGTAGATTCTCGGCTCACAACTGTGAAGGAGAAGTTCACGGCGATAGCGGAGTTTACTGACGAAGCCGAGAAGTTTTTAGCTACAACTGAGAGAGAAGGGAGCAGCCGCGAGGAAAGGTCATCGAACTTCTGAGGGTCCTCGTACAACTAACGCGAGAGAATGCAGAGAAACCTAAGATTTTTACAAAACACTAAATAACTCGAGGTTCTGGTATGGGAAAGAAAGTGAAAGTAGGGTACTCCTTTGTCTCCCCAAGCCAGGGAAAACGGGGGTGGCGACCATCGTTCTCCTTGTGAGACGGGGGTCGGCGGGGTTGGCAATTGGTGGTGACGGGAAGAAGGCTGCAGAAAAAAAGGGTTGAGGCGCCCAATTCAAGGGTTGCGATGGAAAACCCAAGGAGGAAGGAGGGTGGGGGGGGGGGGGGCCAGTGTCAGTGAGTGTCGTGAACTGTGCGCGTGTGGTGGGTGGGCGGAGAAAGGGGGGCGCGGGAACAAAAAGATGGGGAAGAATGTGTGTGTTGGGGTGCGACGTGGTGAAGAGCAAAATGGTGTCCTGAAGAAGGGCCCGCTATGGTGGAACGCTGCGTTGGTGCGGAAGGGGAACGTGAAACAAAACGTCTGGGTGGGAAAGGGTGGGGTGAAAAGGGGAGAAAAGACGAAAAAAGTGGGGAAACGCGGGTTGGGAGGGGTCAAAAAGGGAGTCTTGGGGGCGCGGAGGGCGTGGAATTGGGAGGGGGTTCGCATTGAAAGTGTGGGCTGAGAATAGGGAGAAGTACGAGGTGGCCGCCATCGGGGAAAAAGAAGGTGTATCGTAGATGGGGTGTCTCCAATGTCTGGTGTAGGAGGGGGAGGGTGTCTTGGTGGCGCTGTGTCGTATCTCGTGTGCAGAAGTTGTAAGTGAGATTTGAATGCGGGTCCGGTAAGAGTGGCGTGCATACTGGGGGGTGTAGTAAAAACATGCTGGAAAGGGAGGTCCTCTGCTGACAGGGTGTGAGAGGGTGCTGTAACGGGATAGTGAAAGGATCGGAAAAAATCTGAGGTGGGGGACCTTGGGGGGTGAGGCTTGTCAGAGCAGAAAGTCGCTGGGGTGACGGTGTTGGGGAGGCGTAAAACGTAAGCTAGAAGGTGGGGGTGAGGGAGGGGTGGGGGGGAGAAAAACCTTCAGTTGGGGGGGTGGGAGTAGGGGGTGGAAGGGGCATTAAGGAGGAGTGGGGGTGCCTCGGTTAAGGGGGCATAAGAACAAAGGGAGGAGGGGTGGTGCGGGCTTGGCGGTGCAGGGGTGTGTGGGTGGAGATGCGTTGTTTTTGGCGCTTGGTCAAGAAGTGCCAATGGAGCAAGAAGGGAAAAGAGGGGAGTGTTCTGTTAGCGTGGAGAAGGACGTAGGAAATTTCGTGAAAGAAAGCTACGGGTTGTGGGTGCGGGTACCGAAAAAGGGGAACGGGTTTAAAGGATCGAAAGTGTATCTTAAAACAAGGGGGGGGACCGCGAAACAATGGAAGAGACAAAAATATCCAACTGACTCCCGCAGAATATAGTTACGGAAAGAAGGACCCCAACTTTCATTCGGTGATCAGGGGGAAACTTGGAGAAAGACCTTATCGAGATGGTGGAAATATATCGCCTAACTTATGGGGGGGGAACGTGAACTTCGTTATCATCAAGGGGAGGATCGGCGGGGCGGGGGGAGGCAGGAGGGGGGGGGGGGGGGGGGCGCTGAAGGTCGGGAGACAAAAGGCGTGGGGAAAAAAAAAGGGGTCGGCTGCAATGTCGCGTCGGGCTCTCAGGCATAAGTACAAATGCAGGACAGTTCGTTTGTTCGCCGCTGGGGGGACAAGTTCCTCCGGGCGGGGGCGAACGGCAGAAAAGCGCATGGGGGATCCAAACTCTCATTTCAAAAAGTATGAGGCGCTGGTCGCAGGGAATAAGTATGGGATTCTAAAGACCAAAAAAAAAGCGAGGGGGGAAGCTATGCAGGTCACTAAAAATTCGGAAAGGGACAGGGGGGGCAAAAGTAACGGGGGGGTCGCATAAACAGGAATAACAAACCAAAAAGTAAGAAGAAGTTAAACGGCGTAAATCACTTGAAGCTCACCAAGGGCAGAGGGGCAAATCTAAAAAGGGGAAGAAACGTACACAGAAGGGAAGCTCTAGAATAATAACATTGGGGGGGTACGGGGGGAATTCTGGCGGGGGGGGGAAAACAGCACACATACATAGATGATGTGTGCAGGAGAGGGGGTGCACCCAAGGATAAAACGGCGGAAAAGTGCCCGCTGCATTGGCATGGGTTACGAGGATTCTCGGGTAAGGCGAGCCAGAGCGTTAGAGCAACGGCGGAAAAGGGGGAGCGCACAAGCGGACTAAAGGGGAACAAAAGACCGACTAGCAGAGGAAGGGCGGGCAGGTAGGGAGGACGTCAGGAAATCCTCATTTACATCGAAATGGGAAGCCTTCCAAAAAAGTTATGAGCAGAAGCTGGAAACTAAAGAAAGACGGGTCGAATCAGCAAGAAAAGAAAAAGGAAAAAGGATTCTGGAGTCCGGTGGTTTGGCGGGTGCAACAGCCAGGGCGTCTCTATAAAAAAACCGAGGGCTTCAGTGACCTGGGGGAAGGGAAACTTGGGGATGGAGAGCCTTGATGGAATGCAGTGGGAGGTATGGCGGGAGGGAGGCTTGTAGATTAAAACGCGAAGGAGGAGTAGGTAAGAGGGAAGACCTTTGGGCAGGGTCTCTTCTTCCAGGGGCACTAAAGTGAAATGTGGACCTCAAAACACTACCTAGGTGCAAGACGGGAAAAGTCTCTGTATCAATCAACTCAACATCAAGTTTAAAATCAGGGGAATTCGGGAAAAAAAACTTGAGAGAGAGAAAGTCGTGTTGCAAAACTGAGGCAAGGGAAAATAACTCCTCACGTCAATAAAATTGACCCGTTTGACTCTATAAGAAAACAAAAAACTTAGGGAGAAGAATATATAATCGGTTGAACAATAAGGGGTGAGGAAGGGAGCAAGACTGCTGCCGATGATGGGCTCGACACATTGGCCGACGATTAAAAATAATTTCAACCCTCTGGGAGGGAGCGAGGACAGGGCAGCGAAAATCAGCGGAAAGGAGAATCACCGAATCAAACAATCACGGCGCCCGCGAAAACGTCAAGTAGAGCAGAACTGTCGACCTGCTGAGAGAGGAGGAGGAAAGAAATCAAGATCAAAAACAGACCGTAACATGAAATCAATGTCTCCCATCCACAATACAATACAGGTCACGACTAACGCAGTCCTTCTTATAGCCGAAAGGAAAGAAAGTTGCAACAAAAACCAAGGTACGCTAAGATATTAAGGTTTTTTTAAAGTTAAAGGATGACGGGGACGTAGGGACCTCACTGCATACGTCGGCTAAACTAAGGCTACTTTACATTAAATAAATGATGAGTTTCGAGAAGCACAGCACATGAAGAGATTGACAGGCCCGGGGTTCGATCAAAATTGAGACTGAGTCATAGTCCTTTTCAAAGGTTAGAATGACCAGGAAGACGTTAAAGCAAAACCGGACATCCGCGGAGGAAACTTTTCCCATTACGGTATCTCGGGGAAAAAAAAAAATTGATAGAACCCGTATTAGGGGGACATAAGAAACCTGGAAAATGGAACCTATCGAGAAGGAAGCGAGAGCCCGACATAAGTCCGTGCTTTTCAAGTCAATCAGTCAATGGGCCTTAGGGGGGGGATGTCGTTGCCTTGAGACGGGTACCAAAGTAGACCGATGGGTCGGGAAAAAACTTCTGAACAAAGACGCACAGCAGAGCATGAAAATAAACAACCGTGATCTGCAGGCAAGAAACAAAGCTTCGCCGACATTTCCTATTCGCGAATTAAAAACAAAACAGCAGGCTCCAAAAAGAACTGAATAGAAGGAATTGAGTAACCATAAGAGGGAAACGAGTACGGGTCTAACGTCACAAGGGGTTTCTATCCTGACTTTTGGAAGAAGAATGTCTTGGTGCCGGGGGGGGTGGGGGGGCGGTTCCGGGGTCGGAGGTGGTCGATGGGCCGTATTCCATGGGGGAAAACAGGTAGAATAAAACACAGAAAAAAAAATCAGAAGGGCGGAAAAGTTCAGGGAAAGATAGTTTCTCTCTGCTGGTATCAAGAAAGAACCGGGTTTCAATCGGACCACTATGCTTCAAAAGCTTCGAAAAGTTGATGAGAGGTAGAATCCCCTCTGCACTCAAAAGGCAAGAGAATTTAACACCATGGGGAAAATAAAAATTCACATAGGGAGACACAGACAGAGCCAGGGTTATCGTTGAGGTAGTGTTCTGGAACCAGTTTTATGGAAACCAGCACGAAAAATGAAGATGTAGATGGGGATTCGGAAAGGGTGCAAAAGGCTGTAACGTGGGGTATGGCAAACGGGTAGATGGGAAGGAGAAGAATGCTGTCAGGGGGAAAGACCAAATCTTCGCGGCCTGGACACCGAAGGAGAGAGAAAAAGAAAAAAGGACGAAGGCCGTGTGGCTCAAAACTCCAACGAGTCTCAGAAAGACAGGGTGACTCGAGAAAAAAAAAAAAAATAACAGGGCAAGGCCCGAAGTCCCACCACCCGCCCCCAAACCAACCCCGACACATACCCCCCCTCTGCAGACTCAAACCCAAAGGGATCAAGATGTAGGTGCAGGGAAATGGAAAGTAGCACGCTTTCTTCGCCTCGGGGAGAAGGGAAATTGGACTCACATAAGGACCTGACAAAAAAGCTCTACCTACCAAGAAAAGAACGAAAATTCTGGAAGTACTGGGAAGTCGGGGGGGGGGGGGGGGGGGGGGCAAGTCGCGAAGCAAAAAAATGTGATAGAGGAAGGGGATAGACGATGCATAATTGCGTAAGTTTCGTACGTCAGGGGCCTCAGATTACTTTCAATGAAAAAATCGAAAACACGGCAGAATACGAATTGCCTACGAAACTTACAAGACAGGCAGGTGACTAAAAAGCACTGTGAGGGGATTAACTGCGGGCCAAACTGAGGCAAAAATTCAAAGCGGGTTTAGGAGGGAGAACAGGGTGATAATGACCCTCGCGGCGGCCCGGAAATAAAAGAAACTAATAAGGAAAACTATCTGAAAACTACTTAGAGGGAGGGATCACTCGCGTCGTCACAGGGTGAACTAGAAGGAAAAACTCTAATGACCAGCAGCCGCAATTAATAAAAAAGCGTTGGTAAATAAAGTCACGGACTGAGGAGCGGTTGGGGGACGGCTGGATAGAAGGGGAGAATGTACCTTGTAGGGAAAGAACGAGAAAGGGAAAGGAGATAAAGGTCATCCAAGGGGAATTAATTGGAGTGTAAGATCCCTAAAAATCGCGGGAAAGGGTATTTTTAATTCAGACCGGTACTAGGTTTCATAAGGAGCAGAGAGGGGGGCGAGGAGCCTTAATATACGTTATTAAGACCAGAGGAAAAGGCCGAAAAGAGCGAAAATGGAGTTCTCCCACCGTTCCGAAGGGGGACGTAAACTGCCTGCTATGAAGGAAAATGAAGGAGCAAGTTGTGCATACTACCCGAGAGCCGAGCAGAGAGAGACTTTTGTGAAACACAGTGAAAGGCGAGAAAGAAAGCGGGACTGTTAAAGGTTGAAGAGCTACGACGATGATTAAAGATGATCGTCTCCCAGGGTCAAACCCGAAGAAATGGCTGACCTAAGTGGGGTCAGAAGTGCTAATTGTTACTGTAAGTGGGGAAAGAGTGTTGTCGACCAGTGAAAAAGGGGTGACGTGTCTCCCTTTCTCCTTTCTTATAGGGGAGCAGACTCAAAAGGCAAAAGGCCGCGAAACGAAGGGATTGGTTGTGCAAGGGAAAGGCAGGGAAAAACGAGTGGTCTTCTTATCCGATTGGGCGGGCCGAATGGGCGGAAGAAAAGGGAGGCAGCGCTTTGGGAACTGCAGGGCATCGACCTCAAAAATGTAGAGGACAGCGCAAGAAGTAACAGGGGGAGTCGCGGGGAATAGTAGACAGGACAGGGAAAAAAAGCAAGGATGTTTTATGCGAAGGATGGCAGCGGACTCACCTATTGGGGGGGTGGAATCGGGTTGTAACATGGCGGGAGAGGAAAACAATAACATATCCAAGATCTAGAGCACTCGAAGGGCCTAAGGGGTAGGGTAGCCTCCTGAAGAGACCTCGGGGGGGAGGCAAGAAAGGCGCCCATCAGCAAACTTCGAGACGTTTTCAGTTCCAATAAAGAGAGGCTCTAGGAGTTGGGGCCAAAACCAGTGCAGAAAAAAGGAAGAGTTCGGAGCGGGGGGAAGGGTCGTGAAGGAAAAAAGGACGACTGGCAAGGAGCTTGAAGGATCCGAAGTCAAAAGCTACGGTCCGACCATCAAGCATCGGCTATTTGTCTGCGGAAGCGGTAAGGAAGAGGAGCTGCAATACGAGAGGAGAGTAACACGCTAGGTCGGCAACGCAATCAGAGCAGAGAGACGAGCGGGAACCAGAGGGCAAGAAGGGGTGGGGTGGGGACATTGGCAAACTCCGGAAGAGAGAGTGTGGGGGGCGTTGCGGGGAAGGACACTGTAGAAACCAGAAGCACCAAGAACTGCGCTTCGACTTGGGGTGACCAAAAAAGAATAGATCGATCGCACAAAGGATCATCAACAACAACTTATTAAGAAAAAGATATCAGGCGTTGCGTGATCAGAGAGGAGGGGGTACAGACTCAAGAGTGAGGCGGTTTCTGCCATGACTCCTGAACAAAGAGCAACGAAACCACCGGAGAAAAAAAAATTCCAACCATCGAGAAACGTCCTAGAACGTTATTTGTCTTTTCAAAAGCAAAGTGAGCCTGAAGGAAAGGTGGGGAATCCTTTTCTGGCCTTTGAAAAGCGCAAACGAAACTAAGGCAATTTCTTCAACTTTGCTAGACTTACATAATTAAAAAGTGCAGGGGAGGGTCAGTGCGACGTCAAGGAAAAAATTTCTACGTTCCTGTCACCGTCACGTGGCCGGGAGAGGGAACATGGCTGGTGCGAAAAACCACGAAGAGCGCTACTCCGGAAACGGAAAGACTGGATGCAAGGGGGGTGTGCGATAGGACGCGAAAACCGGATACATGCTCGGGTATGCTGACGAAGCTGCTTCATGGGAGAAGCGTCGTCGAAGGTCGCTGGTTCGGTGGTTACCGAAATTTGCAAGCAGAAAAGAGAAATGTGGGAAAGGTTCAAAAAAGAAGTTAAAGCACACCAGAAAGCCCCAAAACTCAACAGAATGAGTGCCAAAAAAAAGGAATTCGACGTCCTCTCCCAGATGGAGGAAGACAAGAAGCCTCGAGGCAGGACGAATGTTAGAGAAAACTGAAAATCACGGTCTGGGCACCGCTGCATGGCTCAGTAAAGTGAGGGTTTTGCTCCCTTGGAGGACCGGCCTAGAAGAAGACAGGACAGGCCAATCGGGGTCAGGTTGCGACGGCTTGCAAACGTGATGTGCTGGTTGGGGGGGTTATACGTTTTTCTCACGCCATAGAACAAACAAGTCTAGGCTATCAAGGAGAAAAAAGGTGGTGGGTAGAACAGAAGAACAATGGGGAAATACTTCTAGATGGAAAAAGGAGGGAGAAAAGGTTCTCAAGGTTGGTGGGTAGACGAAATCAGTCCGATCACTCGTCGTGAGCTCGTACAGTGGAAAACTGTCACGCTACGGTATCAAGAAGGGTGAACCGGGGGATTCCACAATAGCTTCTAACGCCGCGACAGGGTCAAACTTAAAAAAAGAATGCAGAAAGGAGAGCTTGAATGAAAAGAAGAAGTCGGACAGGTGCTCTACGAGATACGAAAATGAGCGCACGGGGGTCTCTCATACGTACTGAAGAAGAAAAATCCGCGATAACTCGAAGATGCTCAGCGCATCTATACTTGAAGAAACTAAAGGAGGGAGAAGTGGTCTGTAGGGCAAGCCCTCACTTGTACTCCCGAAATTATCTAATCCCTGGAGAACCTGGAGCCTTCTAATGCCCTCACGCCAGGAGACCCGTGAGAATCAAGTCAAAAAATAACGGATAGGCCTCAGTGAAAAAATCCAGTACTTGGCTGCTATTTCAGGGAAAGGGAAGGGTGCACTTAGATGTCACCGTTGGGGGCGAAGCTTTAAAGTATGAAGTGGGGGACGAAGTGGTACGGACATTAAAATTTAGAGAGGTTCCGTGCAGACTGCCCGAGGGGGGGGAAAGGACAGGAACAAAAGGGTCAAAGGCGAACACCCACAATTATTCCGAAGCAGGTTTGGAAAACAGTGCACGAGCAAGTCATTCTAGAAAGACGAGTGTAGGCAAAAAGAGTCAGAGAAAAGTACTAATGACCTTTTTAATTTGCAGGCGCAAGGGAAGGAATGGAGAGGTAAGACATAGCCTAACACGGGGAAAATAAAAAGCACGGCAACTACCGCAGTTAAGTGAAAAATTCATTGCGCTAGGGGGAGGAGCCACTACCCTGGAAAAAAGATTGGTCGGGGATTTCTCGTGAAAGGAGATCGAAGCGGCCAGGCAGTTGAAGGGACTGCAAACTTAAATCGCTATCAATCAGGGGGAAAGACACACGACGGTGGGAAAGGATTCAATAAAATATGAGAAGGGGGAGATTGGAAAGCTCGAATCGCAAGGGGCCCGGGTGACGGGGACTCTTCGGTCAAAAGGGACTTGATTATACGTAGTTAGTAAATGAGAAAGCCTCTGCAAAGTTCGTTGGAAAGTAGATAAATGAAGGGATGAAGAGTTGGACCAGCCCTTACTGAAGAGTTCAGGTTTTAAAGAAGTTCCCATTAGCTTTACTACTTCACAGGAGAGGATTGGGGGGAGGGCGGGGGGTTAGTAAATAAAAAGCGGGGGTGGGGGGGGGGCTGTGGAGCTGAACAAACGTTCAAAAAAGGCGCTTTCTTGGTTACTCCTCTGATTAGGGGATTAGGACCAGGGGGAGGGGTTGCATGAGGGCGCAATCGGGAAGAGACAGAACAGACTTACAATTATAAGGAAGATGCACTGAACTACTTGAAACCACCGGTGAACTAGGACGGCGAACGGAACAGTAGAGATCAGTCTTTCGCACTAGGGGATTGTTTGAACCTGGGGGAAGCGTCCTAGTAGCTCACAATAGACAGTGGCCTTCGGCAGACGGTCTGAAAATTAAAGGAGAAGCAACGGGCAGGGCGGGAAGAAGGAAGAGGGAGGCAGGGAGGACGGAGGTAGAGAAGGTGATGTAGGGGGGGAGGAGGGAAAATGGGGTCCGAGCGCAATGCGTAGGGAGAGGAAACGGTAGGGTAGGTGTGGCTGAAAGAAAGGTGGGGGGTGGGTGATGAGGAAGAGGGGGGGATAGGGGAAAGAGGAGCTGAGGAGGGGAAAAGTCGTAAAGGATGGCGGGGAAGAGAACGTAGGAGGAGGGAAAGGGAGAGGGGTGGAGGGAAGGAAGGACAAGGGGGGGGGGGATGTAGTGCGGGGGGAGAGAGAGGGAATGGGTGTGGGGGGTTGGGGGTGGAGATAGAGGAGATGAGGATAGTACTATGTCCTAAGTTTAAGAGAGACACGAGGAGCAAAAAAACCTGAAACACCGGCCGTAAGTAGGTATAATGCGAGTTTCTCGGCTTGATGGAAGTCTTTTTGGGGAGGCCGGGGGGGGGGATTTCGGAAAAATCGGCTGCGAACTGCCGATATGCGACGGGGGGGGGTCACGGTCTGGTGTACTCCTAAGGGGGCTGGTTATTGTGGGCGCAGGGCGTGTGGCTACCAATCCTGTTGGTGAAAAAACGCACCAATGGGCTAAGAAGGCTACAGGCCTGGCAAAGAGAGGACCCGGAATCGAGAAAAAAACCTCAATACAAGTCCGTTAGGGAGACAGAGGGTGGAGGGGAGCACGGAAGGGGAGCAAAGGTCTAAGCTGGTGTAAAATGGAGCTTCAATGAAAATCGGTGAATTGCTGTTGGAGGAACTGTTCTTCTTTCGCGGGATAGGGGAGGGTATTGTTGAAAGATCGGGGGAGAGGGGGGGATTGGGTGACGCCATCCGTACAGTGGTGGCAGAGATGGTGGCGATTGGGAGGGGTAGCGGGGATTGTTTGTAAAACAGCGCTCAGGGCTAAGGCGGATCTCCGTTGGGAGGGAGGGTGTTCTGGACAGCGTCACTTGGGTGTCAGGTGTAGTAACGGTTACCGGGAGCCCGCGGGGCGGAAAGGCGCCGCGAAAATGACGAGCACAAGGGGATATGGAAGAAAACCCGCATGGAAAAAAGTGTCAGGGCGGTCGGAACACAAATGATCCTCATTTTCTGCTGATTGTGATGTCAGGGAAAAAAGGTAGCCTTCGCACGTTGGGGCCAAGAAGGCACTGCTGACAAATAAGCGGAATCTAACAACGAACAACAGGCCTAGTCAAATGGTTTGGGGGGGGGGGTGCAAATAATCGTCCAGAGTGAAGTCTGGAACACCTAAAAATGGGGAAGGGCGGACTAGGTCGTGTTCAGGAGTGTAGGGTAAGGGGAGCGGAGGGAAGCGGAGGATTCTGGCCGTGTTTCCGCCAAGGAGGGGAAAAGCATAGGGGTGTCGCCTGTGATAAAAAAAAAAACGGACTGGTCAAAAGTTCTCAAGAGTAAAGCAAGTAGGGTTGGCCGAAGGATCCGAGTCTTTGAAATGGCAGAGGGTGAGCGAGGAAGAAGATCCAAGCGGGGGAAAATCCTACGGAAACTACCACGCAAGGTGGGGTCGAAAGGGGGGGACTCCTGTCGAATTCCCTGGGCCGAAGAAAAGGGGTAAATAAACAGTATTTCCAAATTTAACTATAAACAAACACCTGATTAGTAAAAAAGAGAGGAAAAGCCCTGAGTGATTTCCGTGGTCTTGACCAAGTAGTTGGCGAGTGAGGGACTAAAAGGAAGAAGGATGGAAAAAGGAATGTGGGAAAAACGTCAAGGTAAACGAGCGACACGCCGAAGATTTCAACCAGGCGATGCATTGGTGGGGATAGAAGCTCTCAGGGCGCAAATGTTCAAGCGAGGCAAAAAAGGAGGAAAAACAGGAAAGCGACGCGGAGGAACCCGTTCGATGGCTACGAAGGAAACCGTGAAGTGTATCGAGGGAGTAGGGAGTGTCTGTAAGACCAAGCCTAAGTCGAGCTCCAGGAAAAGCCCATGAAAAGAAAATCAACAGGAGCGCTCACATCCACAAGAGGACTTCATTCATTCAAGCATCAAGATCATCAAGCAGTTGAGAGGACACTCCTGACGACATGACCGTGGGGGTGGACCCACCAACGTTCCTCACGATGAATTGTGTGTGTTTGAAAGATGGCGTGAGTACATAACGAGGTCGGAGGAGTGTAGGTCAGGTCCTGCCATCTGAGGGGGGAAGATAGAGAGTGGGGGAGGAGAGAAAAGGAAGGGGAGGGGTGGTGGAGACGGGGCAGAGAAAGAGGAGGGAGGAGGGCAGGGCAGAGGGGAAGGTAAGTTGGTCGGGTAGAGGGGGAGTGAGGCGAGCTGAGGAGGGGGTGGGGTGCCCTCGGGGGGGGGGGGGGTGGGGGGGGGGGCTCTCAGGGGCCGAGGGGGTTGGTGCGGGAAGTACTGGGGGTGGCGGGGCTGGGTGGGGGGGGGGGGGAAAAAAAAGAAAAGAAGGTGTGGTCAGGGCGGGGGAGAACATAGTTGACTCCAGTGTGGGGGGCTGACAGCCGAAGGGAGGGGGGGGGGGGAAAAGAAGGAAGAGGTGGGGGGGGGGATGGGGACGGAGGCAATAGGGTGACGGAGAAGCAGGTGTGTGCGTTGGGGGGCGAGACCTGGGAAGTGGGGCGTAGGGGTGGGGGCCGAGGTGCGGGGGCATCGAAAGTGTGCCGGGTGTTGCTGTCGAGGCTGCGGGGGGGGGTGGAGAAGCAGGAGGTGGGGAGGGAGAGGCTACCACTTAGGTGGGGGGAAGAAAGAAAGGGGTGGTCTAGAGGTAGATGGGCTGGCTGGTAGACTGAGGAATACGAAGCACTAATAGCAGTAATCGCGAGGTACTGGCACTTTATCCCGGAAGAGAAATTCTTTTGAACACAAAACGCCAAACAAACAAGGAGTCCGGCGAAGAAGAAACGTAGTTCGCCGTGGAAAACAAAACTGGCTGATGGCATCCGCAAAAGTCCAGCAGTGGGGGCAGTGAGGTTCGGCCTCACGAGGTAGGGGAGGAGGACAAAGGGAGATGAAATAGACGTGGGTTCAAGAGGGCGGGGAGTGAGGTTTGTCGGCTATCCGCGCGCCGCGTTAAAAGTGATAGCATGGCAATCCTGGGAGGACTGTGGGTATCGGGGGGAAGGGATGATTCTTCAGAACAACAGGGGTAGCAAAAAAGGTAAACGGCACAAAAAAAAGGGGGGTGGCGCAAGACCGAAGGTAGGGCCACGCCTTGATCACGAGACGGACTTCTAACTATCGGATGGAGAGAGTGGGAGATCCCAAGAAACAGGAAAAATAAAAGGGGGGGCCAAAGGGATCTAAAACTTCATGCAGACGATAACATAAAGAGAACATGTATTTTGACGACCAAAACACAGGTTTTGTGCGAAAAAGCCGGAGAAACTGGGTTAACATAGTCACGAAAGTGAAAAGAGACCGACGACATTTAAAGGTCAGATACGAGGAAAAATACGGGGAGGGGGAGAGAGGGAAAGAGGCAGGTACACAGGGCTGTCAATCAGGAGTGCCCCTGTTCGGTAAAGAGCAAGGGAAAAAAGTTGTGCGCGCGGTATTCTGGTGACCTATCGGGTGTCGAGTTCAGAAGGGTCTAAGGGAGCGCTGCCTCCTTCAAACCTTTCGGTGGGTGAAGAAAAGACAATGTGTGGGGGACGGTAACCCAACACAACGCCGTAGGACAGGGGGAGGAAAAAAGTGAAAGACATAGATAAAGAAGTGTTTGAAAAACAAAGTTAAACAACATTTATTAATACCAACAAAAGACAGCATCTTTCGGGGGATTCTTTTCAGCAGGGGCGGGGAAGGGGAGAGGGCCATGAAAATATCGGGGTCGAAAACGAGGGACCTGTCGAGAATACTGAACATGGGGTGAAAAAAAACAAAAGCGAACGGGCCGGGGTACTGGGGGACGTGGCTCCAATCAAGAAAGGGAAGCAAATAGGACGGGGGGGAAGCGAAAACTCTAAAGCGGGAGAAGCACAGGGACAATATCACACATCTGCCCAAAAAAAACAAGTTACGATAGGGCGAGTTATGGTTTCAAAGATCGGGCGGGCGGTTTAGCATATCAAAGCACATACGGGGGGGGCAAGGACAGATTGCCTGTTGCTCCAAAAGTGCAAAATTGGAAAGCGGACAAAGAGAAGAAAAGCAAAGACGAAAATTCTGTGAGGGTTGGCAGGGGCGTTCACGAGTGCGAGAAAAACTTGGGTGTGGGGGTAAAGCCTTGGTTCGAAGGGGGGCCGGGTGAGGGCGGGGAGGGTAGGTAGGGGAGGAAGACGTGGCGGAAACGATTACTGCAGAAAACACCGCTTAAAACGGCGGCGTCGGGCTTGCTCGGGCTGGTAAAAAGTAAGAAAAGAACGGAAAGGAAGACTGACGGGGGAAGAAAATAAGGCCAAACAAAAAAAACATGATGTTGGGGGACCGGGGGGAAAAAATATAGAAAGAAGGGGGAATGTAGGGGGTGGGCGGCATGTAAGTGGCAACTAGTCACCTCGTGGTTGCGTCTACAGGAAAGACCAAAGAGAGGAGAAGAAAAGGAAAAAGCGAAAAGAATGGGGGAGCAGCGACCACACTGTTAAAGTATGGCTGGGCAAAGGGGGGGGACTTAAAATACCACTGACGGGGGTGGTGCTGACACGAAGATAAATGAAAATAAGGGGAGAGGGTAGGGGAATGCGGAAAGAAAAGACAGGGATACAAAAAGTAATATAAAATAAGACAGCCAATGAAAGAAACCCTAAATAACAAGAAGCACGGGGGGGGCTGGTTTGGGTAACAAAGTTCGTCGGCTAATGAGGTGTAATGGGGGGAAAAAGGCGAGGGGGCAGATAAGGTGTGCGTCGAGAAGTTTCCAAGAAGACGGATGTGTTTCCGGGGCCAAAGGGCGGCAGCGGGATCGCGACGTTGAGGGGCGCCTAAACGTGGCCGGGCTGCACAAAACAGATTCGGATGCGCAAAGGGGGTGGTGTGACTGTGGCCGATAGGGGTGGTGGAACCTAGGGAGGTAGGCAGAAGGGGAGTAAATTGAAAGGGGAAAAGAAAAGGAAGAGAAGTAAAAGGGCGCAGAGCGACGAAGTGCCGGCTTTGATTCGCGTGTGAAAAGAGAACCTGTTGAGCACGGTAAGAATTAAATTCCGTCAATTTGGGAGAAAATAATAAGAAAGGGAGAGAAGTGTGATCCACCTGAAAAAAGGGTGGTCAATGTGAGCTGGCCAAAGAGAAGGGAAAAAAAGCAGAGGGTGGAAAGGAAAATACAAGAAAAAAAGAAGTGTGAAAAGTGGGGAGAAAGAATGTGCTTCAGAACTAGGGCCGGGGGGGTGGGCAAAAGGTATGAAAGAAGTAAAATGAGGAAAAAGACCTTGCGGAGCGGGGGGGGGGGAGTCGTGACCGTGAGGGCAGCACAGTCGTGGTCGTGGGTGACGAAGGCGATGGAAGAAGAAGGTAGAATCGGGAGGGTAGCGGACAAAACTAGAAGATTGGGGCTAGGAAGGGAAAATACATGCCATACACGCACTATAGGAAATATGGGCAACTATATAAAAAGCACTGTGGTGCAGTAAGGGGGGCTGGAAAGAAAAAGAAGAGAATCCTCTCGAGAATGGATATGGAAATGGCGTCGCAAGCCAGCATTAGAAGACCTCGGGCAAGAGGATGCTCAGCCAACTCCACAACAGAGTTTTAAGGGAACAAAGGGAAGGAAAGGACTGGAACGACACTTTGTTCAACACACACAAGCCAACAGGAACTGCATTGGACGGGAGAAGAAAAAAAAATGGAGGGGAATGCGCCGGGACTCGCGCTCTACTGGCCGCAAGTCAAAGACAGAGGGCGGGCAAAGGCGACGCAACGCACGGAGCGGCGGAAGAACGGGGGAGGGGGGGGAAGGAGAGCGAAAGCATCGGACCAGGGGGCTTGAAAAGGTGTCGGGATCCTACTGGGGGGCGTTTCGGGGGTGACAGGCGCCTTCGGCTACCTTCCTCCACAGCCGAGAAGGAAGGACGCTTATTTGGTCCGAAAAATTGTACACCATGGGCTCACAAATATCTGAAGAAAAAAAAAAATCGGGTAGTGACAGAGTAGGCGAACGTGTAAACGTAATTGTTATTCAAACTCGTCTTGCTGAAGGGAGGGTGGGGAGAGGGGGTCAAAAGGTCTCAGGCACGGCACGACCACCAGGTCTGCTTGAGGGAAATAAAACGCAAAACACTCCTGGCCAGTACGGATTATTGTGTGTGCACAAGCTACAAAAGGGTTGAAGGAAAAACTTTTGGAACGCCGGATGCTGGTCGTCCTTTTGCAGAAGGGAGGCACGAAAAGCCAGTGGTGACGCGGGAGTCTGTAACGAGGGGACGGGCTCGGCGGGAAGAAGGCTAGAGGGAACCGAAGACGCATTGGCACTTTTGTCGAACGTGGAAATGTGCTGTTGCCGTCGGGTAACTTGGGAACCAGGAACAGGGGAGAGACGAAGGAGAAAGGGGGGACCGGAAAGAAACGTGAAAGCCTTTAGGTTCTTATCTACCTCAGACCAAGGGAAAGCGCGAACTGCCTACTTTTGATGGGAAAGTCCGACCAAGGAGAGGCAGGGAAGGGAATTCTCAAGAAGCTTCGATGTGTGGCGCGGGACCCAATCGCAACTAACGGGGAATCATCGGTTGACTACGGGGGGCAAGGGAATATGTATACCAACTACTGGCAGGAAAAAGCAAAACGGCAAGAGGAGTCAGCATACACACAAGATTTTATGGCCAAGGGGGCGTTAGTCAGGGGGGCGCAGCTACCGTAAATATCGAAAAGGGGAGGCGACTGTAGAAGCTACAGCAGAAATGTGTCCGAATGCGGTAGGGGGAAAAGTCTAATCAAGGAGAAATACTTGCCCGCCTCTCTTCCAACGCCTCGAGGGCCGAAACGCAAAACAGAGGGGGTCATGGGGTAAACGGCTTAAAAAACTTGGACGTTGCCGGATTTTTGTCAGCGCATGGAACAAAGGAGAAGGAGACACGGGTAAGAAAGCTAAGGGACTGGGGGGTCCAGTGACGAGAGGGTAGGGACCACGAACTGTCGTATGGGGCATAAGTTGCATGGGAAAAGAATAAGGAGAACTGTCATGTCGTAGCTCTGTACAGCGATGGTCCTCGTTCAGAGATGTTATCCGAATTCACCGTTCAAGCACGGGATAGATCAGTGGCTGCAAGGGAGGAGGGGTCGTCAAGTCCAAGTCAGTAACCCGTTTCTACACGAAAGCGTAAAATAGATGTTTCGCCAGCCGGGGCTGGCGCAGAACAGGAATCTCATTGAAAATACTGGTCCGGGCAGCGGGGGAGAGGTCTATTCCTTAGGAAAAAAACTGAAAAAAAAACGCATACGTAGGAAGGGGAGAAAAATGCAGCGCAAGACGAGGTGGTCATTACGTGCTCTTAGGGTCTGACGCAGGGGGACAGGGGAAAAGGAAGAGAAAGAACGGAAAAAAGAAGATCTTCTAATGGTTGGGGGGGTGTGTGTGGGTTTGTTTTTGGGTGGGGAAGTTGGGAAAAGGAGAAAGTCTAAGGGGAGGAATGGGCGGATACCCTGCAAAAATGGAAGAAAGAGCGAGAAGATGTCAAAATAGACCGCCAAAATCATGGGTCTTGGGCCAAGTGCAATCGTGGCGGCGTGCGGGAGGTCTGAGGGAAGGTGGAGGAGTGGGCCATCTGCGATGCGACGAAGAGACGCAAATATGACTTAGGGGGCATCAGGTGTCCGTGCATGGGGACGGGTACGAGGCGTGTACGTGAAAGGCCACAACAAGGGGAAATAAGAGGGCACACCTGTTTCGAAGCGAACACGCTGGGAAACGTCAAATCAGTGAGCACCCGGTCATGGGAAACATAAAAGGACGTCCAAATGCGAGAAAGGGGGCAGGATGTCTGGGTGGGGTAGGGGGAGGGTAAGGCGCATTTGTCTCTATGAGAGTCTGGTAGCATGGTGGGACGGGTATCCGACAAGACCAGAAGGTTCAGACCTAGCCAGACCCCGGCCTTAAGGAGGTCACAAACGGGAAAGAGGAGGGGAAGAGAAATACAGAAAAAGATGCCCACCGAATGCGGGGGGGATGTGATCTGTGGTCGTAGGAGCTGGGATAGAGGCCGATGGGGAGGGCGATTGATGGACCAAAAAGGGAAAGACGCGTGCGAAGCTGGGACGATCGGAGGGAAACAATAGGAAACTGGCAGAGGGACAAGAGAGGCGGGTGCACGGGGGTGAGTGTATGACGAGAATGCGGGGAGGAGACGTGATGATGCCAGGTGCGGAGGGGGAGGTTAATATGCTGATGGAAAATGCGATAGCAGAGGCATTATATGAGTGGAGAAAGGGCACAGTTAGGCGGACTAATTTACGTGGACGGGATCTTGATAGGGAAGGACTGGTCGTTCCCAACTCACGAAGGAGAGGAAGCAAAGAGAAGAAGTATAAAGTATTAATGATTAACCTGTCCACGAAAGACAGAAATCAGCTATGAAAGCGATGAAGACGTTCTGAGAGATGGGAAGGGAAAACTCAACAAAGAGGAAGAGGAAGCCGGACGTGGGGAGAAACAGAAACGCGGGTAAGAGGAGTAAGCAATTGGTCTGGAGATACGATTGAAAAACTCGAAATGGTGAAAGAGTCATGGTCATGAGAGAAGGAAGGCCAAGAACATCGTGACAAAGGATTTGCAGCACGAAGCTGAGGAGCGGGACAGAGTAGGAGAAGACGGAGAAGTGGAAACTGTCCGAGAGAAAGGAAGAATGATCGCCACGAGCTTGTGCAAAAAACACGGTAGGACCATTCGTCTCAAAAGGTGCGGGAAGTGGGGTGCGATCCCGCGCTGGCGGAAACAGGCGCAAAGCGGGCCTCGTTGGCGCAGCAATTCGGAGGGGGGTGCACAGAGAGGCGGAAAAAAATGAGATGTGCGGGAGTATGGCTCCTGGGGGTGTGGGGCGGCCGCTTTTTTCGGGGGGGGGGGGGGGGGGGGGGAAAAAGTAAAAAAGAAGAGAAAAAAACTATTTTCCAGTGTCCCCATTTCAAAAAAAAAAGAAAAAAAAAAATCGAAGTCCTCATTTAGACTAAAAAATGTAAATATCAAAAAAAATGCTATGCGTTAGTGGTCTCCTGCTGTGGGGAATCGTTTTCGGACCGGAAGAGGGGGGGAGAAGGCATTATGCTAGATAGGTAGAAGAGCTCCTTTGGGCGTTTGTCGTAGAGCGGCTTTGTCGGTGTTGGTAGGGGTGCTAGAGAGAAGAACGCGACAAAAGGGCGGGAGACTGGAGATGAAGGGAAGAGAGGGGAGGAAGCAATCACGGCACGGACCATAAGCACTGGGGGCCCACAGCGATTGGGGGGGGAAAGTAAGAACGCCCAAAGAAACTGCCGTATTTGAGGCCATCGACGAAGGTGATAAGGTGCAAATAGGTGTTCGATTCAGTCCCGCCTGGGGCGTGCGGGTGTTCCCTTCGCAAGTCTAAGTCTAACGGTGGGCTGGGATAAGTCGGCAATTGAGAGTATTTGTTTATAAAGTGGGTGCGTGGGTATCTCAGATGACGGGGGTGGGGACCAGGCGGAGGGAGGGGGACGCACGGAGGCGCAAGTTGATCGAAATGCCAAAAACAATGACTGTCGGTTGTCGGGTCGGCACAAAGAAAAAGAATTGGAATCCTGTAACGGTAGCCGAGAAAGAGTTTGGAAGAAAGGGGAGCGGATGGGGTAGGCAGTTGAAACCACTGCCCAAATCGTGCCAACGAAACAAGTCTCAGAACAGAGGAAGGGGTGGGTGGCTGGAAAACACGGGGGTTTGGTGCTCTAACCGAAGGCGGGAGGGCAGCTGATGTAAACGTAGAGAGAAGTGGGAAGCGCTCCTATTATATCGATTGAGAAAAGACGTGGCTGATCGCATTGATAAAAAAACCGCCAGAGCGTAGGCAGGAAGACGGGAGAAGGGTAGATAGCCCGGGTGTAAAAGGAGTGCGGGGGGGTGCGGGAAAAAACCTCGATCGCCGTGTGACCGGGTTTGGCCTACTGGTGACAGAGGGAAAAAGTCATCAAAAGCCTCGACAAAATAAGGAAACTGCAATTCGTTATTGAAGGGTACAAAAAGCAGGGTATGCGGGGGCAGAGGCTGTGCGGGGGGGGTCAGCTATCGGCCAAAACCACTGACCTAAGTCAAATCGGGATGCACACTATGTTAAGACCTATCACAAAACAAGGGAGATTCCACCGTAAGAGAATAACAGTGGGCAAGAGGCTTGAACGGGAAAGGGAGGAGAGGTAGCATGAAAGGAAAAGCTGGATGTCGAAATCACACGATCTTTGCCGAAGGTCTACTTCCCTGAAGGTAGGATTCCAACGGGGCCTGGCGAGCTGAGAATCGGTGATCTACAAAACGCGTCTTTCAAAGATGTGTCAACAGGAAGGCAAAGGGACGGCACCGTAAAAACGAAGTCAGATCAGCGAACGGACAAAGGCGAGCACTTACGAAAGCGCGGGAGACTATTGTAAGGCTGGAGGAGGAGCGCAAACGCGATATGAGGAAACGCGGCATGAAGGAAGAAGAGGGACTGGCGAGATTGAACCGAAACCGCGCTTAGATACCCTCTCTGCATCTCAATCTGAGAAAGGGGAGGCACGCCCGAAACTTCACCAAATCAAACTCCAGCGTAACGAGAAAAGATTGGTTTTTATAGATGCGCTTTGTTAGGGGAAGCCCAGCGGAGAAAAAAAGGGAAGCGAAGGGGGGAGGAAGAAAGGTTAGTAGCATTGAGAAGAGCTACCAAACGGCACCTGCATGCGCGTCCCTGAAGCGACAAAACTTGGCGCCTACTGGAAGCAGTCAAAAGGAGCCCCTTCGTTGTGCGACCGGCGGAGAAAGACGAAAAAAGGGATAAGAGAACAGAAACGGAAGAAGTCGAATATCGTCCGGGGGAGCTCTCCAACGAGACCCGAAGCAACAGTGCCATGTCAAATGATACGGCATGCTCTCGCTATTCTCCACAAAAACTGGTTCTGAGAAACAAACTAGAACAGGAGGGGGAAGGGGGAGAAGAAAGAGCAGAGGAGGGTACAGTAAAAATAAGCCTATTTGTGCTAAGATACCGGGAAACAGAACATCGCCTAAAACACTAGGAAAAAAAGAAGAACGTCCGGCGCGAGGGTATACGGCCCAACATCGTCCCCACCAAGGAAAAAAACAAGGATAGGGAAAGAACGAATGCAAGGAAAAAAGCGCCCGCACGGTTTTAAAAAGGATACTGGCAATACGCAAAACAAGGAAGATGCCAGAACATGTCTTGAAGCAGAAGAAAAGCAAGAAAGCCGGAGAGGACAATCATAAAACGCAATCGGTACCCCGCCTCCGGGACATTCGGTCCGTCGCGTTGGAAAACTCTATAGGGAGCAGTTCTCCCCGCTGCGCTCCCCAAACACGGGAAAAAGAAAACAATAAACTCAGAGGACGCACCACCACGCAGTTTCGTCAACGTGGCGGGGGCGCTGTGGGCGGGGAAAAGGCAAGTCTTGGCGAACCTGAAGAAAAGATCCTCTTTATGTAGGGAAGAGCGCCTGGCTGGGCACAAGTGGTAAGGAACCTGGCGATCCTTAAGGTCTCGGAGCAACGAGAACCCTCCACGTTTATAGCCGGGGAAAAAAGGACGTTCGGTTGCTCGCATCCTCACTAGCTATCACCGAGGAGGGACTCGACGCTAACACGACAACGCCCAGGCCGAGAGCAAAAGAACTCCCTTATGCCAGTCATTTGGGAAAAGTCAGTAGCGGGGAGTAGAAAGAGTGAAAGAGGAGGGAAAGGAGTGGAAGCAATATTCAGGAATCCAACTCTACCGACCACAATCACCGACAATTCTGGGGCGGGGAGCTTCCCAAATGTCGAATGTCCTGTAACGGCTCGAAGATCCGGAGTTTGGAACGCGGGAGTAAAGAAGACAAAGAGGAAGTAAAATGAGACGCAACCGCTAAAAGCAGAGAGACTGAGAAAAAATTTACGCGGCTACAAATCGGAAAAGCGTTCAACTGATTGGGCAACGGGGGTCCCGCGCCAGGTTAAGAGGGCCGGCCTTCAGAAAGAAACGAGGCATGAAGGAACAAAGCTCGAAAAGAAGGAACTTGAGAAAAGCCGGAGTCCGTGAGTCTAAGAAAGGAACGCATACAGAGGCAGCCGCAAAGGGTATCTGCCTGGTGCAAGAATGCAGGAGGTGTCGTGGAATGGAGGGTTGGGGAAGGCGGGGGAGAAAAGGGGGAAGGGGAAGGGAGGAAATCCGCAATTAGAACTTTGAGATGAGAGACAAGAAAGAATTCAATCGGAAAGATCAGACCCTCGCGACCTTATGGCTGCAGAACGATGCGCTTCTGTAGGGAGCCGAGAAGAAAAAAAGGAAGAGGAAAAAAGACTGGGCTGCAAGCCTCCGATCCCTCCACCTTGCAGAGCTGGCGGAAACGCGCTAGAGAGGAATGTAGTGAGCATTGTGTCGACCCGGAACTAAAAGGTTGAATCCATGAAAAGATACTTGAAAGACTGTTCGAAGGGGAAAACAAGTGAGAGACGAGAAGAAGAAATAAAAAACACGACAGGAGAAGAAGTGGAAAGGAAAATTCTAGGATACCTGCCATTCTCTCCTTTCTCCTTCAAAACAGAAAAAGCAAACGAAGCAAGTGTTCAACCAAAATGACCAAGGTCTGCTTCCCTTACTCGAATGAGGGGGGAGGGAAAACGGCGCAGGCAAGAAGGTGAGGAAAGTGTAGGCAGGGGGCATCGGAGTATAAGTAAGATAATTGAACAGATTGCTAGGTAGGACACATGTATGCTGTACGAACCGCAAGGAGCGAATGGGCGGAGGGGGTTACCGCCAATTGTTTGATGTCCCTAATGTGAAAAAGGAGGGACGTGGCGCAGGGGGACCAGCAACATATCTCCAGGGGGGGAAAGTAGGGGAATCGTTAAAAACGCCGCGGAGAAGACCGCAGGCGCTGCATGGAGGCGCAAAGCAGAAAACTAAGCAAAGCAGAACGTTTTGGCCTTTCACACGTTATCTGTAGCGCTCGGGGGGGGGGAAGCAACATCCCGCGCAAAATGGCAACGTGCGGCGTACAGAGACGTGGGCGTCGGCAAGCAAAGGCCTTTGGCCTTCCAAAGTGTCCGTCAGAAGAAAGAAAGAAAAATTCAAAGCAGGCAGGAGAGCGGTCAATTCGAAAGCGCATGACCTTACAACTCGGGATAAAAGCTTTAGGGGGAAAGACAAATAACACAAGGAAACGGGAAAGGACTTGTTGACGTTGTGCTTGGGGAGGGAGACTTCAAGGAACTAAGCCGCACGTATCATAACCTTCGGTCCGCGTTTGTCAAACAGAGGATCAAGGAAAACAGTCCTGGAAAACTCTCTCAAAAAAGAGGAGGAAGAGAGGTGGCTGCTCGGAAAAAATGGGTGAAAGAAGAGGAGAAGGGGGGAAGACACGGATGGTGGAG
>Ga0179593_1436200_pt1 | contig 27323 bp, 28 predicted proteins | sample CZODoug2_1_08_16_FD_185931 | JGI IMG/M metagenome (GOLD analysis project Ga0179593, IMG submission 185931) | Vadose zone soil fungal communities from Angelo Coast Range Reserve, California, USA - CZODoug2_1_08_16fungal (PacBio error correction) | ecosystem: Environmental > Terrestrial > Soil >...
GAGACTTTTGGACCTCCCACGATGGGTGTCCGAGTACAAGAACGACAGGGGGGGGAAGGCGAAGAGACTCGAAGACTCCGCAATCTTGGTCGGACCTCCTCACAAGCGGTAGGATCACCGACGTAGCACTTAGGACATCACCGTACGGCCCTAAAGATGCCTTTGTTGAGAGGGGGTCCCTCGCGATCAGAAAGAGGGGGAGAGTGGGGGCCCATGTACGGCAGGGGATGGCAGAGTCGCACTGAGGACCGAGCGCCAGAATCTCCTTAGGAGAAAAAGGGACACGAAGAAAGTAACCAATATCCTGATTCCAGTCGAAGAAAGGATCGCTAGGGAAAAGGGATCTGGACTCCCATTAGAAATAGGCTAGGCTGCGAAGTGATATCGAGGCGAGACTCGAGGGTAGTGAGACCAAGAAACAGGGGGCTCGACTCTGGCGAGCAATTTAAAAGGAGTCAAGGACGGCTTGATTCTTCAAGGTTCTCAAAGGCTCTTAATTTAATAAACCGTAACGTGACAAAATTCCCTACGCAGCGGTGGGTCGTGATAAAAAAAAACGCGAGGAAAAAAAACGTGACCGCTGGTTTTAAGGGAAGGTCGAGAGCAAATATCAGAGTCGGAAAATTCCTCGAATCCGCGGGGAAGAAAAGGCCGTGAGGGATGCGTTGAAGAGGCGAGAAGGTCCGTACCAGTCGTGCAGGGGAACCACGAAGGAGCTGACAGGAGGCATTATAGCTGCACATCGTAAAGCTTGCAGCGCAACCAGGAAAGTCTCCACTTGGGAAAAAATCCACACACACTCAAAAATAATACAAACTTGCGGAGGAGAAAGGCGATCTCATCATTATCACAGGTAAACTCTGCCGGAAATCCAAGGGTTAATCGAAACGGAAGAGGAATCAGGGGCTATAAATGTTTTTGCAGCGTATTGGAAAAGGATCTCTCAGACTCTGGGAGGAATCCCCAAGGAGTCTATAGAAGAAGCCTTCGTTGGGGAAAATTGCGGGGAATCTAAGCAGGGGGAGGTGAGGAAGCGTGTAGGAAAAAATTGTCATAGGAACTACAGTAAATCTTGGCGCTTGCCACGAGACAGCAGCAGGAGGAATCGGGTTAGAGGGGGGGGGGGGGAGTCTTTCGAACATCGGCAACTGACGCGGCGGACGGCTGGGCCTATACCAAGCCGAAGCACCGGGGAGACATATAATGAGCGATGGCTTGCGAGAGAAAGAGGGACGCTCAGGAAAAGGCCGGGGTGGGGAAAAGCAGATGGTACTGTTTGGGGGGGGAAGTGCAGGGCTTGGAGGAAAAATAACGCCGGTGGCCGTACCGGAGGTAAAAGTGTCCCCACGTCAAAGGGGCGGGATCGGACGGCAGAGTTTGAAACCAGCTACAAAGCCGAAAAGGCCGGGGGGGGTTAGGAAGACCGGTGAGCTCTCGAACGACGATAGAGACAAGCACACGACGATCCGTTTTTCTAAGACACCAGGAAAATAAGCCAAGAAGCGCAAGAGTGTGACTCACCAATCAGCACAGCTCTTTGAAAGAGAAAGAGACAAAGTGCACATAAAGGAAATCGGGGGGCCAGGCACAGCATCTCCAAAAAGCAAGATGGGATGTATTGCAGAAAACCCACAGCAAAGAAGGAGAGAGAGCTTACGACTTGGCCAAAAGGAACGGGCAACGGCAGCTACGAGAGAGGAAAGACCGGGGACGTGGGAAGCAGATTCCGCAGGCGCAGGTCAGGAAAGAGAATATGGGGGGAGGCAAAGGCGAAGCGGACGAAGGGGGGGCTCGGAACTTCAGCAGTCACCTGTCAAGCGTGGGGTGGAAAGGGGTTTGAGAGAGGGGAAGCTAACGCCAGGATTCATGTGACGGCGGGACATTGATGATGAAAACATCGACGAAAAAATCAAGGAGACCGAGAGATTACGACGGGTTCGATTGCCACGTGCGGAAAAAAAAACAGATGAGAAGGTTCGGGTAAGAGCGTTAGGACAGGAACCAAAGAGCCTGACTAGGAAAAAGGGGAAAAAAATTCTGGGAAAAATGGGGACGTGGAAAGGGATGATTGGGACCAAGAGCAAAGGGGCTGCCCGGTGGAGAGCGAGACGATGGAACATTTGGAAGGAGACCGCCCTCGTTCCGCATTCAGGGATCACGGAGGGATCCTAAAATTGAGGAAAAAAAAACCGGGGCGCGGCAGCAATTTGTTCATCCGGACGAGGCAGCCAATCAAACGAAGGGGTATGAAGAGTTCTGCGTTGTGTCCAGGGAGAGGAAAAACAATATGTTCGGCACCCACTCTGCTCTTTGGAAATGTAAGAAATCCAAGTCGTGAGAAAAAAAAAAATCGGAGGAAACGAGAAGGGTCTTTGACAGTTTCGGTAAGAATTGACACGTTGTCCAAGCGAGAAAAAAAGGCCGAGGATGGAAGGCACCGGCACGAGGCCGTTGGAGGAACCGTCCCTCGTACCCAGCCGAACGCGCAAAGCTATGAAAGGTCCATGCCTCGAAGAAAAGTGATTGAACGAGAACGACTAGCTTGGCAAAGCCGGAACGCCCGTTCTAGTTCAACGCGCGCTGCGCAAGAAATCAAAAAAGTGCAAAAAGCGACCGATTGGGCCAGATTCTTCAGGGGGCGGCCAAACTCCATCTCTATAAGCGAAGCGCGAGAAAAGAAGGCCATGGAGGGGGGGGGAAAAAAGAGAAGATGCTTTGCATACTACAAATTGGATTCCCCATTTCTTATAAGACTCATCCGGAAAGGAGTGAATACGATATCAAAAAAACCAAAGAGAAAAGAGAAGAAGAAGAACCGAAGGAAGCCTGAGTGAGTATAACCCTGGACTCAATGCGGTTACATCATCTGAGGGAGTTGGGGGGGGCACGAAAGGGTCCTTAGTGCACTGCGCTCTCGAGTATCGAGCTGGGCGTGGGAAGCAATAAGATGGGGAGAAGCGGAGAGGGGTAAAAGAAGGGAGGGGAATCAGGGGAAGCGAGGCGAAACCGAACCCGTTCTTAAGACAGTTGGCAAGGCTCGCAGAGTGGGAAACCTGAAAAGGCACATCGGCGGAGAGGAGGGACGGTATCGAAGGGAGGGGTAGAGGAGGGGTTCAAAATTCAAACCCCTAAGTCCAGGGGAGAGCTGGCTAAAAAAAAGAACGGTAAGGCTCCATGAAAAGGAGTTGGCAGGCTTACCCTAACAAAAAACCAGCAAGAGGGTTAGAAGAAGGGGTCCCCGGAGAAACGAAGGATTCCGGTAAACCCCTAGCAGCTTGGTGGGAAAGGGAAAAGGGTGAATCTCTGCACCGCAAACGACAGTCAAACGTCGCAAGAGGCGATTTTCTTCATCCAGAGCCTGAGGCAAAGGGCGAGCCACAAGGACTGGGGGGACACATGTCCGTCAAACAGACTCTGATGCGAACGATGCCTGGCGAAGCACCTCAAATGTACCAGACACCGCCAGAGGAAAGAAATAGGGATACGTTGGAACCCTCAGCCTTGAAAGCAGAAAAAGGTCATTAAGAGGGAAAAGACAGTTGACCATTGGGGAAAAAAGTCAGGCACCGAGAGTCCTCGTAAAAAGGCGAGCTTTTTGGGGGGTCCGGCACGTGGCACATCGCTACACGGGGGGATCTGGAGGGTAAGGAGAGGGTAAACGAATCGAGTTGCATCATCATATTGGAAAGGAAGGCCCACGATGGTAGATGAGGAGAGACCAGCTAAAACACACGGACCCCCAAACTGAAAGGGAAAGGCGAAGGTAATCAAAAATAAAAAAATAAGCGAAGGGCTCTACCAAGACTTTTAGAAAAGCCGGACCGGATAGTCTGCTTACCCTAAGAAAAACGCCGGACTGGGAAGACTCGAAGAGAAAAGGGCGGAATGGGGGGGAAGGCGGTGAACAGGACCTTATCTCGATCAGGTTATTTTTATTTGGGGTTGCAATACACACGTCAAAAAAGGGGGGGAGATGCGTGCGTACTGAGGTTCAACAGAGGGGAGCAACGGGAAGAGGCGCGGAAGAGGATCGGACAGGGACAAATCTGTATAAGACTTGGGGGTCCATATTTTTCCAGTTAGCACACAGGAAGGAGGGAGCGGGGAAAAAATTAGTACAAAAGGGAAAAGAGAAAGGAAAGTCGGCACCTAAAAAAAAAAACCGGGAGCGGGGAGCCTGGACAACCATACCGTCAGAGCCCAGAGGGCCGGGGGGAAAAAAGGGTGAAAGAAGGGTCTGAAACCGGGGGTCGCGAAAAGGAAGAGTCGAAAAAAGGGAAGTACCAGTTACTGTACAAGCCGCGTAAGGAGCGCAAAGACGAAATCAGAGCACAAAATGAGCTCATCTCTACTCACTTGGGGAAAGGCGGAGACCAATCCGAAGAGACTCGGGCTCAACTTCTCTGTCAATAAGTGGAGAAAGAACAAAAAAACGACCCCGAGAATTTACTATCCCTGAACGACATAGGTCGATCACCGACCCTTTTCTAGAAAACGAGGAGCAAAGGCAAAAAGGGGGCCGGGTCACTCCGTTCTAAAGGGGTTCGGGCTCTAGAAGCAGGTTTAGGAAGGACAGAAGAAGATAGAAATAAGCAATCCAAAAACGAATGGGAGAGAATCTCTTAGAGGGAAATTGATCGAAAAAAAATGCGGGAAGTCGCTGCGTAAGTATGAGGAGAATAGCACAGGGTAAGCAGCCTTTGAGAGGCGGGAGTCTGGGGAGCGGTTGGGACCCTGGATAAAGGGGAGCTGAATTTCGAGATGGGGCGCTCATCCTCCTCAGAAGAGAACGGAGGCTCCCGAAAACGGGGGGACGACCTTCTGAGAAGATAAAGCCGGAGAAGGGAGAGACCACCGGAGGGGAGAAAGCTACAATCGAAGACCTAGTTGCTAAAGAAGACCTAGAAGAAACGACCGCGGAAGGTACGGCGTTAGGAAAAAGTACCAAAGAACAAGAGGGTCACGTTCAGGCGGAAAGGTGGAAAAAGGAGGAAAAGTGCAAAGGAAAGACCACACGCCTTAGAAAAATCCTCGGGAATGCGACACCCTTAGTCTGTAGGAGGATCAAAAAATCGAGCTCTATCTCCTTAGTCATGTTTGCCGAAAAAGTTGAAGGGGCCGAGAAGAGCAGGGGGGGAGCCTCGGGAGAAGAGAATACAGGGAGGGAGGGTTGTGGGGGGGAAATGGGGCGGATTCTGCTTTGAGAGAATCGTCAGTGTCTAGATGGGGGGGTATGGAGAGCTGCGGAGATAGGGACGTCGTACTGGGGGCAAACACAAGGAATGATCGCGCCGAAGGACATTCAGACCGGCAGGGGAAGGGGAGAAGTGGCCGAGGCTCATGACGGTCCTAACTCTTGTTATATTTACCTTCCAAAGTATGGGGAGTACAGGGATAGGACAGGAGGGAAAGAAAAGGGAGATAAGTATCTTCAAAGGAAGATAGAAAAAAAACTAGCCATGAGGAAAAATCTCAAAAACAAACACGGTAGGCTAAGAGAATGCGAGTTTTGGGTCCGGGGAAAGAGGTGTGGCGAGTACGACAAATTCTCTCGAGTTTACTCATCACATCGGTGCTGGGAAACTTATAGGAAGCACCAGTATCAGGTCGTCCATCCCACAGGGGCAAAGGAAAGAGGGACACGGGGGTCCGCGGCAAAAATCATCACGGGTGTTTGGACATTCGGAACCTGGTTGCCGCCCACATGACCAAAAGTAATTACTGAAAGTAGGGAAAAAAAAAATTACGTCGGATGAGGAGGAGGGAAAACAAGAAAATAAATAGGGGATTAGACACCAAGAACTGCAGCTGCTGCGCACCATGATCCAAGGGAGGAAGGCGAGAGCGCGGAGGCGCACGGTCTGGAGACAGGAAATGAGCGTACTAAGAAAAGGCTGGCGTCAGGCAAAAGGGTCGGTCCTTTCCGACAAAGAGTCCCAGAGTAAGGGGGTCGGGAAGGAAAAAAACCTCGAAAACTGTTGGGATCGTGAGGTCAGAAGGGAACCGTATAGTCAAACGAATGTCCGGGGGACTACCGCGGCGAATGTCTGAGGAGTGGACGGCTAATAATTTCATAAAAGGATGGGGGAAAGTGGAGACGCCCCCGCGCGACAGGATTAGTCTGAAGAACACATAGGGAAAAAAAGGCTCCTATAAACTTTCAAACGTTGGAAAAAAGCCACAAAAAAAAGAAGACCACGGTGCAGCTGCGACTCGCTAGCCTTAAAGGCTTGAAAAGGGGTCAAGCTGCGGGGGTCTTCATGACTAATATATGGCAAACAAGGCGGGGTTGGGGGGGACGCGAAAGGGCACGGAGGCTCTGCTCTACAAAGGAGTCTAGAACTAAGAAGTGCGTTAAATCAATGCGTTGGCTCGAAAAGGGTGGGGAACGTTGATGAAAGGGGGTAGAAAAAAGGGGGTGATAGGCTCTACGACCTCTTGGCCAGCGACCAGGTGACATAAAGAAAACTCGGGGGGTGAGTCTTGTAACAGTAGAAGGAATCCATGGAAGGACGGGGAAGGACGGGGAAGGAAGAAGGGAACTGAGAAAGTGAAGAGCTGGGTAGCATTCAGAGGCTTAAGGAGGGGGGTTCGGGGAGGTTAGCCCAGGAAAGGGAAGGCAATGTGTGTTCTAATTACATTTCTGGGGAGTGACCCTCAATGTTTTCAAGGGAAGAGGGAACCTGGGAGGCAACTGGCGACGGTTCAAAGAACAAAGGACGCGTTGGGAAAAATGAAGCCGCATGACCTCGCGGAAAGATGCAATCGCAAAAAAGGATGGGCAGAAAAAAAGGAAAAGCAAAAAGAAAAACCAAGGCCTCAAAAACTCCAAGAACAGATGGGAACGATACCGAGGGACAATAAGTTCACAAGATGAAGGGGACCACCACACAACTGTTGTTCAGGGGGTGGGAATGCAACCCAAATAAAATCAGGGAAAGGAGTAGCCAAACTTCCACGACAAAAGGAGAAGAAAACGGGGCCCGAATGAGAAAGGGTCGGATTGTTCATGCGCGGTCGCGGAGCACTGAATGGGGACCGAGCCCTTCTACAAAAAGGGGAGAGGAAAGGGCACGTCACCGACATCGTATGTTTTTGAAAAAAGCTAGGAAGAGACTCTACTGAATTCCAGCTTGTGACGGCGAAGAAGAGGATAGGAAAAAACTCGGCCGTCGACTGGACATAGGCCGCTAGTGCCGAAAACGTGGTTCGGGTGGTAACCACCGATGAGCCTGTTTCGGTACGATCTTTCAGTGGGACATGTGAGCCTCAGGGGGGGGGGGGGGGGGGGGGGGGGGAGTCACCTTTCCTCTAAAAAATTCATCACGGAAATGGGAAAGAGAACGAGTTATAAATCGAAGGAAAACGGGAAAGGGGGTTGAAGAACAGGCCTACTTGTCTCATGAGGGGGGAGAGGAAGGGCTCCCACTACTCTGATCTAACACACCATCTCTAATTGGGAAAGAGGCCTGGAATCCATACGGCAGAGTGTGTCCGCGTTCTCATTTGTTCCGGTAAGATCAAACACGGAAAAAAAGGGAGGCACAACGCTTTCGGGGGGCTCAAAAAATCCGTCGGCGCCTGGGGGGATCGGGCCTCAACGACCTTGCTGGTTGCGGGGAGGAATAATGGAAATGGGGAGTGAGAGAAAGAAGGTTGAAATCCAGATAGCACCGGGGGTCAAAATTGGCGTAAGCCCTCCTCCTCAAATAAACGCGCAAAAAGGAATTCCGTCCGAGTTAATGCCGGACCTCAGGATAAGGGCAATCGGACCGAAAAGAAATGGGCGGCCGGTCACCACGACGCATAAACCCCAACCATTCTCCAATTAGTGGATTCAGAACAAAAAAAAGATCAACGAAAGTAGGAGCCTAAAGTGGGGGGGGGGGGAGGCCACGCGAAATTCTTTTTGTCTGTGGGGAAGAACAGGAGAGAATTCAACAGAAAATAATCTCTCAAACAACGAGGATGAAAAGGAAGGGGAGAAAAGGGGAAGGCGGAGTGAGCCAGAAGGCGGTCATCGCCGTTCAGAAAAAATCAAACCTTCTGAGGGCCACCTAGAGTAGCGAAAAGGTAGTGCTAATCAATAAAAAAGAATTGGCCCGGAGCGGGTTGGACATAAGGATTGGGGGCATATCGCAACCTAACAACGGGAGTCTAGGAAGCTCGCCGAGGGGTCCTGACTGAGGGAGGAGCTGCTGTCAACCGAGGTGAGGTTAGAAGACGGTCCCGCAGGGGGCAGCTTTAAGGGATAGGAAAGAGGAAGGGGAGGGCTAGCCTAATCCTTGGACGTAGTTCCCAAAAAAGAAAAACAGGAAGAGTGGGATGCGCTTAGGTTCCCGTGCTAAAAAGGAACATAGGAACCCACAAGCGGGGGGTGAATGGGAAGTGTTATTGGGGCCGCAGAGATGTCATCCCGTCTAAGGACATGGTGCTTGACAACCAGCCTTAAGCCAGGGGGAAGGCGAAGTAGGTGGGCGAAGTAAAACGAAAAACTCCTAAGGGAGACGGAAAGAACTGGGAGCTAAAAAAAATCAGAATCGACGGCAGCGCAGGAAAAAAAGAGGGCCTTGTACCGCGCCGGGCCGCGCCAGTCTGCAATAATCAGGTCGACAGGTGCCTGAGGCTCAAAAAAAAAGCAAAAACGAGAGGGGGGGGGGACCAAATACCTTTTTTGTGGGGAATGAAAGTGGCCGATCGAACAAAGGACGTCAAAGGAAATCTGTTGACGAGGTTCATCTAATTCGAGAACATAGATACCAAGAGAAGCAACAACAGGAAAAAACACCATGAAATGGGAAGAGAAAGTTACCTAGAGAGTCTCGAAGTCGCTAACCATAATCGGACCGGGGGGACTGAAAGGAATCTCTGACGGCCACGGTGTCACCGAGATAGGACGGAACGGGAGGAACGCGTAAAGAGTTTATTGGATTGTGGACACAGGAAAAAAATCTTTGATGGGGGTGGACGCGGGGCACAGTCTAGATTTGACCTCCAGGCGCAGGAAACGAGGGGGGGCGCTTGAGTTTTGAGGACAGGGCGAATGCTTGGCCCTGGAGCGCTGTAGCACATTCGTGCTTGGAAAGCGGCAGAAGGTGAAAACTCCAGGGGTCGGGTGCGACCAAGACGCTGGGCCGTCAACCCGAAAAACGTATCCTATTCCGGGAAAAAGGTGCCGAGTACGGCACGTCGGGTCGGACCCAGCGGGAACACACAGTGACTCAGTAATAGGCAAAACTCCTAGTCTCAAGCCATAGATCATCTTCTCGCACGTGAGCAGCAGAACGAGCCAGCCGGACGACTCGGGAAAGATGATTCAAGTCCACACACACCGATACGCTTGGGACTCAAGGAGAGTATGAGGAAAAGGGAGAAAAGTCTACACGCTACACTGGCCAAAGGGAAAAATGGTCGAGCCGATTTGCAAACAGAGCACGTGTGGAGGGAAACGATAGAATCCGACCAACTCGACAAAACGGGACGAAAAGCCTCGGACGGGCGGTAAAGGGTGAGCGACGGAGTCGAGGGGGGGGACGCGGATAAAATGTATGGACGCGCTGTTCTCAGCGCAAAAAGTGGAGCGGAGGCGGGCGGGGAAGGCTCGGGGGGACGCTTCTGACGATGTGTCGCCGAAGAGGGAAGTCGGAAAGGATTTCTTCTACCAGACCGAAGGTTGTAAGAATTTTCGCCATAACCAAGACCTTAGGACTTGACATTTCTAAAAATACCAAACTCTTAAACCGTCGGCTAGAGGGGGGAAATACAAACGGCAACAATGAAAACTTTGCGTTGAGAAACTCATCGGGGGAAGAGTAACGTTGAAGTTTTCTTATGTGCGAGAAGGAAAATCAGACCGCAAAAAGAAGTTTCGAACGTAGTCGACCAAGAGACCAAGGGAGGGTAGAGGCATCAAAAGAAGCTCTTTTTTTCTCCTGTGTAAGAGTAGTCCTGGTGGGCCTCGATACGATCCCAGCGATTGGATATAGGGGTGGTACCGTAAAGGGAAGGGGGGAGAGAGTCTCGGGGTCGGTGAGGATCGGTCGCCTGAGGATAGGCTATCGAAGCACGTGACCACAGGACATCTGGACGGCAAGAAACGGGGAAGGGGGGAGAAGCCCTAAACGCTTTAGCGAGGGGTGAGGTCGAGAGTCTTCCCGGGGGGAATAGGAGACTACGGTGTCCACACGCTGACTATAGCCTCAACAATTAATGGAGTAGTAAAAGAGGAGAGAGTTCTCTTTGGGGGGAAGCCCTGGGTGGACGAGGAGCCAAAGGAAGCTCCGGCAGGCCGGAAGTTGCTTCAGAAGACAATTAGTAGGAAATTCAAGCCGCCGGCCCCGTCCAGCGTGGAAAGGGCGATCAAGAAAGGAGAGCGGGGGTTTGGACATCTTCACGTATCGCTCCCATGACTACAAGGAGGGAAGGGAGGGAGTCAGTTCGCATAACCAACAACAAGATCGAGTAAGCGGCGGGCTCGAGGGGCAGAAAAACAGGAAAAAAAAGGAAAGGGGCCCATTAGACAAAGGGAGATCTCTAGGTGAGCGCCGACTACAAGGGTGAGGAGAAGAGGAGAACATTATAAAAATAGTTCGTCTGCAAAAGTCGAAAAAGTTCCCTATCACACTTAAGAAAACAAACAGAGATTTTGTTCTGGAGCCCCACAATAATTAATAGGGGCGGGGGAGAGTATCAGCTCCGCATCGACAAAGCGGAGAAAGATAAAAAACGCTTTAAACTCGAAGTCAAAAAAGCCTGTAGATAGGTCCCGCACAAGGAGGGGGTTGGAAGGACCTCATCGGAAAAAGGGATAAACGATAGAAACAAGCGACAGAACGCGTCTCCAAGTCCCGTAAAAAGCCGCAAAACGCCACCCCGGGAGGCTGGGCCGATCTCCACATTTCGGCGTCGAAGGGCCGAACCGCTGCGTGAGGAGAATCAACGTCCGCGGAAGGGCGACAGGTTGGGCGAACCGGAGGCTCTCGCAAGCCCACTTCTTCGGCAAAGAAGTCAGGACAAATTACTGCCACCATTTTGCCGAAAGAAAGAATGGACATGCTGATAGGAACTCTACAATCTGCTTGGAGCTGAGTGAGGGGGTTGGAAAGTTAGAATCCAGAACGAAGTCCGGCTGTGGCCGCGACTGAGAAAAGGGGGGAGGGTTGAGAGAGTGTTTACCTACGCGAGGGCGCTCGGAAACCGTGAACCGTCACTTTCAGGGTTAGACTGAGAACTGGGTAGAAACCCAGTGGGCCGAGGAATTGGGCCCGACGGGCTTGGGGTGGAACCGAGAAAACTCCTACTGCTGGGACGCGACATGTAAAGGCGAAAGGAGGACGATTCAAGCGGCGAATGATCCGTTACGCCCGGAAAGGTAGGCCAGATCTGTCCGAATAAGCACGCGAATAAATGGAGGGCAATCCGTGGTAAGTACAGCACGCATCTCCAAAAAAAATGGGCGTTTGCAACCAACACCAGGAACGCGTAAAAAAACAAGACGTAAAAAGGTGGGACAAACGCCGGGAACGGGGAGGGCTTGAAAATAGACGGTCGCCGTAAAGGGAATGCACGTATGGGTCGGACCTTCGAAAAAAAAAGATAGGGATATTCAGAGAAAAAGGTCAGTTGGTGTACCGTGTTTGACTAGGTAAGTCACTGTACCTGGATTTTGAGAAGTAGACATAAGAGGCCCTAAAGACCTACTTGCCGACGACACTAACTGTGAAAAAAGGCCACAGTGTGCCCAAACAGATGAGCCGTCATTTTGAACATGTTCGGGGGAAATCCACTGTCTAGGGAACGAAGGCGGCTGGGATGGAAAAAGAGCCCGAGTTCGGAGCGTCTCTGAGCCAAAGCCATGCCAGGATAAGCAGGGAGTCTTTAGTGCCATGCTTAGCAAATCACCGGAGGTTTGGGTGAAAGCCCCCGGCGCGGATAAGACCAATCAACAGTCTGCGAGGGAACAATCGCGGGCCGGGATCACCACCAATTGGGGGGGTCGGAACCGCTGCGCGCTACCTAAGCCCGGGGGAAAGGGTTCCCTAAGAGAAGGGGGGGAGGGGGTGATACGAATGCGAAAAAAAAAAGGCCGCGAGGGGGGTATCAACTCACTTCGTCATGTGGGAAGAAAGGAGATAAACCTCACTGGAAAAACGCAAGAAGCTAGATACCTCCCAGTGGAGTGGCCTATCACGAGCCCTACGAGATTTGTCAAGGGAAGAAAGTCACCGGGGACTTTCTCGCTCAAAAGATCCCTATCTGGCGCCCGCTCCGGAAAATGTCAACACAGCCGACCTTAGCGGACTGTGCCGGCGAGTCAAGTGAGTGGACGGACCTATCTGTGGGAAAGAAGGACTTATTAAGGAGGAGCCCTAAGGGCAGAATCGGTTCATCTCCTCAAAAGAAAGAGAATAACCGCACTGGTAGAGACCGACTCAGAAGGGAAAAAAACATATGCGAGTAACTCATGTCGCGGCCACCAAAACTGCGCGAGGGAAAGGGGTCGGCAGGGTTGGACTGGGCGCATCGAAGGAAGGCAATTTTAGGGCGCTCCTCGGGGACGAGACCCTGCGTGTGGACGATTGCACACTCCGCCCCGGCACACCTGCGGGAGAGGGGGAATATACGGCAGTGTTGGAGAGGGGCTGAGGGTACGCGGAGTCCCAAGCCGAGGCCCGGGTATCCGTACGCGGGTGAAGACAGCTGAAACGGTAGGTGGCCGACCCAGAGCTCACGGGACGGCCGATTCGATACAAACGGGATAGATCTCCTCAAAGTGTCCCGAAGTGAAGGGGGGTGAGACTTACCCGGAAACGGGGGTGTCAGAAAAGTCGCCTACCAGCTATTGGGAGAAAAAAAAAAAAGCTGAAGAAAAGCGCGAAGTTTCTGGACACATGGTCAGGGGACAATCAACGAGGGCTGAATGCGAAAGAGGCCTGGCCGAGAACAAATATGCGATACAAAGCCAAATCGGGCTCTTGACCCTCAATCGGGGCCCATTTGTCGTTCGATTGGTTCCGGGGAGGGACGGAATGTCCAAGTAATCCGAAAAGGCTCCAATAGGTTTTTGGGTGAACACTTTGCCATCGACACGGAGGAGCACAAAGTCGGGCAGGTTCCATCATGGTTGCAGCCATCCACGCGGAAGCAGAGAGGGGCAAACTCAAACACTGACCCCACGCTGCGCTTGAAGGCGACCGTAAAAGGAGCAGTAAGTCGAACGACGAGTACACTGGGCCTTCGGAAAGAGGGGTCATGAGTCCAAACGCGCAAGAAAGTGTCACTCACGTCCCGTGCAGCTGCTCAAAAGTTTCAGTCGCAGATTGTCATGTGGTTTGTGCAAGACCCACCTCGTTGTGTTTGGGGAGATGCGGGTACGAGGCAACAGTTACGGGAAAAAATCCGGTCGACGGTCACAGCTTGAGTTGGGGAGGCACACTAGCTAGGAGGGACAGGGTAGGTTGTTAGCCACAACGTCGCTTGGGAACAAGAGCGAGAGCCGCATGTAAGAAAGCGCAACAGCGTCATGGCGGGGGGCACCCTCATCCCCCCCGGGGAGAAAAAAGTAAACAGTTCAAGTAAGCAACGCGGGTCTCGAAAAGGAAACAAAAAAAATACCAGGCATCACAGCGGGCGAACTCAAGAGCGATCAAACGCTCAAGACGGCCACATCAGGAGAGGCAAACTGAAAGATCAGCTGGCTCACCCCAAGGAAAAAGGACGCGGACCAAAAGGCGCGATTGGAAAAGGCCTACAAACTGCACTGAACACGCAACAGCCCTAAAGTCATGCCTATCTTTGGTGATAGGAAGAAAGAGGGCCACGCGCGAAGTAGGGACTCATCTCAGCGTGAGAACACAGGGGGAAATGGGTGACGTAATCGTGGAAGCAGCGGCGCGTGGGGGGAAAGCTGGTGGAGCCTGGAACGGAAACGACAGCTTGGTCACGGAAGAGGAATCATAAGGATTCAGCAACGGAGGAGCAAGTTGTCATTCAGCGGAGAGAGACTTCGACGTCCAAAAGCGGAATCGAGATTCACGACCGACCGTGATAGGCGACCGCACGATCGCGATGAAGGAGGAGGGGTAGAACCAATCGGGATCGGTGGACCTGTGCGGATACGATTGGGGGGGTGAGTACACGCCAGCGCAAACCACTGGAGAAACAATTAGCGAAACGATCTTCGTCGGCGATGTCGACTCTAAGAAAGAGAAGCTTTTCAGAGGGTCTGGGCAGGTGCAAGCCATCAAAAAAGACGCGCCTCGCACTATGGTTAATTTAGGGAAAGATGGGACCGCTGGAGTCATGAAAAAAACACGCTGGACTAACAACCCGATGATTTCCGTAGATCGGACTGGTGAACCGGCAGCTGGAAGGGACAGAGGGGGTGTTCGGAAGGCACTCGTAACAACTAGGAGGATGACGAATCAGGGGTTGGGAATTATTAAACCGCGACGCTATGGAGTCGCCACACCATGGGAGGGTCCGGCAAAAGGCAGCTCCAACAGGAGAGGAAAAAACTATTGCGCAGATGGTCATTACTGATCACCCGGTGAGACGCGAGCTCTTACTCCCCCGGGCTTTAGGGGGCCCAATTTAAGGCATTATACAACCCGGAGCCCCGTCCGATCGGAAGGGCCTCTCTCTAGTTTGGGGAAAAAGCCGGGCAGGTCTCCCTCTCCTGCGCCATACGGCAAGTTCGACGAAAAATTACCACAAACCGTCGATTCAGTGACGCTCCTCTGTTAGTACAGGCTCCTTCTCCTGATAATTCAGCGAGAGAGAGGGAAGTTAGCCCTTGGATCTACCCTGAACTTCACCTCGGGGAGGGAATTCTGCTGTGGATCTTCACTCCCCTCATTGCACAAGTCCAAACCCGGAGATAACCGAAGCTCGGGGGTTTTCAACGCCGCTAAAGTCGAGGATAGCTTGCAGCATAAAAATGACTTGCTCTTGGTAAAAAGAATCTCCGCAGTAGGGACATGACGGTGCTACGGCGAAAGTCCGTAAAAGATTGTACTCCGCCTTCGGGAGGGCAGGAAAATGCTGCACTGATTACAAGCGGCAGGGGCCGCGGACTCCCTTTCGAAAAAAGATGGAAACCCGCAAAAACACCCACTTTAGTCGACACGAGAAGAGAGTCAAAACTGCGAGTACGTTCGACGAACCGATAACTCCAAGGAGGGGGAGACGATTGTCTCGGCGGGCCCAAGATTCAGAGCCACAGGTCGGGGGGAAAAATGTGGGACAAGAGACAAGGTTGAAACAAGCAGCGAGTTGGACATGGGAATTCCCTCTCAAGATGATGCCGTCGCGAAGAAGAAAGTGAAATACGACATGCCTCGGGGCCCGGGCCTACTGCGGGGAGAATTGGACTTGCGCGAGGCGGGAGGGCAGGACTGGCACTGGAACTGCTGTGTGTGTTTCGACCGACGACCCGCCGCCTGATACCTGTAAAAAAGGGATGGAATCAGGGGTTGGGTAGACGACGGGTGGGTGCTCCCCAGGAGAAGAGAACTTCGCGATATAAGAGAAATACTAGAAAACCGTCGACCCGAAATATTGCCACAGCACCAAACTCCAAAGAATCAGAGGGTAGATATGGGTGGCTCACAGCCGGTGACTAAAATACGATGGGTGGTGGGAGGTTGGGGGAAACCCAAACCACATCCTAAGACAAAAAAAGCACACTTTCCTCGGGAAAGAGAAGTCTTGTTCAGAATCCGCGGCTCGAATTATCTACGACCGAAAAGAGAAATTTGCGGAACGGTCGGAGTGGTCATTTGGTTTTATGTATGGTCAGCTTCGCTATGGCGAATCAAAATTGGCAGGCAGCACGACTGGAGAACAGAGACCTCGTGTGACAACTTTGCCCAACAGAAAGGCGGGAAAACCCGGACCTGTTCAGTGTCTCGAACGACGGGAAGACAGAGGCGCTGTAATCGATGAGTCCAGACATTGTCGCGCGGAGGGCTCGTGTCGACTGTTGGATGTATATCCATTCCTCGTTCGTCCAGGGACGTTGATCACTACAGGTCGTCGAATCAAGAGCATTTTGGCACGTGGACAAAATTTGGGGTGTGAGTTTATGAGTTGTGCCAATCCAGCCCGCAAGCAACCAACGTGGCTCGGGAACGGAATCGCCGGGGGAACCTAAGGCGAAACGATCCGGCGTGGCGGGTCGGGGAGTAAGGTCAGGGCTGACACCGAAAACATTGGAAGGGGACGCCGGTTCACGCGTCCCCGTTCAACGTCAGCGAATCGTCCAGCATAGGATGTCCGAGCCCCTCGGCTATCGGCCAAAGTCGACTCGCGAGGCAACCACATCGTCATTCAGAACCTCTAGATTCTTTCTGTAAACCACTCCGATCCGAAGAAGTTTGCCGCGATAGTAGGGGGACGCCGATCAGGGGGCCGCCTTCAGATTCCTTGAAAAGCCCAGTCCCAGCGCGAACCATTAGTGAAGGGAGATTGAAAAAAGGATTATCGTGGACTCAAGAAGGCTAGAAAAATGCGCGGTGAAGAACACTCATGGCCTGAGAAAACTGAACGACTCGACGAGAGATCTATAGCAGACATGGAGCGTTTAAACAAGAAAGGGAGGTAGATGAGCACGAAAACGGCGTGGAAGCTACCGGGGCTCGGGCGGGACTGTAGTGCAAAGCGTTGTAGGGGTCGTACGGGCAGAAAAAGGTAACAGGCGAAAGGCGGAGAGACCATGACACTTCTTGGACGGCCACAGCACCAAAGGCTCAGTTTAAAACCCGATGATTATCCCATTCTCAAGACGGGAGGAAAAAGCCAGACATTGTGGGGATGAAGGGGATTCTCCACGCAGAACGCTCTTTCAGAAAAGGAAGCCGACCATGATGGGGGAGTGCATCATCGGGGAATGCCAATGGCCAGCCGCAGAGCGTGATGGCGATGAAATCGAACCTCACTAAGGGGAAAAGAAATGATCCATTTCTAAGTCAATCGAAGGCTTTTAAAAGAAAAGGAAAAAGCGCAACCTCTGGTAATTCGTTAAGATGGACCGTGGCATGTCCCGGGCACCAGCAAAACAGCGGGGGGGGGCCGGTCACTGCCAGAATAACACGGATGAAGAGAGCGAAGTCCAGGGCAGGAGAGTCAAGAACAGGTGGCCGAACGCTTACTAATGGGAGAATTCCCGAGGGGGCCGCAAAAATGACATGGTACGGCATGAGGAAGATTCGGAGAAAGCATCGACAAAAGACGAACGCTCTCCCAAAGGCGGTTGACTCGTTTCCGGCCGTGAAGGCGTCGATCGGAAGGGGCGTTTCTTTTGGTTGCATACACCCCGTTGATGGGGGTGGAGATGCGTTTCCGGGTGGTGCACCCACTTTAAGGTCGGGATATCGGCATTATTGGAGGAGATTCAGAGGGCATATTTCCCAAACCGGTCGTGCGCTTGGGGTCCGTCTAAGAGCCGGTCAGGGGGCCAGAACGGGGGGGAGGCTGGATCGGGGGCACCCGAAATCCGGAGAGATTGCTGTCCGGGTCCCGCCGGTTTACGGCAAAGAGGCGTCGCCTTTAGACAGAACAGACCTGCTGTCACCGGAAGCTGAGAGCCAACATGCGCAAAACATCAATGAAGCTCTCATGCTCCGGGCAAGGTTCAAGCGGAACTAGGGTAGCTTTGAAGAAAATAAAAATCGAAAAAAAAACGCAGGCTCAAGGGGCAAGCGGACTGAAGAGTGGAAGCCCGAAATTCGAAGAAAAACGGCAAACTTCGGCAAGTGTTCAAAAAAGGGCGCGAAAGGGGAGCAGCCTAGAGAGTCGGCCACTGACAACGAACAAGCGGCCATCGAACGTGGAGGAACCTCAGCGGGGAAAGGGGGGGGGCAAGCGAGAAAATGGATGAAAAATGCGGGAGAAAGGTTGAGCGGTCGGGGGGGGGGTGGAAGCGGTAGAAGAATATCAAAAAGAATAAAAAGCTCACCTGCATCCCCGCTCGGGCGAACGGAAACAAGGTCGGACCCTCCGCGGGATAAGCAAGAAACTTCACGTCTGCAAGGTAGCGGAGATTAGCTCGAAAGCTAATAAAGAGTCAACCGCCAAGGATGGGAGAAAGAAGACCAACCTCGTCAAGGAAAAAATCTTGCTTCGACGAGGGGTCCTTTGCAAAAAGCCAGCTCTAGCAGCGGGCATGGAGCCCAGACGACATCGTCGGAAACACCGTCGAGAAGAACTCCTCTCGTGGAGTAGCAGCTTACGGGTGCGCCGATAAACGACCGAAGGAGCTGGGGCCAAGAAAATCCTGATTTGGGGTTATTGGGACGCTTGATGTTTAGCGATCTGGAATTTTCTCATTTGAGCTGGTGCGGCGAAAAAAAGGCGGGACAGATGACCGAATTACCGTCCGGCAGGGGGGAGCCAGGCTAGCGCGAAAAGAATGTTCCGGGACCAGAAGGGAGATCAGCGAGAAACTGGCCGGGGGGGGGTAGCACAAAGAGAAAAATGAAACAAGTTCATCTAACAAAAACGGAGAGGTGAGAGATGCTGGTTCCATATGGGGGGGGGGGACAGTACGAAAAGGCGGTCGCGTCTAGCTCGAAGAAAATAGCTAGGTGGCGGTCCAAGGGGGAAGCCCCTTATCCTAATTCCATTAAAGGCGAACCGTAAGCGCCGGTGTCAAGACGAATAAGGTCTCGCGGGTGTCTTCACGAGACTGGGGCCCGACCGCGCTCCAGCGACACCAAGTCGAAAAATTCACGAGTCCGAGAATACTCCGGCCAGGGGGGCAGGCCAATTCTACTAGGGGCCCATTAGGAACGAGCGGTGATACGCCAGCGGACAGGGGGACGACCGGGCGATTACTAATGCGTGTAAAAAAGAAAGGAACAAGCGAGGAAATTCAAACCGTCGAAAAGGCGTTTTGGTCGGTCAAGAAGACAGGGACGAAGTTCAAGGTTCTACCGGTCTCCTTTCCGCCTAATTTCCGAGAATACGACACGGGACGGGAAAAAGGGGCTCGCTCTCGGCGATATGTGCGGTGCGCTCCTTCGACCGAGGTCACACACATCGTCAGAGACACGAACCGTCAGCGTCTACGTTCAAAAGTTCCACCAAAAGGGCGCCCGGAAAAAGGGGTTCAAAACCGTCGCTCATCAAAAAAGCTGGGGCTTCCGATACTCGTTATACGGGAAGCTATCCAAATCTGTGGTGTCGCGAGTGCAAACCTATGGCTCTCAGGGTGCTAAGCAACACGTCGTCTTAATGAAAAAGTGTGGGACCTACCATTTCCGTATCATGCATTAGGCTCGGTGGTCAGCAACTCCCAAGGCCTTGCTTGGGATCTGTTTCTTTTACTGCAAGGACCGAAATCTCAACCACGGAGTGGAAGACGTTTCGCCTGCACGCTAGGAGCTTAAGTCGTATGCTGATAAAACGCGGGAGAGGTGAAGGGGGCGCGTGAGAACTGTAAAAAACACTGTGGTCACAGAGGGCGGGTTCACGGACCAGGTGATGCAACGTAGAACGTGGCGGCAAGCGGTCGATGGATGAGGGGGGTTCCAGGCTACCAAAGCAGTGGGGCGGACATGGCGCCTCAACTCAGGGACTAGTACAGCGTCGCACCCCGGGGGTATACAGACAAAAAGGCTTTCCAGGGAGAAGCTGTCCTCCCGGGCAGCCAAAAGTCTGGTGGGTGAATCGCTCGGAAATTGTAGCAAACTCCGTGGAGACTCTTCCCCGGAAAGCTCAAGCCTAAGCGAGGTACTTTTACTTGGCAAGGGGGAGGCGTCAAGACAAAAATCGTAGATCTCTTGCCAAACCACCCTACTCCGGTGAGCCTTTCCGAGGGGTGACGATCTAGGGGATGCCGCACGGGGGGGGGTTCCAAATTTGACTGGCCTCTTAAAGGGGAACTGTGGACCGTCGGACAATGAGGTGGGAGACTGAACGACTTCGGTCGAGGAAGTCATCGGGGTGGGAGGGAGTTCCATCGACAGGTACTTTGCGTGGAGGCGCAGATAAACGAGAACGACTTTCAACGAACTAGATCCTGACTTTGCTCGATGGCCACTGAATAAAAAAAAAGGATGCGGTACAGCGTGTGGGGACTGTTAGAGCGCACCTGGTCACTCTCACCAGAATTGCGGAGGGAAGGAAAGGGAGCCAAGACCTATTTATGAGAGATTACGTAGGGGAACATGGGGCGGCAAGTTGGCGATTGAAAAAATATGCTTTAGCTAACATGGAACCCATAACAGGGCGCGGCTCGGGTGTCAGCAGAGAACAAAAAAAGAAGGAAATCGACGTGGATGACGCTTCAATGAAGGGGGTCACCTCACAAAGAAGGTAACACTCTGAGCGGGGGGTAATAAACCCGGAGGGAGAGGGGAACAGATAAAAGAGCTGTCAGGGAGGAGTAAGAGTGGTCGGCTAGACTCGGAATTTCCCAAAAGGGGGCAGATAGAGACGGTCAAAACAACAAAAGCCCTACTTAAACAGCTCCGCGATTTGATTAATCTGGCGAGCTTCGTCCGCAAGAAAAAAATTCTCTGGGTGGGCTCACTGTTCTCGCCCCAGATGGTATGTTCACGCGAAAGAACTCTTATGGAACGTATCTTTCTTCAATCCAGCAGTATCAGTCATATCCTCTGGTGGGGAATGGCAGACTGGGTAAGTGTGTGTGTTGGATCAAAGCTAGATCTCAGAATTAGTTGGGGGGGCAGTGTCACTAATGAATTTGGGGCGTTCTTATACCTTAAGCCTTCATCGAGGGGGTTACAATATCGGCCAAAAAATTCTTCGGGAAAAGATAGTCTAAAGTCTGGGCGTGAGAACGAATCTTACTGTAAATAAAACGCGCGCGTTCCTACCCCGCAGTCGCTAAACACCGGAGGATACAGTACGTGCGCTTGCTTGAGAAGAATAGGTCTCGAAAAGGGGGGGGGGTTGCAACATGAACTAGGAGGCATATAGGCGCATAACTGTCTTTTCTTACTTCCAAAATCTCGTATTATAAAATCGCTCTCTTCTACTTTCTTCTCATGAAGTTTAAGATGTTTAATTCAGGGCAATCCCGTCGCGAGGGCCGAGAAACTGGCGTCGAGTCAATCCATAAATAAGTTTACTACCCAGCACTCAAAAGGGAAGTGGTCTTGGGGGCCCTCTCCGACGTAGTGAATCCCCTAGCGTTGCCTACAGTGAATGAGGAAAAAAAGTCCCACCCATAACAGGGCAGCACAAGTCGGACCAGTCTGAGGGCAAAGGTTCAATGCGTAAACGCATTCTTGTGTAGACGACATGGGGAGGGGGAGCACGCATGAACTGCCTGGTCCATAATATCGGCGAAAAAAAAAACTGCGCAAGAAATCGGGCTTTTGAACTCAGCAAAGGCAGGGAAGTCTATACTGGGGCCTTTAGGAGAAAGGTCCCGGCACCGCTCGTACCGAACAGCCCAGGTGGTTCGGCACGTGCGCGAATCAAAGAGGGAAAGGGTCGAAGGGGTCCAGGTGCTGAGCGAGTTCAGCGAAGTCAGCGGAGCTCGGAAGGAATTACGCTAGATCCACAGGCAAAACAGAAAGGGGTGACGGAGACCCCGAGAATTCTACAGAGGAGAAAAAATACGTGAGCCGGCGACCTGGAAGAGGTAATCTTAGCAGAAGGTCACGGCTCTTGCACGGGGGGAGGCGATTGGGAGGGGTGTTGGGGGACTAAACACCGCCTCGTGGGGGTAAAAGATGCGTGCCTACAGGGGGGGAAGACAACACGGATTTTGCGTCACACTCCGTGCAGATCTTCTGGAGTGGGATGAAAAAGACTTGCGATGATGGCATCCTGTGGTAGGCAACTATATAGTAGAGTGTCTGGGTACGAGTGTCGAGCCATGGGGGGTCCAATCACCAAACTGCCAAAAAATTCTTCTATCCGTTGTCACTCTTCAATCTGCCCGGGCAGTTACGGTTCGGTTCAAAAATCCGGATGCAAAGGAAAAAAAGGTCAGCTAAAAGCTGCAATGAGACAGTGCCTCGAAGGAACCCCTCGTACTACGGCCTCGAGCGGGAATAAATGACGACAAACTTGAAGGGCGACGTCGGCCGAAGACGACAATCAGCCTCGGGGAAGAATGGAAAGAACCCAAATGATTCGAATCAGCTGCCAGATGGGAAGAATTGCACGACCCCAGATACAAAAATGCAAAGGGGAACGTCCACTTTCAACGAGGCGCGGAGATATAGAGGTAAGCAACCGAGGCCCTCGGGGAAACAAGGATAAAGAGACTCTGGGGGGCGTGCCTTGTCACAGACGGGAAACGGAGCGGGTGACGCGATAAGGAGGATAATCGAGAGGGGGGTCAGAGAAAGTTGGGCGGGCTGGGGAGCGGTGAACCGGGGGAACATGACGGGCGCTGAAGCTTGTTGGCAGCCCTCACATCCCTCCTCGCCAGGGGCTCACGTGACCAAGTTACGACCTTCTCGCGAGGACAGACCGGACTGACTGAGTATAGAGAAATATCTACACTATACAAGGGAGGGGGAAAAAGCCGTCAACGATCCATTAGTAGCGGCGTTGACGAAAACGTATCGTCGGGATAAGTCAAGGTGACCAAAAAGGGACGAGATTGGAATTAAGAAGCACTACCTTGAAAGAAACGAGGCTGTGGAAATAACCCTGGGTTCGGCGAAAAATCGAGCTCGAGCGATCAACCGTGATCAGGGAAAAGAAGAGTCATGTGGGGCTCCGCTGGCCGCGTAACCTCGAATCCAAAGGATTTATGTAGCTGCGAACGGGGGAAGCTCGTAGAGTTTGGAGGGCAGGTGAGGGGGACTACGAGAAACGGAGGGCACCCCTAGTATATTATCACTGGAAAAAATTGTCAAGCTAGCGGGCGTGCCAGGACTTCGAAAACCTTGGGATGAGGAAGAAAACGAGAATAGTCGGAGAAAAGGTGCTTGAGGAATCAAACCCTAGCTCGGCAAACGAGCATCTCGACCCAAAGGAGGATGAAATGATTCATCAAAGATGTGACGAGTACAGAAACCGTAAAATCTGGGAGGATCGGCTCAGCCTCCTCTTTGCGACATCACCAAAGGAAGCGCCTTGCGTGGAAAAAATCCGGCCGGCACCAGAGGAAAAGGTAAAGGGGAATCGGCGATCGGGGAATCTCGTGGCTCCCTGAAAGCCGTAAAACCGCCCATCAGACAACCACAAAAGGAGGGAAAATTGACGGAAGGAGACAATTCTATGCTCACTGCTGAAAATGACGCGCGCACCAGTACGTCGCTGTTGAAAAAAAGAAACACTGGTATATCTGGAGCTCCGCCGCGACCAGGGCACTACTCGGTGAATTCCCAATTAGTAAGCATTGGTATCCAAAGAAAAGGGACGAAGAAGGGGAAAAGTTCATCTCCTGGAAGTAGTATCCCGACTGTCGTCAGGGCCGCTTACCTTTCCGAAGTGTCTTGACGTTCCACTCGCGTGACGGTCGCGAGCATAGCTCCTAAAGGGAGTAACGATTGTCGAGGGTTCGCGTTAAGTAGTCCGTACAAAAAGATGGGGGCAAAAACAGTGCTCGGGGGATGATGAAAGAATTCCTCAAAATTAATAGGCAGAAGAAATCACTTTAACACCGCCTGCCACCATCAAAGCAAAAACCACTTGCGGCTGTCAACAGCGCTATCTCGCACATAAATCTTCCAACTTGACTCCTCAAAACGGCAGTCGGAACGGCTTTTGAGTGTGTAAAAATTAGATAAAGTTGCTAGCCCCGTAGTCTAAAAACACCTCCGGGGATTAAAAACGACCCTTTGCCGTTGGGAAAGGGTACCTGTCCGCTTGAAATACTACCTAGTGAAGGAGAGTTTCGAGACCGTGTGAAAATTGAGTCGTACAGAACGAGAGTGCAGATCAGGACCGGTTGGACTTGACCCTGATCACCGTGAAGAGAAGATAGATGGGTGCGGACAGCGGGGATCACGGTGAAGCGTAGCGGCAGGAAGCACTGGACTGCAAGGGGGGTTCAATGTAAAAAAACAGGGAGTCAAAGCGCGACCGTAGAAAGGAGAAAAATAACGCAGCGAGCTCTGGGAGCGGATTGGTGGCCTCCCATAAAAGGGGGATGGGGGTGGAGGCCAATGCAAACTCGGTGAACTTAAGAGCGGCTGACTAGCCGAGTTTTCTATACCAGGAAATTTTGGCCAGCCTGACCTTCCTTCCTCCCCCTCAAAGAAAACTTTGACGAAGGATGCAATGTGGGGAAAGAGGGTCCGTGCAACACCATCAACGATGATTGTATCAACCACTAGAAGGATAGCGATAAGGACGAAGGACAACCGACGACGTCACAAAAGCACCGGCGGCTTGGAAGCGATTCGGCGCCGGGTCGCAAAGTGGGGTGAGAGCCCGGCGAATCGAGATGCTCGGAAAGGTGAAGTCAAGTCAGATGGGGTTTAGGGTGCGCAAATCTTCCGCGTGGCTGACAAACATGAGCTGAACCAATCCAGGTCAGCCTTCGGCTTAGGGGAAAAGGTGTGATGGAGTGCCCTTATCAAAATGAGCTCTTGTTCGGTAAGAGCAAATTGAGCAGTTCGTCAAAAACCAATAACTGAAAGGAAACATGCCGCTGTGCGTTAAAAGGGAACGAATTTCAGGCTCGAGCAGAGACTGATTTTAAGGTTCATAGGAAACGGTTGATCAAAGGAGAGGAAGGGGCTCCGTCGCTCATAACCGGAGCGAGGGGCAAATCTTTGTGCAGCCATCTATACAGCGCCGCATGGAGGAGGGATTTTGCGGTAACGTTCGCTCATGGGTCAAGAGCTACACCACGTCGAGTCTTCCCAAAGCTGCAAAACCGGTGGGAACTAGAAAGAAAAGGGGGTAAAGATCTGGGAGAAAGGAAATCCTTGGGGGGGTTGCGGAATAATTACTGTCATGGTCTCGAACCGATCGGGGTAGTCGCAGGAAGTGCACGGCCGGGCGGACGAGCAGAGTCATCCTAAAATAGGGAAGTTCAACAGCAACTCCAGGATTGCCTGCTGGCAATCGTCGAACGCACCGTCGCCTCGCAGATCGGAATAATAGGCAGGACCCGGCCTATGCGCCAATTGGAGGGGCGGGAAAGAAACGCGTATCGAGCATTTTGGCGAAGGCCATGATGGGGGCCACAACGCGATGAGGAAACGCCAGGGAGTCCTGCTTATAGAGCAAAGTAAGTCCTCACGTGTATGAAGAAACAAAAGTAATGACAGAAGGGTAGGCAAGACCTGGACTCAACCTAAAGGCTCCACATCTCGCGCGGGGAGAAAAAGCAGACTTCGAGGGCAACCTGCGCGCGCGACGGATAGAAACCAAGAAAGGGATCGGGCTTTTGTTCACATTGACCGATGTGCGACGGGAAAAAAAAAGAGCAAATGGTAAGGAGTGCCAAAGACAGGGACGCGGCATCACTCGGCTAAAACGGTATAGGGGAGACGTTTATGAGGGTACTCGTGGACGGGGGGTCCTCAAGCCAGGGTGCCGGCGAAATCGAGGGTCTGGACATCCACAGTCTGGGTAATTTCTTGGCGAAAAGCAACCATAAGGCTTTCACGATATCGGTAGGGAAAAGGATCCCAAAATTAAGAGGAAACCCTTAAGACATTGAGGGTGACCGGCCCACCGCAGTAAGCTTGTCAGCAATAAGCCCACCAGAGTTTGAGACATCCGCACAATGAAAGCGCTATAAAATTGAGCCATTTTTCTGACACCCAGCGAAAGGGAAAGAAACAGGGCGGCTCGAAGCAAACATGTCAATAAAAAATGAGAAGAGGGGAACATCGGGGGAGGGACCAACGCCCATTGGAATAATTCGGTAAGAGACGGTGACGCGAACCAGGAAACTCTAGACCGAAGGGGCTCTTGGTGAGGGGGGACACTTGCGGGCTAACGAGGCGAAGAGTACGGCAGGTCATGATAAAGATAGGTCTCAGTCAGCCGTCATCATGATATAGGAAAAATCAAAGAAAAAACGTGACTACGAGTCGAGCAATCTCGGCGTATGAAAGGGGAAAGACTACCATAATTGAAAGAGCCGTACAGTCTAAGGGGGTAAATCCTGCGGACGAAGAAAACTACAGGGTGTCCCCATAAAAATCGATCGAGTCCCGTTGAAGGGAGGAGGGGTCACAGTCGGGCATCAGGGATTTGCTGTTTGGTTTTCATAAAAGGGAAGACGCGTTTATGGGTGGGGGGATCGGGGTAAGGGGGAAAGGGGTCAAAAGTCAAGAGGGTAACACTATAGGTTTGGCACACGGCTGTTCGGGGGCCAAGTTGGGGAAAGAAGGTAGGGTGGCGAATGGATCAAACGGTTGTCTATAGGAGGAAAGTTCTACAACCGGGTACGGGGGCGGGGTCACCCATCAGACGACCCGAACAAAAACGAGGACGGGGGTACTTAACCTTAAGGGGGGGAGCGAAAAGGAAGGGGCTAAAGGCGCCGTCTGCCCAAATGTCCGTCTAGAAGCCCCAAACCCGAAGAGATAAAGAATCGCTCAAAACTCCACTCAGCTACCACGCTATAGGGGCTCAGGAGTCAAAAGAGGACACGCACCCCCGAGAAATTGGAACCATTCTCAGCAAGGACCAGAGTAGGATGAAAAACCCTGGAAGCCAAACGGCACTTTGAAGGTTTCCACTATGGCAACGGAAGCGGCGGGGCGATATTTAGGGGGAGGAGGGGCATCCGGAAATAGAAATCCACTAACGCAGGGGAAAACTACTTTCGTCGGCTGCCTTTTATCAGCATCTGAGTCGGAAGCAGGTGGGGAGCGATAATAAGAGATCGAGATTGGAGAAAGAGGAAAGGGTGCGTTGTGCTTGGGAACGGTAACGGGCTGTGTTTGAAAAAACGGGCCGCTGAGAGTGAAAAGCATCAAGGACTCTTAGGTACTGATTTAGGGACCAGAACTCTTGTAACCGTAGAGGATTCGCCGATAGAAGAAAGAGGAAGGTCTGAAACGGGGAAAACGCAAACATAAAACGAAAAGGGGAGAGAGGCAACGAGACCACGAAAAAAATGAAAGAGGCTTGGACCGTAAAGAAAAGGAGTTGTTAATCTTTCACTAAAATTGACATAGGATCTTTGCATACCGCAAAGAAAATGAGCCAGTAAGGACGCCAGACAACCCGCATAGGGGAGGGGAAGAAAAGACCTCTACTCTTCCCTTTGGCATGGGAATCCTAGGGCCTTTGGTCGTCACGAAGGGAATCCTAGTGAACAAGGCCGATAGGTTTAAGGGTCTGGCTAACGGGACAACTTTAGTCAGGGTAAGAGGGCGGTCTACTAAGTCTCTGCCGACTGGGCACACCCCGATCTATTTCTT
>Ga0179593_1600048_pt1 | contig 27320 bp, 28 predicted proteins | sample CZODoug2_1_08_16_FD_185931 | JGI IMG/M metagenome (GOLD analysis project Ga0179593, IMG submission 185931) | Vadose zone soil fungal communities from Angelo Coast Range Reserve, California, USA - CZODoug2_1_08_16fungal (PacBio error correction) | ecosystem: Environmental > Terrestrial > Soil >...
AACACGTGACGCGCTTTCCGGAACTTATTTTGGTTTCGCTATGCCGGCCCGGCCTCGGCCCTGGAGAATCCGCCAATTTCTGGAATAAGCCCCCTCCTCTCAGACCATTCTATGAGCCGTCCGCCTTGGATCGTGGAACGCGAACAACCCAAAAGTTGCGACAAACTAAATAACAAAAAAACAATTTGCATAACCTTCGCACAAGGAACTGTAATAGAATAAACAAGAAAAGAAGCTTTTTTTTGACACGGAGCGTCCGCTGGAGTGAGCGCAAAGCGTTCCTGGAAAGGGCCACTCAGGGGGCGGCTGGCAGGGCGATTCGCGGCTGGAGTTGCCATTTGGGCAGCGTAGTTGAACTACCACTAAAAAAATGCCTGGAAATCGAGAAATACTCTACCGGAAAGAAAAATCCGTGCTCCGTAAGGAAAAACGCACGGGAAAGAGAGGGGCTGGCCTGATCCTCCAGTAAGGAACTTTTCATGCGACAGGGAACCGCATGCCAACGGGGGGGCTTATTCACCAGGGGGAAAACGGAAAAAAGCCCATGTCCAATCAAGGAGCAGGACCAAAAGAAAAAAATGGATTCGCAAAATACAACATCGACTGACTTATGGGTCAAGGCGTAGAGGGTGAATCCCCCTAAAAATCACGCCACGGAAGAAGGATACACGCATTAAAAAAGGCTGGAGAAGACGCATTGACGCTTGGGTCCGAACGAGTTGAAAAGTCCGGGGGGAGTCCATTCCAAGGCTCAAAGAAGATGTGAAATAGGTCATCACGAAATGTACCGGAAGTATTTTTTGAGCACGGAAGGAGCATCCCATTTCGAAAGTATGCCGGACCACGTCTTGAAATCTCTTTGGGGGTAATTAACTTTTGACAGACTGAGTTCTCTAAATAAAAGGCCAGAAAAGCCTATCAGAAAAGACGCTTGAGGGAAATAAAAAAGGCATCCCTCTGTAAAATGCGAATTTCCAAGAATGATTTAGTCATAGCAATGAGACCTAAAATTGAGAGGACTCTGGCAGGATGATCAGGGAAGTCAATCTTCGAGGGTTCCGGAAGCCGCTGCCTAAAGAAGTCAAAGACGAGCACGGCAGGACGCAAGAAAGAACTCTCAAGAAAGAAGGGGGTCGCGAAAGCTGCGCGAACCATCCGGGGGAAATTTGGGGGGAAAAAAACGCCCGCTAAAAAAACTCGGGGGGGATCTCTGCCTTGAGAACTAAGCGATTCTTTGACATGATGGCCAAGAAAGAAAGGGTAAAAGGGGCAGAGGAAACAGTGAGAATAAAATGCGGACCCGAGTCGAATGGTGCCCCTCGTGGGGGAGCGGAAACCTCTGCAGAAAAACCGATGGTGTTCGACGCGCGGCCGCCTCTTTGGGGGGGGGGGGGCCCAGACAAAAAGCCAGCGAATACGCCCCACAAGCCCACCACAAAGTTGAAAATCGCGATGAAAAAGAAAGGGAATTAGGTCGCGAAGAGGCAGTGCGCTGGATTCGGGGGGAAATGAAATTAAGACATATCCTTTAAAGAACCGAGCACATGAGAGGAAGTCTGGCAAGGGGAATCACTCGACAAAAGGGTGTATTTCCGCGTACAGGGTTGGCGGGGGGATTTGCAGGACGAAGAAAGAGACACGCAAATGCGAAAGGTGAAGGCCTTACCGGGGCGCTGAGAGCGCATTGCAACGAGGGAGACAGCCTGAGGAAGTCGCCAGAGTATAAGGGGGCTTCCACTTAAAGTGGGGGGAAAAACTCCCGGGGCTCCTGAAAAGGATCCGAAGATAAGTTTCGGGAGTTAAAAACATGCTCGAGGGAAGGACTCCATAGGTACAGACTCTGCAATTCGATTTAGCAACGGTAATCCGCGATTAAAAAGGAGCGGGCTCCAGAACGGCCGCAGGAAACAAATATGTGTCGAAAAATCGTCGTGGAAAAAGCCAGTCTCCAGGAGGGGTCAAAATAAAGGGTTGCTTCGAGGGGGGTTCCGTTAAAAAGGGAAAAAAGAAGGAAAGTACGCGAGAAGAGCGCAAACTCCTTATGGGAGAAAAAGGGGTATTGGCAAGAGCGAGTCCTGGAGTAAAGGTGTGAAGGGGTTCCGGGGCGGGATATCACAAGGGGGGGGAGAAAAGAACGATAGGAGGGAGTAACTTACTGTATTGCAAGTGGTGGGAGCACCTACACAGGCGTGTGGGAGTCTAGAGGAGCAGCGCAGAAAGGGTCGAAATGGGAATTGTTTGGAAAAATTTGGCTGAAATTGAATCTACAAAGGAGGACCGAGCCCAAGGCGCCACTTCGAGCCCCGACTGAGCGTGGAGGAAAAATGATGCGCGCTACGGGGGAAATAGTCAGCCAGGTTGGGGGCGGCGCTGGAGGACCATCGCAGGATGAGGTTCCCTCAGCGAGAAAGTCTCTTCTCACAAAAAGGGAGTGAGGGGGGAGGTTTTCCGGGGAAAACGCGCATAAAAAAAGTGAACTCCTGAGGGGGGAGTTTCTTTTGAAAAGGAAGCCAAAAGGCTTGACGAAGACCGTACAGCAGGAAGCGATCAAGCGAAGGGGGCAGTGGGATGTAAGGAGCGATACTCGAGACGGGTAGAATTGGAGCAGAAAATGAAGCCAAATGAAAAGAATTTACCGGTAACCTTTCCGCTGCTCTCGGGAAAGCAAGCCCACTCTGGTAGGATAACAACGGGCCAAAACGGTACAGTTACAGAGAGAAAAAGGAAAGGAGGGAATCGAAAAAAAAAAATACATCTAAACTTACAACTAGGATACAAAAGTAATAAAAGACTCGCGGGGCCCAGAAACCTAATCGAATCAAAGTGTGTGGAAAGATCTTCTGCAAATCACGTGTTTTACAAAGGGGCACCTGCTACTGACAACCATCCTTTGGGGAAGTGGGGAAAGCAGGTAAGCAGACGATTCCGTCCGAATAGTTGGTTCTAATGCGATCTGACCTCCGCCGCGAGGCCAAAAGACTCAGAAAAAAAAGGGCATGGGCAAGGTATAGTCTGGGTCCGCAACGGCGGCCTTTAAGAAAATACCTTTCGAGGAGAGAATTTTCAAGATTGGCGTTGTTCCCATAACCGACCCATTCATAATAAAAAGAGGCGATTGCAGGGGCTACCATGGGGGAAATGAAGCAGACAGAGGGTAAAAGGAATCCAGAGCGAAATCGCTTGGGCTGGCGGAGAAAAGGGCCGCCCATGTCAGACAAAGGGCGGGGGTGAAGTCGGTAACGTTTTGGATTGTGCTTCGCAAACCGGGGATCTCAATTGGAGGGTGACGTCCGGAAAGGAGAGTTAATTTATTGTCAGAGAAAATGGCCAGAACACGATCGGCGTCAAAAAGATCTCAGGAGGGGAAAACGGGGAGGGTATTGTGGCGGGGGAGATGATGGTCTGGTGGTGTCTGGTCAGCGGCGGCAAGCGTCAGCGAGACGAATGGTGTTTTCTTAGAAAGGAGTTTTCATTCTACCGAGGTAAAGCGAGGAAAGATCATGGGGCGAGACCTTTTAGTTTTTTCTGACAAAACCCAGTCGTCAAAAGGGTTGGATGGGGACAGTTGGAATCAGGCCTAAAAAAGCTCTGGCAGTATAGAAAATTTAGGCGTTCGGGGTCGTAGCGCCCCTGACGTGGTCAGGAAAGTTTTTCCAGGGAGTCTAGAGGGTTCTAAAAAAAAAAAACACTTGAGAAACGGGGGAAGTGGATTTCGTCAGCGAGGAGGCCGTTAATGCTTTTGACGAAGGGCAGGAAGGCGTAAATGAAAAAAAAACCCCAGAAAAGATTTAAAACGGCTTATGAACACGAGAAAAGGACGGTAAGAGAAGTGTTAGAGGGCCTTTGGTTCCGAATGAGGGCTTGAAAGGAAGGGAGAAAATTCGAAAAGACAGGTGAGAAGAAATTGTACGCGGCGGGGCCTGTACGTGCAGGCCCGGCTAAAAAGTTGGGAAAACAACAAAGTGGAAAGCAGGGCTAAGGAGACGCTGGTGGCGGGAGGCCGGACGCCTAACTCATAGGAGCTCCATGGGGGTCACAACGCGGTAGAGTCGCAGGTCGGAATTTCAGGGAACAAGTTCCGGAGGAGTCCTCCGATTAGGGACTTCCTTCCATGCGATCTGCCAGCATTGGAGGCAAGAGTCGTGAGACGTACGGCCGGCCGGGGAGACCAAGACCAATACATGCAGGGGGGGAAGGGGGGGAATAATGGGTGGCTAATGGAGATTGTCTTTGCCATGGGTAAAAAAAAAAGAGGGCCTTGGGGGTGAAGTTGCATCAGAACGAGGTTGGGCATTAAAGAGAGAAAATTCCGCCAGAAAGGTTAGGACCCTTAGGAAAGCCCGCCACTGAGGAGGGGGAACATTGTTTTTTCCAAAACACGGCGCAAAGGTGTTTCGGAAAAAAAAGGAGAGGGTGAGGGGGCGGAAAGGACCTGGGGAATGTTAAGGGGGAACATATAAAACTGAAACCCAGCCCATACGCAAGAGGCGAAATGAAAAGGGGTCCCAGTCGGGGGCGATTGAGAGAACACTGGGGCGGGGGTCAGAAAAAAGGTTGGGGGAAAAACTCGTAAAAGGCAAATGTAATTCAATGCAAGTCCCGAAGACAAAAAGAAGCAGCTCGCAACTCAGTGAGTAAAGGTAACGATCCACTACAAAGGCGGAACAAAGAATACTCATGTCCTTCCGGGTTTGATGGGAGAATCTTTAAGAAATCAGGGATGGGGGGATTCAGGGAAAAATAGGTTTAGTGCTTACTCTTCCTCAAGAAAAAAATAGTTCCTTACGGGGGGCGGGAAGCTAGTGGGCTCGAAACGTCGAGAGAGCAAACCACGGCTTCGGGGAAAAGACGTATGATTCAAGGCGCTGGGAATCTTGAGAGAGAACTGAAAAAAACTGGGGTGGCAACTTAATAGAAGAAGATGCCCGGTCAATAAAGCAAGGGTCTTGCAAGGCAGGCCGGGAAAATAGCCGAATATGAGACTGGGGGGCAAAATGACTGTAGGGTGATCGTTGGAAGCGAAGAGGGGTGGGAGCAGGTTTTTGGGATGTAGTCCGGGGTTGAAGACATTTTTTGACCAAAGGGATCCGCTTCGGGGAAAGGATAAAGGAAGAAGTTCCGGAAGCCACTGGTATAGTCAGGGAGTATTAGGATGGGCGTGGGTTTCGGGAGGAGTAAGGGAAAAGATTAAAATAGTTCGGTATCCTCTAGACTATACGGAAGAAACAACTTGAAAGTGGTCGGAAAAAAATCAGGGGAGCCTCCGACAGCTTGCATTATGAATACCGGGACAATGTGCAGAAGATTTGTAAGGACAAAGTAGGTAGTGATTAAGAATTCAAAAGCAGACTCATGCACAAAAGGGGCGAGTAAGCAAAAATTATTCGTAATAAAAAAACATGGGAACTGGGGAAAGGGGTGGAGGTGGATGAAAGGAAGATTATGAGAGGGGCCAATGCTGGGGCGAATCGCATTGGACGAGGGGGGGGAGGAAGTACGTATGACTAGAAGGAACTGGGAGGTCTCAAAAACAGGATATGAGAGAATATGTTGGGAAGCGTTTGCCGAGCCTGGGAACCTTCGAGAGGATCCACGCGAATCGAAAAAGGGAAAGGATCTGGAAGAAGGGCCCTACACGGGGGGACGATACTGGGGGGGAGAACCAAAAAACTGAGGGAAAAAAAAAGACAAGGAACTGAAAAAAAGGGTACGAAAAATCACCAGTTCGGATAAAAAAAGGAAGATAAAAAAAAAAATAACTGAAAGGTTCAAAAGATGGCGCAAATGCAGCGGCAAGGAAAGAAAGGGCTGAGAGGAACGCGGCTGGCAATGAATCAGTGAGCAATCTGGCACGCAGTTTTTGAAAAGGAATCAGAAGAAGCAAGGTCAAGAGGAACCTCGAGTCAAGATAAATCGGACGCTGCAGGGGATAGAACATCGGCTAAAGAAATCTGGGAATGGTGAAAGCAATTCCTGTACTAACCCCCTCAAGGAACTCAAGGAAATTGGCGGCTCTAATGCAGGTTACAGGCATCCTCCCTCATGTGAAGCCTCCCCAAAGGTGGTTTGGAACCGTTCAAGCCCCTTGGCCCCGTCCTGGTATGCTTTCCTGGGACACAGAACTTGGATCAGGAAAAAAGCCTTAAAAGAAAGACTTGGGGAAAATCTAGAGGACTAACTGAACCGTGAGGTTGGGGGGGGGCAAAGAAAAAATCCCATAATAAACTACGACACAAAAAACCGTAAAGGGGGGTAAAAAGACGAGGTCGGGGTCAAGAATAATGCGTGGCGCGAATTCTGGGGGCAGGAAAGGAAAAATTTACGGAAAAAGAATTTACGCACAGCGACACGAGGGAGGGAACGGAAGGATTCGTGACCAGAGGAAAGGGGGGGCGGGAAAAACAACGGAAAGTACCGTTGGGGGGGGAAGGTCGCGAGACGCCAAAAAAGAGAATCTAGGAAAAAGGTTTAAGCGTATTAAGGGCTGCCACCAGCTTTGAAAATGGTGAAATCATATAGTATTATAGTGGGAAGTAAAATTTTTTTTTTTGGGCACCAAAGGAGCGCAGGAACCGGCGCGCCGAAGAAAGGGGGTCAGAGTGAAGGCCGGAAAGGGAAAGCATAAAGAAGCACTCGAAGGGAAAACTGAGGGAGCGATTGGCGCGTGAGAAACGTCGCCTTCAATAGTGGGACAGGAAAGGGAGGGCCTTGCGGACAGAGCCATAAAAAATCTCAAAGGGGGGGAGGTCGAAGTTTGGTAAGAAAAAAGGACCGCGTCAACGGGTTCGCAAAGGGTTTGGGAAAGGCGGTTCAGGGGGAAAGAGTAGGAGGAATTAGGGGGGATCCGTAGTTAGGTGAAGCATGGGGGCAAAAAAAACAAACCCCCGGGGGAAAAAACAAAGTGGAAAGGAGGAAGAGGATGGGGGGAGGAAAGGGGACGGGTCGGGGAACCGGGTTTGTGGACCTCCACCCGAGTTTGGGATGGCTAAATCTCCGAGATCCCTCAGAGAAATTTGGAGATCCATCATGGGGGGTGAAAAGTTGGAGAAGGTAAAAATTAGGGGAGCCAGGTAGCGGAAAGGACTACCACCTGAGAGAATTAAAGAATGCCTGCTAGAAAAGGGCTCCCGGGAGGGGGAGGTTGAGGGCAAAGGAACCATCGCAGTCAGGGGAAGGGGGAACTCAGCGGAAAGAGAAAAAAAAAAAAAAGAAAAACTTAGAAAAAGAGAGAGGTTTAAAGAGCGTTAAAAGAAGAAGGAATACTTGTGCGGGGGGTGAAAGCTGAAAAGAAAGAACCCGGGGAAAACTGGGAAGGACCTCTCAAGGACCCGAAACATAACTCCAGGGGGGAGCAAGGTAAGAAAGAATTTGCAGGGGAGAATCTTAGATCACAGTTACATGGAAAAAAACCCAATGGGATACAGGAGAAAAATCCGGGAAGAGCTAGGAAGAAAAACGCGGGGATGGGGCTAACCAAAGAAGGAAACTCCCGAAAGACAAAGAACTTCAGCTTAAGTATAGATCAATAGGAAAAAGGCTTCCGGAGGTGAAAAAGAAAACACCCAACAAAATAAAACAAAAAACCAAAAACCAACAAAAAAATAACACAACCAAAACAAAACAAAAACAAAAAAAAGAGAATACAGGGGAAAAAAGACAGGATTGGGGGAAAAGTTCATGAAAGGGATAACGAGAGAATGAGTGTTGGAAGGGGAAGTCTGATAAAAAAAGAATTGGATGGGGAGAAGGGGGAACGAAGGGAATATTTCTGAAGATGGGGGGGGGGACGACGAGATTTAAGAAGAGGGAAGCGGGGAGATTGAAAGAAAAAGGGGGGAGGGGGGGGAGACAGGGAGGGGAGCTGAAACGAGAAGTGTAAAATAGGATCTGTTCAGAGCCGGGAGTTGAAAAGAGTTAAGAAAAGTGAAAGCATAAAAGGGGGAGGAGCTCGTAAACATTTCAGAAGCTTCAGTAATGCGGGCTAATCTCGTAGGGGAGAGGGCGGAGGGAATCCCGAAAACCTTTCAAGGGGGGGACGTGAGGGAAATTGGATTGAAATGGTGGGATAAACAGTCAAAATAAGGACATAGGGGGATCCGTGAGAAAAAATTGGAGGGGTCAGATAGGAAAGACGAATCCAAGATCAAGGAAAAAAAGCTAAAAGAACAAAGGCGCATAGGGGACGAATTGGACAGGTTGTATTGGGAGGGGGGGGGGATAAGAGGGGCTGTCTGGGCCCCAAAAAGGGAATGGGACTGCGGGGGAAAAAATGAAAGAAAAGGGGGGGTGTTCTGAGGGGTGAAGGCGGGGACGGGGGGGGATTGGAGACGGACCCTGAGTTAGGGACCCGGGAGGAACCGGTGTTGAAACAACCATTTCGTCACCTGGGGGGGGGAATAAGAAGGGGCCTAACATCTAGAGGAGTATACCGCAATCAGGTTATGGAGGTCTGGAATGAGAGGGAAAAGTCCTGGGAGGGGCACTGTTAAAAATATGGGGTAGGACAGAGGTTGGGACCCATGTAATCGCGGATTTCGGGGGAGCAGATAGAACTTAAAAAGGAGTTGAGTGAAAATAGGAGAAAAAGGAAACCACGCAGAGGATTGAAACAAAACCTCATGTCACGGATGCGAGCGCTCAATTAGTAAACCTTGTCCGACGGGGCAGTGATATTGCTCGGGGGACCTTGGAGGGGGAAATTGCTAGAAGGGGGGAGGAAGTTGGAAGGACAGGCCCGAAGGGGGAGGGAATTGGGAATGGGAGGCAAGGATGCAGGCCCTCAGGAGGGGGACGATGACCTACTTGGAGGATTAGAGAAGAAGGGGGAAACTTGAAAGAATTCGAACCGGGGAGGAATTCGCGCAAAAAGGGGACCAGGGCGCTAGGATTATAAAGGCCCACGCTGAAAGCATGTCTTCATAAGGGGAGAACTTCCAAGAAGCCGATTCGGTTTGAGAAGGGGGTAGGCGGGAAGAGAGCAAGTCGTAAAGGAAAGAAAAAATAAAAGAAAAAGACATTGAACAAAAGGGCTAAGGGGTTGCGTTTTGAGGTTGGGGTGTTGGGCGAGCTTGGGCGGGGGACATGGAACGTCTGACAAAGGGACGTCAAAGATGGAGATTTCAAAGGGAAAGTGGAATAGGAGACTTCACCGAAAAAGGAAGTCGGGACGTCGTGGGGAAGTACAGGGAACCACGGGGGTGGTAGATGGTGGAAGCATTAGTGGAATATGATTACGAATAACTTGGGAAAGCCAGAAAATCGGATCGAGATGTAAAAGGGTTTCTTGAAAAGGAAGAAAAACACTGGAGAATGGGAAAAAAAAAAAAGGAGGATTAGGCGGGAAAAGGGGCATAAAGGGAAGGTTCCCAAAAAGAATAAAAAAAGGATGAACTTAGAGCGAAAGTGTAGAAGTAAAGGGGCTGGGATTTGTTCCTAAGGATTTAACAGGCGGGGGAGGGCTGATCTCAAAGCGAAACAAAAAAGGGGGGTTTCCGGCGGTCGAAAGGGGGACTTGTTATAGAACCAAAAAACAAGTCAGGGTGGGAAAAGAATCTCGAAATCAAACCTCCGCAAAAAAATAAAGAGGGTTGGCTAGGGAGTGCCCCTCGAAAAAAACGACCCGGTTCGAAGCCGGTCGGGGTGAAAACGCCAAAAAGCCGTCTTAGGAGGAAGGTGTACGGAAGGCTGAGAGTGGGGGACTAGAAGAGGGGGGGGATGAGAGAAACTTTGTGCGAAGACGGTTTTTCAAACGTAAGGTTGAGGAGTGGCATAAACAAGGGACACTGGGAAGGCGCTTAATGGGAAGATTATTGGGCCGTTTCTAAAGGTAGAACTGAAAGTGTCAGGACGTAGTAGGTTAACAACCTAAAGGGGACGAAAAAATACAGTTCAAGGAGTCTGAAAAACCAACCAATTGACAATGAGGGGACAGGGCATCGCCAGGTAACCTTTCAGGGGACAGCTTAGCCGCCCACTCAGAGGGCTTATGAGGATCCAACGGAGGAAAAAAAACACAAAAGCTGAAGGAATCCAAAAAAAAAAAAAGGATGAGAAAGAATAAGAGGGGGACTGGAAGAAGGGGCGGCTTGGGTACAGGAGCAGGCTGAAGAGTGCCATCTTAATATGGCTGGGAGGGAAGGAGCGCAGGGGAGGGGGTAAGAACTTAAGATACTCCTTGAAGAAAAAGGCACTGGGGGATCCAATTAAGCCCTCGCTCCTAGGGCAAATCGGTGGATTCAAAACACTTAACGCGAAGGATGAAATCGAAGTGGGGAAGTAGCGGGGGCCGGGAAGCCAGTCGGGCAAGGTTCGTAAGTAAAGGCAGGCTAGTTGATGCGCTACCTGCCCTGACCCCAAAAGCCGACCCGGGGGGGAAGGGGAAAAATTAGCGCCAGAAAGGAAAAAGTACACTTTCCAACATGACTTGAAAAAGGGTCGGACCTGGGGAAATAAGTCGCGGTCGGAAGTCTTGCTTGGCAGGAGCACTTGCGGAAGCTGGCAATGGGGTTCCTTCTTGAACGTGTGGGAAATAAGGTCTGCAAATGGGAAAGAATCTTAATAAAGGCAAGGAAAAGGAATAGAAGAAAAAACAGAAGGGCAGCAGAGAGGGGGGAATGGAAAGAACTCGTGCGAAACCTCACGAGGAAAAAAGAGGGCTATGGGGCGGCTCTACTAAAGAATTAAAAAGCCACTGTCCGGGAACGTGGGGGCTCCCTTTGGAAGAAAAGAAGGGGCCCCCCTCCAGAGGGAAGGGATCTAAGGAGTTGACGGAATTAAAAGACTTCAAAAAAGCCCGAAGGGGAGTTGATCGGGTGCCGCCGCTTTGGGGGGAAAAAAAAAAGCAGAGAAAAAGACTCAAAAAAAGGAAAGGCATCGCAGGGGGAGAGGGGCATAGATGACTAGTGGAGAGGGATGAAGACAACAGGATGAATAAAAACAGATAAAAAAGAAACTATCGAAGCCGGACGCCTCCGAGGAAGTGGTCTACAAAAGCGTTCGGTTGTCGGGAGGGGGCTAGGAAAGTCCCAAAAGAGTTCGGGTCAAGAGGCATGAAGTCTAGGGGAGACACCAACATTCTGCACGAGCACTCGTATTAGCAACTTGTGATTAATGAGGGTTCAAGACCCTAAAAAGTCTCATACAGGTTTCTCGTACCGGACTACTCCCTGAAGGGAAAAGGGAAAATTGAGAGGATTTGGTCAAGAGAACGGCTGAAGAAAGACTAGGGAAATTACGGAAAAGATAGGAAACATGAAAATCGGGAGGGGGGAGGCGGGGTCGGAAGGATACGGAAGATTGGAAGAAACGCAGAAAAGGGGGGTAACTAAGGGGAGAAATCCTGAAAAGGTTAACCGGATGGGAGGGGAATGACTTTTGACGGAAAGGGTTGAAGAAGCGTGGGCCAAGGACGGGGAAAATAAGAGCGCCAACGTTGGGCCAAACAGGAGGGGTTAAAAGAGGGAGGTGGGAAAAGTTTGGGGGTCCAAAGTCGTGGGGAGGGTTGAAAGAGGGCAGCGGCATAAGTTCTTGCGAAAAGGGAGGATGGGGACATTTGGGAGGCTAAGGAGGGGAAGGATCAAAGTAGAGACAATGACGAAACTTTCTCAAGGACGAAGGGGGCCTCAAGGGAAAAGGTTAAGGTCAGCCAGTTTTGGGGATGCAAAAAAGAGGGGGAGTTTACGGGAACTAAAGGGAAAAACTAAAACAACAAATTCGGGACTCGCGAAGCAATAGAAAACTTCAGGAGGGGGGAGGGTTGCCTCGCCATAAAAAACTGGGAGGTACAGGGGGGAACGTAGACAAAAAGGCGAACCATTTCAGTGGGATGTTGTGGGAGTGGGGGATTGAGAAGGGGGTTTAGGCAAAGAATGGCACGAAGGGAATGATAAAATCTGAAGACTCGGACAGATAGGAGCACTCAACCGCGCGTGGGGGGGTTTCTAAAAAAAACATTTCCAGGGAAGTAAATAAAAAAAAATTAAAAATTGGGTTTATAGAAAAATTCTACAGGAACGGACGACGGACTACAAGGGGAAGACTAAGGCGGGAAACTCCAATGAACCGGTAAAATGGGAGAACCTTGAATGCGGCTAGACTTTGCTTGGTTCTAGCTTAGTTCTGGTTAAAGAGCAAAAAGGACAAGAAGTATTATTGGGAGGGACCGAAAGCAAAGGGTACCTGTTGAAGTTTGGGAGGAAAGGGCGAAACAACCGAACTCAAAAGAGGGGATTATTGATCAGAAAAGAGATCGGGGAAAAGAGGTAGTCTGAAGGGGGTCCAAAAAGGTTAAGGAGAAAAAGAATTTAATTTAAGCCGTTTGTTGGGACATAGTGGCCTCAAGGGGGAAGAAAAGATCCTCGGATTTGAGCGCGCTTGGAAAACGCCTGTTGCAAGGCAGAGCCTAAGTACGTACGTCCGTGGAAGAGTCGCTTCGGGAGAGGGGAGAAAAGCTTCCCTACAAAATCCCAAAAAGACGTGAAAGTCTGGAACGGGGGGGGGAGAACAGGGAAGATTTGACGAAGCCTTTCAAGCCGAAAGGACTAAAGGGAAAGTGAGGGGGGGATATGCGAAAAGGGGTCACATGAGCAATACGGGAAGGCGCGAGATCTAAATGAAGCAGCGGGGGGCCTGGGATGTTTGATATTGCGAGGGGAGAATGTATGTTGGTAGAGGCGGGAGAGTCTCAGAGGAACCAGTCGGATGTTTTTAGATGTTGGGGGGAAACGACCGCGGAAATAAGTCGAGAAAGGAAAGTTTAAAAGGGGGGCGACCCAACGGGGCGTCACCGGGGTGCTGGGGCCCTCATGAATCCATTCGAGAAGCGCCGCCGAACGCGAGGGGTCGGATACCCCGGTAGGGCACTTGAAAAAAGTGAAGGGATATTTCGCGCGTAGGGGTAGGAATGGGAGGCCTCGTGGCCACCTTGCAGGGGGCCCTGCAGGGGGGGAGGCGGGAAGAGGAGAAATCCACCCATTCTTCGTTGGTCATGAGAGAGGGGGGCTCGCAGAAAAGGGAGAACGAATTTTGGCAAGGGGGGTCCGCCATGCGGTTGGAGCAAAGTAATTCTGTGCTCTTTTTGGCCATTCCAAGGCTTTTAGAGGGCCTTGGGTTGACTCCGTACTGGAGAACGAAAGCAAAGAACCCCCTCCGACGTGTCTCAGGGCCTAGATTGCGACTACCTGCGCTTAGGAGAATATAAAAAATTTAAGGGGGGAGGGGGTGGACAGGGCAAGTTAGTCAAGGGGTTGGGATTTAAGAAAATTGAAAGGCAAGTGGTCGTGAGTCAAGAAAAGGCTAGAAGGACTCAAGAAGAGGCAGAGCGTCATAAAAGGCGGAACACAAGAAGAAAGGTCCATAGGACCCCCCGGAGGGTTGTTTGGTTAAGGGGTTGACAGTTGGCGGTCCTTGGGGCCGCTTACTGGCCCAATTAGGCCATTGGGGGCATTTTGGGACACCTCCTTCTGTTGTCCCTAAAGAATTCCGAAGAATGGGATTCCAAGAAGAACCTCAGAAGAGTATAAAAGAGGGTGGGGAGTATCCAGAAAAAGGAGGGTTCGGAAGTAAAATGGGATTTGGCCTTGTAGGGTCATGATATGAACTGAACTGCCCAAACACCTATGCAAAGCGGGAAGTTTCAGAGGTGGGCATGCTCTAAGATATAAAGAAACTTCTCAAGGAAAAAAAAAAAACCGAGATGTCGGAAGTTCGTGGGCGAAGAATAAAGGGACTACCCTTTGGGGTGGAAACACTAGGCGAAAGAGGATAAGATTTACTTCAAGGCGGCGGTCGGGGTACGGGAAAGAAAAGGAAGAAAGACAAAAAAGGTGAGCGTGACCACGGGGTTTTTGGGAGAGTGGAAGACGCAAGGGTTCCAAAAAATGCCTGGGGAAGATCTAAAAAAAAAAAGGGAAGAGGAAAAAAAGAGCAAGGGAGGACCGCTTCAGGGACCTGATTTGGTTGAGCTCTGAGGCGCCTCCTGCATCGGGACGGGGAAAATCCTGGGGAGCGTGGCTTAGGAGCCTCCCCGAAAAAGTCCATATGAGGGTAGAAAGTTTAAAAAAAATTGGACTGTGGGAGTGGGTGTGGGAAGCTCAAGCAAAGGGATTAGTCGGTAGGGGTTGGGCCGGGAGGGGTTGGGGAAAAAGAGGAGAAGGCTTGTTAGGTTGTCGGCAAAAAATGTTCGCGGACCAAATTTACTTCTTCTTAGGGGCATGTAGGGGTCGCTCTAGAGGGGAGTAGTCGGTGGGGATTAGGGGAGAACTCCTTGCCAAAGAAATCGAACATTCCCTCCCGAAGTCCGCTTAGAAATTCGGGAAGGGGGGAAATTAAAATGGATAAAGGAATTCCTTAAAAGGTACACGTGACAGAGTTTCCAAAAAAAGGGGGCTGAGGGAAAAAAGAGGTCAAAAAAAAGAATTTAAGAAATCGGCGACAAAGAATGTAGGAAACGAACATCTGGGGGAGTGGGAAGGGTGGTGAACCTGGTACATGAAAAAAGGGATAGAAGCTGTCCATGAACTCGGTTGGAAGTCGGTCGAAAAGGGAGGGTTTGGAGGGTCCATCTAGACACTACTATTTTCAAAAGAGGTGTCTATAGGGATGGGGTGAGGGCTCAATCAATACGTTTCTAAAGGAGCCTCAAAAACTTCTGAAAACTGTTTGCACCTGGGAGGGCTTCACGACAGGCCCTGAAGAAAGTCCGAACCTCAGGGTATCGGGAAAAACTTCGAAAGACTGAAGGCGAGGTAACTCCTTGCTTGGAGGAACTAGACAATTAAAAAGGAAAGACTTCAGGGGCCGGGACTGCCGGGGAATTGAATTCCCTCATAAGTTTTGAAGGGTCTTTCGCCTCGAAAGAAGTCAAAGGAGGCCCGAGGACTATGACGACAGAAGGGGAGACCTTTGGCGAAATGGGAAGGCTACAGCCAAAATAACGACAAACAGTCCGGAGAAGGGAAAAATAAAACGCGACCTAAAAACGAGATCTACTTGGGTCTTAAATAAATAAGTCCTGAAGAAGTTTGTTCGAAGCTCAATGAGGCAACTACTAAGGGGAAAGGTCAAAATCTTTTGAGGTAGCCAAGGACCTAGAAAAAGACATTGATGCTAAAGACTTATATTTGGCCAAAAAAATCAGTCTCACGCCAACACAAACCGGAAAAGTGAAAAAACTCTCCGAATCTTATTCGCGACTCTAGATTCAGGGGAGTTCAGAGGCCTGGCCTGAGGCCGGCGCCTTTCGAGGGGAAACTCGGAGGGTTTTGGGGATAGGAAAGAAAAAAATGGTAAGGTCCACTTTCCCAGGGGGGGGTCTTGGGCTATGCGCCTGAAAACTTCAGGGAAACGACTTCCGAAGAAAAGAGAAGAAAAAAAGTTGAAGACGGAGAAAAAATTCACAGGAAGATTATAAAAAATTTCGGCCCGGAAACAAAAAAACGAGCAGGGAAAACGGGAATCCAGGGAATGGTTGTACCAGCTGCTTGGAATAACTACACCCGTGAAATACATGGAAAAAAAGGAGTATGGGAACATGAGGATAGATTAGAGTATGAAGCCTTCAAAGAGCTGGTTAGAGAATGATTTAAAGGATCGAAAAGGAATAAAATCTTTATTTCATGTAAGGGGAAAAGTTTAAAGGGAAAGGCCTATACGCGACGAGAAAAAGGAAATATTGTAAGGGAGTCGTGGGGGGAAAACGGGAAGGAGGAATTGGGGAAGTAGTTTGAAGGATTATAGGCAAAAAATGGGAGATCATCAGGGGGGGGATTGGGATGGGGGTGGGGATCAAAAGCATTGGGGGTACTTGGGATTCAGAGAAAAGAGGCAGACGGGGGACTTGAAAAAGAAGTTGGGGATTTGGGCAGGGGGAGCCTTCCCGGGGTAATCAAAAAGGGGCAAATTCTAAGAAAGAAATTCAAAAGGGGAAATACGGAAAAGGAGGGTTTGGGAGGCGAAAAATGCCCCTGCAGATTAACTTGAAAGCATGCGCGAAAGCGAGATCAAAAAGATGGATTGGAAAGCAGGAAAAGTGAACGCATGAGGAGGGTTTGCACACAACCAAAAAATGGTCGGCATCAAAGACCAAAAAGGGGCAAGAGAGAGAAAGTGAGAAAGGGAGGTAAGCGTTCTATCATGATCCGAAGCGGTTCTATAAAAACCTTTGGGGGAAAAGGGGGAACCGGGGACTTTCGCCTCTGCTCTCTATCTCAGGCCCCCCTCGTTACACCCAGGCACAAGTAAAGAAGACAGACCCTTAAAAAGAGACTCGAACCCAGGGAGAACCCGTGAACTGAACTGACAGAACTCCTTAACAACCAGACTGAAAAGAGCGCGGCGAAAAAACGACTAAAAAGGATCTTGGGGAACTGTGTTGTCGGAAGGGGGACAGGAACGTTTTCGTAACCTTTGAAAGAACTTCTAATCACTGAGTTTATGTTTTTTAGAAACAGTCCACGAAGGAAACTCAAGCCCATTAGGGGAAAGTAGCCAAGACCGCATCCTCCGGGAGAGGCAGAATAGAAAGAAAAAATGGAATGCAGGGAGGGGAGCGCGCACCTTCAGGAAAGCCCTTTCAAAGATTTTCCGGAAGGGGGGGATGTGGGGTTCCCCTAATGAACAAATGCAGGGTACTACAGGGACATCGCCCCGAAAGAAGTTACGCTGTCAGAATTCAAACTAAAAGAAGGGTTCGGGCGTCTACCAGCCCCCACGGTCACCGGGTAGCTTACATGCCCGGAAAATCATTTTCCACCCTCCTTCCAATATCGAGTCAAAGGCAGACTTAAGAGTGAACCAGTCATCGTTAATAAAGATCGCAACAAGATCGAAAAGAGCCATAGGGGAAAAAGTTGAGGGTGGGGGGGTGGTTGAAATTGATGGGGTCTTGTCCAAAGCTGCAGAGAAAAGGACGATGAGAAACCCGTCAAGGGGGGGGGAGTCCAGTGAGGGCAAAAACTCGAAAATAAAGAGTCTTGCCACGTCAGGTGAGGATAAAGGGGGAAAGTGGGCTCACCGGGTCTACCTGGTTCCAAACAAGCGCTTAAGAGGAGCCGAAAGGTTGAGAGAATCGCGGGTGTGCTGGAAAAAAGGGGTCGTGGCTTGCGGTTTTATCTAACCCGGTCAAGGAGGGCTTATTGAGGATTCAGAGTAGGGAGGGGTACTATCGGATATCCGGAATGAGTAAATAAAGGAACAGAAAGGGGGGGGACATTAAACGGAATATACGAACAAAACTTTGAGGGGGAAGTCCTTTGCAAGAGTCGGAAGGGGCGCATGAAGGAAATGTGCTGGAGTTGATCTAAAACATAGAGGGTTCAGGGTGGAACTTGACGCAGCCCTCGGGTACTAAAAACCAAGGGAAGAAGTTTCTGAGGGAATAGGAACAGGGTCTGACCTGATAATCATTAGCTCTGGAAAAAAAAACAGAATTGTAAAAAGAGGTTTCTGGGGAGGGGAAGCAGGTTGCTTAAAAGGGGTCAGGGAGGATGGGGGCAAAAAGGCCAGAAGGAGGGAAAATCCTTGTGGGGCAAGATCGCTATCATCAGTACTCTAAAAACCTGGACCCTCAAGGGGCAAATTTCTGAGGGGGGGGGGGAGGGGAACTCATTTGAGGCGGACTTTGGGAGGGGGAGGGTCCCTGTCCCACTTTGAAAGGGGACATAACTCCAGGGGCCGGAAACTCCGAGGAAAGGGGGGGGGGAAAAGCGGATCAAAAACCCGATCCTTAAAAAGAGTTGAAAGGGCAGGCCGATGGACGTAGATATCTTTAAATTGGTCAGAAATGCGGGGAGGTAAGGACTTGAAAATAAGAATTGAAAACTGGTCCCCCCCACGCGCTAAACAGCCGCCTCGAGGGGGCCAGCAAAAATTGGAATGGGCGCATCCCCACTCTCGGTCAACCAGACTTGTCTGGAAAGGTCTAGGAAAGAAGGAAAAAAGAATTTAAACTCGGGAGAGGAAAAAACTAAAAAGGATGAAGAGAAGATAAGAGATGCTTGGGCTTAAAAGGGAACCAAAGGCGTGAAAGAAAGGTCCCTAAGGTGGCGGGATAGAGATCGAAAAGACCGAACCATAAGTTTAGGTACATAAATCTTTTTTGGGGGGCTCTCTCAACAAAACAAGAAGTCGAAACTAGAGATCCCCGATGGCCTCTTACTGGCCCTATCGGGGACTAAGCGTAAAATCTTAACAAAAGAATAAGAATGGCGGTCAAGGAAGAATCCCAAAGACCTTCGGAGTTCAAAAGTGTTGCCTGTGATCGTTGGTGAGATCCAAAAGAGGGGGAGATCAAGGGTTCATGGAAAGCTGTGGGAAAAGGCTACTCGTTTGAAAATTAAGAGAAAAGAGTCAGGGAACCAACTGCGAAAGAATTGAGAGTGACAGGGAATTTCGGAGTGGAAACAATGCACCTCAGGCCGAAAGCCCTACTCGAAGCCTAGCAGGCAAGGCAAGTAACCCCAATCCCATTCTTGATTGGAAGGAAAAAGAAGAAAACCAAGGGGAGAAAGCTTTCGAAAAACCTGACTTAATTCTTCTGAAGAGGAAAGAGTTGAAAAAAGCTGAAATCAATTCCTCCAAAATATTCTCCCAAGGATACGACGCTCGGTGCCGCTTGGCTTCTGAGACAAGGGAGGGTTGTAGGCACTCGAAAGAAATTAATTCTCCGAATCGCATTGCACGCGGGTAAAAAGGGAAATGGGCTCATTCAAAAGGGGGTTCCGCTTGGAGAACTACGTGGATGTCGAGTGCAATTGGGGACTTAAAACAGTCGGTCATCGCGGGGGGGGGCATTAAGGGGGTAAAACGGGAGGACTTAAAGCCGAAAAAGAAGGCTTATAAAAGCAGAAAGACACAAGAGCAAAGGGGAAAAAAAAAGTTTCTTCAAGGTATCTGGGAAGAATTGACCAGCCAATACACTTTGCAGGGGAAAAGAGGGCGAGGTGGACCTTAGGAGGCCTGGGGGAGGAAACAGAAAAAAAGAGTATTAAGGAAGGGACTATGGTAACCTCGAGATACTGAAATGGAAAAGGAAAAGCTCACAGGTGATCTAAAAAAGCAAAAGAACAAACTTCTGAACTTCCAGAGATGATTGCCAAAAAAAAGAATCAATTGAAGGAGTGGGGGGGAGAGGGTTCAAAAAAATTAATAAAACGCGATGAGTCCGGTCAAAGGAGTAGGAAAAAAAACCGTAAACGGAAAAATGGCTTTGATAAGAAAAAAAGAAGCGGAAACCAAAGAGAAAAAACAGAAAAAAAGTCACTAAGAGGGTACTCTTGCGGGAATTCTGAAAAAATTAGAGCGCCAGGGGAGGGGAATTAAGAAAGGCACGAAAGAGTCCAGTACTAATCGACCGTTGGAATAAGAGCTTTCGCGAAGAAACCGCCAGCGAGAAAAATTTGAAAAAAACGTCAGAATCGCCATTGAACGTCTGGAGCGCAGAGTCGCGAAGGATGTTGGCGGCCAAGGTAAAAAGCCACAGGGAAAAAGTTCAAGGGGGTATGGAAAGGCCGGAAAAAAAAACCCCCTTAAACATAATCATGAAAGGAGAGTTCTGGGGGGAGCGGGAAAAAATAAAGAAAAAAGGGAAGGTCGGGTAATTAACCCATGGAGAATCTGGGGGGGGTTTCCAGGATCCTCTAGGTCATATCCCTTGGAGGAGAAATGGAAGGGGAAAAAACCTTTTGTACCAAGACTCTGACGCCGAGAATGTGAAGATAGTTTCGATTGCGGGGGGGCAGGAGAGGCTTTAGGCTTGGGGGAGAAAACTAAGGGGAGAAAGTTTGAAATTCCTGTGGAAAATACAAAGTCAGAGGGTAGGAAAGAAGAGGCAAGACATTTAAAGGCAGTTGAGGGAGAATTTGGAAAAAAAGAACTCGAGGAAAACTGAACTTCAGAAAGGGAAGGGCTGCCGGAAAAAGAGCAGGGGGGTTTTGGGGCGGCGGCAAAAAGCCAAGCCAGAGAGTTCCCTTAGGAATGCGAGAAACAACAAAAGAGTAGAAAAAAGATATTTGCCGCAAAAGTGAACAGAAAGAGTTGCCGCCGCCAAAGAAAATCAACTAAAGAGACGGAGCATTGACTGGAGGAAGGGAGGGGGTGGACAAGGGCTAAAAAGGGGCTACATGCGGTGGGCAGCAAAAAAAAAAAATTGAGAACTGAAACTCTCTATAGAGAAAACCGAAAAGGGAGGAATAAAAACAAACAGCAAAGGAAGTTCCAAAACATGTCGTTGACGAGGGATAATCAACTGTAAGACTGAAAACCGGGGGGAGTCGCGCGGGAACGGGGGAATAACTCGGAAAGGAAAAGTATGGAAAGCGGATAGGATCAGTGGGAAAAAAAAAGTTCAGGAAGGAAAAAGCCCAAATCCTGTTATTCGATGGGTCCTGAAAGGCCAAGAGAAAAGTGTGACGGGGGGGGGAAGCCTTCAGACTTAAAGAAGAGCCTCAGGGGGAATTTCGCAATCGAGAAGCTCTACCTGGGGGAAATTCGGGTAGGAAAAGGGGTAGAAGGAGAAATTGTATCTTCTGTAAGAAACTATGAAGGGGTTTGGGGGGTTGTGGGAAAAGAGATGGCAGGGAAATTGGTCAAGGGAGCGAATCTTGAGGGAGGCTCGGGGCTCGAGGGCCGGGGGTTTCCTGACTGGAGAAAGGAAAATTAGCTTGGGGGAAGGGAGTCTAAAAGAGAAAGCCAAAGACTGATTTAAAGGAAGTTGTAAAGGGGGTCGGACCTTAATAAAACGGGGGAAATCTAAGAGACTTAAATCAGGGAGAACATTCCAGTATAAAAGAAATCACATGACACAAAAAGCGCGGGATTCCCTCTCAGAAAAGAAAAGAAAAGAAAGGACTTGGAGGGTGGGGGGTTTAGCTTATAATTCTTATTGTGTCTTGGGAAGATTAGGGGCAGTAGAGCTAAGGGGAAGAACCAGGGTCTGGAGAATTGGTGTGGTCTTCAGCCGTTTGGGAAGAGAAAATCCAGGAGGAACCCGGTCTCTAGGAGGGGTCGGTCAGTTTCGGAAAGGTCAAAAGGAACCGGGGGGCCATAAGGACATCAGCGCTCCCGCATATGCTACGAAGGGAATTAGGAGGGAAGTCGGGGGGCGTCGAATTTTTAAAAAGCTTTACGATGGAAAAGTGGAAGGGCCGGGGACGAAAGGGGTCCTTGGGAAAAAGTCTGAAAAGTTGGAAAGAAAGAGGAATTGCACGAAGGAACTCATGGTAAAAGAGACGTGGTTCGTGCCTTGGGAAGATCATGGAGGAGCCAGGCTATCAGGGGAAGCCAGGACTTTTTACGGGTGTTTAGTTGGGGGAAGAAAATCTGGTTGTAAGTCTGGAACAGGGGGGAAAACGAAAGAATTGCAGAGGTAAAGGAGAAGAATCAATAGAGGCAACAACTTGCACATATTCTCGGGGGGGTTAAAAGGAAGGCTGAAAATGCGGTGAAAAAGAAAGCGAATGAGTAAAGCTTCAATGGAAAAGTCGCTCCTGTAAGGGAAAAGAAACAAAAGTTCAAAGGAGGGTTTGGAGGCGATAATTGGAAAGAAGGGGGAGTAATGGGGAGGGGAGCCAGTGGGCTCAAGGAACCTGGAAGCCTTGCAGGCTTCGAAGCGCCTGAAGGGGGGCAAAATCTCAGTTTTTTAAGCATGAGCGTTGGAGACGGGGCCGAATGGGGGGGGGAGTCCAGGCCCTGTACGGTTAGTCCCAACCGCCTAAAGGAAACTCAGAATACGGACTGTACCGTTTCAAAACTCGTTGTGGGAATCAGAACTGCGCGGAAGGGAACCCTCCTGAAAAAAAAAGGAAGCTTCCTAGGGGAAGAGGGGGGTCTCGCAGCAATAAAAGGGATCGCACAAATGTGAAGGTCCCAAGAAGCAAGGGAAAACGACGAAGAGGAGGGGGACAATAAGGACATGGAAGTCCGGGGGACCCGGGGTTAGAAAAATGGGAGGCAAGTTTAGGGAGCATTGGGGGGGATAAAAAACTTAGGGAAATATATAGGGACCGGTAAAGGGTTTTTTAGGGGTATTCGGCCTATGAAAGAGTAAACTCGAAATAAAAGATTGGGGGTCACACCTACAGTCGGGGAGGAGCGGGGAAGTCTTAGGGGATCTTGGGAACGAAAAGGGGCTGAGCAGCGGGGTGTTGGGGGCTAGGGCGTAGGGAAAACGAGGTTAAAACAAGGACGTGAGGTGTCATGTGGAGTAAAACCGGGCGGAACAGGAAACCTCTCGGGTGCGTTAATGCAGGGGGCCTAAGTTCTAGGGTAGAGAGGGAATTGGGGTTAAAGTTACCACAAAGGGCGGGGCCCTCGTCATGGATCTGGGATCTGTTGGGGGAAGGAGAAGAAACCCAAAAAGGAAAAAGTCAGTCTTTCTTAGAAGAGATACTCCGGGAGAATGGAAAGGGGCTGAGGATTCAGGGGGGAATCATGTGCGTCAAAAAAAAAAATTAAGAGGAAATAAAAGGGGAAGATGGATAGGGTTTCATCAGAACGCAGCCTGTCTGAAACTTGCCGCTGGGGGAAAATCTCGCAAGGTTGGGCCTCCTGAGGGTTAGTGGAGGAGAAAAAGGCCCCTCTGGAAAGTGAATGTTCCCTTAAAGGAGACTGAAATTCAGACCTTGGGAAAAAAAAGCGAATCTCAACTCTCCAGTAAATGTGTCAGCGTTTTCCTGCAGGGAAGGAGGAAAAAATTCAACTGGGGAAAGGGGCCTATATCCTAGAAGGAAAAAGCTAAAGGGGGGAAAAATGGGGGAGAAAACCTTGGGGGGAGCTGTGGCGACCGCTTAAAGGGATCCGTTAGGATTCGAAAATGCTGGACAGAAGCACTTCTGGGAACCTTCCCGGGGGCATTGTTTCCGGATAAGAAGGAATATGAGCCAGATATGACGACGAAAATACGAAAAAGGGGCGGCTCGCAAACGTTAAAATGGAAAACCACGCTAAAAACCGAAGAAAAGGGAAATGAGTCTAAAAAGGAAAGGACCTATGAGTCTGAATGCAAGGAAAGAACGGGGAAAAAGGGGTCAAAAGGGGTTAAAAAAATTCAGTACAGAATCTCGATTTTAAAAAGAAAAGGGTCCAAAAGAAAGGGCGAAAAGAAGGCCTCAAGGGGACAAAATGTGAAGGGGGCGATCAAGGTACGAAAATTTCCGACATGGGGATTCAAGACGACGAAGAAGGAACTCTAAAATCGAAGTGTTTTCCTACTCTCAGGAGTTCTGGCTGGGAAAAGCTCTAGGGAGGGAAATGGGGGGGAATTCAGGTGGAAATTTCAAGTCCCCTCTCCGGGAGGTCCCCGATTCTAGGGTGGGGCCTAAAGGAAGAATTTTAGGGCCCTCCGTGGGAAAAAAGCCCGGTGGTCTTGGAGTCTGCGCCTAAAACAAGTCCGCGAGAACGAAGAGAAAGGGGACTTCGAGAAAAAAATTGCAACAGAAAGGCAATGAAATAGCCATGGAAGATTAAATGGGACGCCAAGGGGTTGAGAGGGGGGATCGGAAAAGCGACTAATATACAGGACTCGCGGGTCAGAAGCTTACAGGCAGAAGGGAATGGAAAGATGAAGTCGCGATTCAAGAGAAAGCTCCAAAAGAAAGGAACCCCATAGAGGGGACAGGGTTTAAGACCAGCTGAGGACAATTAATCCGGAATAGAGGGGAATAAAAAAAGGGGGGTGAAAAAACCAATAATCAAGGAACGAACCCAGTGATTCGGGCGTGGGTTGAGAGAAGGAGGATACATTGTAGTCCGAGTCGGTTACGGATAGAAATGGGAAAAAAAAAAAGATGCGTGGGTTGGATTGTGTTTAGAGAAAGCGAGTCGGGGGGGGGGGAATCAGAGTTCAGGGGTTGTTTTAGGGAAAGAAATCAGTAAGTGGAAAAGGGGGGCTTCTAAGAGAAAGATGCAGAGGTTATACTAAAGGGAACTTCTCCGTGAAAAAGAGTGCCGGAGGTCGAGAGGGCCATTGTGGGTCTTCGATGAAAGAATCAAAAGGGGTGATTTTCCCGGAAAAAGAAGAAGATCTAAAAAAAACAACAAGCGGAAAAAGAGTTTGATTTAAAAACCGGGCAAGTAAAAATCAATTTGATGGGTGCGATAGACTTAGAAAAGAGAAAGAGGGACTTCGGAGGGGGGGGGATTCTAAAGAGGGTTCTTTAAGAAACTATAAGGCCTTCAAAGAAAAGAAGCATAAAGGGGTTCCCTTTGCTCCAGACAAAGAGGGAGTCGCTGCTCGTCGGCCCTAAAATGCGGGTCGGGCACCAAACATTGGGACTGCCTTTCAGAACACTCCTTAAAAAAGAAGATGGGGGGGGGGGGGAAGATCGAAAAAAATCGCCCTTATAAGACGGAGCCCCCGGAAATACATACCGTCAAAGAAAATCAACGGGGGGGAGGTTTGTCGAGGCGGGAGGAGGGGGAAAAGGGGGACAACAGTGAGGACTGGACGAAATCCCTGGGAATCTTGGGGCGCAGGATGGAAGTTGGGGGGAAGGGGACTCCGAACCAACTTTTCCGCAGAAAGAGCTAAAAGGAGGTCCATCGGGAGGGAAGTAAAGACCTGTATAATTAGAGCGTGGAAGTTGGGGGGAAGGGACAAGGCGCAGGTTGCAAGGCGCTGCAAAGGTGGGGAAAATCTCCCATGACACATGCAGAGTGCTAGGAAAAGCCGAAGAATAAAACCAAGATTTCCGCCCTTTAAAGGGGTCTAAATCCGTCCGAAGCCAGCGAGTACTTCGAAAGGAAACTTCTCTGGGAATTAGCTTAATTCATAAAAAAGAGAAGAAGAAGACTCGCGAACTCGACAAGGAACCAATTGAAGGGGTTGAGGGGGGGTTTCGGGGAAAGAGATGTTTTGGGTTCGAATTCAGAGGGAGGGACGGGTGAGGGGGTCTAAAAGGGGGGGACCAAGAGAAGAAAAATCGTAACCTGAACGGTAATCTGGAGAAGTATTTTGAAAGGAGGCCGAAGCGGAAAAGGGATTAAACTCCTGTGCGGAAAAACCATGGAGGGAACGAAGCAATTAGAGGTGCAGGGGGGGGGGGGAAGTGTGGGCGCCAAGTTTTCCAAGGGTCGAAAAAAAAAAGCTCGAAGAAGGTTGAGGGGGGGGAAAATGAGAGGGCCTTCCTTGTAAGGCGGTTCCTGGGGGGAGATTCGAAAGAAATTCGAAGAATGCAGAGTCATGAAAGGTCGGCTAAGGGACGGAACTAGGGGAAATGTTCGGAGAAATAAAAGGGGGAATTTGGGAGATTCGGGAAGAGGGGGCCTAAAACTTTGCAAGGGGGTTGGGTCAGATGTACGTGCGAAAAAAGGAAGTGAAAAACGAAGTGAGAAAAAAAAAAGGGAACTTTCGGAAAGCGCTCCGTCTCAGGGAATTACAGGGGGGGGCCGGCCAAAATTTGGAAGAGGGCGAAGGGGCACTGGTGACTCAGAATGAAAGGGAGGAAGCCTAATTAAAAATCTCATCTTCGGGAAAAGGGGCTTGCAGAGAGCGGATCTCCTGTGAAAAAAATCCAGGAGATAAAGTTCAAAAGAGTGGGAAACGGGGAGATTTGAAAAAGGGGGATATGGGAAACTACCCTTTGCTTGGGGAAAGGGTCAAGGAGGTGGAGACCTTTGAACATGGGGAACAGGGGGTCCTGGCGGGGGAAAAAATAAAGCCACAGGGCTTTGGGTGAGAAGGGACAAGGTCTTTTGAGGCGGTGATCTATCTCTATTGCGGGAAAGGGGGGTTTGGTATGAAGACTCTGAAGAGGTTCAAGGAGACGCATGCCTAACGCTCAAAGGAGGGAGCCAGGGAAAGGAAGAGTTCTGAAAGAGAGCAGCAACCAAGAGATTAGGAGTGTCCCTTAAAGTCCTTAAAGAAGAACATCTGAAGAAGCTGTCCTGACCCAACGATAAAAGACGGCGGTAGAGGGGAGAGCGGAAGACTTAGGGGAAAGGGGGGGACTTATGTTGGCAGAGCTAAAAGAAAGGGAAAAACAAAATAAAATCTAGGGGGGGAAGAAAAAAAAACCCAAAAAGGGAGGGGGAATCGATATAGAAAGGCGATTGGGGAAAAGTAAACGGGGGGTGGGGGGGGGGGTTTACCGGCCAACCGGAGAAAGAAAAAAACTGTAAAGGTACCATCACCAAAAAAAAGAGACTTCGAAAATGAATGGAAAGATGTAGGGTGGACAATAATTCAGAGGGAGGGGGTGAAATTCAAGCCGAAAGGGGGGAAGCGTTGGAAAAATACTAAACTGGGGAATTCATTCTCAAGGGAAAATTGAAACAAAGGGGATTGGGGCTTGGGGGAACCAGGGTTTCGAGGGTAAATTACAACTCAAAAGGAAAGCTAGAGAAGTCCTTTCTCGGTCAAAGAAAAACCCTTAATTTAATGCCTCCCTTAAAACAGGGAAGTTCGGGAAAGAGTAGGGGGAAGTCCCCAGAGAAAAAATGGCCAAGAAAACAAAATCAAGTGGGCGGAATCCAACTGGGAACGGGGAAGGCTTGGGGGAAATCGGTGGAGGGGGGGGCGGATACCGAACTAGTAGGGTTGAGAAGTTCTCAGAGAGCAGCAAAAAAAAAAAAACGCAAAGGGGGGACGGAGGTTAAACAGCGACCGCGAAGCGACAAAGAATCAGCTGGGGTTTGGGGGGATAAAATTTTGAAGGGCTTGCTGGACACGGGACCTGAAGAATCCAGGGGAAGAACACAGAGGGGGTTCTGAAGAAAAAAAGTAAGTGAAAGGGGGCTCCAAAAAGGGTGGATAGGTCCGTCAGAGGGTGAGATTAAGGGGGGGGACAGGAACGTTGGGGAAACGATTTCACTTTGTAGGAATAGAAGTCGGGAAGTCAAGGACCTTCCTCAAAAAAGAAAATAGGTTAGTACAAACAGGGCGTGTGTCACTAATAAACGTGCGCAAACGAAACTCTGCAGGGAGAAGAGGTAGGAAGGATGAATCAAACTGTTCCTAAAATCCAAAAGTCTACGAAAGAAAAAATTTAGAGAGTCGTTAACGGAAAACAAAATAAAAAAAAAAGAGCTCCGAAAACTGGCCGCGTTTGGAAAAAAGCAAAAAAACCTAGACTGAGGGGGTTCAAAAGACTTGGAGGATTACATCTATAAGGGCTATAGGAGGGACCGGAGGTTCACAGGCTTCCGTGCAAAGGTCTATTGAGAAGGAAGAATTCTGGGAAATGAGGACATCTGAAAGACTGGAGGAAAAGTTGGTGTTGCGGGCTAGTCCATATCAGAAAGGGAAATCAAGGGAGATAAAAAGTGAGGGGGATAAAGGGCCATACGCCCTACTAATGCCCGAGTATTATGGGAGGAACGGGGGAAAA
>Ga0179593_1666703_pt1 | contig 27317 bp, 41 predicted proteins | sample CZODoug2_1_08_16_FD_185931 | JGI IMG/M metagenome (GOLD analysis project Ga0179593, IMG submission 185931) | Vadose zone soil fungal communities from Angelo Coast Range Reserve, California, USA - CZODoug2_1_08_16fungal (PacBio error correction) | ecosystem: Environmental > Terrestrial > Soil >...
CTCGCCGATAGAGGGAGGGAAAAAAGGACCGTCGGGGGAGAAGAACGTTCGGGATTATTTAAAGGTTGAAATGTCTACGGAAAAACTCGGGGAACTCACATGAGCATAACGCATCAGCAGGAAATACTGGTCCCATGGATAGCATGGAAAGTAAGAGGGGCAAACTCTGAATCACTGAGGATTGTTTACATGGCCGACAAGACGATCAGATGCAAACCAGTTTTCAAAAAAATACAAAAAAAAAGAAGGTAGGGAAGAATCTTTGCGTGGGGGAAGGAGGGGGGAGCTGCCGACAGTCGCCAAGGCCATGTAGCCGGAATGGAGGGTGCAATTGTCAAGGTTTGGTCAGGGTTAAAACGGGATTTACAGGAAAAAGAAGGGCGCACACTGATTTTCAGTTAAGGGGATGCAAAAGGGGAAAGGATTATCGAACCTAAAATACGGCGTTGGGAAATAAGTGGGCGCAAGAGGATAGAAGCCAAAGCGTGGTCCGAAAAGGCAACTCAGATTCTCCCAGAAGGAAAAAGAAAACGACCAGCACCCCCTTGAGGAAAATCGAATCAGGGGGGGTCGGTGAAAATGTAAAAGGGGGGGGGCCAACACATAAAAGGAACGAGAGAGGGACTGAGCAAATTTTGAACTAAGGAGAACCCGGCAGGCAGGCGTGGCCTTTCTCGGGAATGGAAACGCTTGCCTCAGAAGGGAATATTCCTAGCATTATATCTTTTACTCGAAGATAGTGTGAAGGGGGGGGGGTGGGTGCGGGCGATTGACTAGGAGGCCGAACCCTTCATGAAGTGGGAGGATTGTGGCCTCTTCAGGAGGCGGCTTGAATAAAAAAGGGCTATGTAACTGGGGGTCCGCTGGTGGAGCTCATAGGGAGGGGGAATCCAGCACGGTCTTGAACTTACAAAGGTTATTCGGAGGAAGGAACACAAGAAGGGGAAAAGTTTACATGGGGAAGAAAAACAGTAACGGGGGAAGGGGGAAGAGTAGGGGAAGGAATCTAGTGAGGATACCAGGAATAATGTGGCACAAAAGAGGGGGGGGGGGGGGGTCAAGGCAAAAAGAGGGACCAGAGGAAGGGGGTAAGTGGCCATTCCAGTGGTCGAGGGCAAGTACAGGTAAGGACGAAGTACCAAACCCGGGAAATCGCGTGTAAGTGCTAACAGGGAAACAATCTCCTAAGCGGCTGAACCATAAGGAGGACAACATAAGAAAAGCCGAAGGAATTAAGCGCTAAGGTAAAGAAACTGAAAAAACTAAAATAACGTTCCCACATGGCGTGGGGGTGGCCGAAAATCACGAAAACAGAACCTGAAATTCACCTTTGAGATATCTTGGGGAGGGGGGGGGGTCGGGAACGCGAAAGACTGTATGAATTGTTAAGAAAAGAAAGAAAGAAGAGAAACGATCACCAAACATACAAAAGCAGCTAAAAGATCGAAGCCATATGGGGATCAAAGATCGGTTCAGGGGGAGCGAGGCGACTGGGGTACCAGGGTTTATAGGCTTTTCTGTGCAAAAGTGCCAGGGCCAGAATAAGAATGAAGGGGGGGAGGTAAATTGAACGCGTGTGGTAAGCAGTTGACACAAAGGGGGCCGAGCGTAGTGGAACGTAGAGGATGTACTCCTTCTCAAGAGGAAAGATTGTCCGGTGAAAAGTCGTATGTCCGCTCCCAACCTTAATGATGGAGTAATTGTCGAAAGCGAGCGGAGTTGGTATTTGGGGAAAAGAGGGAAACCAAAAGCCGTATTGGGTCAGGATGCATTTGGGGGGGGGGAGAAGGAAATAATATCAAGAAAATTAGCAGGCTGACTGAGGAACAAAGTAGGGGTGACAAGGCGGGAGCTTGAAACTATTAACGTCGTGCGGAAACGTGATTTGGAACGGGAAAAGAAACTGGCAATGAAGAAAGAGGGAAAAGACAGGAGCGGAAACAACAGAAGGGAACTGTTTTAAGAAATAAAGAAGGTGAAGAAAAATGACCTGTCTCGAGCCTCCTGGACCTAGCATGGTTTGCAAGGACAAGGCAGATATCAAAAGGGGGACCGGAGAAATACCGTTTAAACGAGTCCGTATCTGGAAAAAAAACGTGCTTGAAGAAAGTGGCGCGAAACTGGAAAAAAAAAGAGGGATTTTGTCTCGGTTTAGGGGGGGGGGGGGGGAAAACAAGGTCAAGGAGGGCATCGCGCCACCCCTGCGGGCACTAATGCGCGAAATAACAGAGTAAGGAAAATAAGAGAAATTCCCGGCTCGGGATCGGGACACAAAATGGTGCGCCGGGGTAAGATGTCCGACTGGAGCCAAGGGGGACTATTTTTCAAACCCTGGGTTGGGGAAAAAAAGACTTGTCACAGGGGGGTCGCAATACTAATTCGTAGGCGAGAAGTTAGAGTCGGTTATGCAATGTGTATGCGATTAACGGGGGATACAAAAGGGGGAAAAGCATAGGAATTCTTCTGATTGAACTCCTTGACAATGACTCCGAAAAAAAGGTCAAGACTATACTTGAGATGACATGGGGCTTTCCAATGGGGGGGGGCATGCGAGTGAAGAGATGAAAAGAATTAGAGCCACTCCAAAAGGTAATGGGTCCTGGGAAAAACTTTTTTAGGAAGGGCGACAAACTCCAAGGGAACCCACGAGAATAGAGAATAAAGACGGGGTTTCGCTGTACATGCGGGGGAGTGGGTGGGAGGGGGTCTGGGGGGAACAGTAATCTTCTTTAGGTGGAAAAAAAAAAAGGAACTAAGTAAAAAGGTGCCGAGCCGACATAAGGGTGACTAACGGGGGCAGTCGCGTGGACGGTTCAGACAATGTGGAAAGGGGCAGGTAAAGTCCTAGAAAAAATAAGGTGTTGCAGACAAGGCGTGAAACAAAAAGGGGATAGGGGGAGGTCAGGTCTAGCTACCAAAAGGGCAGGGTGACAGTAGATACAATAAGGGGGGGCATGGCTTTCGTGGGGGGCAAACCAGGCGGGGGTGGGGAAACAACAACACGTCTTTCTAGTAAAGACTGGTACACTAACTAAGGGGAAACTGGACCATGGGGGAGGACCATTTGGTCAGGGCGGGATTCGGGGGACGGCTGGGGGGAAGAGATGGTGCTTGGTTAGAGGGGAACAACAGAGTTCGGAATCGAGGGAAGAGGGGAGGAGGAAAAATCAAACGCCAAATGATGGGGTGCTCGCAGAATAAAAAAAGGCATGGAGAGGGTCGAGGTTACGTCTCGAGAAGGGCAAACAATGTGTGAAAGAGGAGGTGTATTGGCGATAGAAAAAATAGGGAGAATACTTGTCAAGCAGATGGAGGGGGGGGTAGGAACAAAAAAAGAAAAAGTTGCTCGGGAAAAGGCGTCAATCTCCGCAAAACGGGGGCAACACGGAATAGGAAAAGGAGGCAGAAGGGAACAGGGAGAGGGAGTGTATTGTGCGCAAAAGTGAGAAGCCAAGCAGGAAAAAGTGGGGGTAAGTGAATGCTAATCACGGAATCGGGAAGACGGGAAACCTCACCGGGATGGAGAAGGCGGGATACAAAATTTTGGCAGGGAAGAGGACATTGGGGGTGTCAGAAAAATGTTGTTCTTCTACCGAAACAGGGGACACGGCGAAAAGTAAATGAGTGCGATAATGAAAAGGCGGTAGAAAAGGAAGAAAGGGAGCTGCGAAGGCGCAGAATGGAAGGCTTGTGAAGATTTGTCACATTCCTGGTATTTAACAGGAAATTTAGATTCAGGGTTGGGGGGGGATGGTATGAAGAATAAAAAAAGAAAGGGACATCGGTTGGGGTACGCGTAACTTAGAAATCCTCGTTGGGCAAAACTTGGAGAAGGGGGACCACTTGAAAAGGGAAAGACCCAATTGGTGAGTAACTCTACAAGGAATGGGTGGAATTCGAGTGCGGGCAGACAGTCATTTAGCAAAATGTGTGGTCACAAAAGTCCAAAGAAGGAGTCGGAACACGCAAGAACAGAAGAGAAAGAAAGTCGAAAATTAGAACGTGTAACACTAAAAGGGAACCAGAGAAGTCGTCTGCAGATTACAGAAAGGAAAGTGCGGATTAACGGTTGTGGGGGACGGCAATTAGCAAGCCGGAAGGACGGAAGGCGAGACCAAGGCAGGGGAAAAGCTGATTGTAGGCAAGGTTTGAGAGTCTGACCAGATCGCATCGATCACACAATTATTAAAAAAAACTCCGAAGTAGTCGAGGAAGTCCCAGGCGGTCAGGATGGTGAAGCATTGTCAAAAGAATGAAAGTACAATCACTCCAAGTGAAAAACAACATGATGGGGTTCGAGCAATGCAGTGCCCTGAGGATTGTTGGTAAGGGGCTTACCCAGCACGTATGAGATATGCCAACAAATGGAACGAGAATCTGGGGGAGGGAGAGGAGGAGGGAAAGGGAAAGGGAGGGGGAAAGAGGGGAGGGAAAAAGCTAGTACGGACAGGAACAAGGGTATGGTGTATCTGCGCGCGCCAGGTGCAATAGGGCCGACAGGCGCAGAATATGGTGCGCAGGGCAGGAAAGAGATGGGGGGACCTACTTGTATCTGCGAGAAAGTAAAACATCAGGGGGACGCGGAAAAAGCAGTCCCTCGAGCCAATTGAAATTCGACGGCAGCAAGAGCCAAAGAGAAGACGAGGAAGTGATGACATGTAGAAGCGGCGGTTGGACGACCAAAAAAGTAGGCGAAAACCAGATAAAATCAGCGGTCTAGAGCGAATGGACCGTCGCAAGCTGATAGCCAAACGATCAAAATAGAGTCCAGGAAGGGAAAAAAGAGTAGGTGTGAAAGAGGAGGCAAAGGAGAGCTTGTACGGTGGTCCAGGAATAATTGTGGAATACATACGGGGGATGGGGCGTCAGGGGAAAAGTCTACATCACGAAACTGGGGAAAAAGGATAGAATGAAAACCGCGAGGAGGACTGGTTAAACGACGTACCTTGGAATAAAGTCACAGACTTAAAGATGGTGGGCGTTGGAAATTAGAAGGCCATCAGAAAAGTAACACCGTCGGCGTCGCTCAAAACCAACAAAAGCGCAGACGGGAAAGAAAAGAGGGCGAAAATAAGGAGGTCGGACAGAGAGTGCTAGGAGATTGAGAACAAACGGGACTCATAAGCCTAACTGTTCCACTTGCAAACTAAGCGACACAGGTCAGGTAGCTGCAAGGGCAGAAAAAAACTCGCGTGTGGGGGTGAAAGTGCCTGTCCAAAATTGAACTAAAGATAGGTACAGAAAATCAGAAACTTGTAAAGGGGGCGGAAAAGGAGTAGCCAACCGTAAGGGGTCAAAAATATGGGACTGTCGCGGGGGAGTGTTGGGCTATTAATGTTAGGAGGGGGGGGGTTGTTCGTGATCGTCTATATAGGGAGGAGATGTACAACAGGGTCATTGAGGGAACAAAGATGACACCGCTGCAAGGGAAGGGGGGGGGTTTGTATGGGCAGCGGGATTGCGGTCGAAAACTCAATTGGTAACTTGTGGAGAAAAAAGTCTTACCGTAGCGGAAAGTGGGGGGAAAGCGGGGGAGGGGATGGTTGTTCTGATGAAATGGAATCCTTGGGTGAAAAAAGAGGTAGATGTAAAAGGGACAGAGGGAGAGAGGGGGAGGGAGCTCTGAAAATAGTTGGGCCCAGGGCTACTAGAAAGCATAAAAGAGGTTGTAGCCACTGCGCATCGCGACCGGCGACAAAGCCAAAAATGAAAGAACTAATGGTTAAAAGAGCGGAGGGAGAAACGGGGAGAATGGTTGCACTGCACTATCAACGGTTTTCAAACCCGGGGGAACAGGTATATGGTTGGGAAACACAAGAAGGGGGGTCATCTGAGCCAGAAATACGTCCTGGGGGATTGACCCATGACGGGCGGAAGCGAAGAAGGCAATCCGGGTTCAATGTCAGAAAAATGTAACCTCCATCAACCGAAGGACATGAGTACGATCAGCATGGGCGCAAACGTGACAAGTAGAGGCCGTTTAGGAGGACAAAGATCAAAAAACCGAAACAACGAATTTAGGAAGGAAAAGTGAAAAATCGCGTCAAAGGTTGGTGAAGAAGAATGCCGCCATGAAGATGATTAGGAAGGAAGGGTGCGAGACACCGCGAAAAACAGGTATCACAAGCGGAAAGGTTGACTGTAAAAAAATAAGCGACTTTCATATTGCAGAAGACGGAAGAGGGGGGGAACACAAAAAAGTTTCCAAAGTTAAGAAAAAAAAGAAACAGAGGTTCGAAGGATGTGGGAGATGAATTGTCGTTGGGGGCGGAAGCAAAAAACAAGTCAAAAAAGCGTCTATTATTCCACAGGGGATCTTCTGAAACGGGAAAGATTGGTGCTTTGGCTGCTAAAGAGGGGGGGGGCTCGGAAAAAATGGGGTAAAAAGGGAGGAACATGGCGATAGAAGGGCCGAATAGCGTGCAAAGAAGCACAGTGTAACGAAAGATACTGGACAGGTCGTATGACTCAGGTGTGACGTGACATAACATACTCCGAGACCTTGTAACGGAAATTTACGCGCCGGGAGGGGGGAGGAGCTGAAAACTCGGAAAAAGATAGAGAGGGGCCAGGGACAAACAAATGCTTAGGTAGACAAGGTAAATCGGGGTGCGGGCCATTAAATCGGGGAGAAAGAAGAATCTAAAACTTGCCCTCGACATTGAAACCACTACCTGCAATAGCCCAGACCAGCGCAGGGGCTGCGGGACCAATCGAGCCAGGCCATCAATTCTGCGGAACGAGGTCGCAGTTCACTGTCGAGCGGCGGTCGACTCTCTCAAACAAAAGGTAACATAAGTAGATCATGCCGCGGGGGAATGAGAGACTCTCATCCTCAGAAAAGAAGTCTGCTTGCTCGAGATGAAGACTCAACTCTATGCCTGCGAACGCACTCAAAAAAAGATCCTTTGGCCATGGGAAGAGTAATGACGTCGGGAGCAAAGAAGTGGGAGAAAAGGACGGGAGCTGATTGACATGCAGGAGGCAAAAATGGGTTGCAAAAAGGGAGAATTTACAAATCGTGAGAAAAGCAGAAATCCAGTCGGAAGCGTTCAGCGAGGGACCCGTATTTGAAAAAGGTCGCGGGTATGAGTGCTTACCGAAACCCAAAGGAAAAAAGAAAAAAACGTCATTCGGTACGGGAATTGGAAGAAAAGTCAATTTGAAAGCGAACCTGAGACTTGGAGGATAATAGCCTGGAAAAAAAGAAGGGGGTTACAAAAAAAGGCGGTGGGAAAGGTATATTAAACTTCCGGCAGGTGAAGCTAAAGAAAGTCCAGGGGAAGCCGACTGATAATCTTAATACAATACGCCGAAACTAAAAAAAGTATACAAAAATGAAGGTCTACAAAGACATAGGGATGGAAGGGGGGAAAACGTGAACCTGGGCCACCACAGTAATGTCACATTTGGACGTGTAAGGCGTGCAAGGCTTGGACGGCAGAAAACTTGGTCAGCAGGGCTTTGGGTACCATGTCAAAGGAACAAGAGTGTGAATAAAGGTAAAGCCCTTGGAAGCACAAAGAGCACTGTGGCGGCCTTGAGAGAAAAAAAGGGGAACAATTTGATGGCGACTCCTTATCAAGAAGGGAGCGGAATGCAGAGAGTCGAAGCACGAAAGCGGCTTTAATAATGCTCGGGAATGGCATTACAAATGAAAAATGGGTCCAAGGGGAATCAGCGCGGCATAGTAGGGCCCATGTATCCGCGCGACGGGGGTCAACGGGCCGGGGAATGAGGGAGGATAAACAGGGGTAGATACGTGGCAAAGCAAACCGGACCAGTGGCAAAAAAGAACCAGGGGCCTGAAACGGTAAAGGTGAAAGTAAATTAGACTGAATCAGGAGACACAAGTATCTATCGGTGAGTAGGAAAGTAAAGGGGGTTCGAGCATGGCAGGTGAAATAAGCGGCTAGAAAAGGGTGAGGCGTGTTCATCCTAACCAAGATAACCCTAACGGAAAAGAAGAACCTTATAGTGGTGGAAAACAACCACCGGAAAAAGCTCAAGGAGAAAAGGCGCGCTACGGTAAGAGGATGCGAAGAAAAGAAAAGTGGCGGAAAAGGAAAGAAATGCACGACCGCAACAAGCAACCAAAGGGCAAGTTGCAGGGATGGGTGGGTGATTAGGTAGAGGGTGGGGAAGAAATGGAAGCAGGAGCTGAAAGAAGAGGACTTAGCAGACAAAACCGAGAAAAAAAAAAAAAAAGAAGGAGGGGGACACGCGAAAACCAGTAGCCGCATAATCCTTAGTAAGAGGAGTAAGGGTACTGTGGGCCTAGGGGCGACGAACCTGTCCAGGGACTTTTATACGTTGGAGGGAAGGGTGAGAGAAGCGATCCGTCAAAGGGAAGTTCACGACAGGAAGGACGTGCTCATCAAAATGCTAGCGAGTAGAAGGGAAGGTAAGTGAATGTTGAAATTACGCGAATAAAACCCGCCGTAAGCCGAGAAACGTGCTGGTGTTATTGTGTGCGGGAAGAGGACGGCTACGCTTGGTGGGGTGGAGGAAAGCGGGAGCATTTGGTGACATGGCAAAGCCGGACAACGGCCTTAATGGGAATAAACGAAAGACCATTGTCAAGAATATGGTGAAAAAGGGGCCGGTAAAGTGTGATGTCTCGTGGTAGGTGCTCATGGGTGGTTCACAGAGGCAAAAAAAGTGAATTCAATAAAAGCTCAAAAATGGGCCATCGAGTCAATGGAATTGGGGTTTTCGTGAAAACATAATGGGGGGGCGCGCGCGACAAATGGAAAGCGTAGCGCAGCAACTTTAGAAAAGAAAAAAAAAAAGAAAGCTTTGGACCGTAGTAGGGTGTGATCGCAATGGGGAAGGGGGAAAGCTTACTTACTCTAGGACCCTTTGGGAAAGGCCGAGTGGCTCAAGAAAGGGACAAAAAAGGATTATATTGAGCGTGTTTGGCGGTAAAAAGACAGAATAAAGTAATCTCGGTATACTCTAAGGGGGGAAGGGGTGGGGGGGCATAAGCCCGAAAAGAAAGCCAATGGGTGTCACCTCATCCGAAGACGAGAATGACTGCGTCAGAAGGAAATTACTCAAGACCTTGGGGCAAACATATGGAGAGGAATATATACAAAGACGAGGGAAGGGGGCGGGCCCACGGAAGTTTACCCTTTTAGTTCAAATGGGAGACACAAAGTTTCTGGGTTCGAGGAGGAAAGAAAAAGATGAGGGTTCTAACAGAAAAAGGATCAGCGCAAATCGTAATCGAGAGGTTTGGGGTGCGCCTGAGGTAACACCAGGATTCGGCAGTTGTGTGTAAAACGCATCATTATGGAGGGTGGCACTGTTGACCGAGGAAGGGTCACAAAAATTCTGGATCGCGAACAGGGTCCCAGGGTACGTGGGCTTGAAGTGCCGAGGGGTGGGTACCATGCCGTAAAAGGTAGGTTCTCACTAGAACAAGGGGAGGGTAAGACCCAAGCAAAAATGGTGGCCACCAGTGGGGAAACCCCGGGCTTCAGGGGAAAGCGATAACGGAAAAGTGATGCTATGAAAAAAAAGTTGTGCGGGGCTGGATGAGGAGGAGCACCGAAAGGAGGGGGGGAGTTGAATGGGCAAATGGTAATATCGTGGAGGGAGGTTTGCCAAAGACTGAAAAAGGTATCGCTAGCGCGGGGGGACTTCAGGCGGGATCGTGAGTGAAACGGGGTAAAAGGGGGCGTACTCACGATACAGGGCAGAATGAAGTCAAGACTACTAGAAGAAAGGGGGAAAACAATGGGGTTAGAAAAATCGAAGGCGATGCTATAAAGGGGGGAAACCAATCTGAAAGGAAAAAGCGATACGGACGGACAACATCAGTGGTAAAGGTCGCAAACTGCATAGCTCTACAAAGGGAAGGAGAGAGCGCGATTATTGAGATGAGCAAAGGTAAAACAGGTGATGTTCTGAATCGAGTTTGAAGTTGAAGGCAAACCATCGGTGGGGCAGACTGGGCGTAGGATAAGAGAGACGCCCTCACAAGGTGGCTAAACAAAGGGAGGCGGAATTCCCAGGCTGGCGCCGGGCGCAACCGAGTATTTCGTGAAAATGATCAATCTCGTCAAGAAGAGGAATTGAAAAAACTATTACAAGAAACTCCTCTAGCACGGTGGAGAAAAGGCCCGAAAGCAGAAAGGGGAGAGAAACAGAAGAGAAAACGGGGCTTGGAAGGATGAGCGAATCTGAGAATAAAACAAGGGAAAAAGAAAAAGGGGCAGGAGGCACAGTGGTCTGGGTGCGGCCAGAACGCTTGAAAAGACATGAAAACCACAGGACACTATAATAGTTAGAATGGGGGGGTATAAGGAGTCGGGAAGGTGCAAGCGAGAAGAGAAGCAAAGATACGCTATGCAAGATATCCGTCTGGTATAGATGCGGTGCAGTCAAAGTTCTCGCTTTCTGTTCCAGAAGGGATTCGAAGATGGGTCAGCATTGAGTTAGGGGTGTTTGGGGGAAGGAGAGCATCGCAATGACAGGGAATGGCAAAATCAAGCGAATTCTGTCGGGTGTAAAGGGAGGAAAAGGACACGATTGAATCGCACCGGCGAATGGGGAGACCGAAGGAAAACGGAGAAAAAAGCGCTCTGAGAACAGGGGATGGAAAGGTACTCAAGGGGGAAAATAACTAACAGAAAAGGAAAATCCCTGGTAGGGTAGCCAAGGGGGGGGCGCCAATCGCGACTGCGGCAGGAACGGCCCTAAAAGTCAAGAACGAGGGGCCCCAAGAAATCTATAGTGCATAAAACTGCACAAGGAGGGGCGAGGGTTGGGAACGCCATATAGAAAAAGTGGGGCACTGCAAGGGGGAACCAGAAACCGGAAAGGAGTTATCGGGGTGAGAACTAAATGGGGTTTTGAAATAAGGACCTCTCCCAAAAAAAGGCATGAAAAAAAAAAAACATCGACGAAGGGACGGAGAATGTGGCGGTCAAGATGTACTCAGAGATGGGGAAGCCTAGTGTCAAAAATATGCAATTGAAAAGGGAAAAAGAAAATTCAGATGTGAGTCGTTGGAAAAAGGTTTCTAAAAAAGGCGGAGGTCAGCTGCCTTCGGATGTTCGAGGAGGCATCAGAGCAACAGCACTGGGAGGAGCCGGAATAAATGGCTCCTAAAAGAGAGGAGAGGAGGAAAGGGAAAGAAAAAAGGGAAGCGAACAGAGGGGTGTAGTAAAAAAACAGCAAAAGTTTTGGGGTGAATGCAAATGGCGAAAAAAAGGGAACCTTCGTCAGCATAGGGGAATGGAGAAGGGTGGGTGAGGTGGGGGTGATGAAGACGGGAGGGTTCTCGGGGGATGTTTGCGCGACGAAGAGAGTAGGCCCTAACGGTAGGGAGGGGGAAGGGGTGTGCAGAGGGCACAAAAATATGGTAAAAGTAGTGGAAGGAAAAATACGCTGGCCGTGTAAAGAAAACTCTACACGCTTCAGGGAGTAGGGGACACATACAGTAAGAGGAACCGGTGGAAAAAGTGCAGGGGTAAGGGAAAAGATAGATGAAAAAAAAAGCAGAGCTCGACAAGTCAAAGAAAATGAAGGGGGGGAGGAGGAACAATAGAAAGGCAGAAAAGAAAAAAAGGCGGCTGGGGAAGGGTGCAAGAGTGCGGACGAGTGGAGTTGAAAAAGGGTGGGTAAATAAAAGGGAAAAGGGAGAAAGTCTTGGGGGCACGATGGGGCGACTGAAAATCGCGGGACGACAAAAGATTGATTACGGGACGAGTCTGCGGGCAGGGGTAGGAAAACTTGGCCGTGGGGGAGAGGGAAGGGGGCGAACAAATGGGCAATGTGTGTCAAAAGCACTAGTACATTACGGGAAACGTGGAGAAGAAAAAAGCATAATGGGGGCGGTTGAACAGGAAAAGAGACGAATAGCGAACAATACGCATACTAGAGTAAGATGCTGTGGCGGGGGATAAGAGACCTAGGTGGTAAAGTCCAAAAGAAAGAAAAGAAGAGACTGGAACGTCAAAGTAGGGATCCAATGTTGTTATGCACGACAAATGACTAACGGAAAAACTTTCCTAATTTAATAGGGATAATCGTCCAGCAACGACCAAGTAGGTCCGGGCTAGCTGGGAATGGGAATATCGGTGTTGATCGGTATCGGGACTGATAAACTAGGTCTTGGACGGAAGTAGGAAAAAAGGGAACCCGCAATCATTTCTGACACACTCCAAAAGGAGACAGACGGCAATCAGAAGGAGGGGGGGGGTTGAATGAGTCGATACCGCGGCCACTCAAGATTAGGATTGGTCTTGACTTGACCGGGGCGCAAAAAGGGGAAGGAGGATGAAATCAGGGTGATGCGATCGTGCAATGGGAGGCTGTTTTGAAAAAGTCTGATGAAAAAGGGGGGCAGCTGGGGGGGGGTGGGGGGGTAAGGAAAAGGGGCACAGGAGGTAACACGTACGCTTTAGGCCATCCAGGGGAGAGGGGAAAAAAAGGAAACGGGTTCGTCGCGCGCGAGAAGAAGGGGGAATTGTGCAGGGAAGGGTAGGATACTACGTGGGGGACATTATTCCATTAAAAAGTGTGGCTGGGTGTGGTGTGGGGGGTAACTGCAGCAATGGTGGAGAGGGAGACAGGAATCGTCAGGGGTGATACGGCAAGAAAACATGTTTACTAGTGAGAGAAAGATAGAGCGAAAGGCAGAAAGGAATCCGGGATTACAAATGACCGTTAAGCATTCGTTACAAGAAAAAACCCAGATATAATGCATTAGGGGGATCGAAATGCGCCAGTGCAGGATCCTTACGGACAGAAAGCGGCGGCGGTGAAAGAAAGGCAAAGGGTAGCACTGTAATTAGGGCAAGGAGGGGAAAGCGCCGAAACAAAGATCCAAAGGAAACTGAAGTGGGATGTGAAGAATGCTTGTCAATAGATCGGCGGAACGTGACTATTGGTGGTGTTGAGGACAAGAAGGTGGGGAAACCGACAGAGCATGAGGCGATGTGTCGAAGGGGGGGGGAATGAAAACTGGGCGTTGGCGAGGCGAAGTCCAGAAGGAGGAGGAAGGGGCTTAATGAAATCAATAATGAGGGGGGTGTCCTACGTATATTGCGACAAAAAAGGGAAATCACTGATCAAGAAAGCTAGGGTCAAAGGCGATAAAAAAGATGCGAGCAATGTATGAAAAGCGCTGCGAACTGCTAGACCAGGGAAGGTTTTTCGGTACCAAAAGACCCAAAAACGGACCTTGATAAACTTCAAAGGGGAAGGGAAATATCGTACGCGAAGCGGGGGGAAGGGGATAGGGGAGGAGGGGGAAATCTGACTAGGGTATCCTCGGAACTGCTGGTTTGCATACTGGACGGAACATGACATCGATCACCTCATGATTCAGATGAAACTACATAAAAAAAAATGCGTAGGCCGGTCGAAGGAGGACGTGCCGGGGCGGAATGGCAAGGGGCCATCGAGTGATGGGTTCCCGCGAGCAAATGAGGCCGTCCCCTCGTCTCCATTCCGCCAGGAGAGGGGAGGGAAGACATTCTCAATGCAAACTGAGACTTAAATACAACAAACAAACTTGAAGATAGAGTAGTCGTGCCGGAAGATCGGCATTAGGTGAGAGGGGACCTTTGGGGGGGGACGAAATGGGAGGTTGGAAAGGGGACTGAGTTAACCCATAGGGCAAACTGCCGTAGGGTCCTTCAAGAAAAGAAAGGTGCGCATAATTTGATGGCAAAAATTCTCGGGTTCATATTGGAAGTCAGGTGATCGGGGAAAAAGGAATCGAAAGAGAGAGATACAAAGCCTCATTTTGAACAGGAAGGGGGGAAGAAGTACGGTAAGGGGATTGTGGCGAGACAGGAAATCAAGAAAAAATATTGAAAGGGAGAGTGCATTCACAAGGGAGGGAAGTCCTCGGTGTATAAGTCAAGAAAAATCGTCCTGAAAAGAAATGAGTAGAGAAATTGAAGAGGTTTGGACAGGAGGCTTAAACAGAGACTCGGTTGAAAGGTATAGAGAATAAGGAGGACATCAAAGTGGGGCGGCAAGTCTAGTAAAGAAAAAAAAAAATGGAGGGGAAATGAGCCCCTAAAAATCAGAATAACGGCGGATGGCATGAACGCCTCACAAAACGACAAAGAAACGAACGTTGGACAAAGTCAAGGGGATAAAAAAGGAGAAGGAAAAGGTTGTTTGCGAAACATGGAGGGAGTCACGCTCCTAGGGTTTACGAGAAGAGGAAAAGAGAAAAAAAGGAGTCAACCCGGGGGGATCATGGTCGGGGAATACTTGTTGTTCATCGGGAGGGGGAGGGGAGGCCGGCAGGAGTAAAATAATTTGACTGAAGGAAGTAGCTACGGGGGAGTTGATAGGGGGCTAACTCGGGGGGGGGGGGGGGAAAACGAGTATGGGCGAGCGAATAAGGTCGACAGAACGCCGCTAAAAGGCAGGAGGGTTTCTAGCTTAAAGTGGCAGGGAGGGGGAAGGCACGATGGAAGAAAGGAGCTTCATTTGTAACGCTTAAGACCTGACTCCTCTGCTTCCAGGTGGGGGGGTGCGCAAAAAAAAGGCAAGGATGTCTGGCAGAGGAAAAGTGGGAGTTTCATAAAGAGGAACGTCAAAGAAGTGGAAATGACAGCTGGCTCACGAAGGGGATTAGGGGGTCACAAGAGAAAAGGGAGGGAAAAGGAGAGGGGAAAGGGGACGCAGTGGTAGGGGGACACAAAGAAAGGGGATTAATGACCCTGTACCCCGTTAATCTGAAGTGCGCATTTTTTGCACAAAAAAAAAACCCCAAATCATATAAGGGGAAGAGAAAGGGAAAACCTCGAGAAAGAAAACGAAGAAGTTGGGGGCGGGGGAAGACATAAACGAGGCACAAGTCAACCAAAGGAAAAAGGACTTTATTATAGGGGGGAGAAGAAGGAAAGGGGGGAAATCATGACATTTAAGAGAAACGGTATCAGACTACATAACACGAAAAGTAGGGCTCCAAGGAAAACGGATAGCCCCATATAGTCATCAGAGGGACCTAGGCGTAATTAAGAGGGGGAACCTCTTTTGTACGTTTCAGAGAAAGGGAAAGTCGTTAAGATCAGAGAGAAAGGGTTGGGGGCAACGCACAGCGGCGTTCGGAAGAGAAAACGTGGAAATCTGACCAGCTCCTCCTCTGAAGAAAAGGGGAAGGTCAGGGGGGGGGCGCCAGAGGAAAAGGGGTCCTCTCCCCGCGGAGAAGAAAGACGCGGGGATAGGGGGGATATTAGCGTGCAAGAGAAGGAGCGCTTGTGGGGGAACGCCAAAGGAGGCTTCTGGTCTGCCTGTCCGGAAGAAGCCGTTCCCGTTAAAGAGAAAAAAAAAAGTGACAGGTGTGTGCAAAAGGGAGGATACATAGAAAAACAGGCCGTGCTGGGGGTCTCGACGAAAAGGCTGCTCCTTCATACTGAATGGAAAAAAAAAAGAATAAGGAAAACCCGCCATGCAAAGCGAAGGGGAAACCTGTTGTGCTTTGGCGCAAGGAAGAAAGACGTGGACCGAGATGTGGGAGCAGGCTAGTCCCTTTTGGGTACGAAAAAGGTTTGCCGACGACTGCAAGAAAAAACCGAGGTGTCAGAAACTAACTGGGCCATCTTATTTGTCTCTGGTGGGGGGAGGGAAGAAGGTCGCGGAATGCAGAGGGGAGACAACCCTGCACAATAGGGAAAAAAAAAATCATGAGAGGCGATCACCGAGGCAGAATTCGAAAAAAGGGAGAAAGGGAAAAGCTTGAGCGCACGGCAGGGGACAAATGCGCGCCGTATAAGAAAGAGCGAATTCGATCAGAGGGGGGAAAAGGGTTTCCCGGGGTCTGTAGGGCTGGTCCCGGAAGAGCGATGAAGCACGAGAAAGAGGTGACAATTTGCGTAGGGGAAGTGGGGGAACATTTCGGAGCCGGTCTAGAGGAGAGATGAACTGATCTTGGAGTAAAGACCCTGATAAAATTAGGACCGACTGGGAGGGTAGGAGTAAAGTTGGGTCCCCTTTGTGCGGGGGGGGGAGAAAAGCACCCCATAATTAGGTTCCGTTAATGCAACCCTGGGGGGAGGGGGGGGGCCAATCAAAGAAAAACCCGGCGTAGATAGAGTTGGGTTGGGAGGAATAAAGAATGCCTGGATTTGGGGGGTTGTGCTTTGGACAGGGTATGCTGAAAAGTTGAACCAACAAATTACTGTAAAATTTCTTGAAAGAAAAAACTACATCTAAGGAGGGTTTCGTGAATGAAAGGGGTCGGAATTCACGTATTTGGAGAAAAGAAAAATGATGATCATGCTACCGAAGGGGAAAACAGAGGCGGAGGGAGGAAGATGAATGGGCAGCACTGAAAAACAAAACCCCCAGCATAAAAAGGAAAGGGAAAAAGAAGGGGGACACCCGAATGTAGCTCGGAAAAAAAAAGGGGGCAAGCTCTCGAGCATGGGGAGGAGTCGGATGAAGATCAGCCTCGTGGCCGCATAACGAAAGGACTGTCGCCTGTTTGAAAAGAAGGGAGGGAAAAGTGGTCAAACCTCCGCAGAAAAGTTCATGCGGGGCTGGTGTCATAGATAAAACGGTGGTTTCCTGTAAAAAAAGGAAGGCTGAAGTTTTTCAACCGGGGAGGCTTCTTTAGTGGGGAAAGAAAATATAGAACAACAACAGGTTAGGGGGAAAAGGGAGAGAGGAAAAGTAGGACGAATAAGACTCAGTTGCGAAAAAAAGAAAAATTCTAATTCAGCCAAAAGGGGACCACTGGGGCTGAAGGGGCAACGTAGGAGTAGTCCTCATATAAAGGGCGCGTAAACTCTAAGAAGAAAACATTCGTGAGGAGAAGAGACTACAAGCGAACAAAGACGTAGAAAATAAGTGCCCAGGGACGGGGGAGTTGCGAATCTCACTTAGGTGTCCCCGAGAAAAAAAAAAATTTATTGTTCAGGGTGGGGAGCTTTTATATGCATCAAAAAAGCGTTAGAAGGAAGGGGGGCAGGAAGGAAATCAGTGAGGGGCTGTGTGCACCGTTTTAAAAAGTGAAGGACCGTCTGCATTAATCACAAAAAAGGAGAAAAAAAGGTCAAGTAGAACAGGAAGGAACAAACTGGTGCATGCATGAGGCTTTACAGGAAAGGGGGGGGTCACATCACAGCAGAGGGGGTTACTGGGGAAAACAACTCGAAACCGCCATCCATGAAAAAGGGGCAGAAGGATCAGCGTAAACCAACAGAAGGAGGAAAAAGCGGAAAAGAAGGTCGGGCAAAGAACATTCGTATCCACAGTGTGTGTCAGTAAAGAAAATAACCTGATCTCAGTTCCAAGAAGGTTTGAGGAGAGCATACGACTCGGCCAAAAGGGAAAGCATAACACTAGGGAAAAAGTCTGAAGATTTGTACGCGGGACGTTCGGGTGGGAAGAAAGAAAAGTGGCAGGACAAGAATGCAATGAAAACGACGAAGGCACATTGGGGAAAAAAAGGAATTGAGGCAGTGATCATGGGCTATAAAGCATGGTCACCATCAATTGCTTCTACAGCATACAACAAAGAAACCGTCCAAAGACAAAAAGGGAATAAAAAGGTCAGACAAGTGTGTTTGTAAAGAAAAAGAGGGGGTAACGTCGAAAGGGGGGGGGAAAATGCCGAACTAGAATCGCAAAAGGAATATTGCAGCCTCTGTGATCGGAATGGACCTGGCGTTCGCCATTGAAGGGAACAAAAAAGACCGCGAATTGAAGCAAACATAGCAGATGGAAGGAGGAAAGAAACGCATGCAAAGTGAGCGAGACGTAACGGCAGTCGGTGGGCCAAAGGGGGCCGTCCCAAGGCGGATAGACAAGGGAAGGGGAAAAAAAGAGAATGTCGTCTGACTCGGAAAGTTTCTACAACTCAGAGAAGAGAGAGCTGCGCTATGGACCAGGGAAGAAGTGGAAAAGAAAGTGATTGAAGGCGAAAATGCTGGAAGAGCAGAGGTAAAAGGGAAAAAGCCAGGAAGGGTGCCACCAATACCGAAAAAGGGAACAGAGACAGCATAAGGGCGGTGAAAATGCGGCAGCAGGAGCTGACGGGAGGACGGGAACAAAGGCAAGACGCTCTTGCATCATAAAAAGAAGAGGAGGGGGGCGGACGTCCATAAGCAACTCCTAGGGTTTTCAATTCCCCGAAAGGAAGGCGACAATCGGAGAGAGGCAGAGGCGAGTCCTCGTAGGGACGAATGGGGCACCTGAGGGCTGTCGAAAAAAAACATCAACGGGAAGAAAAAAGTAAAAAGTGGAAGGAGAGGACAAAGTTCAACGAAGTAACTTATACTTAGCTTGGAAGGTATCTATCGGGGGAGATCTTGGCTATAGGTAAAAAGATTCGGGAATAATTACTGGAAAAAAAAGAAAATGCGAAAAAGCACGCGAGCATCAATGCATTGCTTTGTTTTGTGATTGGGGAGGCACGGTGATTTTCGCCGAAAAAAAAAAGGGAGTTTCTGGCTTGCCAGGGGGGGAGAAATTCTTACCGTGGAGAAAAAAGTGAGGTCATAGGGGGCGTTTGTGGTCAACTGAAGGGGACAAAGGATCCTCTTAGTGGGGGGTAACGGAGCAGGGGCGAAGCGAAAGTGGGGTGCCAAAAGGAAGGGAAAAAAAGATGGAACCTGGGGGAAAAATCATGGGCGCTACGGCAGCGGGTGAAAAGAGTCGGGAGAGATGGTGTTCAAGGGTCAACGCTAAGAGGGGGATGAACCACACGTGTGTCATCTAGAAAGAGGGAAATGTACCTCTGGGTGTTGTTGGAATAAAAAAGGAAAGATTGTCGTAAACAAAGAGTCAGGGAATTAAGAAAGGTCAGCAGAAATGCCGGGCGGTGCGAAAGAGGGGGTCCAAGGGCTGCCCCAGGGGAAAGGGGAGCCGAGGTAGAGAAGGCTTAATCAGCTCTTACGACTTGCCAATGAGCCTGGAAGGGGGGTGCCAATCAAAGTCATCTCATGAGTTGGGGGAAGAAAAGGTAAGAGAAACTGGGGAGAGACGAGAAAGAACCTGCCTAAACACCGGGGCTTGACTGTAACGTTCAATATTGCAATCAAAAAAAAGAAGCTATGGGGAAAAGGTTCCACTTTTCACAAAAAGGAAAGAGGGTCAGGTGGGGACGAAGGAAGGTTAAGGGCTTGGGGGAGGGGGAAAAGCGCTGCCATACATAGGAAAAAAAAGGGGGGACTGCAGGGCATTGGCTTCAATAAGGGGAGAAAAAATGCTGCATGATCAAGGTCACAGGCGAAAGGGGGGGCCCGCCATTTACATAAAATCAGCAATGGGAACTGGCACAAAAAGGGGGGAGTGGAAGCACATGGGGGGGAAAAAAAAATACCCAGAATTGGATATCGGCAAAGTGAGAGAAAAAAAAGGGTCGAGGAAGAGGTCCGGAGAGGATTGAAAATCGACTAAGGTATCAAAAGAAAAGGAGGGGCTAATAGCCAGGGGGAAAAACGCGGTCCATGTCCCTCGTCAGCAGGAAATCGAAGACGCGTGGAAAAAAAAAAAAACAAACACAAAGAAATGCCAGGGCGACGCGGTATCCGGCAGGGAAAGGCAGGTGCTGCCATGGATTTGGGGAAAAAAACGGCAAGCAAGCCCCGGCAAATAACTAAAGGGGGGAAAAGCATGAACGAAGGAGGGGAGGATCTCTCATAAGGAGGAAAAGTATAGATCCGCGCTCGGCGGATACTGAAAAAAAAAAAGGGGAAGCAGAGGAGGCATGAGGGACAAGGAAAAGGAAAAAAAGGGCCTCGGCAAGTTAAACCTTCGCCATGGTAATGAGGGGGAAATACTGGTCATATTATAAAGAGCGGGGGGAGGGGAAAGTTTACATGCCAATAAAAGGGGAGGAAAAAGGTTGCAAGTCGACAGGAGAAGTCATCTTTTCGACCGCTCAAAGAAAGGGAAAAAAAGCGGGGTCGGGAAGGGAAGTTCAATGGAGGGGGAAAAGGTGGTCTTGGGGGAAAAAAAAAAGAAGTACAGTAAAAAAGGGTCCTACTCCATGGGGAAAGAGGGGGGGGTAGAGTTTGTCAGAGGGAGAAAAAAAATAAAATCAGAGGGGCATAACAGAGTGCTTTCAGATAAAAAAAGGTGGGCAAGTATAAAAGAGTTGTCCTGAGCTCCCAGAAGGAAGAAAGAAAAAATGGGGCAAAGCCGAGCCAAAAAACAAAAAGTCAGGAAAAACCATCCGTCCACAACATCGAATCTGGAGGGGGTTAAGTGGAACCTTGTTTGCTCACAAGAAAAAAGGAGAGAGAAGTTGGGTTTACGGACATATTTACACTTCAAAGCCCCGGGTAAAGGGGGGAGGTGGTCGGAGAAGGTAAGGGGGGAAAAGGATGTGGCTCGGGACAGGCCTGATATAGGCTTGTACGCAATGGGGAGGAAGAATGGGATGACCGCGTTTAACAGAAAGAAAAGAGCCGGGATCAAGGTCTCTTGCTGTGAAATTCCCGGGAATGCCGGCAATTCTAGAGGAGGGGAAAGGAGGACGCAGGGAGCAGAAAATTCTTTGAATTTTCACCAAGAGGGGACTGCACGATGCAAAAAAAAGGGGAAAAGGGATCCCAAGAGTGGAAAATTGGAGGGGGAACAACGGGAAAACTAATTCGTGAAGGCACATAGAAAGGGGGGGGGGGGGGGGGAGGGGGGGGGGGGGGGGGGGGGGGGGGTGGAAGATCCAAAAGAGGTCCATTTTCAAGGTAAGAGTCACTTTAAAAACTCGAGACCGTCCCCAGTATGGCCTTTACATCTCTACCAAAATCTACTCAAGAGAGAAAAAGGGTTTGCCTGCAGAAAAAAAAAAAAAACAGAAAGCAAAAAAGCAGTAGAAAAGGGAGAAGGCAATTCAAGTTCCCCAATTAGTGGGTGCTGTTCCATACAAAAGGAAAAAAGCAGGAAAATGGAAAGAGGAGGGCATTTATTTTGTCGACCAAAGGGGGGGGATCGCATAGTAGAAGAGACTTTGAAGACTATCGAAACAGCTCAATAAAAAGGACTACATGACAGCAGCTCTATCAAGGGGAGGGTACGAATTGGCGACAACTGGTGGATTTCTGGCCAGTTTGTCTTCAAGAAGAAAGATTCAGTTTGGGGGAGGGGGGGGGGTCACAAAAAGAGAGGGAGTTTAGTGCTCAGATACAGGCTAGGGAAAGTCGCCTGGAATGGTCTTGGGGGGAGAAAAACGTAGGGGTAAGAATCCGCGAAAAGACAGTATGGGGGGGGATTTAAGCGGCCGAGGGGTGTGGAGAAAACCAGAAGAGACTCCTCCTTTTGATCGTCTATGTTCTGTCTTTCTGCAGTTCTGTAACTTCCCAGGGAGAAAATTATCGTCAGATAAAAGAAGGGGGGGTGCCTGAAAAAATCAAGGGGGGGAAAAGAAAAGGTATTAACCGTCAGTGTGGAAAAAGACTTGGCCGAGAAAAGGGGACTCCTTCTGTCAGAGAATTCGGCAGTGTGACATGCGCCAGCAAGGGAAGGGTTGATTGTAAAGAAAAACGTAGTCTCAGAGAGGACGCTGAGGCAGGGCCTTTAGGGGGATTAGGTTGCGATGGAAAAAGGCAGGGAGGGGGGACCTTTTCCTAGCTGAGTAACGCAGAGGCTTTGGGACATGCACAGGGGGAAGAAAGAATCAAAGTGCGCTATTAAGCTCTGTGGTGGCTTCTGGGAAGGACATCAGGGGAGCGGGATGCTCTTGGGTGCAGGAGCGCCCCCGGCACGAACGACACATTCAAGCCGAAAAAAAAAAAGATTCTCAATTCTTCTGCGAAGAGGAAGGAAAGAGGACCATTGCACACAAAGGGGAGAAGCCGAATATCAGCCCCTGGGGCGGATCAAGGGACGTGTTTCCCTGATTTGGAGAAAAAAGGCGACATTGGGGGGGGAAAGAACCGATGGCTTGGGGGGGGAGGCACATGATACGCGGGGAAGAGGGTGACTCGGTAGGGTTTTTCATTGCCGGAAGGGAAGGAAAAAATGACTAGATTAAAGAGAGGGTTCAACACTGAACGGCTAAGGGGCCAAGATCAGACTATTCTATGGATGGGCTTTCCCATGGGGGAAGCGAGGTCACAAGGGAAAACGTAGGGGGGTCTCAAAAAAAAAATCGATCGGGGTGGTCCGGGAAGTAAGAAGGGGAAAGGGGCTTGATTGTGAAAAAAAAACCGGAACAAGGACCTTCTGAAAAAAAAGGGGAGGAAAAGGAAGAGGGGGTTTAGGAGGGGAAGTAGGGGAAAACTGACGGGGGGGAGGCGGGTTTTTGCAAGGAAAAGGCCAGGGCTGAATTTTAATAAGTGGTAAAGTAGGGGCACACGAGCGACTGCACTCCAGGGAGAGGTTAGCCGAAAGGCAGGTGCGAAGGGGGAGGGAAGGAATAAGGGTGTGCACAACAATACGGAGGGGAAGAAGATAGACTCGAAAAAGAGGGATGACGCCCCCCAAAAAAGGCGCCTTCTGATTGATCAGTAACCAAAGAGGGGGACAAACAAAAACTTTCATGCAGAGGGGGGTAGCGTAAACTGGGACCACGTAAAGGAAGATGAGTCATCCTCTCATCATGGCTTGCCAGGAGGGGGGCGGTATCTTCTGGAGCGTCAAGGGGACAAAGAAACTACATCTATCGGGCTGGGTTAAAGCGGAGAAAAGGGGTGCAGACATGAGAATAAATGAAATTACTCGATTCGTACGCGAGGGGAAAAAGGGAAGGTCCCAGGCTCGTGAGGAAAAGTCGGATCTGTATTAAAGGAAAAAATAAAAAAAAAAACAAGCAAAAAAAAGGAGGCGGCTGCGTGAATGTAGAGAGAGAGAGCAACAAAGAGAGACAGAAGCAGTATTTGACATCAAAAGGGGAGGATGGTCGAGGCCAAGAAAAGAGAGGAGAAACACAAGGAACTGGCATGAAGTCTAAGAAAGATCGGGGGAGGTCAGCACTTAAACGCTGTAAGAGAGGAAACGGTTTATTCCAAATCCGTCCGAAATTGAAACATTGCTGATATCAGGACAGGGGGGAGGAGTGGAGGAACGATGAGAGCAGAACATAAGGAAAGCGCATTAAGCAACTGCTGAGCGGGTGCATGGCGAAAGGGAGGAGGGCCAACTTCTATTATGAAGGTATGAGGGATAATTTGGAATTGTTTTTACCAGGGGAGAAAGCCAAAGGAAATCGAAGGGAGGTCTAGGTGGATCACGAAAGACGAATGCTTTGGTGCAAAAGTGTGAAGGACCGCTTACCGTCAAAGAGAAGGAGGGGCGAAAGAAAGTCGAGAAGTCAGCAGAGGCCAATAACTGCACGGGGAGAGTCAGGGGGGGGGTGAAGCCAGCCAAAAGGGGAAGGTACTTAAACTGGGGGCACGAAATCGCAAACCATTACCTTCCGGGGAAAAAAACAGAGAAACCACTCTGAATATAGTCTCGGCTGCAGAAGTAGATTGAGGTTTGTCACGAAAAAGGAAAAAAGTGAGTCAAACCCGCAAAAGCAGTCCAGGAGAGGGGGAAAAGCACGAAAGGTGAAATGATCGTGCGAGGACCAAAAAAAAAAAAAAAACGGGGAGACACACACAAAAAACCAGAGTCCAAATAACAGGCCGGCAAGGGGGGGCAATAGGGAGGGGGAGAGTCATAATTAAATAAGAAACATCACAGAATAAGCATAGGCATGCCTCGTTAAAAAAGACGTGGCAACAAGATGATGAAATTTTCTATCACACTAGAAATTGCAGGGAGGGGGTTAAAAACGATCACAAGTCGGCGACGTGCCAGAGCAAGAACGTGGAGCAGGATCGGTTGTGTGCTCAGGAATAAAGAGTTGATAGACGGCGACCATAGGGCAAAATTCACGAAGAAGAGGATGGAAGATTGAAAAAAAAAAGAAAGATTGCGGACATCGGGATAGTCTGGACCTAAAGAAAGGGGCGCCGGGTTGAAGAAACAACAAGAAATCCGAACTATGAAGGGTCGAAATACAAATAGGCAAAAGAAGGAGTGGGGAAGTGAAGTCGCTTGTCAACTTGTAACGACGGTCGCATCTTCAAGGAGAAAAAAAGAACGGCCAAAATCTGAGAACGATCAAGGGAACGAGAAAAAGGGGTAGCGAATCAGAGAGAAGGGGGCTACAAATCAGGAATACAAGGGATGAAAAGAGGAAAACTCGTCGTCAGGAAGCTGGTCGAGGATGGGTAGCGAGAGAATAAAGGTTAGTGTTGGATTTAAAGTGGGGGGGTATTGAAGGAGAAAAAAATGGGGAAAAGCTAACTAGAGTGTAATCTACAATTAGCCAGCACTAATAGAAAAATAATGACACAAAGATTAAAGGGAAAGATGAAATAAAAAGTACTATTGGTCAACCACCAGGAGGTCTGGACCTAGGAAGAAATTAATTGAGGGAAGGGAAACAAAGGTGGGAAACTTCCTTCAAAATAGGGGGGGGAGAAACGGCATTGAATTGTACGCAGGGGGAAAAAGAAAGGTAAGACTATGAAATAATACCAAGAATCTGAGGTGCGATAGGCGGAAGGCGGCAGAAAAGAAAAAAAAAAAAGTAAATACAACGACATGAAAAACAGAAGGAGAATTCTCAGAGTCGAAAACGAAAGAGGGTACCCGCACCCAAAAACAAGGGGTGGGGTGGAAAAAGTACGAAGGGAAAAAAAAGCGGATCGAGGGACACAGCAACTCCTGGGGAAGTATGATTCTATTGAAAACCTTCAAAAGTCAACGGAGCAGAAATAGAAGCTATCCGTGAGCGGTCATGGTAGGAAGGAGCGGGGTTCGATAGTAAGATAGAACACAAAAGGAAGAAGGACAACTCTCCTGTGCTTAATAATAATTCAGATGGAAAAGGATCCGACACCCCTCCAAGAAGGGGCGTGCAATGGTATATGGGGTGTGGACGGGAGTTTTCAGGGAAAAAAAGCAAGTGGGAAGAAGGGAGAACGCAGCCTTAGCGAAGTAAAGGGAGGGGGGCAGTACTTTGATAATGTTGGGGAGGCAAAAATGGGAGCGCGTGATAGGGGTGAGAAGGAACGGAGAGAAAAAAGCATCTCAAGAATGTTGGTCAAGAAAAAGAAGGAGAGGAGGTGGGCTAAAGGAAGGGGACGACTGGGAAGGGGCACAGGACAGGGAACGGTCGCTGCGTGACTTATCATACTAGGAAAAAAAGGAGAGGTCGCCGGTCACATGGGGGAAAAGGAGGGCGTGGCTGGGGGAAGAGCAACACTGGGTGTGCATCTACGGAATCCAGTACGCGGAAAAAGGATATTGGAACAAAGAGGGGGTAAGACGTGGGAATTCTTGTGAGGAAAAAAAGGAGCATGATTGACAAGAAAAGTCACAGTCGCAGAACACGGGGAACTAGCTCGACGAAACACCCCAGCTGGGGAGCACTGAAAGAAGGAGGCGTAACAGGGACCAGGCAAACTTCCGCTTGCCAATCGCGAAGAGGAGGGGACCAATTACAAACCAAGGAAGGAATTAGCAGAGGGTTGGAGATCCGAAATAAAAAAGAGAAATCCGGCACCGGGTGGCTTGTGTTCGGTAGGGGAAAAAAAGTAAAATCAACAGAGAAGAGGCTCGGGGGGTGAGTCAGAAAGGGGTCCACGTTGGAAAAAAACAAAACCCGGACAATGATTCAGGGATGTGTAAGGGGTGCTGGGTCGGGGCTGAATGATTACATACTAGGGAAATCTGATGCAAATTTGGGTCTGAGAATCAGGGCAGAGAGTCACCTCAATTCGAGAAAAAGAACCTGGAAGCTAACGGGGAGGATAGAATCCCACAAAGGGGTGGGCGTGCAGCAAATGGAAATCTTAATGTGCAGTCGTGAGAAAGGGGGGACCTGGAGTAAAAGGAAGGGGGATAGGAAGCATGAGACCCAGGGACCTGAAAGGGCCAGCGATCATGATCAGCCGAGGGAAGAGGCAGCGGGGACTCGCAACGCTATAGAAAATACGACGGAGGGGGGCCTGACGTGAAAACTGCTTTTTAAAGGGGAACTGGGGGACCGAGAAAGAACCCTTAAAATCTCCTCGACGAAGAAAGGGAGAAAAAAAACGACCGTCGAATTCAGAGAAAGGGGGGAGTAAAGGTCCTAGAATGTGTCAGCAGGTAGGTGGCTGCCCATCGAGTGGGTAGTTAAGGAAAAGCGCATCAAGAAGAAGGAAGGCCGTCGGTCTTCAGTTACTCAAAGGGGGGGGGAAAAGAAACTCTAGGAAAAGAGAGGACAAGCGAAGGAGGAATTAGTAAAAGGTGAAGGTAAGAAGCCGTCTCGCAAGTCCAGAAGGAGAAAGACCAGAATGTGGATGCTGAGAAAGAGAGAGGGAAAACAACACTCTAGGAAAAAAGAAAGTCCGGCACTATGGAGGAAAAAGGTAGGACAGGGGGTAAATTCGTCGGAAGGTCATATGGTAGTTTAAATGTCCGCGCACTTCTGAGGGGGAGGAAGGTACCAGATTTTGCACGGTGCGGAACTTTGCAAAAATACGAGGGGATACAATCATTAGGGCCAGCCAAAAAAGGGGCGGCGGCTGCCAAGTAAGGGGGGCAAAAGTTATAAGGAAGATTATTCGGTTTGACTAACGCTTACTTGTCCACAGGGGGAGGCAAATATGCAAGGAAATCTGTATTTCCGGGTTGGGGGGGAAGGGGGAAACACCGCTGTGGAAAGGAGAGACGCCAAAAAAACAGGGATGAGAATAAACGTGGTGTTAACGCCAGGTAAAATATATCTTAGAACAAGCAAGAAGAACGTTCTAATACCGGGGAGATAGCAGCGCCTGCAGAAAAGGAAAGGAAAGTCATTACAAAAGAGCCAAGACGCAACGGGGAGTGAAATAAGGGAACGAGGGGAAAGTTTGGTGTATGCCACGAAAGGACGTCGCTCGTGGGGGGGGGGGAAAAAAGAAGAAGCAAAGGGTCACCTGGAGTGATCGGGGGGGGGGGAGAAGAAAGGTCGAGCAAGAATAGGGGTAGGAAGGGTTCGAGGCAGGGGGATCAGGCGTTTGAAAGCAAGTGATCGCGCTAAGAAAAGAAATGGGGGAGCTGATAAACGAGAGTCGACTCCGCCACCGAGGGGGGAGGATGGAGGGCTGGTATGAGAATGGGGACAGGGCAGTGGGAATACCGGAAAGGCATGCTGCAATCTGGTGGACTTAAAACCGAGGAATAAAGCATTGTTGCATTCGCACGAGTTGGAGGAGTATCGAAAACCGCAGGGGAGGTTCTTGGGTGCAAAGAAAAAGAGGGTGTGAGTATAAACAGAAGAGGAAGAAAACACGTGCCTGAAGAAATGAAAAGGTGAAGGGGGAAGGGTGACCGCGAAAAGGGGGGAAGGGAGAGAGGGGAAGGGGTAAGGG
>Ga0179593_1526393_pt1 | contig 27311 bp, 31 predicted proteins | sample CZODoug2_1_08_16_FD_185931 | JGI IMG/M metagenome (GOLD analysis project Ga0179593, IMG submission 185931) | Vadose zone soil fungal communities from Angelo Coast Range Reserve, California, USA - CZODoug2_1_08_16fungal (PacBio error correction) | ecosystem: Environmental > Terrestrial > Soil >...
CAAGGGAAGACGAGAGGAGGTTATGCCTGGAGCGAGAACGTACCGCCAAGGGTGAAGACCAAGGGTCAGACTTGGTCTGACCAACGGGAGGGAGGGGAGGTCTCTTGTCCGAACACAGTGCCGATCAGCCCGTGAACTGGGTGGACCTACAAGAAGTTAGGTCAGGATAAAGAAGAGAACCCATACCGGTTTCCTCCTAAAGGCCGGCCGGGACATTATAAACGGACTCGAGATCTCGGGGCCAACTTCGACATTTGAGACTCGTACCACTAAAGAAAAGAAAAGCCCAAAGCATCGCTCGCTGAGGTAAAGGGGGAGGAAGTCCCAAGGCCAGGGGCGAAGGGGGAAAGGCCCTATCAAATCAAGAGTCAACTCTACACGTAGTTGTGTGCCGGTGCTTATAAGGAAAAACTGGTGGGAAGCCGAGCGCAGGGAGGCGGCCGCAGCAAGGAAAATTCAGGAAGAAAAAACATGAAGTTCAATGTGTTGGTACGATGGGGAACGCTTTTGTTGCCCCTCCCAGAGGGTTGAGAAACAGAGCGCTTAATTCCGCGATCGCTTCAGAGGTCAGGCATTTTTGAAGAAAAGCAAAGAAGTTGTGCCACCCTCAGGTAGAGTTCCCCGACCGAATTACATTTTTTTCGTCAGAGTCCCAAATAAGGAAGACAGAGAAGAACAGGAACGTAAATCGTTCGCTGTGTTTTTGTGGGCAAAAGCGTATGAGAAACTGGAACCATCGAACACGCTGTGCCTTGTGCGCACCCGACAGAAGACATCCCGAGGAACTCCGTACGCTTATAGTCCGAGGGGCAGAACGAGTTGGGGTGGTTTGCAGGAATATAGGCGGCTCGGGGGAAGGGTCGGTGTGTCAGAAAGAGACTTCCCCGCTCAAAAGAAAAAAAAATACACGAAGGCCCTCGACGGTTTTCATAAAACCCCGGACAGAAAGGGGAAGGTAAGCGCAAAGGGGGAAATGGTTGGGATAAAGGCAGGGTAAGGCACCAGGAAAAGATCTTTTTCGCCCGGCACACCAACTATAAGACACAAGGGTCGAGTCCGTCGCAATATTGACTCTAGAATCAACTTGATGACGACCCAGGTAGGGAGTAAAAACAGGATCCAAATTGGAAGTCCAGGGGAATTGCCCAAAACCAAGGGATGTTCACCTTTTTTAAAACCTCCAAGCAAAATCTCCCGAACTCGACATACGCGCTGAGCACCGTCCCAAGGGGAACGATGAGCCTACACGGAGTTTGAACCGCGGGAGGATAGTTGGCCCGTGCCACAAAACTAGGAAACGAAGGGTAAAAAAAACGTCCCCCCAAAAACGAATCATTTTTAGAGGGAATGGCATCTTTTTTCTCACAAATTCCTCAACAAATTGCCCAAGGAGAAAACGAGGGGGGGGGCGCTAGGGAAAGGGAACCGAAACAAATCCTCAATAGGGCCAGAGAAAACCAAAAGAGGTGGTGGAAACGAATTGTACCCACAGTGCGGCTCCGGGAGGCAAGCCATTCCCTTTTGGAAGCCAAGCACGACGAAAATCAGAAGGAGAATAACTCTCGAAAGTACCCTGGTCCCTCGGGGTAAGACCAGGGAAAGAGAAGCCGGTGGTAACAAGCGTAAGCCGGCAGACTTGAGTCCAAAAACTGGAGGGGGGGTTAAGCCTTTTTTCCCGTGAGCTTTCCGGACTCGGGGGACCACGCTCTACACCCTTCTGATAAAAACCCCGGGAAAAGGAAAGAAAAGAAATAACGAACCGATTCTTTCATCGATTGGGAACTGACCTGAAAAAGGATAGGTCGTTAAACTTGACAAAAGAGGAACCAGTCGGGGGAAGCCAATCTCAACCCCTGCCCGTACGAATCTCAAAAAAAACGGAACGGAAAAGAGGTTAAGAGATATACTCAGTTTTTCCTGAAAGGGGAGAAGAAAATGAGAATCGACAGCAAAAAATGTTCCACGTTAAACTACGATCTCAAGGAGGACAGAAAAAGAGCGAGATAAAGTAGTTACAGAAAAGGGGTTAGTCTGGGTTCAACTTTGCCTCTGAAAATGGAAGAATTTCCCGTAGAAAACGTTCCGCGTCCCAAGACAGCGATCCAGGGGGGAAAAAGGCCGCAGGATGAAAAACCAGTCCAGCGTACAGATGAGCTGGCGGCGGTTGAAAAGGACAACTGCTTCACATTAGGATTAGGAGGGATGCATGGGACTTCTGGGTCTTATACAGGTCGGGAGAGCGTTGTCGGGGGAGCTTCTTGCATGAGGACAAAGCTTGGGCCAGAATAAAAAAGCATGTAGAAACTTATTCAGGAGGCGAGAAAAAAGACCGAAGTGAAACGTAAAACTGGGGGGAGGAAGAGAAAATAGGGTTTTTCTGTCGAGCGAGCTCTTCCAGGGCCGAATGTTGAGACAGGGTTCAACTTGAAAAGGACCCCGCGCCAATCACAGGAAATCCAGGGACGTGGGGATTTGTGTGCCCAGGGCACGTTGGAGTTTTCCCGTTATCTTCGATCCTGCCAGCTGTTTTTCCACCGCGTAGGATAAGAGAAAGAAGATTTCCGGGAAAAAAAATCTCCTCTTTAAAGTTGCGAAGGGGAGATGGGGGGGGGGAGATTAGTCCAATGGAGGAGGCAACAAGCATTCCAATTATTCTTTTGCATCCACGGATGAAAACAGTCCGTGAGGAGGGAAAGAAGGTTTTTTTTTACGAACGAAAACAAGGCCGAAATGAGGAAGGGAATTGGGAAGCGATCATGAGGGAGGGCGACTCGACAATTTGAAGAGGGGAGAACATCGAGCAAGGACAGGGCCTGCAGGCAAATCCACGATGCCTCCACCTGGTAGAAATGGGAAAGGGAAAGGGTGTACAATTTTCCCTGAGCCGAACGACTGGCCGCCCGAGGTGCAGGGTATTAGACGTCCAGGAAGGAAAGTTAGGAAGTGCCTTGAGCGGAAAGCATAAGAGGAGATTCAGCGGACGATGGCAAAGACGGCGGACAACTCAAAACCCATTGGAAAGGAAAAGAGGAGGAGGCATCTAGACCGGCACGGAGTTCTAGGAGGGGTCAAGAGGTGAGAAGGGAGTACGGCCCCAATCAGGGTCAGGTAACGAGTAAGAAAACGCGAAATTCCAAACCGGATGGAACCGTTTTTTCGGGCGTTCTTCGGCTTGCTTTGTTTTAACTAAAAAAGAAGGGAGGGCCGGTAGAACGGCGAAATAGGTTCAAGAAAGCTGGTGGGGGGGCTGCCCTGGATGAACGAAGTCGTATTCAGATTAGGAGGGCAAAAAACATCCAAATAAGTACCGACAACAAGCTTCGCAAGAGGGGTTCAGAACAAAAAAGGGGGCGTGGAGGAAAGAATAAGGTGACTACAACCGCAACTTACTGAAATAAGCCGCAGTTTTTTGAGTATAAACCGCACGAAAAGAAAAAAAAGGAGGAAGGGCCTGCTTTCGACTTCCTTGGACGGTGATTGCAAAGGAAAAAAGGCGACCTCCGGTGCCTAATAATCTCTTCCACGAAGATGGGAAAGGGGGCGGATTTTCTTTGAAGAGAATGCTACAAAAGGCTGAGAGAGGAAGAGATTTCCCGCCCGCGAGAGGTTTGCAGAAAGATGGGGACAAGGAAGGGTGGAAGTTTTGGTCAGCGCTTTTGATTAAAACGACGACGATCGCGGAAACCAAGGTGAACGAGACTAGAGAAAGACAGAAAGGTGAGATAAATAGATCAAAGATGTGGGGGGAAAAAAAAAGGCGACGTTTTGTTCAAACCTGGCCCAGGGTAGGCATTGCAGTTGGGAGACTCTTAAAATATCCTTCCAAATTCTCCTCACAAAACGAGTAATTAGAAATTGAGCAGGATACGAGGGGAAGAGGAGGTTTGGGGCCCGCGGAAAAAAACAATGCCTATGGGGGGAGAAAAAGAAAGATGTTACCGTTCAAAAGGGCTGCTGGGGATATAGTTGCATCCTGAAGGGAAAGCCCTCTATCAACCCTGGGTTGACGCAATCGTCGTCAACGGCCATTCTTACTCCATCGTTAGCCAAATAAAGCCAAGCCGCCAAACCCATTCTACGCGAAAGAGGGGGGGCGGGGCCGAAATTCTCCGTGATTCTGAAGTGGTAGACGAAGTCAGTCAGCTTCACTAACGCACTCCGTAATGAATTCCTGATATTCCGCAAAGGAGGCAGATTTGACGGCTATCCAGCTGAAGGAAGGCAAAGGAAAAGAGAACCGGGGAAGCGGTGTTCGTTCCCTTTTTACTGAAGATTTCTGGCAAAAAATGATCCTCATTAATCGGAAAATCCAAGAGGAAGAAGAAAAAAACTGAAAGTATTCCATGTTTGGGAGGAAAAAGAGGGAACGCGGTGGCTCCAAAGAGAAGATGGGGTTCGCCCGCGTGAACTGCACTTCCTAATCGAGCTGGTCATCTTTCCTGCTTGCGAAAAATCAAATAAGGGATGGGAAAAGATTTCTCCGCTTAAAATCAGCACAAAAGGAAATTGGGGTCCGTAGGAGGCCATCAATCACAAAATCCATAAGCTTGCTGAGCGGCTTTTTTTTTCTCTTTCATTCGCCGTGTGATGACAAGGGGGTAGACAAGAAAGGAAAAAAAGTGGGAACTTTCTCAAAAAGAAAAGGCAAACCTCGAACCATGGCCACCGCGAAAGTAATAGAGCCGACGACGCTTTTCCTCGTGGGGTTGTTGCGAATACGGCCCGCGGAATTAGTCTGAATCTTGGGCAGAGGAAAAGAGAGTCCGAGTCTTTTACGCCGCCGCGCCCAGACGACGAAGTCAGCCTCGACGGGGAATAACAAAAACAAGAGCACATCGGAACAAAGGGGGGACGGATATCCGAAATTTAACGCTCCGGCAACGGAGCGGCATCCAGGTTTTGTGTCAGCCTAAAGAGGAAAACGCAGTTTCCGCAAACGGAGAGGGGGACAAGGGGGGTCCGAGTAGGCAACGAATGTTTGACGAAAAAACACTTGTGGAGCGGTCGTGAGGTACAACCGTCCCACCTCTCACGGAGCACCCCAAGCCACCTGGAAACAATAAGACGTGATTGCCTTCCTCTGGGGGGGAAGGAAAGAGACCAGGCAGGAAATCGAATCAGAACTAACTCTAAACCAGCGCGCAGCAATTCGGCCCCTTTGGTCGATGAGGCAGGACCTTATTTGAAAAGGGCTTAAAGATGGAAGCTTGAAAAGGAACCCTACCTGGTCAACAGACAAAACCACTCCCAGGAAAAGTGTGTGGGGGAAGAGGGGGGCAAAGACTGTCGCATCGAACCATTCCGCCCCTGGGACGAGAGCGTCTCCGACCAGAAACGAATCCTTCAGGGGAAAAGAACAAGGAGCGGTTTTTCCAAGGGGGGGAAGAGGGAGGCAAATGCGGGAAAAGAAACAAATTTCCCAGAGCCCTCCGCAGTCGGGTCCGCTGCAAGCCTGGAGAAAACTCCTGAAAAACAAATAAGAAGAAAAGGATGTCCCGAGCGAAAATCCGATACCGCAGCCCCGGGGGGAACCGCCGGTGGCTTTGTAGAAAATAGGGGCTGGGTTGGGTAATCCGTGCAAGGGGTTCCAAGAGATAACGTACGCGTCCAGAACGCTCTACGGGAAATTGATCTCTTCGATGTCCAAACCTCCAGGGAAGAAAGAAGAAAGGGTAAAAGAACCTTAAGCTTCCATCCATTGTGAAAAGGACCTAAGCAGGGGAAAGGTCGTAGTTCAACGTGTACAAGGGGAAAGCCTGCCAATTCCTAAGTTCTGTCTCAAAGAAAACCTTGCACGCAACACAAAACCAAAATTAGGGTGAGTTAAAAAGGAAGAAGAGAGAAGAACATCTGGAACAGTTTTGGCGCTACATTCGAGTTCAGGGGGGACAAGGGGGGAACGTAACTACAGCCTCCGGATAAGTTCACAAAATCCGCTTGAAGAGGACTGAGGGCGAATAAGGGGAGGGCCAACGGAGGCGGAAAAAGAGGATTCAGAAATGGAACTCAGAGCTTTATTGCCGACTTCCGGATCCATACCTTGGGAAAACGGAGCACGGGAAAACATCCCGAGGAGAAAGAGCAGCTTTTCGTGTTTAACAGGCGGCGGACGTTCAGTAGTATCAATTACATAGGGGACTGGGATACAATGTCCGGAGGGAGTTCGAGGTTTCTACTGGCTTGAAGGAACAGCGGGAGAGGTGCCCGCGAGGCGAAAGGAGGGCAGGGGGGAAGACTTGATGGGAGCGGACGCGGAGAAAAGACAAAAAGTACACGGGAGAATATTGAAGGAGGTGCGGTGCGGTAGAACTATGGGACGCGAAGGTTGAGGGGTGAGAAAATCAAGGAAAAATTAACGCAAAATAAAAAATGTACGGCCCGGGGGGAAGGTTTGACCCCGTGAGGCTTGTCCGTGAGGGCAAAGTTAAGGCGCTTTGTACAAAAGAGAAATGTGACTCATCGAGAAAGAAAGATGAAATTAAGCAGCGAAGGGGGAAGGAGTCGGCTATTGGTATGCAGGAAGCTTCGGGTGGGTCCGCAATCAACCAGGATGAAAACGGTGGCATCCCACGTTCCCTTCCGTGAATGATAATGTTGTACAGAAGACCGAGCAAGAGGAACGTTTGTGCCAGGGCCAACAGGAAAATTGATCGGGAAAACGGGGAATAGAAAATGTAAAAAAAACCAAAGAGACTATGATGGGTGCGCCCTTAAGCTAAAAAAGATCCACGATGCACCGTCAGTTGCGAGAACTGCGTGCTGGAAACCATTTCCCCTTTCACAGCCCAGCGCCGAATTGAGGGGTGATGAAAAAGGGAGAATGCTGTCGCATTTTGAAGCGTTAGCGTTAAGAAGTTGATAATTTTAAGAGGAACGGAACATAAGTCCAAGGAAAAAAAATGAAAAGAAAAACCAAAAATGAGGTCCTCAAAGGCGAGGGGGGGGAGGTAGGGTCTGTGTGCAATGGGAGGATGTGCGGTCGCTTGGAGAAGGACCAGCAATCAAAACGAACGATTAAAGTCAGACTTGAAAGCAAAACCGGTAAGAGAAATCTTTTCGTGAGAGTGGATGCGACGGGGTCGTGTGTGGACTAAAAAAAAGAAAAGGAAAAGGGAAAGGTGCAACGCGAAATGTGGACAAATGGACGTCTTGGGCAGGGGTCTCGGAAAGGAACTAGAAAATTCCCTGAACGCAGCGCCCCGACTTCCTCCACACTACGAAAGCGCAACAAGAAAGGTTCCAGAGGCCACAAAAGGAAGAAGACATTCCGTTGGGGGGATTCAGGTCCTTGTGAAGGCGCAACACCAACGTCCAAAACGAAAGACAAATTCTTGCCAGAAGCAGTTTTTTATTTCCCGCACCCAACGAAAAAAAAAGAAGAGGACACCGAAATTTTCTCTTCTCCTTTGGGGGAGGATGGGGTCGGAATGCAACCCACTCGCCCCCGACTGGGAAGAGAATATCGTAAGCGATTGTCACTCAATTTGAAAGGATTGAAAAGGAGGAATCATTCGCCGCGGCCGATATTTTCTCGCAGACTCGGGGGGAAGGGAAGAATGGAAGGAAGGGTAAAAATTTGAGTTGGCGTCTGGAGGGGGAAGTATTGAAATATAACGTACGTGGAACCCAAGTTCCGGGCCTGGGGCCTCGCGAGCAAAGGGGGGACAAGGGATGGTAAAGACGCCCTTTGAAGACAAAGTTTTTTTGTAAACTGCCAGGTATGAAGGTGGTTCGCTGCAAGCCCGAATCAGGAGGGAAATGTCCATGAAACCACAACACGAGGATGGAATTAAAGATAAAAATGGAGACTATGGCGGTTTTTGGGAAAAACTCCTAGAGAATGCCTCACTTTGGCAGAACTGTGCTTGTGTCTCACAAAAAAGGAGCTTTTAGAACTTGAAGACTCCAATGAGCAGAAGAAAAAGGAAGGAACTGGGGTTCTCAGATAGTTCAGGAGGAATCAAGAGCCCAAAAAAAAGTTAGCCACCCAATTAGCCGTCCGATGTCCCGGAACTCCGAGAGCGTAATTCTCGCCGAGATAGATTTTGTAATAACACAGTGAAGTAAGATTAACAGCACGCCACTTTAAATCCCATCCTCGAGGGAGGGACCCGATTATCCTCGAAAGTGGGGCTATGGGCCCGGCGATCATCATCGAAAAATAAGTCAGCAAAAAAGGGGCCAGGATGTGGGAGACGGTTGTGCCGGGTATACTCCAAAAGGCTATTGCCGATGCGAGCCGCCTGAATCTTCCTTCAGACATGATCCAAGCCAAAGAAGGCTTTAAGGGTTCGGGTGGAAAAGGGGCCAGACGAAGAGTGGAGGAGACCCCTCTCTCTCCGCGCGATCGTCGAACTGTCATCCCTGTGACGGTTGGCAAGCAACCAACTGCAAGCTTGGCCGAAAACCGAATTCCAGCGGACTCCGCAGCCCGCAGGTGGTAAAAGAGGGGGCCCACAGCAAAACCGAGACCAGCAGCCTGAAACGGTAAGGAGGGCTAAATCGTTTGTTTAAATGAGCCGTTCTTCCGAGGGTACCACGCTGCACGTGGGAAGACCAGCAAGAGGAAATCCGAAGAACGTGAGCGACCTTTTAACAAGGGGGAAAGAGGAAGCTTTTTTGGGGGGTTTTGCTCCTTCGTGGCCACTGGGTTTTTTAGAGGTTCCTGAAAAGCTAAGAAAATTTTTGCGAAACAAACAACCAAGCCTAAAAGAGAGACAGCAAAAGAGAAAGGGGGGGAATCACCCACCTCGGCGCCAGTCCAGAAAGGTTCCGCGAAACTCAAGGGGGTCATCCGCGTGAAAACAGGGGTCCGGCACGTGGACTTTTTGTAAAAAATGTCATCAGAAACTGGAAGGGAAGAGGGAGGCCATCGAAACACCACGTTCGGAGCTTCAGGCAGAAATTTGACTCCCTCAAAGCATGAACGATTGCCGCAAAGGGGTCGGAAACACACCTTGACAAGGAAAACCGCGTGGATACACCGATTCCGGGATTTGCCTTAAAATATTGGAAAAGGAAACGTCCGGACGAAGGAAAGACCTCCTAAACCCTAGTCCAACCTCTTGAGCAAGAACCCTTGGGAGCGAATGAAGAGTCCAACTATTTTAAAAAAGCTGGCTTGGCCCGATACGGAACCTACGAAGAGTACCACAACACCCCGATCAGGTTGGGGGGAGCGAGGGGCATGTCAATCTTGAAGAACACATTTAGACCCCAATTCGGACTGAAAGAAAGAGGCGCGAGAAAACAGTAAAGCTCTCCGCCAGGTTCGTGGGGCCGCGATACGTCGCCTATCCTCCATCAAAGGTGAAAAACGCCAGTCCTGGGAGGGACAGCCTGATGTCAAGAGGCAAGCAGGGAGAAACTAGAAAAAAAGTCAGGCCTACCGGAGCCAGAAATCAAGACGAAAGATAATCCCTCGAAGGATAGAAACGCAGCCGCCGGTGGTTCAACGCCCGAAGAGGAGAGGAATACGCTGGAAAAAGGGTAAGGAAACGTGCGCCCGTTTCCTCAAGGAGACACTTTCCGTACGCGGCCCTAAAGAAAAACAAAAAAAAAAAAAAACAAGCTGCAATTCGGGATCTGGAAGCACGGAAACTCAGAGCCACACACCGAAGACGAAACCGCGGATTGCCCGTTCAGAGGATTTTACCTGAAGCCCCCGGCGATTTCGTGACGTTGAACATTTCATCGAAAGGAAGGGAAGGGAAAAAAAAGAGAAACCGATGGGCCGTATAACAACAAAAAAGGGGAGAGAGGAGAACTCGTTTTTAGATGGGCGGCAATACCTGAGAATTGCCATGCAGGCACACGTAAAACGAATCTTCCGACAAAGGGGGAGAGGCCCGGAGGTGATATTCCTGCTGGGGAGGGCCAACGGTAGAGTGAAATCGAAGAGAGCCAAAGAAGTAGAGACGTGGGTCCAAGAAAAGGCCGAAGGCGATAACTTGGGAAAAGACCGTAACACAGGGGGGGACCGCGGAACTAACAGAGGTTTTTCGCGGGGGGAAAAGGCGTAAGTCAAGAGCCGAGACCATAGGTGACAAGGCGGGATTCGCGTTAAGGTCGGCCTGAAAGGCGTTTTTCAGGGGGGTTAATGAAAGTTCTTTCGCGGACAATGGAAGGTTGCCTCCCGAGGCAGAGCTGCGGTACTGGGAGTTTGGGGCTGTCGGAAAACAATCCCAGAATCGAAGAAAAAGATAATTAATGGGCAGAGGAAGATTGAGGAGTGGGGGGGTTCGGTCGCTATACGATAGCTCTTCCATGCTAAGGTGGAAAAGTTTTGGATAAAAGAATGTAACCTCGCGGCCCAAGTAAAGGATCGGGAAGGGGAGAAAAAAATTTGTTGCCAGCGTTGGTCGTTTTTAAAGGGGATCTTCAAGATTAAGAACTTAAACCCACAAATCGGTGGCAAAAAGGAGGCAAGCATCTGAGAGACTGGCTTCAGGCTTTGGAAGAAAGCATGGAAAGATTTTTCTTGCGCGGAGGCAGGGATTTCGGAAAATAGTAAGGCACATCGATGATTGGGAAAGTTAGAAAATCCTTCGAGGGAAGGGGAAGGGTTTTTTTTGGGAAGCAGGCTCAATAAACTCAGCCGAGTCCCAAATAAGTAGTACGACTCATCTCAGACTCACTAGAATGAGGAAAAAGGGAGGGTGAAGACGGCGAAAAAATATCACCGGGACCCAAAAACAATTTGTGGAGGGAGAAACCTGCAGGAAAGGAAAACACATTTCCCGGATCCCCGCCGCCGAGGTGAGGCAAAAAACGAAAGATCACTCGTCGGAGGGGGGAGTGAGACGGGCGCGAAGAAGTTTTAGACTTTTAAAGGAAACGATAACTCCCAAGATCGGGCCAAGATAGGCAGAAAAAAAAAACGAGGTCCAAAGGCCAAGGTCTGGGGCCAGCGGCACAGTAGATTTTAACCTCGTTCGGTCGAGGACGTACAAGAAATGGAGTAAAGCGGGGAAAGAAAGGCGAGGGACGAGGAGAAAACCTGGGAAAAAAGGTAAAAACCTGGGGTCAGACCGGCTTTAGTCTTCCGGCACAAAAAATGCCAGGGCGTGCGTTTTCAGCTTCTAATTGGGAACAAGGCTGTTGGGCATTTTCAGGGAAACAAGCAAAAAGGAAGGAAGCGGTTGTCCTAGTAACAAAGCACCTCAGGGCGCCATCGCCACGCCGAGGCGCCAAAAACTCTTTTAGCAACGGGGAAAAAACTAGAGAAGCAAAGTGGGAGTTCAAAAGGCGCGCCGCCGATCTAGGCAAGCGCATTCCTTGGCCTCTCAATTTTTGGTGGGAGGATCCAATTCCAACGTGAAACAAAACTACCACAGGTCCAAGCGGACCTTCGACTTCTTATTGGCCCGCGGAATTGTGAGCCCGGGGCACAATCACGCCCTTTGACTAGATACTGAAGAAGAAGGGATCGCTGATTGGGCAAAAGGGGGGGAAAAGTTTTCAAGGTAAAGGAAGACCCGAACATGCGCCGGCTAAGAAGTACTCTTCGAGTTTTTCCAATCAAATGGGGGGAAGGGGGACCGGGTCAACTTGGGGTGTTGGCGACTGTCTGCTAGAGGGGGATCCGAATAGAGAATCACCCGTTGGAAAGGATTTTCCTCGATGAACAGTAAAGGCAAGAGAGAAGAAAAGCCGTGGGGGTTAAGCCACTCGAAAGGGGGGGGGACCGTGCCGGTCGGCATTGCTTTTCAGACGGCCGTGCCAAACCCATCTCTTGGCTTGCCAATGGATACTCTATCAAACAACACTGTTGACAAGAGAAGCTAGGCATGGTTTTGGGAAGAGGAATTCCTCAACCTGGGTACAAAATCGCTTGGTCTTAAAAAAACTGCGAGGGGGGATCTTCCTGGCCATCCTTTCAAAGGAAGGAACCCCCCCCCCCCCCCACATTCTACGCTCTCCAAAAGGAACTGGGGTTGGACGTGTCAATCATTAAAAGAGAATCTAAAGCCTTGAAAGGACCCCTGCCAATTCAAATCTTTCAGGAAAGACGAGCGGTGAAATTCTCAAAAACGGACTAATGTGGAGGACAGGGGTCGAACAAATAGACAAGACGCCACTGGAAAGCATCCCGCAGATTCGTCAACCTAGCGGCAATGGCCCGCAGTATCATCGAAAAAATTTTCGGGGCCGCAAAAGGACCGGTGCAAGGGAAGGTTTTTTTTGTGGAAAAGGGGTTTGTGCCTAGTAAGAAAAACATGCGAAGTTCACGGTGCTGGACTCTTTCGTCAGGATTCAGTAACCAAACAGGGTCAAAAATTGGTGGTGGAGAAGAATTGGCGCGGGGTTGCGCCTATAACATCTGGGAATGGGCTCCAACGCTAATATCGCGCTCGTTTCATCTTTACGTTTGACAACCCAATGAAGATGGGAGCCCCCTTATTTCAGCAGGATTAACTTCCTAACGCCCAGGCTTGGTTTCAAATCGGGGCACAACAAGCAGCAAAACACGACGAAACGGTAACGCTGGTCTCTCTTTTGTGCAAGCAGGTTCAGCCATTCTTACCAAAGGTGAAACACGCTGCCAATGCGTTAAACAGCCCGAACGCCGGAAGAAATCCGAACCGCGGAAGCTTAAGACATGACTGGTTTTTGGTGTTGCCTATCTGTGGAGCTCCTGGAGTTCGAGGTTGGACGCATGAAAAAGAGAAGACTTCCTTAAATCACGAGAAGAAGACAAAAAGGGGGGAACCCTCGCTGACAAGACACGAAAGCGGAAAATCGGTATAGCAAGGGGTGGTTAGGTTCCCGCGCAACGCGCCGGTCCTCGGTGGGGGAGATGGTGTTCTGGAAGAAAAATGGAAAAAGGAGAACTTCGGCGAAATGGGGTCCCGAGCAAGAAATTTTCTAAGCAATCCGTGTCGGTTGGAGCACGGGGGTCGTACAACCTCTCCCTTCACGGATGCCCTTTCAAAGGGAATGACCCGATTCCTGGGATTGCCTTCCGTTGGGAAAGAAAAGGAAAGGACTCTCAGACATACAGAAGAAGATTATTCACAGCGCGCCCGAAGAATCTTCTTCTGAGACTTCCGCTATTTTTAACAAGCGGGCAGTATCTTTGGACGACAACAGGAACCTAAGACAAACACACAAATCACAAAAAAAAGAATGTTTATGAGGAGAGGGGAATTGGGCACACTCTTTCTCAAAAGGAACCCCCCAAATTCGCAAATTCATCTGAGCTCGACAGCACCGGAAACAATCCAAGGGGTGGGGAAATGTTCTGCCCCCAGTAGTGGAAATTTTCCAAACAGCGATGGTGCTGCGGCGCAGCATCAGTCGAGACTCTCTGTATTCAACATTGAATTGTACGCGGAAAGCACTGGGATAAAGAGAACTCCTCTCCATCATAAAAAATGAAAGGGGGAAAACCCCATTGTCTAGGGTCAATCCGAATAACGCAGACAGAATTGTCCACCGCAAAAGAGAGCTTGAGAGAATGTTTTGCCGGAGCATTTTTTTCCAAATGTATCGCTTTCCCGGACACTGGAACTAACTCAGAAGGGAGGAGGAGGTCATCTTCGGGGAAAAAACTACCGGTTTCTAGACCAATTCCACCTCCTCCTTCCGCGGTGTTGAAAAAACTGAAGACTAAGGGTTTAGGAGCAGGTGAAGGACCACGTATGCTCCAAAATCGTAAAAATGGGGGGGACCCGATCTCTCAAAAAAAAAAACAGGATGATGACAGAAGATAGATACGACCCTCCTAGTTTTGGAAAAGGAAATGGGGCCGTGAAATGTCAAAGAACGAAAATCACTTCAGAAATCAGAAAGTAAGACAGGAGGCGAATTTGTTGAAATTGCTGTGGTCAAGAAGAGGGATTGGTACAAGAAGAGAATAGGCCTGAGCGGTAAGGGGACGCGTAAGGAAGATCTTTTTTAAAAAAAAAATCCGGTATGAACCAGGGACCAACGAAAAAAAAAGCGAGGTGTTCCGTCTGGAAACCGAGCTGAAGGGGGACTTCAATTCTCCTAGGGAACATAGGGGAACGTAGGGGAGGGGGAAGAATTGTAATTTCGAAAACCAAGTCTGGCCACGGACAAGGAAGTCCCCAGAGGGAGGACTGGTTCTTGGGCTGCCCGACGAAGGAAAGGACGATAAAGGAAAAACGACTCTGGGACGAGAAATATGAAGGAGGTGTGGGGGTGCTGAACGAGAGCGAGCTCTTCAAAGGTGGGGAGAAAAATGTGGGAAAGGGACACGAAAAGCGCGCCAAAAAATGGGAGCGTGGGAAATTTGTGTGACCACATGTTTTTACGTAGGGAAGGGCAAGAGTGCAGTGATTCCCAACGTGGTTCCAACATCTGAAGATCAGAGAAAAAAGGCCTTAAGCTCAGAAAGGGAGGAATTTATCGTCCCAATTTAGGTTCAAATAGGAAAGCCAGATTCTGTGGAATTCCAATGATGTCCCCCATTCAATGGAGGAAAGGGAGGGGGGGTGGAAGAAAAGAACCGGGCAAAAAGCGAAGGTTGTTGCGTGGTGGCGCAGGAAAGAATTCTCGGACGGACTCCGAAGGTCGCAAAGAGGGACCGATTTCTATGTAAATCAAGAGAAGCCCGGCGCGAACTGGAAAAAACTTGGTTCCCCATTAGTGAAGTGCGCATAAAACGAGACGGGGAGTTTGAAGGGAGAAACGGCTAGTCTTCGGCTTAGCGTCAGGCTAAGAAAGTTCGAGATTTCCGCTATAACTCCAGAGGAGGGGAAAGGAAAGGAGGAACCGAAAAAAAAGAGTCCTGAAAGAATGAGGGATATTCCGTCGGAAAGGAGGGTCAGAATGATGTCCTGGAGTTCTTCGCCCAAAAGACAGCGTGGTCGAAGCAACGGCGACATTTCTCTGAAAAAAACCGAAGCGGAGAAGCGGAAAGGGTTGGGTGTTCGTCTGGAGGGGTCCGGAGGGGCTTCGGCATTGAGGGTTGGACCTACTAATGGAGAGTTTTTCAGAGTCGAATTTTGCAAAGGTTTTGTTCAGTGGGGGATAATCTGGAAAGTTACGAGCGGTTTCGAAGGAACTAGAGCCGCGAGGGTTCGGAAAAGCAAAGAGGGACCCCCTCCAATTTTCACACAACATGAATGTTTTTTTTTCTGAAAACTTTGAGGGAGCCCCGCCGGATCCGAAGGGGGCTACGCAATTCGTCCAAAGAAGGGGTGAATCCAGAAGATGAAACAGAAACTAACAGACGCTCCCAAAAGGGTCGAAGTCGTTTGCAATGGGTCCGCCTGCATCGCCAGAAAGGGGAAAAAAGAATGATCGGAAGACTGACGGGATTTTCACGTGGCAGTATTTGGGGTTTTAAGGAAAGAAGCAGTCTTCCAGTCGGTCGAGAGGGCCGGCATTGATGCGCCTCGATACGGAAGAAAGGGGAAAAGGGTTCCGTTTGGTTTTCGAACCTCAGGGGAGAGAGAATTGATTGACAGGAAGCCCGAAAGAAAATAAACGGGACACCCAGTTTCACAAAGACCTTTCCGAGGAGAACTGAATTTGTTCAGGATGGCCAGAGGAGCCTTTTTTTGACGCAAGCGACGTTTGTCTGAACAGTGGGAGGGAAGTGCGGTTTTTCAGACGGAACAAACCTCCAAAGAACTGGTGGTAAATTAGAGAAGAAAGAAACCACATTATTATTATCCTAGAGATTAGTAATTACGATTATGAGGTTGCCGAGAAACCAATGCTCTTCAAGAAAAACAACGAGGGGATTTGGGAGACAACGGCTGGAGGGGGGGATCTCTTCAATAAATAAGTCCGGCTCTAAAAATCCCGTGAACTGGACGCGCTCTGAGGGAGGAATAAGATACTCATAGTATAAAGAAAGGCAGTCACCAGGAGTACAGGGTCTATCTCGTCCGACCTGCTGCTAGAAGGTGTAGAGGTCCGTCATCAGGAAACGATAACCCACGTTGAAATCAATCACCCTCGGATTCCCTATATTCCTAGCAACAGGAGGATGGAACTGCTATAAAATCAAGGGGAAAGATCTGAATCCCCGGGTTCCTCTTAGTGCACAGTTGTGACGGGATACTCCACACTGAGAAGATTGCAAGAAAATGGAGAAACGCCATGAGCGGGAGGAGAGAAAGGCTTCTGAACCAAACGCATGAACTGTCACTTGGTTTTTGAGGCGCATGGGGAAAAGAGGTTTCTTTCCATAGGGGACTCGCGGCAGAGGAGGTTTTTTAAGCGGCTATTACATCTTAGGAAATGGAATCCCACTTCAAAACTGGTAAGGGCACGGTCCAGGTAAAGTTGTTTCTACGCCTGTCATTGGTCCAGGATAGGAAACGCAAGGATAAATATTACACTTTGTGGTGTTTTTTAACTTTTCGCTTCTTTGCAGGGAGGGGGGAAATGGTCGCAAGGGTTCTTCACCGTTGGGGAAACCGAAAAGCCGTGGGGGTAAAAAACCTAGCGTTAAACATCCTGGAGGACGGGGAAAAAATGAGAGAATTTGATAAAGGGTTGTTGGTTGCAAACCCTATCTTGGCCGCCTTTCTTTTTCAATAAAAGGGCTACGAAAATAGGAAGCCGGAACGAGAAATCCCGCCTACACGGCCCAGCCTCTCAACGGGTAAAAGACACCACACGCGAGAAGTTCGTAGAGGGAGAGAAGTAGGGTAAATTCCCCCCCTGTTGCGGAGCAAAACGCGGCATCGTGAAGGAGGTTTCCGACGGAAGACCCAAAAAATGTTGCAATAAAAGTCTCGGCGACAAGGTGCCGAGTAAGGGAACGTAAGAACGTTGAGAACACCAACTGACGCTCCTTATGTAACACCCGCATTACAGGCACGGAATCCCGAAAGTTCGAACACAAGTCCAGGGGGGGAATTATTGGAAAGGGGGGGGGAAGACATACGCTGCAATCTAAACTCCGCTCAAAGCCAGCTCGGGCTGAAGCCCTAGGAAACACTTTCGAATATCAATCTTTTTTGGGAAAAGCGGGGGCAGTATTGGCCGTGCCACTTAAAGACGAAAAGGAACAACAATTGAACCAACCAGAGAATGGTTTATTGAAAATAGTGTCAATAGGCTCCACCCGTCTCCCAAGTCGCACAAGGAGAGAGGCGCTCTTAACAACAGACATGCAGATGGCAGCGAGACCAGTAGTAGTTTTTTCAACGACTGTGGGAGAAAAAAAGTCGCGAAAGAATCCCAGGGTCAGCTCGCCGAGAGAGATAAAGTCAAATAACGTAAGAACGCTAACTCCTCGCCGACATCACAATGACATTCAAGATGTACCCCTTCTGCAGACTAAAAAAACCGGGGGGTTTTTTTCACAGCCTCTCTGTGTCCGGCTGTGTTTTTTAGAAAAGTGCGCCGTGGTCCCAGGGACGACCGTTGTCCGGACGCGTCCAACGAACACGCGAAAATAGGCAATGCCCTGAGAGAAACTTAGAGTGTCACGCCCCTAAGTTTTCCGCCCCATCAAAAAAGGAGACAAACCTTCGCAGTTGTTGCTGAGAAACCCGGCGTTTTCGTAGTTCACGTGTATGCACGCCAATGCGAGGTCCATGCAAACAGGGGGATGGTCGGGAGGAAAGAGAAAAAAACAAGGGGGGCTGCTTAAAATATAAGAAAAACGTTTTCGATGGGTGGGGGGGGGAAAAAGAACCTTAGGGGGCCCTATTTAAAGGGGAAAGGTGGGAAAAAATACGAATCAATTCCGAAAATCGTTGGGAAGCCAGTGCCGAATTTGCGTGGTTCGGGAAGGCTTCCATCTGAAAGAGAGGGGAGGGTGAAGGAGGGGAGGGAAGCGTCCCAGGGCAGGCGTGGAAAAAACTGCAGTTACATAAAAAAAATCCCAACGGAAGAGAGCGATTTCCGAGTGAAACGGCGGGGGTGGCCTTAGTACTTCGAGTTAAGAGGGAGAGGGGCGGCGAGGCGGTTCGATGAACCAGTGCTTTGGCAAAGAAGGGGGGGACGCATGCGGGTCAGCCATATTCGAGCTTACAGGGGTAGGGAACTACAGAAGACAATCGGACGTTAAACTTGTCGTAAAAAAAAAAAGGAATATTGAAGGAGGGTTTTTTTCGCGTGTTTCAACGGAAAAGAGTCAGGAAGAGGGTGGGATACTTTTGTGCGAGCAAATAAGGCAAACCTACGGCAAATAGATCAGGTGGCTTTTTGGGTGGGTGGTGTGAGGTTTTCATGAGTCAAGAGTATGACCTCGTTTTGGCAATATCTTGGGCGTAAGGAGGAAAGACGGGGATGCACGAGAAGGGAAAGTTTCGTAGATTGGCAAGCGGAACTGGGCGGTCCCCAAAACATAGAATTCAAAGATCTTTTCCAAGGAAATGCCCCAGTACGTGAAAGGACCAGGGTTTGTTTACAAGAACCTGGGAAAGGACGTGGGAGGGCGCGACAAGGAAGGGAGAATTACCCTCGAATGTCAAGCATAAAAGACAGTCCTTTGGGAGGAAGGGGAGAAAAAATACTATGAAGAAGCTTTTAGCGAAAAGGGAAGGCATCCCACACAGGGAAAAGGAAAACTTTCGCGAAAGGGGGTACGGGGGGGATGAAACTCGTCAGAGGCCTTAATCCAACGGGCCTTTATCTGGAGTAAAGTTCGTAGTGTCAGCAGGGGGGGGAAATATACACTAAGGCTTCGTCTAACTCATAAAACGAGGGTGACGGACCAGAGCCTAGGAAGTTCGCGGCATCATGGGTTTCGGGGGAAAATGAACGGGGGATTTAGTAAGTCGCAAAAAGTTCCTAAAAGGGGAGACGCTCAAGAAAACGGAAAACCGATAGGGATAATCTTAACCGTTGAGCGGGTCTGCTTGGTTGAATAGGAAAAATGGCAGGCGGGGAATTATTTAACAAGAGGGCGAGGGTTGGAACGAAAGGCAGTGGGCTACAGCCTTAAAATAGGAAAAAAGATCGTTCCTCCTGAACATACTCCAGAGGGATCACATGCGAGGACCGAACAAGAGTGCACAATCGTTTCAAGAACACAGGAGAATCTCCAAAAGGGGGGGGATTCAAAAAGGAATAATGGAAGAGAAGAGAAATTAACACCTTCTCATTCAGGACAAAAATCGGATTGGTGGGGGCAAGGACAATGAAAAAACAAAACCTAGGACAAAGTTGAAATGATGTTGGATCCGAAAAGGGTACCCCGCCCGAAGGGGGCTATGCTGGAATAAAGAGGGAAAAAATGAGGGGAAATTTTCCCTTTGACAGGGTAAGGGACGCCCCAGTAAGGACAGCATTCGGCGTCGGCGAGAAGGAAGCAGATATCCTGCTGCGGGTCCTTTTTAGGGTTGCGACGATGGCGTCGATATTAATGAAGACCTAAAGGGGGAGGAACAGGGGGGGAACAAGGCATTGGAAAAGAATGTGGCCAGGAGAAAATCAAAGCATCCGTGGTGAAGGAAAACAACCAAGTTGGAGGACCAGGGGAGGAAGTGTAAGTTTGTTCTCCGAATTCCAAACCGGAAAGAATCGGGAGTCTGAAAGGAGAGAGAGCAAACCACAACTAGTAGAGGATATCAATGAAGCGGTCTGACGGTGGTGAAGCGAGAAACAATTGCAAGGAACCGTGTGCAACAAACTTAGAATGGCTCAAACACGGCGGGACTGATCTCGGGGTGCATCTTCCAAATTCAGACCGCTTCGGAGCAAGCCCCGGACGGGGGGACGCAAAAGAGGGGACCCGCTATAAAGCTGACTCCCCAGCTTTTCTGCCACTAGACCGAACGACATTTCCGGGAAAAAAGGGGGCTAATCATCTCGGGACTTCAACCGTCTCGAAGGTGTGTAAAGCCGTCTTCACGGAAACACTCACTTTGGAAATCAATCGCAGGAAAAATGGGAGTCAAGTATTCTCTGTCCAAAACGCAGGTGGCCTTCTATCAAAGAATAGGACCAAATAGAAGTTCCCAGGAAAGGAAACGTTAAGGAGGGCTGAAAGTTGCCTTTATGAAGAAACAAAATGAGATTCTGGCAAGAAACGGAAAATACGAAAAAGGACCCGGAAAGAAAAAAAAGGAATTGATCATTGTTCGTTGAAAGTCGGGGAATCTGTGGCAAGACGCTAAGATGTGGACCGAAAAATATCGGAAGCGAGGGCCGGAAGAAATAGACGGCATGTCCGGCTTGCATTCAAAAGAGGAATGACCAAAGAGGAGAAGGCTTAAAGAGGACTCGTTTTGTTAGGGGAAAAAACGGGGGGAAGAACAGATGAAGACTCCAGCGCAAGAAATTTACTCTTTTTTTTGTCCGGCCATGTGAAAGTTCTCCCGCGTTCGGAACAAGAAGAGTGACGACTCAGCCGAAAGGACAGAATAGAAAGAAAGTGGGACTATACGATCCTCTAGATGGAAACATAGGTGGGGGTTGCAGGCCCCCTCTCTGTGCGACTCAGTAGTTTGTCCAGCTGGAAAGTAAAAAGTCTTACGCGCACGCTATAATACTACTGGGGTCCAGAGAGGAAAGGGGTTTGAAATAAGCCCAACAAAAACGCCCCTTCCGTTGCACCCAAAAAAAAATGGTCAAGGAAAGTTGTTGGAAAAACAAAAGGAAAGGTTTTGACGCGAACTCTAAATCTGGGGGTTCAAAGCCAAGGAAGACGAAAAGAAAGGAAGAAATCGTAGCTGAAGAACAACGGGGGAAAAAAAAGGACCTTAAGGAGAATTGTGACTCAAAGCAAAGCAACCAAAAAGGACGAGGGTCTGAAGGAGTAAACGTAGGGAAGCTCACGGAAAGTGGGAACCCATTCCTTGACAACCTAATCTGGGGGGGGGACTGTCAGATGGGGGGAACGAAAGGAATCCAGACCAACTCAGAACAAAGCGTCATTAAAAAAAGTCCTTTAGCGACCTTAACCTACATTGTGGACCACTCTGTGGAGGAAAAGAAAAGGAAAAAGAAAACGCCAAGGGTCACAAAGTAACCCCACGCCCCGATCATTTTAATTGGCGAGGGACATGGGAAGACAGGGGACTCCATAAAAAGGAAGAGCTCAGCGCACGCGGAAACATCACGAAACAAATCAAGGCAGCTTTCCCTCGTAGACCAGTCGTCGGTTTAACCGGCGGGAGAGGAAGGGCAGGGGCGAATAAAAAAGGGCACAGAAAAAGCCTCGGGAAGGCCTCGATTTTCCGAACCAGCCCAGGAAGAGAAAAGAAGAGAAAAGGAAAATCCCCGAATAAAGTCTCCCTAGTGTACTCGAGAGCCAAGACGCAGCCGAAATTGGGACCTCCGAAACAGCGCTCTGAGGTCGCGGCTTTGGAATCCTTGGCCGTTGAAAAGGGAGATGCCAGGACCGCGGCCTCACGCTCTACGGACCATGATGAGATCTTCGATTTCCGACCTCAGGGGAAAAGGGGAAAATCAGAAAGTAGGGAAAAGCCCGGAACTCTTCGGACCTGAAAAAAGGACGATTTCAGGGGGGAAAAAGGACCGGCATCGGCAAGGAAGAAGCTGCGACGATGGTCCGTATCTAACAAGGGGGGGAGGAAAGGAGAGAGGAAAGACCCATCGGGGGGAGTCCCAAGACCTTCGAGGGGGTGGACGGAAATGGGGAAAGGGAAAAGAACGAAACCGCCAGGGAAGTTGCAAATCGCAGGAACGGGGGGATAGAAATTTTTCATGGAAAAAGGGGGGAGTAAAACTGTCAAAGAGAAGAGAATAAATTGGATGAAGACGGAAGAAGCGGTCCCGGAAAATACCGTGGGACACGGAATTTAAAACCAGTTTCCAGCGCTCAAAGAGAGGGGAGGGAGGAGGGGAAACAACGGCTGCCGCTGAACCTTGACGGAGGGGAAAAAAGAATGGTCTTGCCTTAGAGAGGGATGTGCCCTGGCTAGGAGAGGTTCTTTTTGGCCGGAAAGAAAAGGCTTAATCAACAGAGGCGAGCTGCGAGTTGCTGCGAAAAAAATCGAAGGGGAAAACTAAAAGGGGCGAGAGTAAATAGAATTTTTTTTTTTTTGGGGCTGGGTCAAAGGAAGCCTCGTCATGGAGAAATTTTTTTAAAGAACATTTTTGGAAGAAGGAAAAGGAAATCGCGAAAGAAAGGAGAGGTGGAATTGGGGTGTGACAATTGTCTTTCCGGGGGGTTTTCCCATTGGGTAATCTGGAGATACGCCAACGCCTTTTTCCAACGATAGGGGGAGGAAAAAACGATGGGCAGAGGAGGGAGCTGGGAGAGGGAGGATGAGAGGAGTAGGAGGGTCGAAAAACCAATCTGAGGCAATCCCGGGATGAGGGTGTCACTTTTCAGGAAAAAAGTAAACTTAGAGGAAGACGGGGTTGTAAAGAAACGTTCTCAATCGAAAGTGCTTTGGGCGAGTAAAAAAGTTTGCGACGCTCGACATGGGAAAAGGGGGGAGAACTCTAATTACAAATTACGCGCAGGCGAAAAAAAGAGAACGATGCCCGCGTTGAAAACTATGGCCGGAGCGTCAAAAGGGATTGAGACCCTGGAGCAACGATTGGCGAGGACGTCCGGGGAACGGGAAGGAGGGGGTCAGAGTGTTCAAAAGAAGCGTTTGGATCGGAAAAGTGAGGGATTGAAGGACAATAACGCCAGAGCGAGGAACAAGTCGCAAAAACAAAAACGAGGTTCTAACAGAAGGGAAGAGGAGATATAGGTAGTCTCTCAACTTTGGGATGGTAAGTCCCTGTGAGTCTCCCGGAACTGCCCACCCCCGAAGAGGGGTCGAAGCTTTAAGGAAATGGCCCGGAAAAAGAAAAGTGCGGAAGAAAGAGTAACAGTTTTTATGCCTATCCTCTGCATGACTTGGGAAAAGAACGAAAAAAAAAAATTCATTTCGGGTTCATCACTCTAACCGGTTTCAAGTCTTGTTGGGGGGAAGGGGGTGTTCAAATAGAAGATCAGAAGTGGTAAAAAAACCGCCGAACGCAACTCTATTAAAAAAAGCCCAAAGAGGAGAAAGGAGAAAGCGCCATCTGTTTTTTTCACTAACAAACAAAAAAAGAATGGGTTTGGGTGAGAAAAATCCTGTTGCGGAGCCGCCGTAATTCCTGAGGCTCAGCATTCTGGGGGCCAAGAAGGGGTGGGGTGGAAGGATCACTGTCACAAAATTAACCATAACCTACTCCGCAACCCGGCGAGGAGCGCTTAAAAAAGGGTCGTTGAGATATCCCATACGACAAAGTGGAAACATATCGGGGAAAGAGGGTTGTTGAACGGGGGGGAAGGAAAGTTTGAGGGTTGTAATATGACAACTTCCGACCCATTCTCTGGAAAATTTCCACTTGCGGGGAGCTCTGGAAGGAAGAAGGCAGAGGGAGGGGGGAAACGGCTGGCCGTCGCGTTTAAGGAAGACGACGAATCGGTCACCAAGTTTCACTTTCTTGCAAAGAGACCGGGGAAGACAAAGGAATCAAGCAGCCCGTTGGTGAAGAAACCAAGGCGGAAAGTTTGGAAAGGGGAGGCATGGGGGAGGTTTTTCTCGCCCAAACCGCAGAACCTTCTTCCTAAGCTATCACAAAAAAATCTTCTAGGACTGTAGATCTAGTCCCGAGTGTTGGGGCCCGAAGCAAATGCTAAATGGGCGAAAAACTCCCTTTGTCGACCACGTCCTGAACTTTGGGATCTCGGGAAGAAGGGGACACAGTAAAAGGCCGACAGCCAATTTAACTTTGGTTAAACGTCTCACATAGAAAGAAATAAATAGAGGAAGAAACAGAGGTTCTAAAAAAAAAGACAACGTTACAAATTGAGTCCGGAAACTCGAGTCGGGACTCTAAATTCCGGAGAAGAGGATAGATGTGTTCGCCCGTCAAGTCCCAAGAGAAAGCAAAAAACCCAAAAGCTGAACCTGGAGATTCTCTGAAAAGGGGGCATATTTGCCAGAAGAAGAAAGAAGTCAAATAGAAGGAACGCCGGGTGGGCCAGGCGGTTACCAGTTCCCGTTTTAGGCTCTCCAAAAGATGAGGGAAGAGGAGAAAGGAAGGACAATCTGCGGACGGCAAGTATTCCCGGGGATCAAAACAAAAGAGAAAAAAGGTTGCGTTAGGAGGGGGGGAGCCGTTAAAGGTTTTTGCTATAGCGGGCTGGTTTCCGGCGAAGTCTTAGGTTAAAGAGGGCAGGAGGGGCAAACCCACCAAATCTTGCTTTAAAAGAGAGGCCTGAAAACTAAGAAAAACTGCAGTGTGGAGGGACACGCGTCCACCACGCAAAAAGACCATCAGCCGAACGTAGATTATTAAGCTCGGTTTGTTGAAGGAGGGGAAATCGGATTACCTCCCTCTTTAAAAAACTTGGCCGTGGGACCGAAAGCACCCGCCAGGGAGGAAGAAACAAAGACCTTGAACTTCTCCTCTGGGAAAACCTCGTGTTTGGGGGGTTGGGAGCCTATCGGTTGCCGCTCTGGATTGGGAGTAGTTGAAGAGGAAATCTAAAAGCTTAAGAACTATCAGCAAGCAAATCCAGCAAGCGAAGGTTGGCGGAGGACACAGGCTCGATGAAGGGACGGAAAGGTGGAAAGGAAACGATGCGCAAAGGATTCGCCATCGTGGAAAGGGGGGGGCGGAAAACGGAAAAGAAAGGTTTTAAAAGAGGGGTGAGCTTCAAAAGCGACGATGCGGGAAGCGAGTTGGAACTCGCGCACAACTTTTTAAGAAAAAAGGGTCCGACTCGTAAGGGCCTCACAAATACGGGCAAGGGGGGGATGCCACCGAATCCTCAATTCGTGCCGGGGGGGAAGGAATAAAGAAACAGACATCACTATCGGGGGGTAAATCAGGGAGGAAAAAAAAAGGAACTTGAGAAGACCTTTCAATAGAGGGGGGGAAACGAGTCCTTGAAATAAAGAAGAAAAGAAGGGGAACATTCCCCCAGCCAAGATTCATTTTGAACCAGGGGAGGGCATGGGAAAATCTTGGAGAAACATTTGCGAAAATTCAAACATCTCGAAAACGGAAAAGAACTTCATATGTCAATCTCGCACAATTGAAAGTTTTCAAGAGGGAAGGAGGTAAAAAGAAGGGCCAACAAGTCCAAAGCAAATCGCCTCCTGGATGCAAAGCCCAATTCCTTTTCCGATCAAAACTGGGAAAACGTAAAGAAAGAGAAGAAATAGCAGCTATCAAGACTCAACCTCTGCAGCGCTCGACGGGTTTGACAATCCTAAAGGCAGGAGATGGAGTGACCTACTTTACCGTGCGAGGGGGTCCCAGGTATCTTTCCGAAACGCGGCCGACATCAGACTGCATTGGCTAGAGGCGATGTAAAAGAAAACGTGAAAAACCCCAAGAAATTCGCACCTCCCAAAGGGATCCACGTTTTTGCGGACAGAAGCCAATGCGTATGGGTAGGGGGGGTCACAGGGGCCTAAGGGGGTCCCAGAGGAGTGGAGTAGAGAGGACAAACAACCCACAAAGGAGGGAGTCACATAAATATGAGCAAAAGGGTTAGAGTTGGGAGAGAAGGAGAAGGGCCTGAACACTTGAACTATTTAATGCCCGTCAAGTCTCATTCGCTGAGAATCATTCGATTGGTTTAGTGCAGGTTGCGGTTCAAAGGGGGACGTGGACAAGCGAGGATTTCAGAAAGGGACCTAATCTTTGAGGGCCGACGTCCGGAAGCGATACCGGTGGAAAAAAAGGAAGAAACCTGATTAAACCAGGCCCCATCGGACCTTCAGGAGCGCTTTTGGGGCGGGTGAAACGGAAGGGACTGCGGCTTTTCGGGGAGGAGGGAGAATATTTGAAATATTCGGGACCGGAGATGGAAAGGGAAAGGTCGAGTTTCTCCCAGTTGTGCAATCGGGGACCAAGGAGGACCAAGAGAAGAGAGGAGGAATGGGAAAGTCTTCCTAAACAAACTATCACCTCTCCTGAAGGAAGACGGGTCGAGAGGAAAAGGGTAAGATTTTTTGGTGGGAAGGGTGAGCGAGAGCTAGTCCAGGAATTTGGTAGACATGGGTTACCCTCTTGCCAAGGGACACGCAGGAAAGGGATTCGTTGGGAATGGGGTACCATTGTTGCACGGAGTTTTTTGCACGGGAATCAAGGCAATACTAAGGGAAAATCGGTTAGGGAGGCTTCCTCTAACGAATGGGGACCCGTAAAGCACTGAAGAAAGAGGACGGTGGTTGGAAGGAAAGGTCCTGAGGGAGGTCCCCACCCAGGGGGAGGAAGAGGTAAGTTTCCCACGGAACGTGAGTGACTTTTTTTTAGCAAAGAAGGTCAATCATTGGAGGGCTCGATCAATGAAGGAAGGAAGAGACAGGTTCACCCGAGAAGAATCTTACCAGGGCGTTGGGGCTAGGTACTTCTAAAAGAACAGGAGAAGCCGAAAGGGGGTGGTGGATGGAAAGGCAACGAACACCATTCCCGTGAAGTCAGATAAGAAGGCGAAGGGGACGGATGAAAAAAAGGGGGGATGGGACCGGCACTTCGTAGGGGTCGGCTTTGGGCAGGAGGGCGGGGTAAGAAAAATTCCTGATCTGAACACAGAGGAACGGCCAAGTCAGCCAAACTAGGGGCACTGCCAAAATATAAGTATCAACCAAAGTGAGAGGAAGGACGGTGCGGGCTGCGTATACGTGTCCCAGGCAAAAGGGGGGGGGTCGAAGGAGGGAAAAAGGAAGAAAGTTCAAAGTAAATCATAAGGAGTAACATTTTTCGGGGGGGCGTTTTGACCGGGGGGGGAGGGGGCATGGGTTTTGGAAAACAGTGGGGAGGAGGTTGGGGAAGGCAAGAAATTATTGGCTAAAGGATTTTTGAAAGGGCGAAAGAAGGACAGTAACAGACGCTAATCGAAAGAACGAAAAGCGAAGAGAGTGGACGAAATTACACCGAAAACATCGTAACAATCGTTCACGAACACAGTAAGAACAATCTGGGGGGTCACTTGGAAGAAGACGAATAATGCGGCTCCGCAGTGGCCAAAAAGGAAGGATTTGTGGGGGAGGACTACAGGCACAAAGTACGAAACTACTCAAGAACTACGCTTAGTTGCCGAATTGGGATCGGGAAGCCACTCATCCAGATAATGGGAAGAGAGGGCAGAGTTCACAACGGTTTCTTTCGTTTGATTGGTGAAGATGACCTACGGGACGTCAGGCATTTCAGGCGGAGGAGGAATTTCCCCGGACGCAGAGAGAGTTTCGGACTGACCGGGTTCCTTTTAGGTTGTGCGAACGCCTGAGGAGAATTGGTCCTAACGGGAAAGGGGCAACCCGTAAAGGGGCTTGCTTCAGCACTGAATTGGCAAAAAAGGTGAAACAATTTCAATAAAGGGGGGTAATGACGGGTGGATGCAAAAGGTGGCATTGCGTGTGACAGCAGGCAAAAAAGAAAGAGGGAGGAGGTCCAATGATTTC
>Ga0179593_1736008_pt1 | contig 27308 bp, 44 predicted proteins | sample CZODoug2_1_08_16_FD_185931 | JGI IMG/M metagenome (GOLD analysis project Ga0179593, IMG submission 185931) | Vadose zone soil fungal communities from Angelo Coast Range Reserve, California, USA - CZODoug2_1_08_16fungal (PacBio error correction) | ecosystem: Environmental > Terrestrial > Soil >...
CTTTATTCTAAGAAAATTTGTGGAAAATATCAGGCGTACAAATGGAGGGCGATGGGCCGTATTAGGAGGACCCGGGGGATAGAAAGGGCTGGTCTGTCAACTTATGTGAATTCGGAAAGAGCTTGCGCCTTCCACGATGCGTCCATAAGGAAAAGGGGGAAAATCCTGCATGAGGAAGGAAGGGCGGCTGAACTTCGTTCGGAAAGGGACGAGGGAAAGGGACGAGAAGGAGTTCAAAGGTTCTTAAAGCGGTACATTCCGCAGTATTGGGGGGAAAGAGCCAGACAAGAAATAGGTAACTACCATGGCTAGGAAGTAGGAGCAAGAGACGCCAGAGCATGCCTCCTTCCAACTCGAGGATATGGAAGAAATTGAAAAAAAGGAGGGCAAAGCAGGGGACGGGCAGAAATGTTATGAGTAGAAGGAAGTGCCGAAGGCCATCCTTGCGCCATACATAGCAGCAGTTCTGAAAGGGAAAATCAAGCAAAAGAAACTATTTCCGATGTGGCCACCGTGGCGGAAAAAAAAAAATGAAGGGGGGGGGGGAGGATCTGATCGGAAGGACTTCAGGGTCCGGCGAAAAAGAAACAAGGCATCAGAGAAAAAGGTCAAGAGAATGACGATTCAAAAAGCAACAGTGAAAGTGGGGGAGAGGGGGGAAGGAACCCAAAAGCAAAAAGGCAATCGAACTCAAAAAAAAGAGCATGAAACCGAAGGGGGGAAAGACTGGAGAGAAAAAAAAAAGTTTTGGCTCCTCAATGGGGGGCGAAGGGAGAAGTTCTGTCAGACTGGAAAAAAAAACGAAGAACGATCGGGAAGAGAGGGATCATGCCAAGAAAGAAAAAGCGATTGATTGCCACCAGAGGAATGCGGGGGGGAGGGCGACCGCTCTTATTTGGGTCCAACATGGGAAAGGATAAAAAAAGCGTTTAGCCCGGAAAGAAAATAAGAAGCATTCGACTTGGAAAGTGAAAACACGCATATCAGAAACCGCACCATCAACGAAAAAAAGGAAAAGGGCTAGAAAAAGAGTCTCTGTTTGACGTGGTGTGGTAAAAAAGGGGGTGGAAATTCCCGTCTATCTCTCAAAAAAAGAAGGTGCGACAAGGAACCACGCGCCCAGGTCTAATCTTTTAAGGTAAAGAAAGGGAATTTCGGGGAAGAAAAGGCAAGTCCAACGTGATCGAGGATCAGTTGGGGATGATAAAGGGTCACGAGGACAAACAAAGGGGGAAAATAAGTCAACTGGCGGGCTATAGAAAAAAAAATGATTTTTTGTACCAAACGGGGTAATTAGGAGGGGGGGGGGGGAAGGGGCTTGAACAGGGGAAAGCACTTCACTGCGATTGTCCAAAAGAGGGGAGAGGGGGAGCGAACAGCTCTGGCCCACTAGGCGAGTGGAAGGCGATCCAGGCATCAGCAGGCAGAGTTTTTTTGTGTCGAAGCAGATGAACACGGAAAAGGAAAACGAGAGGGGGGGGCCCACTTGTCTGTTTCGCTTATGCCGGCGATGATGCAGAAAAGGGAAAGCGGGGGAGAAGGAGTCTTCTGAGGAGAAGGAAACCAGGGAGAAAAAAGGGGACCAACAGGGGAAAGTTGATCCGCAGTACTGACTTCCATCGGCGGGGGGGAGGTCGGAAAAGAGGACTGCCTGACGTTACCCGGGGGGTTGAAAGGGTGAGGAGGAAGGGAGAAAAAGTTGGGGGCCGCTTCATTCACATCGTCACTCCATGGAAGGACATCTCTCTCAACAACAACACCGGAAAATTTCCTGTAATGTGCCCCTCCATCTCCCAGGGTAGCCCATAACAAAAAAGGGAAAAACCCGGAAAAATTCCCTGTCATGCCGCTGTTTTGGGGAAGGAAGGGGACCACGATTTACAAAGGGGGGGAAGTAATTTGAGCCACCCCTATATGAACACCCGTGGGGGGGGAAAGAGAGGACAAGATGAACCTACACCATGGCATACAAGACAACTCTCTCAATTGTGACGAGGGGAGAAAAAAGGAGAAAAAAAGCGAACCACGACAGGACAAAAAGGGGGTTAAAGGGTATTTCTCTCGCCAAGACAGATAAAGGCAATGCAATGAGGGGGGGGAAGGGGTAAGGACGCCTTCCACTCGAGCCATTGAAAAAGCAAAAGGGGAGGAACCCAGAAAAAAGAAACGTCCACCAGCCAGTGCAAGTGCAGAAAGACGGAACGGCAACTGAGGGACACCCCGTTGGTCCACCAAAAAAAAACTAGCCCGCCAGTTTTTTGTGGGGGAAAGGCCCCTGAACGATGAAGGGGACTGGGGGGGGGCCAACCTGCCATTTGAGAAAATCTCAATTATCAAAGGAAGGTGACAGGACGAAGAAAAAAAGAAACTTTCCTTTTCAAGTCAAATCAAACTACTGAGGAAAAAGGGGCGCGGGAAAAAAGGGGGTGTGTCGACACAGGAAAGGGGAAGTTTGAGAGAACTTTTTCTTGGGAAAAAGCTTCCCCCAAGAAAGAGGCTCGCGGCGGGACTTGCTCGTTGATTGGGGGTAGGAAAAAGGTCAAAGGAAAGGGAACGCCAGCACGTAATGACTTTCTCTTCTTGGGATCAGTCAGGAAGGTTGGCGGGAAAAGAAAAGGGATTTGGAGGGGGAAATCCGGGGGGGGGAAGCATTGTAACTCAACAATAATCGGCGGAGCCAAGAAGGGAAAGGACGAGGTGGGAAAAAGTTCTTGTTCAGGTCGCCGGGAAGGAAGTTGGTGCACAGATGGGGGAAGGATGAAAGGGAGACTCACAGTCACACGAAGCCTTAACGCCAGAGAAGGTTCAACGAAAACAAAGGGGATCTGCCTCTGTTCGTTCCTCCGTCAGCAGCGGGGACGCGTGTCATGCGCAAGGAATGGAGGAGACAGCAAGTCTTGCTCAGCTAAGGGGGGGTGGAAACCCAGAGGGCAAAAGCGAGGCTTTTCCAAAGGAGTGGATCGGGGGAAGGGGGAAAATTTCGGGGACGATTAGGCATGGGCTGATGGGGGAAAAAAAAATTTAAGCTTTTCGCAGAAAATGAAGATCACCGGGGGGAAGAAAAAGAAGAACTGCAACCACCACAATTCGAAAAAGGAAGATCGTGAGGAAAAATTTTCTCAACGTCAGGTCTTGGATTGAAAAAAACACAATCAGACTGAGCTGCGAAAAAAACAAGGTCCCCTGTACGGAGGCAGGATCGCCGCAAAGGGAAGACCCCCCTGGCTTGCACAGTAAAAACTGCAAGAGAAAGGGGATGGCCACTCTCCGAGGTTAAGGACGGCAAAGGAGAGGGCGGAGGAAAAAGAAAAAAAAAAAAGGGTCTTCAATCTCCAATAACTTAAAAAAGACTCCCAGAAAGGGGGGGGGTTCTGAGTGGAAAACAATACTGTGTAATTTACCACAACAGAAGACCTTGAACCGAAAGGGAAAGGCAGCACACTGGAAGAAAAAACATGTAAAATCTCCCTTTTAGAAAAAGCGCTGAAAAATGCGGAAAGAATCCTATTTCCTCAATCGGAGAAAGGCGCCGAACGAAAAGGTAAAAAAACATGAATCTGCCCGAACAAAAAACCGAGAAGGCAAATTGTTTCCGCCATAAGAGCAAAAGGGCGACCAAAAAGGAGAAAAAAAGGAAGCAAGTGGGAAGTCCCCTGGAAGAATAAAGCGGATGCAATGGTGAAAGACCGCAGTGGGGAAACTTTCTATCAAACAAATTAAAAATTGGCCAAACCGCGAACACGGCGGACATGGGGGGGGGAACTGGGGGAAAAATCAAAGCAAAACTCAGAAAACAAAGAAAAATCAGCTCCTTATTACATTGGGGGGGGCTGGGAAGAGGGGGGGGGGGGCAAACCGTCCTTATCGGGGCGTCTATTGGGCAATGGGAGTTGGGAAAAGGGAGAGGTCGAGCGGGAGAAAAAACTCTAACCTCTCAAGGGGGTTCAAGAAGAAGAACCAAGCCACCGGAATGGGGAGGCCACCCCGCCGATCCAAAGGTTACGGAAAGTGGCGATGAAAGCCGCTCAGAAGGGAAATGAGGGAAGAAAAAGGCCGGAAAAAGTTTCCGCCGCGTCGGAAAGGCCATTCTGCCGGAACTGAAGACCAGCGAGGCAATCCCTGCCAAAGATAAAGAGGGGGCGAGTCGATGCACATCTCAGGGGAGGAGTTCCCTGGGTAGTATCGGAAGAAGTAAAAAAAAAAAAAAACGCGGAAAAAAAAAACGTCCTCTCGGATCTAAAGCGTACCTACGGGAGGGAGACACCCCAACCCAACTGCTAGAAAAATTAAAGAAAACCCTTTAATGAAGGGCCGCGGGGGGAAAGTTCCGGGAGCGCGGCTGGAGAAAGGACTGGATCGACGAGAGGGAAAAGGCAGATGGGTCAAAGGGAAATAATTCCTCGAAACATGTAAGAAAAAAAAAACGGAAGGGGAAAGGGAAGACTGAATAAAGGGCTATATGGGCAACGAAGGGTAAAAAAAAAGGGGGGGGACAAGAAGACTTCTGGAAGCAGAAGGGGGGCGCGTCATCCCAAGAGAGGAAAGGGGCGGTCGGCGGAAGAAATGAAAGGCGGAGAGGGCTTCAGAACCGGGGTCTGAAACAAAAAAAAAAAAGACCGGAGCAAAAAACCGCTCCACCAAGGGCAAGCGGGGGGGGGGTAAATGGAAAATGAAAACCCTGATGACTGTGAAATCAAAAAGGGTAAGGAGGGGCCGTTTGGGAGGGGCCTGAGCTGAGGGGGGGGGGGGGTGGAGTCATAGGGAAAAAGGTGGTTAAATAACCACCATCCAGGTAGGGTTTCCAGGGGAAAGCATGTGGGAAAAGGGTTTTGTCCTAGGGGGGGAGTACGCTTACAGAGGACCGTCAGAAAAAGGGGGAAGGAGGAAGGGGGACTTCAGAATAGACGGCCGCTTCTTGAGGATGAGGAAAGGGGAAAGGGGGGGGGGTGAGCGAGTGGAAACAATGTATCGGGGGCGCGTGATACGCAGACCTCTCAAGGAGGAATCTTCATGTGTGGGGGGGCCTGAAAAATCGCTAGAGGCTCGACACTACGGGTCTCACAGTATTGAGAAATTAAGGGGGGAGGCTAAGTGTTACTTTTCCGTTAAAAGACCAAGTGGCATTACTTGGGAGGAAATTAGGAGGTACTTCTTTCGGGCTTTAAATTCAAAAGGAGGGGAACGAACGAAACACAATGTAAGTTCTCTTAGCGGCCAGCTGAGTTGGCGAGGAGGTTTTGGGGAAAGAGGAGCACGCTTAGGAAAAAAGGTCCTTGCACTGTAACGGGGGGATTGCCACGTAGGGCGAGAAAAAGGGTACAGTCAATCCGGGATGGAAAGGGGAAAGGGAGTGCAGGAAGGGATCCTCATCCAAGACCCTGAAGGAACTAGGGGCCCCGATGGGGGGAGGGGGAAGCAAGGGGGAGGGTACGATGGGGGGGTGTGCAGTGGAAGAGATAAGCTTCCTTTTCCATTCGCGATCACTGAGGACGCGGGTCAGCGCAAGACATACCTGGCAAGGAAGAAGGGACAACGAAAAAGGACTCGCTCATGTTCTGGCGGAAGAGGGAATGGGAAAAGAAAAGAACGAACTCACAGGAAAAAGGGAGAGCCTCCTGACTACTTATTAAGAATCACAGTGGGGGAGGTTACCGAGGGGGTGAGGTTCTCTCATACGTGACACACGAAGAGATGGCCGTGACCAAAGGCAAGCAGGGAAAGAAAGAAGAAAAGCAAAAAAAAAAAAAAGAAAAAAAAGCAGAATTGTATTTCCACCGAGCAATGGACGAACTTGAGGGAAGAGGGGGCGATATTGTGGGAAAAATGGATAAAACTCCAACGCATTTACGATAGTGCGAGAAGGAAAGGGGGGGAGTGTCTGGCGAAGAGGAAAAAGACCTCACCATCAACGCGCCGCAAGAAGGGGAGAACCGAAAAAAAAAGAGGTTTTGAAAAAGGGTGGGGAGGGAAAAGAACCCTGTTACCTCTATACAACGCAAAAGGAAAAAAAAAAAATGCCGGGGAAAAGGTTCGCATTAGAATATTTTTACAGAAAGAAAGGCACGGGGAACCGTGCAAGGGATTTTCGTAGGCACAACGGTAGCGTCGAGGGGACGGGGGAGAAAAGAAAAGAGGCCACCAACGTTCATTGCCGTCAAAAAATGGCGGTCTAAAACTGAGGGTGAAAACTTGGCTGGGAATTCGAGTGGGGGAAAACCCCAGGGAAAAGTGCACTGCGCTTGTGAGGAGGTGCTGTCTGCTGGGGGGAAAAAGGGGAGGGGAACAAGGGCGATTGGAATGCTATCCTTCCCAGTCACAAAGAGGGGAGAAAGAAAGAGGTTTTGAAAAGGCACTTCTTCGATTAAACCGGGAGGGGCCCGTCACAAAGGGGGAGGCTTATAAAAGAAAGACCGCAATTTCCGCGCGGTGGAAAAGGAGGGAAAAGCTGGAAGAGGGAAAAGAACGAAGTACCAACGGAGGGGGCATCGGTGGGAGCCGCAAAGGAAAAGGGACATCGGGGGGTGCAAGAGAGGGAAACAGGCTGCCTAAGTACCAGGGGGGGAAAGGACAAAAGGGCCTACTTTTGTTGTTATGGGGCGACAGGAGGGACAAGTCGGCACGCCAGGGGGAAAACACACAACGGAGGGAGGGAAAAGTCCAAGGGCGTGCCGTCCCAAGGGAACCCAGAAAGAAAAACGCGATTGCAACAAAGGTCCCCTTCATGCAGACCCGATGGTTTGAAAAAAAAAAAGATGTAACAGCGTGGGGGGGAGGCGTCTCCAAAAAGACCAAAGAAGCTGGTTAGCAATTCTTCCTCCGAGCCCTATAAGCACCATGGGCAAGAAACCAGACCTTGCGGCGCGCATCAGGGAGAAAAAACCGCCAATTGGTTGCCGACAGAGGGGGAGGGGCTCCGCCAAAAAAAGCAATGCCCATGATGGTCAGGGTAAGAGCGGCAGGCACCAACTACGGCAACGGGGGGCCACCGCCGGGGATTGAACCATGCGATCCCAAGCTCCCTCCGGCGAAAAACGCAGTGGAAAGGCGGCAAAGAAAACACCAAAGAGAATTCCAGCCGGGGAACCAATCAGCAGAGCGAGCCCTCCATTTTACGGCCCCTGAACGGGAAGTGCGGATCTGAAAGGATAAATCAGTCTAACTGAGAAGAAGCTAAAGGTGAGGAACGGCACGGTGGACCCCGGGAAAAGGGGGGGAAACTGTAAAAATCTTCCTACTGGAGATGGGGAGAGATAGGAGGGGAGAGAGACAGGGTGTCCACGCGAGTAAAACAAGGACAAAAAGGACGTATAGAAAGAGCGGGATCGTTGATGTTTGCTAAGGGGAGGGAGAGGGAAAAAAAAACGTACAAAGGAAGAGGGGGTCTCACTTCTTCTTCATTTGCAGGGAAAAAGACAAAAATGCGTTGGGAAGGGGCAGCGTGAACTCAAAAGGGGGGAACCAGCAGCGATTCTTGAGCATTGTCCGTGCGGGAAGTAGCAATCAATTAGAAGGGGGCAGATCAAACTTAAAGGGCACGTCATAATCAGGGGATAAACGGGGGATTCAAAAGAAAAAGTCACCACGGAGGGAGGACCTTCACGGCCTGTAAAAAGGGGGAGCGCCAACGAGAGGGTCCGGGGGAAAAAGGGAGAATTCGGACAGAGAGAGGGGTTTTCCTTCTCTTTGGCTTGAGGAAAAAATCGCCTTAAGGAAGAGAGTTGTGGGGGGGGGAGGAACGAAGAAGGAAAAGAACATTGAAAAAAGAATGGTCTTTTGACTCGAAAGCTTCTTGACCATGAAAGGAAAGGGAAACCTGCTTTCGGAACACTGTCTTGATCTCGTGGAAAGGGAAACTGAAGAAGGATCAGCTAAACCAAAGAAAAACATGCACTGAACGAAACCAGGAGGAAAAAGTGCAAGAGGGGGGGACCTAGTTTTTACTCATGAAAAGCAGAAGTGAGCTGTCCCGGGCCGCCCCGGCTGGGGAAAAGGTACTTAAAAAAAAGAAGCAGAGAAAACACTTTTTTAAAGAAAGGTTCTGCATCTAAGATGGGGGCAATTCCTCTAAAAAGAAAGAAAGCGGGAAAAGAAAAAATTCTCTTTATTCGAAAGGGAGGGGAAGAGTAAGAAATACGAGGGGAAAGGGAACTTGTCGTCATAGGGGGGAGGCTGCTGGGCGAAGGGGCAATACTGGGGGGGGGAGCAGCGAAGAATTAAAGGGGGGGGGGGAAAGGTGAGCGAAAAAAGAAAATCTCCATTTTCAGAAAAAGAGGAATAAAGCGAGGGAAAGAAGTAAAAAATCCTTATGGAGAGGAGGGAAGGCGCAGGAACGACTCGATGGAAAAAAAGAGTGCCCCCGAACGCGAGGGCAGAAAAGGGGGCTGTAATAACGGAAGACTTTTTCCTCCAACGCGCAACAAGGGCGAAGGGAAAAAGGGCACTCACTTTACTTAATGGACCAAACGAAAAAAAGGGGGGTCAGCAGGGGAAAAAACGCATTTTACCTGAGAAAACGAAAAAATATTACATTGGACGCGAAAAAAGGGGGGGGGTGTTCCAATTGGTGAAGAGAAACAAAGCCGAAAAAGACCACGCAAACGGAGAGAGAGCCTTGAAGGGGAATTCCTGGACGGAATCAGTGTTGGACCGGAACGGAAGGAGATAGCGCCAAAGGAGCAAAAGAAATGTCCTGCTGCCGAAAAGCGCAGAAAGAGCATCAATCGAAAAAAAAACGAATTCTTTCGCCACGAAAGGGCAAAAGGGAAAAAAACGTCTATTGGGGGAAAGACACCTCATTTTCCGGAAAAGGATGGAACTGCAGGGAAAAAGGCAGGTGGACGTGAAGAGGTCTGCAAAAAGGAGGGAGGACAAAGTCAGCGAAAAAGAATACCCGGCAGAATTTCCAGGAAAAGGAAAGGGGGGAAGGCCTGAAAAAAAAAAAGGTCAACAAATCATTACCTCTTCTTTAGGGAAGAATAGAGACAGCGATCCATCCTGGAAGCTGGAAAAAAAGAATCTCGGAAAAAGACGACGGAATACAGAAAGGGGTCTTCGAGGAAGAAAAGTAGTAGTAGTAAAAGAGAAGTAGTAAGGAACGGGAAGAAGGGTGAGGAAGAAAACTTTCAGCCAAGCTTGGAGCAGCAATGATGGGTCTGGGAAAGAGAAAAAGAAAGATTGTCCGAGGGGGAAAGGCGCCACATCTGGAGAGGCACGGGGGAGTCAGGGAAAAAAGTTTCCGTCAAGGAGGTGAAAAAAGAAAGTCACGGGACCGTGCCTTTTCCATAGGTGGAAAAATTCAGGGAAAAAAAAAAAAGAAAGTTTCAGCAGGAAAAAGGGACATTGCGTTCCGGATCGGGGCGGCAAGCCACACACCCAAACCAAACCCCCCAACACCCCAACCACCATCGGAAGGGGGAAGATGTATTTCTCATATTTTGTTCTGGGGAGGGCGGAGGAAGAGGAGCAATCCAGGGGAACAAAAAGAAAAGGTGAATTTTCCAACATTATACTTCCCAAGAGGGACCATTGGAATAAGGATAAATAAAGGTGGTCGTGGGAAGGGAACTTTTTTTCTTTATCCCTGGGTCGAAGGGGAAGTCAAGGAAAAAAAAAATCCTCTTGGGAAAAAAAAATGTACTCTGTTGAAAGGGGTGAGACAAGAGTAAAACTGCGGGGGGACTCTACGAAGGGGGGGCCATCACTATTCTCTCCCGAAAAAAGGACATAGGGGGGAGCCGTCGGATCTTGAAGGGCGCCTTGTTGAAGTCTGAAAAGGGGGATCGCATGGGTGCCGTTATTACAGGATGAAAGAGAGGCTGGGCGCCAAAAAAGGAAAAAAAAGGGTGTCCTTTTCCTTCGGAAAGGAGGCGAGATTCTCCTGGGGGGAGGAAACATCCGGAATTGGGGGGGAGGGGCATTCTCTGGGAGGCTCAGGGGGGGGGGAATGAAGGGGGAAGATCACAGTGGAATTTCGCTTGCCATAGAAAAGGTGACTTCTGGTGCCCCAGGGGGAAAAGCTATCCCATCATAACCCCTAGAGGGAATTGGAGGAGTAGAAAGGGGGGGTTTCCTCCGAATTTGTGGAAAAAGACGCGGGAGTAATAATTTCATGCTTCTGGTAGGAGGACTTTAAAGGGGGGGGTTCCACTATTTTCGAGATCCGGCCGGAAAGGGGGAAGAGTCTCCATTAAAGAAGGAAGTGTCTGTCTTAACATTTTGCCAAATATAGGTCGAGGGAAAGACACCTATTGCGTAATCAAGGGTAGCAATGGAGGTGCAGGTCTTATCGTATCGGGAGGGAAATGGGGGGAGGGAAAAATAATGAAAGTGGCCTCAGCGCGAAAGGTCAAGAAAAAAAGGATTCCAAAAAAGGGAAAGCCTCGCGCATGTGAGGGAAACAGGGGGAAAAAAAAAGAGCGGGGCAAAAAAACCTCCCTGCCCAAAGAGAAAGGGACCGCGCCTGCGACGGAAAAAAAAGGCGTCAGTGTGGTGGGGGCGCGTGAGAATTCCCGTCGTTAAGGGGAAGGGGAGAGGGAAAAAGGATCTAGGGAGAGTTATCCTTCCATCGTCTACCTTAAAAGAGGGAAGGGATTGCCAACCAGGAGGGGGAATGCCGAAAAGGAAAGGACAGCGATTCTTTTATTTACGGGGAGGGGGAGGATAGGGTTGGGTGTCGCAGTAGTGCATATAAGCAATGAAGGGGGACGGGGCGGGGGGTGGAACGGGGAGAGAAGGGGGTGTGAGAGATATGTGAGGGGAATGCGAGAGGGAGTGGGTGGGAATGGGGGGTCGAAGGGGAGGAGAGACAGACAGAGAGTTGGGGTATAGGGAGGGGGTGGAGATACGAAGGGTGTTCTGTAGAAGCGGGGTGGGCTAGGAGTGTGGGAAGGAAGGAAAGGGACGAGGATGTTGGAGGGGAGAGAGGGGAGGGGATTAGAGGTAGGTGAGTTAGAGGAGTGGGAGAAGAAAGGTTATGAGAGTAAGAGAGACGTGGATGCGAGGTGGTGACGAGTGAGAGAAAGGGGATTCTTAAACTGGGATGGAAGGAGTGTTAGGGGGGGGTGAAAGTGTGGGGAGGAAAGGCGGGTTCGAGGGTAAGGGTAGGGGATAGAGAGAGATATGGAAGGAAGGGGGAAGGACGACGGAGAGTGTGGAGAAAGAGGATAGGTGGAGGATTGAGGCAGGGGAAGTGTGGGGGTTGAGGGAGAGGGATGCGGAGCGGGGGAGGTGGAGGGGGAAGGGGGGGGAGGGGGGGAGGAAGGGAACAGGGGAGGATAGAGGGAGAGAGTGATCGAAGGGGAAAGAAAAAGAGTAGAGGGGAGGGTGGAGGTGGCGTGGCGAAGCATGGAAGCTGGAGGACAAGGAAGGGGTAGGGTAGTGGGGGGGGGAGGAGAGAGGAAGAGAGTGGAGTAGGAAGTGGGCTTGATAAGGGTCGGAGAGGGGTTGGTAGGATGGAGGGTAAGAAGGTTGTAGGATGAATATGGGGGCGTGGGAGCGGGAGAAGAGCGCGGTTATTGGGATGGGCGGAGGCCGGTTGGGACGGGTAGAGACTGAAGAGAGAGAATTGGGAGGAATAGGAGCGAGAGAAAACAGAGGAAGGTAAGGAAGGTGGGGGATGTAAGAGGAGATCTTGGGAGGAGGTAGGGTGAAATAAAGGGAAAGGGAAAGGGAAGGCAGTTAGAAGGAAGGGTGAGTGGGGGGAGAATGTGAGGTAAAAAAAGAAAAGGGTGAGGATGGAGGGGTGAGGAGGGGGAGAAGCTGAGGGGGGGGGGGGTAGATGATGGGGGGGGGGTGGGTGGTGGGGAGATGAATTGAGCCGGTGGTGTGGTGGGGTTGTGGGGGGGGTTGGAGGGGGGCGAAGTGGTGAAGAAGGGGTGTGACACGGGGGGGAAGGTTGGTGGGAGAATGAGGGAGTAGAGGGTAGTAGGGGAGAAAGAAGGGAGGGGAGGATTGGGGGGGGAAGGAAGGTGATGGAGGGGTAGTGTGAGGATGGGGTGTCTGAAGAAGGGGGAGGGGGGAGGGTAGGAAAAAGGGGGGGTAAGGGAGGATCAATGTAAAGGAGGAGGGCATGGATAGAGGGTGGGGAGGTCGATGGAGGTGGTGAGAAGGGGGTGAGACGGTGGCGCGCGGAGGGGGGGGGGTAGGAGAGGGCGAATAGAAGAGGAGGTTGGCGAGGGTTTGCTAGTGGAAGGGAAGAGGCATGGAGTGTGTTGATGTGGGGAAGAGGGGATGGGGGAATGATGGTAAGAAACATGAGAAAAGGGAAAGAGAGAGATAGGGGAGAGCGGGGGGGAGAGGGAGAGGGAGTGGTGGACGAGTGGAATCAATTGGGGGAGTGAGGAAAGAAAGTGGTAGAAGGGGACCAAGGAGAGTGTTAGCGTCAAGGGGAGAGGGGGACAGGGGGTTGAATGGAAGGTGGAAAGGGGGAGGGAGGGGTAAAATGGAGCTGAAAGCGGCAAGAAAAAAAGAGGAGACACTCCCCGCATTTGTCGCTAGTGGAACTGCAACAGAAAACTTCTCCCCAAGGTGGCGGGGAAAAAGCGAAAAAGACGCACACAACGAGAAGTCCAGAGAGAGCTCTGTGGGGGAAGGGGGGGGGGGGCTGGTACAATACCCTGTTCGTTATAAAGGAAGGGAACAGAGAGAGCAGCTTAAGGTGGAGAAAAAACAGTTCTCCTTCTCAGATTTTTTGGGAGAAGGGGAGGAAAAGGCACGGAGTTTTCTGGGTCGTCGGAAATCCACGTGCGTTAGAAGTGAGAAACATGGCAGAAAAAAAAAACAAAGTTAGAAGCCGTCACTGTCGGGGAGAGGAGAAAAGGGAAAATGATTTTGGGGTACCATGGATTGACGCGGGGGGGGAAAAGGGGAAAAAGTGAGAACTTGCACTTCGCTTTTTTGGCAGGACTGCGGGAAGACAAGGCGCTGGCAACACAGTATGGCTGCGGGAAGGCCGTCCTTACCCTTACCCTGACAAGGGAATTGAAGGATGGGCGGTTGGGGAGGTCTTCGATGAAGGGGGGGGGGAGAAGTCCACCACTTGGCTTTTCGCTTGAAAAAAGAGGAGGAGACCGCAAGGGGAAAAAGTATGCCCTTGTGGTCTTTTAAGGGGGAAAGGAATACTGGTCCGAACTTATAGAAAAATAAACATCGGTGGGGGGGGGACGGAAGACTTACTTTCCATGCAATAAAGGGGGGTAAAGAGGGCTATTGCACAAGGTTGTTGCGAAAGGGGGGGACAAAGAGGGTCTCTTGCTTCCGTTTGGTTGGAGGGTGACGGGGAGAGGAAAGGGAAAGGGCACGCCATTTGGACAAGAGAGTAAGCAAAAAAAACGAAAGAGATATCAGGTGACAGGGGGAAAAAGGGGAGATGTGCCTCCCTCTCCCGGGACGAAAAAACAACAAAACGGAAAAAGGTATAACAACAAAGGGGGAAAGGAAGAAGCCTCTTGTTTTGGGAAGGAAATGGAAGGAAACATCCACATGGTGTGTTACTGAGGAGAAGTGTTACTAGGGGGAGATATGACCAGTATCCTCCGGAAAGGGGGAAAAACAAAAAAGGCGCCCGGAAAAAGGGAGGAAGTCAATCGGCGGAGTAAGAAAACAAGGGACTCGGAAAAAAGAAGAAAAAAAGGAAAAACGAGAATTGACATATGACCCAAACAAAAAAAAGGCCATGATGGTCCGGGGGAAAGGGGGGGAGGCGCTTCCACCAAGATACCGGAGTTCTTCACCAAAAGGAAAAAAAACAGCATCACTCAAAAAAAAATCGAAGTCGAACGGCGGCACTTAGGGCCCCAAGGAAAGGGGTCCAAAAAAGAAAGGGGAAGGAGAACATCCCCCATTTTGAAGAAAAAGGAAGAGGAACTTTGCCTGGAGGCCATGGGGAAAGAAAGACTAACTGATCCTCAATAGCTAAGGGGGGCTTGTGAAAAGGCACGGTTGCAAAATAAGGGGGGAAAGATTAAATCTCTCTGCACGAGGAGGGGGGGGATCGGGCAGAGAAAAAATTCTTGGGCGGTGGGAGATGCCGTAACAGTGTTCTTGACCCTATTAAAAACAGACCGGTAGAGCGGCTCGGGGGGGGAGGGTCTTGAGAAGGCACGAAGGAAAGAAAAAGGGGAAAAGGGCTCTTCTTTGTGATCACTCTTCAAGGGACGAGAAAAAGGACGTGGGGAGTGGGGGGGTCCTTTTTCAGTCTTGTGGGGTGAACGGAAAGAAGGAAAAGAGAGGGGAAAGTTTCCGTGAGGGAGGAGAGGGGGGGGGAATCAATTCTCTGTGCCGTTTCAGAAGGAGGAAAATCTTGAATGGGGGGGAAAAGGCCATATCTTTTCTTCGGAAAAAGTCTGCGAGAACCTTCACCACGGGAGGGAAAAGTAAGCCGTATGGCATGGGAAATGAGGTGGTTTCTTGAAGACCCTTCATCTCGTCTCGGGAAAGGAGAGGGGCCTGGGGTCGAAATAGGGGGAAAAACTCTTTGTTGTTCATGAACGAGAAGAAGGAGCGAGAGGGTCTGGGCGTTGGGGAGAAGGGGGGGAAATATTCGGGGGGAATTCTGTCTTAGTAGCCAAGTTCCATGGAAGTGGAAAAAGAAGGGCGCCTAGAGATAACAGGGGAAAGCCGATCAGAGGGGAAGCAGGACATTTGAGAAATAAAACTGGCTTTAAACGCCAGACGGACCAATCGAGGACCATATGAAGAAAGGGGCTGTATTATTCTAAACGGGAAGAAAGGGACTAAAAGGGATCCCGGAATGGGAAAGGGGGAGAAAAGGCATTATCTCCTACAGGTGGAAAAGAGGTACCAGCATCTATATTGGGAGTCTCGACCAATATCACATCGGGCTCAAAGGGGATAGCGGGAAGCCTTCCGTTCAATCAACGAAATTAACTAAAGGGGTCGTTCATGAAGGGTCTATTTTCGCTTGCCAAGGGGGACGCAAAAAGACCTTGGAAGAAGAAGGGCAAGCGCCATGCTAAAAACTGGAGAGTTCAAGCTCTCATTGGAAAGAAAATGCTCACTCTCATGAAAGAGAAAGCCGGGGGTTTTGGAAGAAATCTCGACTAGAAATTCAGAACAAGACGAAAAAGGATATCCTTTGAAATGCGGAAACAACAGCAAACTTTTTCCCAGAAGAGAAGAACAACAGGGCGAACAAGGATACAGACTCGAAAAGAGAAGTCAAAAGGTCGTGATTCCGGAAGAGAAGCGGATCAAAAAAGCCCGAAGGTGAAAAGAGGGGACAAACGGCTATCCTGGCATGGCAACGCAAGGGGGATTTTCAATTGGGGTGGGGGAAGGAGGAAAGCCCTTTGAAAAAAAGCAAAAAAAGAAACGGAAAAGAGTACACTGGCGATGTGAAGAGGAAAGGGGGAGACATTGGTTGGCAATAGGCATTATCGGAGAGAAGGGTTTTGCGCTCTCTCGGAAAGAGGGAAATGCGGCTAAAAACTGTTCGGAAAAAAAGAAAAACGTCAGCCTCCGAATGGGGGTCAGGGAACAGAAAGGGGGGAGGAATCTATTTTCGATGAAGAAAGGGGGGAAGGAATTGGGAAAAGCAACATGAAGGGCGCCGCGGGCACATAGACAGAGGCTGGCCGTAAAACTTCAGCTCAAAAGAAGAAAAGGGAACCTGTCCAGATGGCGAAAATTCACAGCGTTCCGGAAAATACTTCGGGTCCAGAATAGAGAGAAGATGCAAAAGAGGGAAGGTCTACTTCCCGTATCAGAAAAAGAGAAGAAAGTACTCAGGAAGAATATCTCTCAACAGGAGGAAGGAAGTAAGAGAGGGATGAACCCTGTAAAGGGGGGGGGATTGGGAGGATTCGAGGAAGAAAAGGGAAAAAAAGCTCGGCTTTCATCATCAAAAAAAGAGCTGAAAAAAAAAAAAGGAACAAAGGAAAAGAGAATGCGAAAACAGATGGAAAGAGGGAAAGGTACAGTCTTTCGGTGGATAGGAGGATCTTTCAAGGAAGTCTGGGGTGCCGAAGTTCCACAGGAAAGGGCCGGCAGTTCCATCTTTGGGTAAATAAAGGAAAAGGGTTCATCGACCAAAAGAAGAAAGAAGCAATTGGCGAGGGGAACCAGCATTAAAGAGGATGCGGGAACAGGGTCTGCGCGTCGATCAAGGAACGAAAAAGGGACTAGAAAACGATAATGACAGGGGGGAAAAAAAAAGTCCCAGGAACCTTCACATCGGCGGGAGAGGGGAGGAGCAAAGTGTGCCTTAGAGATTGTGAAGGTCTGTCCTTCTCTACCCCAGGTGGGGGAAAATAGGGTCCAATGGGAGAGGGGGATAGCATGTTATCACTTCAAAAGGGGGTGTAAATTGATTACGAGAAATGCGAGGCATCACTATTCACGGCCCGAATGCAAAGCGGAACGGGGCTGCGTCCGGATCTGGCTGGTCCGCCCTGGGGGGATATGTCCGGAAAAAAAAAGGGGGGGGAAAATCGAATGGGCCCGTTACGAATTTCCCCGGGAGAGGGAGAGTCATTTAAGGGGACGGAACTCGTCGCGAGGAGACACGACTATTTGGCGTACATACGATCTGCCATGAGATTATCATCTTGTAAAACTGGGAGCTGGTAAACGTAAAAGGGAGGGAATGGCGCTTGCATTACACTTGGGGGGAAGGACTTATGGGGGAGAGGGGGGTCCCCCCCCAGTATTGGCCAAGGGGGCCAAAAGAAGAAAGGGAAACAATTGCGAGGGGGAAGTGAGTCGATTTAATAACTTCGGGTAGCGACCAGAAAAAAAGGGAAGAGCTCCTGAAAGAAAAGAGGATATTGGGAAGGGGAAATCATGAAAACTTAGAAAAGAAATTGCATGGAAAGGGGGGAGGGCACGATTTTGCGCAATAGGCCAAAAAAGGAAAACAGGGCCAGCCGTTCTGCCATAGGGGGGAACAGAGATCTTTTCGTTTGCATAAAGCAAAGAAAATAAAACTGGAGAAACTATGTAAGATGAAACACGAGGCGAATCACAAAAAGCCTTATTGTGGTGGGAGTTTCTTTAAGGTGAGAGGGTGTCTTGAAGACAAGCCGTAGCAATGGACAGGGAGAAGCAGGCCAAGCAGAAAGTCAAGGGATTAAAAAAAGAAAGGAGATGGAAAACTGGCGGACAAGAAGAGGGGGGAAACCACAATAGCTCTCCATAGGCGACGATCAAAGAAAGGAAATAGAGAAGAAAAGGAAGAAGAAAAAAAAAAAAAAAAGTTTTGCGCCGGGACCAATGAAGTGAAGAGAGTGGTGGAAAAGAAACGACACGAATAAAGGGAGGGCAGGGGGACCAAAGTAATCTTTATCAGGCAAATGGCAAAAGGAACAAGCAGCTTGGGGGGAGTAAGGAATCGCATGACGGACTGTAGGCACAGAAAAGAGGAAACGCGATTATTTTGAGTGTCAAGCGGCCAGGAAAACGCCAACGCATTTGGCAAGGACTGATCCCACAAGAAAAGGAAAGGAAGCTGCTTGCTGAAACAAGAAGATGAAAAAAAAACATCCACGGAAAGGAACCGGACGCGGACCAGACTCGGAAAAGTTGGTGTAAGGGTGGGACAAGAACACTGTAAGAAATGTGGAGAAACAAAACAGAGAACCCACGCGCCCAGTTCTCATAGAAGATGAAAAACAGGGGAGGCACGGGGAAAAAAGTCGCGGGAAAGCCAAACCGGAGGGAAATGAGGATCATTTTCACGATTGTAAGGAACAACCAGCAAAAGAAGGTATGGTCCGTCAACTGGGAAAAATAGGGGAAAGCGCTCTGAAGAAACGTGGCTGGGCTTCCGCGGGGGACACGTGACGTGCCGCGGGAGCAACGTGCACAAACAGGAGGGCGGAAGAGGAAGCGCATGTGCAGAAAGGAAGGGCGGCGAAGTAAGGGACTTACCCGGGAAAATCATGGGCCTTGCCGTCGCTGGGGGAGTTGGGGGGGGGGCTGAAGAGTCTTCGATGAGAGATCCTCGGTCACCAAAAGGTCCGCCACTTATCACTAAAAAAAGAAGGGGCCGCGGCGCCCGCTGTGTGGAAGGGGTGATATCGAAGAATACTGGGAAACCGAGTACAAAAGGAAGGGGGGAATACTCTGTGGATCCTGCAGGGGGGGGCTGAAAATGCTGCTTGGACAGAGGGGAAGGGCTTTCATGAATGTGACAAGTGGGCCTCCAGGGGGGGCAAGAAGGGGTGTTATGGGCAAAAAGATGGGGGGAAAGAGGGACACATCGTCACTCCATTTGAAAGGAAGAAAAAAAACACAACGTAGGAGGAGGGACAAAGAACCTTGTCCAAATGTCGTGCAAGGGGACCCAAACAAGGGGAACCAAACAAACCGGTAAGAAAAAAAAGGAAGGAAGACCAGCTGTTTTGCATAAGGGGAAAAAGGGGGGGGAAGCAGGGACGGCGGCTCACAAAAAAGGAAGAAAAAGGAAAAAGGGGTACTAGGTTAGCAAAGAAGGAAAAGGGCAGAAAAAAAATGGAATAACAGGCAGGGAGAAAGACAATCCCCGGAGGGAAAAGGAGAGAATCTCGGGGGGGGGAACCCTCCATTGTGAAGAGGAAAACCGCTCGCATCGGGTGACATCAAAAAGAAACAAAACAGCAAAGAATAGAAAGGAAAATATTTTCATTTTACGAAAGGAACAATCCACTAAAACACTCCTTTGGTTATGAAACCATTCTTCTGAAGACCCAAAAAGCAGGACGGCGTCCAAAGTCGAACTGAGGAGAAGGACCACCACGAAAGCCACTTGTTCCACAAGAGTCATGCTATCCAGCCACAGGAGAAGGCCCCAGAGTTTGAGGGGGGGAAATATTCCATGGTATCCATAGGGGGATCCTCATAGCTCTACGGGGCGTTGTCACCAAGGGCCACGGTTCCCAAGGAAGGGGAGGGACAGGTAAAAATCTCTAACGTCGGAAGGGGAGGAGCTTTGGTGCCACAGAAGTGGGCGTTGCAGAGAGGTAAAAAAAAGGGTTCCTTTGGAAAAATGAAGGCTCGTCTCGTCCGGGGAAAAAAGAAGAGGATCGTGTGATGGTAACTCTCGATGACTTCCGTGGTCTGACCAAGAACTACAACTTTAACTTCTCCTGATCAGGTTCAGTTGCATGAGGCGTTTGGGGGAGGGGGGGAAGAGAAGGGGTTTGCAGCGTGAAAAGCAAAAAGGAAGACGGCGATGAGTGAGACAAAGGCTAGTTGGCAAGAAGGGCAGGTGCTTGTTCAGGCCAGAAAAGGAGCAATGTACCACGGGAAAGAAAGAAAAAAAAAAAAAAAAAAAAAAAAGTCTTCGTGTCGTTAAAAGGGAGGGAGAACAAAGTCGCCCTTACGAAAAGCCGGTAACTGCAGTGGGGCGGGTGGTTTCTAAGAAAAAGGGGGGGGAAAAATCTGGTTTGGAAGGAGAGGGACCTGGAGTTTCTACCTTCTCAGCTCTTTTTGGGATCACGACTAAGGAAAAAGAAACCTTGAGCGATTCTTTCAGAGGGGGGAGGTTGAAGAAGGACTTGACCCATTATGGAGGAGCTGAGCCTTCTTTCTAGGTTAGAAAGCTGTGGGACAGGGAAAAGGGAAGATCACCGATAAAAGAAAAAGAAAAATGCAAAAAGACATTGCAGCACGACAGCCATCTAAAGGGTCTCACAGTGAAAGGGAGGGGAGTGAATGCTAACATTGGACAATGCATCTGGGGAAGCCCTTAAGGGAATTTACTTAGAAGAGCCGAAAAAGGAGAAAGAAAATACAAATTACCATTGCAATTACCAGGGGAGGCAGATAAGAAGGAATTCCGAGAAAAAGCCCTAGCTGAAATCTGGAGGAAAGAAAAGAAGGTCGTGCGTTCTTCGAAGGGAAAGAGAAATTGGGGAGGTCGCTGGGCAGGGAGGAAATACGGGGAATTTACTCCAAACAAGAAATGGAAGAAAAAGGGAAAGAAATGGTGAGCGTTTCCCGGGAAGACAGGGGAGAGCTCACGCTGTTCATATTAAATAAAAGATGGGAAAGAAGCGGGCGAACGGAAAAAAAGGGAAAAAAGGACACATGAAGCTGAAAAGAAAAGACCCGGGAGAGCGGGGCGGGAAAGGGAAGTAGGGGGGAGGTGAGGGAGAGGAAATTCGGTCCTAAAACGCCGCCTCTCTCCTCAAAGGTCGGTATCAGATCTACTATCTCAAAGGGGAGGAACAAGAATCCCTTGTAAGGAGAAGGAAAGTTGAATATAATCGGGGGGAGAATGTCACGAGGATACGACAACACCGAAGGGGGGAAAGGAATCACCTTCTAAAAATAGAGCCCAGGCTGAGGGTGGTAAGGTGGGGGGGGTGGATATCGACTTCCCATGGGAAGAAAGCCCGCCAAAAAAGTCCCACGCAAAGGAAAAAAGGAGCTCCTTAATTACAAATGTCGAGTGAAAAGTAAAAAGTCATAATGGGGAGTCATTTCGGTGAGGGGATAGAGCCCTTGATTTGCGCGAGAGGAAAATGTCCGCGGGCCATAAAAACCAGGTATGAAAAATCGATCGGCATCCTCCGTAAGGCTGGGGGGAAAACGCGGAACAAAGAGTGGCGATGGGGAAAGCGAAAGACAGGACCGGAATTTGTCCCAGAAGATGGGACAGGTCAGGGGGGGGGGGCTTCACCATAGAACTTAAGACTAAACTACATCCCGGAAGAACGAAAACGGGGAAGAGGAAGATGGAGCCTTCTCTTCACAAAAAAAACAGAGATTGCTTTGTCAGAAAGGATCCCATCCTGTGAGAGGCAATCCTTCCTGGGCGAGGGGAACGTAAGAAGAGGGGGAGAAGGAAGGAAAAAAGTCTCTCTCAACAAAAAAAAAAGAGGGAGGGATATGACAATTGCGGTTGTCCGAGTAGCTGTGAAGAGAAGGCAAGGGAAAACGTCGAGGCTGGGAAGAAGCAGAGGGATCTTCCTTTGAAAAGAAAGCAGAATTGGGAGGAGACTGTGAAGAGAATTCAAAACATGAGAACAGGGACGAGAAAGGGGTTCCGCAGAAAGGGGTATGTTTCGACGCGGCGGAACTGCCATTTTTGGAGGATTCAGGGGGGGGGGGGGGGGGGGGGGGGGGGGGGGGGGGGGGGGGGGGGGGGGTGGGGGGGGGGGGGGGGAGGGGAAAGGTCAGTACACATTCTTGAGGAGGTAAGAAAAAATATACGAAAGTTTCCGGATCGGCAACACCTTCCTTCGTGCTGCGAGGAGGCAGGAAACCGGTTTGAAAGCCGCGCTCGAAAGAAAAAAACTAGACGCCGATAAGGGGGAAAAACAATGATGACGTCCCAAGGAAGGGGGAAGGAGAGATATATTGAGGGAGAAGTGGGCCTGAGCGGCGTAAACAACAAGGGGGAAGTAGCGTAAAAAAAAGCCGCTGGGGCGAGAACGCAAGGGAATCTTTGGGATAAAAGGAAAAAACTGGAGGGGTTGAAAAAATGACGCTGAAAGAAGAAGGGCTCACGATTCTCACCGGGGGACTAGGTGAAAGTGGGGAAAAGAGGTATAGGGGGACGAAAGGGTGGAGCTCGTAGATTAGAAGGGGACGCGATTGGGGGTCCCTGGGATCCGGGGAGGGGGGAAAGCTTCATTTGTCCGGGGATGACGCAAAGAAAAAGGCTGGAATAAGGAAAACGACGAGGGAGGAAAAAGGGATGTTATTAATCTGGGGAGCGTGAGAAGGGAGCTTTTCCCAAAGAACAGTGGCTTCCGGGGGGAAAGGACAGGAAGTCTGAGGTAGGAGGGAAAAAAAAGTAATTTTCCATCTACAGAAACGAAAAGGATGACTACAAAAGGGAGGGGAGCTATTTAATAACGTCAGAAATTTCACCTTAAAGAATTGAATCCAGTAAAGAGGAGGTCGGAAAAAGGGGGGAAAAAATCACATTTTAGATGTCCGAATCTAAGCACGGGTTGCCAAAGAGTGGGCTGCTATCCCTGAAAGAAGACAGGGCCAAGAAAAAGTCAGTGAACAGAGGGCCAGAAACTGCTTACCCTGGTTGCAAAAAGCCAATGACATATGTCCGAGGGAAAAAGGCGGTGAAGCCCTTTAGGATAAATGGTGGGGAATGGTTGAGTATCGATCGGGAAAAGAGGAGGGGGGGGGGGGGGGGGGCAAACCTTATCAATACATGGAAAAAAAGGCATAAACAGAAATGACTCTGATTAACCAGATGAAATCCTCTCAAATTGAATGTCTGAAAGGGAAAGTAAAAAGGAGAACTCCAGGAAAAAGAAAAGAACGCGCCTTTTTTTTACTCACTTATTAAGAAAAAAGAGGGGGGGAGCCTTTGACCAAGGAGGAATGGCAAGGGGGGTGGAGCATACGTGAACTCCACAAGCAGAAAAAGGGCCACGAAAAAAAGAACATCCCCTCACAGATGGGATTGACAAATGCGCATTACGAACTGTAATGAAGGGGGGAGGGCCGAAGGCGATTAGGGAGAAAAGGCATAAAACTCCAAAAACAAGGGGAGATGGCACTGCCTTGATAAGAACTGACGAAAAGAAAGGTCATGCGGCAGGAAAGAAAAAGAAAAGAAAAAGTAAATACCTTCACCCTCAAAAAAAAGGAAAGGATATACCGAAGGAATTGGTGGTGAATAAGTGGAAGAACTTTTACCTCTTCTCGAACGCCAAATGGAGACCACACAGAGGAAAAGAAGTAGAATATTGTGGAACAGAGAAATAAAAGCCTGTAAAAACTTTTTTCTTGTTGGAAGCCAAAGAGGTAATGAGGAGGGGTAAGGGGGTAGAAAAAAAAACCAGCAAAGGAATAGGTCATGGGCTTCCCCGAAAAGATCGCTTTCCTGATTTGGGGGAAAGGGTCTGGAATTCTCGGTGGGTTCAAGACAAACCTTTAAAGATATTTTGGGAAGGAAGGGGGAGTGCTGATGCAGGGGGGTGCATAAAATGCGCCTGGGAAAAAGGGAGGCGAGTGGTAATGCGATCTGCCCGGAAACGGGAAAAAAGCATGAAGGTGCTGTGTGGGGGGGGTCGGAGCAATAGAGGGAGAAGGAAAAGCGCGGTGGGGGAAGTCAAAACAGGTTCGCTTCTACTCGCGATCCAGAAAGGAGAAAAATGGTGATAGGAGGAGGAGGATGGTTCCTCTTGAGAAAACGAATCCACCAGGGGGGATGCCCGTAACTTTAAAAGAAATTGGACCTTACCTCTTTGGGGCTGATGAAAAAAAGACGGACCTGCGGAGGGGGATACCGGTTTGCAAAGAGGAAAAAAAAGGGTGTTTTATGGCGACATTTGCGAGGAAAGAAGCGAAAAGGGGACAAGAAAACTCAGAAAAAAAAAAAAAAACTTAGTAGGAGGAAAAGAGAGAGAGGGAAAAATGCGTCCTCTTTGTCCAACCCGTCGCCCTAAAAAAAAAAGGGGGGAAACCCGTGAGGAAAAAAGGAAAAGCAGCCGCTGGGGAAAGGTGACGCAACTAGTAGGACTGCTCCCAACAGAAGGATGAAAGGTTGTTACTCTGTGGTGGACAGAGAGACAAAAAAAAGCTGAAAGTGCATACCACGGAAAAAAGGAGAAACACTTGGGGAAGGGAGGAAGGGGGGATAAGCGAAAAGTGAGACGGAAGATAAAACCGCGACATCGAATGAAGTTACAGTTTTCGACCGGAAAAACATCAAAAATATGGTCCAGGGGGGGGGGAAGGGAAAAGGACCACTCGTCCATACGTTTTAAGGAAGTTGGGAGGACAAAAAGACATCACTCCTGACGGGAAAAAAAAAGAGGGGAATTGCTTCTAACGTGGGCGAACGGAACACAACGCGAATCAAAGACCACGTGGTCCAAAGCGTAGACATAGCCCACAAGGGGGCCCCTCCTATGAACTGGGTTAGGGGGGTGTCCGGAACATCAGGACTAAGGGGAATAACTCTCACGTTTTCAAAAAAAAAAAAAGGAGAAAGGGGGAAAAAAAGGCAAGCAGACTTCTGTAAAATGCTTGTGCAGTTGGACTGGCCGAAGGAGAGGAAGACTTGGAGGGGCGGGGAAGAGAGAACAGGAACATTTTTCTGTCCCAAAAGAAAAAAACACTTAAAGAGCTCGGCGAAAAGGCCCGGTATGGAGACCAGCGGCCTCGTGAGGGTTAAAGGTCTTTAGAGATTTCTTCCAGGGAAAGAAGGACAAAAGGCTCTCTGGGGGGAGTCGGCGGGCGCTAACGGGGAAAAGGGGAGTTTTTTATCCATGGGGAAGGAACTCAAATAATCGCTGACGCACGAAAGGAAGAGGTTGGAAATCATTCAGCCGGGGAGGGGAAAGGAAAGATTTCATTCATCACTCTTGAAGGGGGGGAAGAAGGAAAGGGGTCCGTCAAGTATGAAAAAAACCTCACCACTTCGAACCGTAACTCCGGAAAAAACTGCTGGAAGGGGGGGGACATTCAATCATTCGTCAGAAGGGGGGGGATGGACATCTTGGGAAGTTCGCATGAGAGGATTGCTCAGCTCTTGTGGGGTCAGAGCTCGGGGACCTTTCAGGTCACCATCTGGGAGGGGGTGGGGGTCATCGAGAGTTCCGTAGGGGCGCTTAGTCCGTCTTCGAAAATCCAGGCTGGGGGGGGGGAGAAAGGGGGACCATTAATATCACGATCCGGAAGGAAACAAACACTACCTCCGGGATTAGCGTTGCGAGGGAAATAGTTTTTCTCCATTCAGAAAAAAAAGGGGAGTGAAAAATGAGAAAACATTGGGGATCTTTCCATGAAATGGAGGTCCGATGAAGTGTACCGTCGTCCCTTGTCATAAAAGGATGTCAATACCCAAAATTCTGAATAAATAAAATGGGGGGAGACCAGGGGGATTTAATGTCTCTTAAAAGGCGGCTGGCGGAAAAGGCATCGACGAGTAATTAAATAAAGGGGAGGTATGTGTCTTTCTAGGAGGCGCCTGGCCAATATGAAGCAACAGATAATAAACTTAAAAGAAGCCCAGGGGAGCGGGGGTGGGAGAGAAGGAAAAGCTCCATTTTCATCCTAAAAGGAGAAATCGCGAAGAAAAATCCTGCTGGACGGCAGGGAGTAATTTCTCCTCGAGAACTGTTCAGTCATGGGGCTGACCGACCAAAGTAAGGAGGAAAGGTAGAACTTCCAAGTCCATACTACGAGAGATAAAATGGTTCTCCCAATCAGAGCCGAAAAAGGGAATCACCTTTAGGGAAATCGGTGAGGGACGGGTACACTTATCAATCCTACGAAAAGGGGGAAATGAGCAACCTGAGGAGGACATTGGCCCCAAACAATCTGCTGGTTGTATTTTTAAAAACAAAGGGGGGGGAGGGGGCTAAAGAATCAAGAAAGACCAGTCCCCTCAACGGACAGAGATCTCCTATTACAAGGGAAGGACTTCATCAATTGTTGGGACCACTTCATTACGGGGAGAAGATCTGAAGGGAGTTGCTCCGGGAAACATTCTGCTACGAAAGAAGAAAACCCCTTTTTCTTAATCATCAGAAAAAAAAAAAGGGAAGGCTGGCGGGAACCAATTCCTTGAAAGTATAACGATGAAAGCGCACTCATTTCGGGAATTGGAAAAGGATGGAAAGGCGCCTGCGTTACCGGCAAAAGAGGACCCTTCTTCCGAAAAAAAGGCCTCCAGAAAGCCTTTCCCCGGGGACCAGGGGGTATGCGCTGTTTGGCCGCAGGCTGCAAACGGAAATCTGCTGAACATTAAGATAGAGGCAAAAAAAAAATATTGCTATGCAAGGGAAAAAGGCGACTGGCGAAACGTCGTGCAGTAGCTACTAAACCCAAAAGGAAAGAAAGTATCTCTCGAAAAAAAAAAAAACGAGGATTATTAAATAGATAGATAGAAAAGAGCTGTAGGGAAAACACGATTCCGGAGATGAACGGGAAACCATCGCTTCTTGCAAAGCAAGGGGGGGGGAGGGGAGAAAAGCGAATGGGGAAGTGAGGGTGAAGAGAGAAAAGCGGAAAAAAGAGGCCCAGAGTCTGGAGCTGAAGGGGGAACCGAAGTTCTATTGTGCAAGAAGCCGGCTAAAGAAAAAAAACGGCAGTTTCCATCTGGAATGGGAAAAGAAGAAAAAGAAAGCTTTCATCGCCAATAAAGGAAAAGGGGGGAGGGGCCGAGAAGAAGTCTGCCCGAGGAAACGTAGGTCTGCGCTTTCTATCACATGACCCAAGCCACGCTCGCGCAAAGAAAAATGCCGTTGCCAACAAGGATGAACGGAAAATACACATCTCCATTGTAATAAGGATGGGAGGGGTTGCGGGAACCGTCTGGCGGAGAAAACAAAATTTTTAAAATACCAAACAAACCGAGGGGGCGCGGAAAAAGGGTTGGGGGGGAGAGAAGGGACAGCGTTCAACTGCGTGGGGAAAGGAAAGGGGGGATGACTGAAAGACAAAAACGATTAGCTCAGAATCATAGTACAGTGAGAAGCGGAGGGGTAACTTGTTGAACAGAGGGGGAAGGGCGTAAAACATTGTGGAAAGGGGGGACGTGATTACAGGAAGGCTCTCCTGCGGGGGCGGGAAGCATGTGTCCTGGGTATCCTTGAGGGAAAAAAACCGCGTCTCTGAAGGAGGCCACAGAGGGGTTGGGAGGGGAGTCCGCGTTAGCAGCTGGAAGGGGGAAGCGTTTCAGGGGCCGCTGACACAAATGATTTCAAGGTTCTTGCGGTACAGGAAAAAGGAGGGGGGGGCAGCGGACAATAGCCCGCAGAACTACCGCAAGAAAGGGGGAGGAAAGGGGAAAAAAGTAAGAGGGGCGGCCGAGAGGGATCCGCAGATCCTTTCTTCAGGCAAGAGTGGGAAGGGGCACACATTCTTAAAAAGGGATTGCAAGGTTAATTTCCAAAATCCGGAAAAACCGGGGAACGAGGGGGGGCCAGAAAAAAAAAGGAGCAGCAGTGAGGGAGGAAAAAGGATCATCAATCCAAAAAGAGGGAGAAAAAAAAACATAGGGAAAAGGATGGCGGAAAGGACAGGACGCAATGTCCTTATGGGGGGGGTTAGTAAGCGTGATATGAAATGGTTCCAGTCGTCAGAGAGGAAAAAGGGAAGAAGAAGAGAGAACTGTCACAAGAGGGCGGTCCAACGCAGGAAAGGAAAAGCTAATTTGGGGGAACCACAAAGAGGGGAAAAGGGGCGAGACGTACTCCATTCCAAAGAGAGAAAAAAACTGAAGAATGATGAAGAAAAAAAAGTACCAATAAGTTTAAAGGGGAGTGGCGAATTGGTGAATCTCAGAAGGGAAACACAAGAACTATCAAAGGAAATCATCAATAGGAGAAACTGAAAAGGAAAGAAATTGGATTCACCAAAGAGTAAAGGGAAATGCTCCCCCTCAG
>Ga0179593_1285392_pt1 | contig 27304 bp, 36 predicted proteins | sample CZODoug2_1_08_16_FD_185931 | JGI IMG/M metagenome (GOLD analysis project Ga0179593, IMG submission 185931) | Vadose zone soil fungal communities from Angelo Coast Range Reserve, California, USA - CZODoug2_1_08_16fungal (PacBio error correction) | ecosystem: Environmental > Terrestrial > Soil >...
TATCGAAAAACAGGGAAAGGAAGCCAGGCGGCCATCAAGAGAAATGGGGGCGGGACCATATACAAGAACAGGGCAAGAGCTCGCAGGGACTAGCATCAACCAATTATAAAACAGACAGAAGAAAGAAGAGTGGAGAAAAGGCAGTCATGGAAAAAGAGAAAGCTTTAGCATGACAAGAACAACGAACAGGCAGTTCCTAGGACAACTAAAAAGGGGAAACCCGCGCAAGAACTACCTAATGAAAAAGCGGGATGACTGTCACGCCCGAAAAAGCCATCAGGGAGCGGCAAGGGGAGGGAGAACAACAAATTAATCTCGTCGGGACAAGAAACGGCAAGAAATCAAACTAAAGAAGAAAGAATCAACATGTGTACAACAAAGGGAAAAGAATAAAAAGTTGCTCTATAGGGAACAAGCGCGGTAACAATAAACCAGAATGCGCAAGGGAAGCAGCGAAGTTGGGGGGAAAAAGGGTCTCACAAAAGAAACAGGGAAAGTCGGAAGGAAACGGAAAACGCAGCGGACAAACAAAACGAGAAAGTCTAGATACCTCACGGAGAAAAAACAAATCAAACAATTATAATCGACTCCCGGCTAACGAAGGGGACGATTTAAAGGAAAAAGCTCTTCAAGGCCTCTCGTCAAAAGTGAAACTCGCCGAGCCGGTCAGGGCGGGGCTCAGAACTTGAAAACAAAAAGGAAGCAAAAGAGGGAAATAAAAAAAGGGGAAGGCCTAGTCCTGGAGAGGAGACAAAATAGAAAGCAGAAAGGGGGATCGGGAAACATAAATAATATAAAGAGCCGTGTCTTTGGCGCCGACCTACCGAAAGAAGACGTAATCGTCTCCAAAAAAAAAAAAGAAAAGGGAAGAGGAAAAAGGGGGAAAAGAAAAGAAGAAAGGCCACAAAAGAATACACACAAAAAGAGGGGAAGGGGGCACAGGACAAAAAAAATCCAAGTATCGAAACGTCAGTTCCTAAGACACTACTCTCGCAAAAAATGTCAATTGCTGGAGGAAACAGGCACACGCCGACATGAAGGAGATAGGGAAACAGAAAAGAAATTGCACGATCTTTTATAAAGCCTGGAAAGGGAAGTGGCCCGGACGGCTTAAAGGAACCAGAAAAAAGACAAACGAACTTCGGGCGGAGTAGTAGGGTTTAAGGACCGGGGGAAAAAATCAAGCGAAAGAAGGGATCCGAAATAACTTGAAGTAAAGGAAGGAGGCGGATTTATGGTCCCAAAGACACAAAAAAAGACAGAATTTCTTTAAACATTGAATAGTGGAGGGGGAAAAAGGGCCAAAAAAAAAGGGAAAGAGTAGATGAAGTTCTTGAAAAGAGAAAAAAAGAGCTAGGCGGGAAAAATAATCATTTATAGAAAAAAGAAAAAAAGTACTTCAGGTAGTGAAAAAGCCTAAAGAAAAAAAACCATCAAGAAACATAACGGCAAAGAGAAAAGAGGAAGCCGTACAGGCAGAGCATTAGGTTTGGAAATGCTCTCAGGGCGCAGAACGATGAAACGAGCAAAGAAGCAGAAAGAAAAAAAAGGACAACACAAAGCCATACATCAATCTCAGAAGGGCCAGGAGAAAAAGGTACGCAAAAAATATAGTAAAGGAGATAAGAAAAAAGCATATCGCGAAGGGAAGGGGTCGGAACAGACGCGGGGGAAAGCTCAACGCTCTGGGCCGGGAAGGGAGTCAAGCGGGGAATCATGTCAGGGAAAGTAACAAGCCGAACAAAATGGGAACTAAGGGAGTGAGATCCCTGAAGCAAGCGGGTCCAACTTTCTGGGGGAGAGAAAGAAAAAAAAAAAAGACAAGCAGAATGCTTAGGGGAAAAGGAAAGAAGAAATCAAAAACGCCTTTCCGGGGGGCACGTGAATTACCTAGGATCAATAAGTCACACTCTGTATAAGACCAAGCGATGACACAATTGTGACAAGGGAGAAAAAAAACTCGATAGGACGGGAGAGGCTCAATGGATGTGAAAAGTGGGCATGCATCTTCGGGGCAAAAAATAGTCTAGAATACGGGGACCAAAAGAATCCACCTTTCAAAGTGGGGGTAACTCACTTCCGAGTATTAGAGACGCCGCAAGGGCAGCATTGGCGATTGGCTAGCAAAAGGCAGAGATACGAAAAAAAAACGTCTGAGGGGTAAAAAAAAACGCGAATGATGTCAAAGGAATAAAGATGAGGGAAAAAGAAAAAAGCGCCGCGAAGACACGAAAATCGGAGAACACTTTCTGCGCTGGGAAAAGGAAGGGTCCGAAGAGGGAAAAGGAGCAATTCAAGAAAGGATCGAGGAACCCTCGACAGCGAAACAGATTGTATACGGGTCACAGGGGCGCCGGAGGAAAGAGGAAGGGCGGCACTAGAGCAAATTCTATAAAAGGGGATAAAAAATATACCTTAGGAAATAAGAAAAGACTCTGTACGATTTAAAGAAAGGAAAGACAATAGAAACAAACGGAGAAGAGTCTAAAAAGGAAGAAAAAGGGGGGGAGGCGGGGGGAAGGACCCTGGAACCTGGAGAGCAAGGTCAGGATCATAAATAAGAATCGGCAAAAGAAAAAATGGCGAAACTAGGAACGTACGGGAGAAAAACAAGAGAAAAAAAAAAAAAGAAAAATCCTGACGGGGGATCAACCAAAGAACCAAAAAAACTGCGGGGGATAACTGAAAAAACGTCGAGGGCCCGCAGTAAGAAACATTTCTAGAGGTCACTTCTCTCTTGAAAAGAAAGGAAAAGAAATGGACTAATAGGAAGAGACGACGTAACTAAAACAGGGAAATCTAAAGAAATAAGAAAAAGGGCGGCGGGTCAGGCAGAAAGCAGGAGAGAGTAAACGTCCGCCCAAAGAAACTGACTTAGCAAAAAGGGAGGGGTCTCTATGGTCCAAACCAGAGCCTTTCCAAAGAAGGGAGGAGACCTGGTGGTATATGATCAGAGCACGGAGACGGCAGACACTCTCGAAGATAAAAAAAACCAAAGGGGGGGGGGGTAGGGAAAAAGAGAGAAGTCAAAAGGATCCGGAGACATCTAATTAAAAAAGAAAAAAAAGGGGGGTGAAAAAAAAAAAAAAAAAAAAAAAAATAAAGGCGGGGGTTACTAATTCATAAAAGGCCACGCGGATGACCTGGGTCAAAACTGGGGGAAGGTCCAAGGAGGGGAAAAAAAGCGGGATCAAAAAATCATAGTCGGAAAAAACCAAGAAATACGAAAGTGCATAAGAAAAACTGCTACGGAACTGGAAAACCGGGAAGAAAAAAATTTAAGCTAGGCAGGGGGTCAAAAGGTCGCTAAATGTGGAATTATAAGGGGGCGGAGGAATGAAGGCGAAAAAAAGGGGAAAACAGGAAGAGCCTACGAGAGGAGGAACTCCAACGGTGGGCAGGAATTACAAAAAGGATGAGAAAAAACGGAGAGGAAAGGGAAAGTGCGGGGCGAAAAAAAAGAACCGTCGGCGGGAAATCAAGAAATAAAATCAAGTTAAAAGGAAAAGTCGGGAGAAGCCGCAGAGGGGGACAGGGAAATGAACAAAATAAACAAACAGATGGGCCGCACTATGTTCCGAAATCCGAGGCCAAGACAGGTTCTCCGAAAATCAGGGTCCCCAAACCATGGCGAGCTGTGAGGTGTGAGGCAGCGACTGGAACAAAAAAATAAAAAAGGGAAAAAGTAAAGGCGAACTCTGTAAGAAAAAAACGCTTGGGAGAGAGTAAAAACAAAGGTTGGTTTCTTCCTAAACAAAGCGGGATAGAAACCGGTGAAAAAGGCAGAGCACTGAACAAGCCACGTGATCACCAAAAGGGGATTCGTATAGTGAGACAAAAGTGAACAAATAATCAAAAAAAAGGTAGCTCAAGACAGGGGAAGGGGCCGGGGGGCGAGAACATAAAAAAAAGGGGAGATAGGAGAAAAAAGCGGTGAATACCAATCAGGGTGACTATGGGTCACGGTGGGGAGCGGACTAGGGAAACAGGCGCTGGGAAAGGGCCGCACATAGAGCATTCGCAACAGCCTGGTAGAAGAGGCTTGAAAAAAGAGAGGAAGGAAAAAGGGAAACAGGCGAAATCCGCGGTTGGATGGAAGGGAAATTATAATGGTGGCAGGCGATAATAACAAAAAAAGCAAACTTAAAGCCCAAGGGGGAAGAAAGCTGCAGGACTGAAAGGAATAGGGGAAAGGACTAGGGGGGCGCTCATGAGAAGATTTCGCGAAATCTGGTTGAAAACGTCACGATACAAAGGGGTGAAGGGGGAAAACAGTTGACAAGGGTCAAAAAACATCAGGTCAAGGGTCGGATTCAAGAGATTGGAATCTTCTATTCAAAAGAACAATTCATCATTACGAAAAACATTTGGAGAAGGATAATCAGGGGTAAAAAAAAAGTGACAGGAGAGAAAAAATAGAAGAACGGAGCTGGCGGGGCTTCGGCTAGGGATAAAAAAAGTAATGACCAGAAGCAAATCGTGAATAAAGAGGCGAGGGGTGCAAAATAAGAGCGCAATGTATGCACGGGGAATGATGAAAAGAATTCAGAAACGTTCGCAAGAAGAGGGGCCGGACCTGCTTTTGGGCTGGGTCTCGGGCATGAAAGGGGGTCGCGCCCCTGAGAAGGACGAAGAGGTGAAAGAAATAGCTCCAGCACAAAATTGCTCTCGTACTTGAGCGATTCTTACAACTGTCCTGAAAAAAACGGAACAGACAGGTGTGCCTGGGACATACAAGACAAAAAAATAACAGATCACATCGCAGCAAAAAAAAAAAGAAAATAAGCGGGTGAAAAGGAAACAGATACAAAAGAGAATAATGAAAGGGCAACAATGAAGGTGGAACTAACCTTAGGGCTTCCAAAAGAGAATACAGCAGGGAACGACTGCCGAACTGCCGACCTGACGAGATATGGGGAAGAAAGAATAGAATAGACAATCAGCATAAAAAATGAAAATCGAAACGGATGGCCACATGTCGGAGGAATGGGGGCGAGTTGAAAAAGTCAAGAAAGGGAGGGGGAGCAAATCTGAGCCGAAAGCCACGGCGAAATAAAAAAGTTTCCAGAGAGACAGAGGGCAAGGTCGTGACGACCGCAGGTGTAAGAAGGGCTGTAGGTCAAAAAAAGAAAAACATGTTGTTTAGGGGGCACACCGAGGCCAGCCATGCACCAAAAAAAAAGGACCGGGATCATTGGGGAAAGTCGCCGTAAAAGAGGAAAAAAAAAATACCCAGGTTAATACGAGGGGGCAAAAAGGAGTTAGAAAGAGAATTGGGGGTGGGCAGTTGGAGTAGTTCGCATCTTTTCTAGCGAGAATCTGCGACAAGTGGCGGGGAATAGTGCGGAAAAGTCAAAAAGTGCTAGCCCAGTGAGAGGGAAAAGGTTTTACCGGGGGGGGGGCGCTCTGGCCGGGAAACACGCCATGCGACATGGCAAGACGAATAAAAAGACATGGTGGGAATCAGGGGGGGGGGGGAATTAGATGAATTGTAGTCGAACTCTACCTTTGGGCTAGAAAAGAGCCTAAGAATCTATTAAGCTACTGGGGACTTAGGGAAGGCATTATGTTCATTCATTTGACGGTAGGAAGGACAGTGGTTTTGATAAAAGAGAAGGAACCTGGCGGGAATGAACAAAGCAAACTAGGAGAAGCTCGTTCGAACCAAAATAGCAAGGAATGCAAAGAGAAGGGGGGGGGGGTAGTGCTTCGCAGGAACGGGGGATGGTCGCTCAGAGGTGAAAAAAGCCCGCAACTTGGGGTTCGAGGAGTCTAAAAAAACAACGGATCTTGGGAAAGAGAAAAAGGAGAGATGATCGAAAAAAAAAAAGGGGAGGGCCACGAATGCCCGCAATTCAGGAGATACCGAAAAATAAAGGCGAAAAATCGGCGCCGCCAGAACCAAGGAGGATCATGCCGGAAGCTTGAGCTTCTAAGAGCCTCAGTTTCCCTAACAAGTAGAGGTTAAATAAGATCGAAAACAAATTCCCCCAGCACGGACTCAACATAAAGAGAAAGGCCGGGAAGGCGAGACATTACTCAGTATAGGGACGAGGCTGGATGAAAAACAACAAAACTGATTCCTCCGGGAACCGTCTCTAGAGGAGGGGGGGTGAACGGCACAGACAGAGCTGAACAGCAATGTTCAAGGTCAGATGGGACAGAAGGGGGGCGTTATCCCGGCAAAGAGCGAGAAAAGTAACGACTGAACAGAACAGAGGAAGCAGAACGTCGGCAGTAACGGAAAAATAAAGAAGGGTTCATACCGAGAAATGAAACTGAAAGGACTTAGGAGGGTGGGGGAGATGAGTGCAAACAAAATGGGGGGGCAAAAGGCTAGAAAAGAAAAAGAGATCTGAAAAAGGAGAAACAACCAATGATCTTTCGGAACGAAAAAATACACCCGATAAGCGAAGCTCACCCATGGGACGTCAAAAAAGAAAAACAAGGGAGATCAGAATACAAAAGCGAACGATCAAGTGAAAAGATGCCGTCTTGAAGTTCGTAAAAACGGGTTAGGACAAACAGGAACATATGATTAGGGAGGAAAATGAAAAGGCAAGACGAGGTACAAGTTGGGTAAGTAAAGACGCAAAGATAGATTCTTGAAAAGTTCTAACGGGAAAATAAGTTGGTGATCTAAAAGACAGGACAGGAAAATCAATAAAGGGGGTCGTACAAGACAAGAGAGCCATCTTCAAAGGAAAAGTCACACACCGGGGGGAGGGAGGGGGGAGAAAAAATCAAAAACGGTCGGGGCAGGGTTGTGGAGAGAAACATTCAAGCAAGAAATGGGGGTTGCACAGTCGGCAAAGGAGGAAACTTCAGGGAAATTGAAGCAGGAGGGGATCCGCTAATCGGGGAACAAGACCACAAAGGGGGGCAAAAAAAAAAGAGCAGCAAGTGGTAGTAATTCGGAAGAACGGAAAAAGAAGGGTAAAAAAAAGAAGAAATTTGAAAAGAAAGAAATAACCGCCTGGGGGGGGAAAGAAAAAAAAAATCATCTTAGGTGGGGAACCATGGAAGCAAAAAAAAAAAAAGGAGAAAGAAGGGGGAAAAAAAGGGAGCAGGGGAATGTCTGTTTCACAGGAGGGAAAAGGAAGAGAAGGGGGAAGGCGTAGAAGGTTCTGAAAATTGGGAGAACGCGAGCTCAATTCGTGAAAAGAAAGGTACAGAAAAAAAAATCCTGGCAAGTCACGGTGGGGGGGAGATCAGCCGAAAAGCAGCAAACCAAAAAATCAGGAAATGCCAAGAAAAAGACGCTCAAAGAATTTTTCTGAAAATCGGGCAAAAATCGGAGGATCGAACTCGCCATCGACGATTGCCAAGAAGTCGAGCTAAAAATGGAGGAAGGCTAAAGACGAAAGACCACCAAGGAAAGTCCGGGGCATCACCTTCCAGAAGGACGGAACCATATAAAAAGAGGAGAATCCGGATCAGGGGACAAAAAAGGCTGAAGAAAAGAAAGAATACGGAAAAGTCTAAAAACCTGGGAGAAGCAAAGGGAAAAAATGAGACCACTGAGCCTGAAATCGGGAGCAGAGAACAGCGCCGAGCGACTAAGAGAAGAGAGAAAGGGGCGATAAGGCCATAAACAGATCAATTACGCCTAAGAAAAAAAATTGCCGAGGGTTGAAAATGGAAGCAGGGAACAAAAAAAAAAAATACAAGCCGAAAAAAGGAAAAAAGACTAAAAAAAAGGGGAATCCAAAACCCTCGAATTCAACAAAAGCTCCCCGGACACAGAGGGGCTCTGGAAAGAACACGACGCGAAAAAAGAAAAGAAAAAGACGGGAGGGAATCAGGGGATGTGAGGAAAAACCCTGAGCAGAAGGGAAAAAAAAATACGTGGTGACCATCGTGCCAACTCAGCACGCTGTGATCAAGATGGATGTGTCAAAAACTGATGTAGGGTACGCCTCATCACGACGCGTAATCCTGTAGAGGAAATAGTCAGAGATACGATAAAAAAGAGCTCGTGAAGGAGAAGTGGCAGGGGAAGATAAGAGTCCCACTGCACCTCTCAAAGAAGGCGGGGAAAATCAGAAGGAAAAAAGACACGCAAAAAAAAAGGCGCGATTAAGGGAGGGAGGGGGACCAACGGAAACAGCCTGAGAGATCACAAAAGCAGCAGAGATCTGTAACTTTGGGGAAAATTGCGGTCCGAAAAAGTAAAAGTACGCGGGGGGCGGACGGTTGCCCTTCAAAATAAGTCATGAGGGGGATGCTAAAAACAAAAAGGGGGAGAGACAATTACGAAAAATAAAGGGGGCCAAAGGGACAAAGATGGGCGAAAAAAAGGTCGACGCCCGCGGGGGGAAATTGAGGGGGAAAAAAGCAGAAGGGGTATAAAGAAGAATCGGAAAAACGGGGGACTCAAAGACACAGAGAAAAAAAAAAAAAAAGACCTTCCAAGAAACCAGAACAGGTCTGCAAAAGAAAATAACAAAGGAAAAAGCGCAAACATCTGCGGTCACTGAAGTGGTTGAAAAAAAGAACAAGCTGCGAGAAAACGAAAAAATCGGCACTGGGCTAAGCGATGAGGAAAGGAGAAGATCAAGACCTCCGGGGATAAAACCACTTAACGAAGGAGGGCTCGAAGGGAGGGAGGGACCAAGAAAGGAGAAAAACAAATTGGAGAAAAACGTCCGGGGGGTCTTCAAAGGGAGAAAAGGTTCTAAAATTGTCACCGGGCATTCAAAGAAAAAACACAAGAAAGGGAGGAATAGGAAAAGAAAGGGAAGGAAAGGCACTGGGATCCAAGTCTACATCTCCAAGACCGAAGTCCGACAGGGGAGTTGACAGAAGAGGGTACCCGTTAGAGAGACCTACGTCCGGAGGAAGGCTCGAGCAAAAGACGAGGATCATGCAAAAAACCAACGAAAAAGATAGCATCAAAAAAGGTCCAAAGCGCGTGCGGATGTTGTCAGGGAAGAATTCACGCAAGAGGGGGGACGGGAAAAATTCTGAAGGGAAGCAGAAGGCGGCGGGGGCGGAGAGGGGAGGGCTGCATCGGCCAATTTGAAAACAAGAATAAGAAAAGGAACGGAATAAGAGGATAGAAGGCGAAGGACAGCGTCCATCATTCGGGAAGGAGAACTGGAAGATCATCGCAAATAAAAATAAGGGAAGATATGCACGCCACGCTAAAAAAGCAAAGAAAAGGCGACGACGACACAGGCAATGTGCAAAAAGGGGGTGATTGAGGGGCTGGGATTCCGAAGGTGAGGGGCAATATGACAACTGACATTCTCTAAAAAGTGTGCGTCAGGGAGGCGTCTCTAGAAGGGAATGCTACAAGGAGGGCGGTCCGTCCAGAGCGGAAAAAGGGAAACAAGAAAAAAAGAGCAAACTAAGGAACGGATGGTGCGCCTGATGACCTCTCCCATTAGAAAAAACTCTCACTAGCGGGCGAAAGCAAGGGGAAAAAAAGAAATAAAAACCCAAGAGAGAATCTGAACAAACAGATCTGGGGGGGAACCTCGGGCGAAGGGGGACAAGGGATGCGAAAATATAAAAAGAAAGAAAAAAAAAAAACAGGATGTGGGAGGGGAAATTTCCAAAAACATCCATGAGCTGAAGCCGCGCTGCGCCGTGAGAGCAGATTATCAAAGCTGCTAAAGAAGAGTCTAAATGTCTCATAGGTAGTTTGAAAGGGGGATGAAAAAAAGCGAAGGGGAGAGATACAACGAAATGAAAAACCCCGACGAGCAAGGGAGCGGAAGCATGTCTTATTCCGTTAAGAAAAAAAAAGAAAGAGGTTCGGATAAAAGGTCGCTGGAAAAAAGAACGGGAGATCGGGAACGAGGGGAAAAAAGGGGGAGCAATCTCAGGTATCAAAATCCCTTTGTAGCCTTCAGGGGCGGCAGCTGCTATTCCGCGAAGGGGGGAAAGAAAGGACCAGTGTCAAGAACGTAAGAAAAGAGAAAGAAAGAATCTTTAAGGCGGAAAGGAAAGAGGCAGGGCGATAGGAGAAAGAGGAAGAAAAAATCCCTACTCAAGACAAAGTTCGGTTCAGATACAAGGAGCGTTCTGCGAGGAAAGAGGAAGCTATGCTTGAGACGCAAAGAAAGGCAGACGTGTATCAAAAACCGGCAGGAGCGGTGCTAAGGTGCTAGAAACAAATAAACGGGCTTGCGAAAAACCACTAAGTCCAAAGAAAACTTGGATCCTAGAGAAACAAAGGGCCAAAAAAAGAAAGCGAATGCGCATGGGGACTCCAAAATCGGAGCGAGAGCAGTACCTGAAAATCTTCACGAAGGCGGAACTTCGGGGGGGGTAGGGGGAAAAGAAGTCAACAACCTGGGAAAAAAGTTGACAAGAATGGCGAAAGACACAAAAAGGGCTGAAAGGTTAGTAGGGGTGGCTTACCAAGCCAGGGAAAGAGGGGAAAGAAAAAAGAGAGAGGGTTCTTTACATTCAGCGATCGGAAAATCCCTTCGAACTTGAGAAAAACTCTGAAAGATGAGGAGGAAGGGGGCTGGTCAACGGAGGGGGGGGCTGAGGGAAACCAACCAAAAACAGGGGGAAAGTACGACAAGTAGACGAATGAAGAAAGAAAATGATCGGAAAAAAGACAAAAGCAAAAAGAAGGCAGAAAAAAATAAGACGGAAAGCCACAGCCCCGGCAGTAGAAAGATATGGGAAAGGCAAAAAAGGCCAACTGCTAATGGGGAAATCAAGAGAAAAGGGGGGGGACATCGCGTCGGGGGGGGGACAAGGGAGCAAAAAGGGAAACATATAGGGAAAGGTTAAGGGTACAAAAAGTTGAAAAGGAAAGAAAAACAGGGGGGGAAAAACCTAATAGATTGAAACCCTAGAGAAATCTGGACTGACTCTCGGGAAAAAAAAATTATACACCGTTTCGTTGATCCGGTTAAAGGACATCGCAAAAGGAGGTAGGGGGGGGGGCCGTTTGGGGGGGGATTGCGTGAAAAACCTCGTTTTCGAAAAATAAGGCCTCCCGATCAGGGCGACCGGCGGGAAGACAGGGGTCAAGGACACCTCGGGAGCGAAAGAAAGCCTACCAAAAAATTGAAAAAGGGGAAAAGCTTTCACTGGGAGCTCACCAAAGGCGACGTCACGAGAACTGAAAAGTTGGCAATTCCGTGTATGTGAAAACGGGAAGTTGGAAGAAAGGAAAAAAATTTCCTTTTCTTCGGGGGCACCGGTAAATTTCATCGAAAAGATAAAGACGAGGGCCGCTCCGCTGGAAAAGTGAAGTGGACGATCTGCGTGAACAAAGTGAAGTGCTTAAAAAGGGGTGTCTCAAAGGGTATGAATAGTCGGAAGGGGGGGGAGTTGAGGTCGAAGCCTTTACAAAGATGCGTGAAACTGCGCAAGGGGGGAGGAAGGAGACTTCAACAAAATCTCATGCTTAACGAACAAGGGGTAGGCTAGAGAGAAAAGAAAAAACGATTTGTGTGTCGCTCACAAAAGTTCTTAAAAACGGAAAGAACCGTTTTTCGAAGGTCAAAGAAGAAAGAATCACAACAACAAAAGAGGGCCCCCTAGGAGAAAAAAACAGGGCGGGAAGGGAGGGGACGCAATGCTGAGCTACCATCAAGGCAGGAGAGCGCCGCCTACATCCCCAAAGGCGCAGGACTGCTTGAGAATGAAAACGGCTACAGGAACGGAGTTGTGCACGAGGAAAGCGGGGGGCCGACAAATGTCAAACACGCCGACAAGAAAAAAGTAAGAAATAAGAAAAAGAAAAGCCGACCGAAAACCCGTCAAGGCGTGAACGCGGGCGGGATTCAGAAGACGGAAAATGAGGGGGGAGGGCATGAACAAAGCGGAAAACTAAATGAAAAAACCAGCACCTACACGGAAAGCACGGATGTTCAAGGGTAAGTGTTTCCGTCGGAAGAGTTCGGAGAGACAGGAGCAGAAAGGGGGGGGGGACCTTCTAAACTGAAGGGGCAGAGTAAGAAGGAAAGAGAAAAGAATCTTCAACGCACGGCTCAGGAGAGCGGCAGAAGGGAGCAAAACTAGCGCACGGGAACTCCAAACGAGACAATTAAAAACGCTCGAAGCAGGCTGTCAAAGAAAACAGGGACTCAGCACAGAGAAATAAGAAAGTGAACTCTCCTGCAGGTTCAGGCCTAAATGTGTTGAAAAAACAGTCAGTCGGCGACGCAGGGTGAATAGAAAAAACACAACGGAAAGATTGTCGATAACCTGGGAGACTAAAAGCTTTTGTCGAACAAAAGGGGCTATCGGAAATGAGGGTCCAAAAAAAGGTAATCTGGGGGAGGAAACAAGGGATAAGGACATCAGTTCCGTGGGGAGGGAGTACGGAAAGCAGCAAAAGAAGAAAAAAAGGGGGAGGGGGGGGCGCAGGGGAAGGGGGCAGCGCAAGTCTGCATTATTATAAAAGACGAAGGTGAAAGTCCGAGGGGAACAAGGCCCGAATCGAATAGGAGAAACGTTTCCGAAAAAAGACGATGGGCTATATGAATGTACAAGCATATCTTCTTATGGCAAGCGCCGGAGAAAGGAAGCACGAAAAGTCTTAGTAAGGAAGAAAGAGTGAGAAAGAAGAAGGGGGGAACAAGAAGGAAAATCAAAAAGAAAACCCGCCAAGAGTGAGGTAGCCGTAAAGGTCTTGCGTGGGGAGAAGAACAGAGCTCCGTCAGGGGGGAATTCACTAGTGGTTCTAATCAAACCCGAGACCCAGAAACACCTACGGAGAATCGGTCTCCTCCAAAGGGAAAGGACACGAGCAGGAGGGGGTTTTCTCATACGGGGAAGAGCAGCGCTCGAGTCATCAAACGCCCCAGCAAGCGAGTCGGTGAAAGAACCGAGAAAAGTTGGAGGGAGTTAGAGCGATTTGGAAAGAAAAATCTAAGTATCCAAGACCTCCTCTAGAGACTTTCCGAAATCGACAAAAAAAGGAAAGAAAAAAAGATCAAAAAACGATTGACTAAGAAGAAGTGGTCAAAAAGAGAGAGGCAGGGGGTCCGGTAAGTCGAACACGAAAAACTACTAACAGGGAAAGGAAGAGGTCCCGGGGAGAATGCAAGGTAAGGAAGATCAACATCGCCAAAATAAAGACATAGAGGGGGCGGAAAGCGAAGAAAGACAGCAATAAAAGTAAAAAGTTTCACTGAGAGGGATGGGGAGGGGAAGGCAGGGGATAGGAGCGAGGGAGAAGGCTGCAGGAAACAAGCAACTCATAAATGTTAGATAGGAAAAGAACGCGGGTCTCACGCCTTGAACCTGCTCATAAAAGAAATCAAGAGCGGATCGGAGAAAAAGGTAAGCAATAATAGAAAAGTGGGGTGCGGAAACGCATTCAGCGGTCATATGCTACCAAGGAAATCGTGGACCACCACATACGCCCTCGATTTTAATCAATAAGTGTGTTCCGAAAGGGTGTCGTACCGATCGTCGCTTGCAAAAGAAAAAACAGAGGTTTCGAGAGGTGAGAAAAAAAAAGGTAGGAGCAAAATACTACAGAAACTGGTAAAAGTCAGCTCAAATGAGAAGAAAAAGAAGGAAAGCATACGAAATTCAACCGAAAATCGCGGCGAAAACGAAAAGAAAAAAGGACTGAAAAAAAAGAGAAACTTGCACTGGAGATTCCAGCGCGGCAAGAGCGGCTGGTAAGCAGCTGAATCGGAAAAACAACCAAGGAGGAACCAAAAAACATTCAAGTTAAGGAACGAACTTCTGTCCCAGCGCCTGGGTAGTTAAATGGAAAGGAGGGAAACCCTGTCTCTAAACATGGGCTGAGAAAGGTAAAGTGGCCAGACTAGTCAAAGAAAAGTATTGCCTGAGGACCGATTTCGAGAAGGAAAAAGCCACTGTGCAAAAAAGAAGACAAGAGGGGGGGCTTAAAAGGTCCCAGGAAAACTAGGGACAGGATCTACGGGAAAAGGCCCATCAAAAAAAGGCAGACAAGAGGAAGAAAGCATCGGGAAAGAAATTGAAAAAACAACATCTAGTTCAGCCACGGTCGGCGGGTAACCAAGACTATCCAGAGGGACGAAACGGAAAAAAATGGCAGGCGAGATAAAAGTAAAAAAAGATTCCGCCAAAAGGCGCCAAAAAAAAAAGAAACGATGTAATCGCGGAAGCCTAACAACCTGTCAAGGAGAGGAAAGAAAGTAAAAATCATGGGAGAAGGGACGATCGGAAAATCATCCTCTCTCACAGGAAAAAAACTTTCAAGAAAGATGAGGGGAGTTCTGAAAAAAACGCCGCTAAATGAAAACATTTCCGGGAAGGGCGGAACCAAAAGGCTGTTCCGGCGGGAAATAACAATAAAAAGGAAAAAAATCGGATAAGTAGGGGATCTCAGACGGCTCTGAAAAAAAGAATCCGCCGCCGGCCGCAGTCTCAAGCTTGGAGCTAAAAACACAAGGGCATCCAAGGGACGAAGAAAATTTGAGGGCGGGGAATCAGGGACCAGGAAAAAAGGAAATTCTGAATTGGAGGAGGAAACGAATGAGGAAATGTGACGACGTCGAGACATCGAATTTAAACGACGAGTAAACCAAAACGTGAAGAAAAAAAGGAAAGAGAACGGGCTCAGGCTGTCCATCCAGTCAAAAAAGGGGGAGGGGACAGCTTCTTGCCTCGAGGGGAGAGAAATGACTGGAGGATAGGGAGCCCAGACCTCAGCACGCGAGGGGGAAAACTCGAACAAGGGGTAGCAGGAGAGAGGGGTGGCATTTTATAGACCAGCTGAAAACCGCCGAAAGAAAGGAAGTGGGATATAATGCAAGTTGTCTCGAACGACTCAAACTCGATCAGGGAGACAGGGGAAGAGGTGGATAGGCCAGAGTTCGGAACCTAAAAGTCGATCTTTCTATGAAGACCTCTCCCAATGGGCTGGAAACCAGAAAACGATCGGCGCGGCCAATCTAGAAAGCTGGCCCAATCTTGAGAAAACAAGGGGAAAAGCGGAAGAGTGGAAAGAAAACGAGGCTCGAACGGACAGTAAAAAGGGAAAGATGGGTCAACGCACATCCCATGAAGCGCGAGGGAAAAAGACGAGGGAGGTATCCTTCGGGGCAGGAGGAGAGATCGCGGTTGCTACAGGTATATTTAGGCTAGAAGCAGGAGAAAACACGTGCCCAATCGCAAGAAGGGCTTACCAAAAAAAATGTCAGGGGAAACTTTCAAAGAATATGAGTAGTCGCGGGAGATAGGAAAAGGGACGCTCCAAGCCTGCGGATCCAGGGATTCATCAGGCCTCTTTGGGGAGACGTGGGCTTCGGGCGGCTGAAAGAAAACCGAAAAAAAATTGACCATTGCAGGGAGGGAGGGGAGCGGGGGGGAGTATTCGGAAGGGATCAAGGGGCGGGGGAGGGGCGAGTAGGACGACATGAAGAAAGATCAAAAAGAAACGTCAACTGCTGCGGTAGGAAGAGCGAGGATGAACCTGAACATAGTAACGAAAAAAAAATCCCGGGAAGGAAAAAAAAGGGTGTATGGGGGGGGCAAAAAGATACTCCCAACCAACTTAATACAACACATAAAAAAGCGCCTCATCAAGGAAAGGAGCGTCGAGATTCTTCAGGGCGGCCTCAAAAACTTCATGAAAACAGAACTTAGCTTGGCGAGGGGAAGATCAAGAAGAGAGGAAGGGCAAGAGCAGGAAACCCAGGATCGGGCTTGTTCGTGAAAAAGCAGATCGGTTAAGGGGAAGGGATACGTAATAAGAAAGCGACCTTCGTCATTCTACTACATGAATCAACGAGTGAACAGACTGCAAGACTGCCGAAACTGACTAGGGGGGCCATAAGCAGGAAATCTGAAACATTGAAGGGGGGTAAAGATTGCGACTGCTAATGCCAAAAACCGCAAAAGTCAAGGGGAGGGAGCCACACCAAAACGGGGAACAGGTTGTCCATACAAACTGCGTCCGTGAAGAGGGGGAAGCTCCCGCATGGACGGTCCGCCGAAGAGACTGTTTGGGTCAAGCAGGGGGACGACCTCCCTGGGGGGAAAGAAAGGGCGAAAATGGGAAATAAAGGAAAAAGAAACCGGAATGAAAGGTAGGGCCTAAGCAAATTGTAAGCGTGCGCAAGGGAGCAAGGGGAAGCAGCGAAGTTGGTGTAACAGGGGGGGAAAAGCGAGAGAAAGGAGGCGCAGCCTCCGTCAAAAATCTAACGCCGGTCTTGAATAAGACAAAAGGCCTTAAAAAAATAGCCGAAAGCCGTACTCAGCCATAAAGGCGTGAGGAAACATCGAGGGAAAGACCCTAAAAAGAGACGAAAACATTCGAAAACTGAAAAATTAACATTTGTCCTTCACGGGTAAAAAGTTGGGCAGGGACGAAGGAATGGGGGAAAAACAAAAAGAAGGTGGAGGAGAAGGGGGACTAGAAGAAAAGGTTTGGCTCACTCCTCGAAGTCCTTACGTCAGGGTAGGGCGGGCTAGCCGTCATTCATTGTCACCGGTTGAGGTCGGTCGTTGCGAATCATTGTTTATATCCGCAAAGACACGGAAGAAAAGAAAAAAAAAGAAAGACACTTGACTCAAGCCTGAAACCGTTTTCTCCACGAAAGGCTGCGCCCTCAGGGTGGGAGGAAAATACGGCGCGGTCGGACCGTAGTTTGGATGGTCGCGGACAACCAGTGGGCAGGCCAACGGCCAGGGGTATAAATCAGCAGAGAAACAACAACAAAACCGTTGGATGCAAAGAAAAGATACAAAGAAAAAAAAACACAGGGGCGGGTCCGTGGCGGAAGAAATGCGAAGACGAACCATCCAAAGAGAAAACTGTCAATCAATACGCGTCCGACATAAAAAAGGACTATGCCATACGGGAGACAACGTAAACGCGACTAAGAAAGGCGCAATTTTCAAACAGGAGGTACTGGACGGCATCAACAGTGATCCCCCCATATCCAACGAACAGAACAGCGACAAAGAAAGGAAACGGAAAGAAGGGACCTACTTCACGTCCAGGGCTGCCGATCAGGGATTCCCAAAAAAAAAGGGTGTGGGGGGGAAAAGAAGAGAAAAAAAACCCGGAAATCGGAAAGTCCGGAAATACTGCAACAAAAAAGTAAGAGTGCCTTCGAATGGGGTAGGGAGAGACCTTGAGGCCATAACGCTTGAAACCTTCGAACCGGAGAAGGGGGAGTAACAAAAGGAAATCCAGGAGCAGCACGTCTGCAAAGGAGTCAAAAGCAAAGAGGGGAGAAAAAAAAGTCTAGTCGGCTGCGCTGGACGCACTGGCGAACTCAGGTCGCCAATAAAAAATTCAAACATAAAATGCCATCTAAAAATCCCGAAAAAAAAAAACCCGGAACAGACCGCTTCCTTCTACGAGAAAATTGAACCTAAATACGGCCGGCCGGTCGTGGATGAAAAGGAGGGACAAGCTTCAGAGGCTACGCAGACAGCCAGAGTAAAGGAGGAAGGAAGATTCACCGGAAGGGGTCACGATGTGGAGATAACCGGATCTCTCGTACTTCAATGAACAGAGGGCTCCTACTGGATGGGAGAAAGCAGGTGTGGCCAGAAGGAAGAACGAATCTTCTGAAAAATAAAGGGACCTAAAGGAAAAAGGAAGAGAAAAAAAAAACAAAAAAAAAAGGAAAAGGAGCCATCTTGGACAATGGTCATCAAAAAGGTAAATTGATGTGGTGAACGCATCAATCGTAGCGCAGAGGAGAAAGTCCGTAGAGGTTTAAAAGGAGGGAGTTGAAAGTAAGACGCTGGACCCCCTCCAGAAAAATCAGGAAAAAGAGAGGGTCCGAGGGACTAAAAGAGAGGGGGGAGGCAGGGTTACGCGAGGGGAAGGGGAATACTCACGGGATTGCCAACAATCTCACAAACCGAAGTCTTTTATAATATGTTAGAAGGGGGCGAGGTGCAAAGGGGAAAGGGAAGCCGAAAGGGAGGGAAAAGCATACAGGGGAGTCGAGGTTGTCTTCAAGTGGGGGGGAGGCAGCATCGCAAGAGACCAGCACCTCCAGACGGGCGAAGAGAAAGGCAGGAGGGAAGGTGTGGCAAGAAAAAATCAGAAAACCTCTCTCAGGGAAAAAATCTCGCCAAGAAGACGTCAGGGGAAGAAGAAGGAAGGGCGTAAGAATAGGGGGAGAATCTAACTCCAAAGCATTACACTGGGGAGGCCGAAAAAAAAGGGTCACAGACAAGCTCAAAACTTAAAGACGCAATTGGGGGGTCAAGGAGGATTCAAAAAGGGGGCGCGGAATCCGAAGAAAAAGACGACAGACGAAGAAAAGAAAGGATCCTGACAAAAGGATCAACAAGAAAGCTCAAAGGACGCAAAGGGAGGGAAAAAGAAAAGAAATAATGAGTAAAGGCATACGACATCATACGGCCAAAAAAAAGATTGAACGGGAACGGGGAAAAGGGGAAACATAGAAGGAGAAGCCTGCACACCTCGAATACCTCAAAAACTCTCACGATGAGTAGCACACGCCTTGAACAGCTCAGCGGAGAAAAGGAAAGCAGGAAAAGGGGAAAGGGAGGCACCATAGAAGATAGGGAAAAATTTTCCTGTGAGGGAGCCATGGCGAGAGGTAATGTCGAGCCAGACCTGTTCCACTCGAAAAACTAAGGGGGGGGTGGGTCAAAGACGGGAAAGATGGGGGGGGGGAGCGCCCTTCGTAAAGCGGAGTAAGAAACATGGAAGCGAGGTCTCATAAAAAGCAACGCACAAAAAAATACAAAAATAATCAAGGGGGAGAATGCGTAGGAAAGAAAGAAGGACGAACCTCGGGGCAGGAAAAAGAAAAAAAAAAAAAAAGGGGGGGGGGGAAGAACGGGGGGGGAAAATGAAAAATCTTCCTACCAACCTTCTGGAGAACTTAGGCCATCTAAAGAAAAGAAGAACGGGCGTTCAGAAAGGAAAACTTACTAGGAAACGGCCAAGGGAAAAATCTGAAAGGATAATTCAAAAACGGCGGCCAGGAGCCGGCTTCTTCGAGAAGGGGAAACCCTATCTCTTCCATGGAATAGAAGACAGCGCCACTGAAAAAAAGGGAAAAAAGAAGGAAATGGGAAGACGGGTCCAATTTCGGAGGAATCGAGAGGAAGAAGAAAATGCGGAACCGGGAGTCGATGAAGAAAGAAATAAAAAGGAGAAATGCAGAGCGACGTCGCAAAAACGAAAAAAAAAAAAAAAGCGCAAGGAGACAATCATAAAGAACACCTCGTAGCGAGTCAAAAAAAGGAAACCCTGCCCGAAAAGTATTCTTCACTTTCTCTATTACGCGAAAAAATCTTAAATCGGAGAGGTCAAAAGGGGGGGTAAGGGGGGGAGGGATGATGCTGTCTCAATCAAAAACCCCGGGGGGAAAAGGGTCAGGGGGGAAACTAAGGGGTCAGTGAGGGTTTGCACACGCGGGAGAAAAAAGAAAGTAAAGGCAAAAGCCGGGAGACTGTGGGCGGGGAAATAGAGAAGCAGGAGGGAAAATACATCGTCAGAAAAAGAAGGAAGCACAAAAAAGTAGGATGAAAATAAAGATGAAGAAGAAAGGATACTCGTACATGGACATGGGGGAAAAGGGCGGATTCCACAGAGAGAGTACACAAAGAGGGGGCAGAGGAAACAATCTTAAACGGAGAAGGGAGGAAAGGGCGGCCTCAAAGAAGGGATAAAAAAAGAGAACACGCCAAAGCGGAAAGAAGGACGCGAAAAAAACTCTCGCGGGGCCTCATCTTTGGGGGGATATTTCATAGAGAAAAACGAAAGAGAGAGTAAATCCTTCGACAAAAAAAGGGGGGAGAAACGGTCAGACGCAAGTCTAAAATTGGGAAAGGGGGAAATAGAGACAGAGGAAAACATTCCGAAAAATCGACGAGTGCAAGGCAGGCCATCAAGGAATTAACAAAATCAGAAGGGGGCCGGAGGGAGAAAAAAAGACATGAAGGAAGAGAGGGCGCCAAAATCAACTAAACCTTCTAAAGGGTCCGACGTCCGTGACAAAGTGCAAGAAGGTGGGTTCGGGTGATTCATGAAGGCTGACGGGAAAGGAAGGTCCTCATCAAGGGAAAAATAAACGCAAGCAAAAAAAATTGAGACGATTCGATAAAAAGCGTTCAAAGGGGGGAAGGACTTACACGGTCAAAAGGTAGCAGAAACGAGCTGAGGAAAATCGTTCTGCACTGAAAGAGACGAAACAAACCATGGAATTCAACGGAAAAAAGGGGCGGCGCGACGAGCGAGAACGGCCCACCAGATTGGACCTCGGGCAGTGGAACGGGCAGAGACTATAGACACGAGCTGCAATGTCCAGGCACCACTGAGCAAAGGGGAGAGGAATCGGGGGGCGTTTAGATCGGAAAATGGGGGAATGGAAAGAGAATCCGCTGTTCTCATTATAGGGAAGGACAGGAAGGTCATCAAAAAAAGAAAGGTGCCGCAAGGGTCTGGAAAAGAAGGGGGGGGACGCGAGAAGAGTCTGAATACTAAAAGGACAAACCGCAGGAGTAAGAGGGGAGCTTACGCTAGTCGAAAGTCAACGATCCGTTGCAGGAGAAGGGGATGAAAATCGAATTGGTAAGGCTCGGCAAAGTGAAGGAGGTAAGGAGAGAAGGGCGTAATAAAGAAAAAGTAGATAAGGAGGGAAAAACTGGGGGGGAAGGGTCTAGACTGGAAAAGGAGAGGCGAACGGCTTCGGAGTAAGATGAAGACCTCGCCTACCTCCAAACTTCTTCCAAGACAAAGGGGGGAGATAGACTAAAGTGACCAAAGGGATTAGCAACGGTCTCGTAAAAAAGACCAGGCACCGATAAACAACCCTTTTGAAAAAAGATCTGGGTCTCGGGCTGGAGGAGCCCCCACGGAATGAAAAGAAGAAGACGACTTGAAGTCAATAGGAAGGGAGCAGCAAAGAAAAGTAAAGAGCGTGGATAAGAAGGAAAGAAATGCGGGAAGAAAACAGCTTCTTACACAAGAAGATAGTAGGACGAGTATGACAGAAGAAGAAGGAGGTACCTTATAGCGGCCCAAAAAAAAAAAAGGGAGGGGTAAACGAAAAAAAGGAAGAAAACAACGAGTGGGGGGATACTGGGGAGGGAAGGTGGAGGAATCACCTTCTTGGATAAAAACGACTGCCGAAAGGCCGACGTGCCTACTGCCGATTTCGTACTGTTACTCAAAAGAAAAAAAGGAATCTAGGAGAAAAACCGGGATGAAACAGAAAAAGATGGGGAAGGGACGGTAAGGGTAAGTATAAAAAGAAAGAAAAACGCCACAGCCACAGGGAGTAGAAACAGGTTACATAGGGCGCTAGATAGTGAAAAAAGGGGAGATTTACTAAAGGGTAAGGGGGAGGGAACTGGAGGTTTACAAAAAAAACGTGAGCTCCAGGAGGAAAAAAGGGCCTGCTAGGAAAATTCATGAAAAAAAAGGGAAGAGGTATATGCGTCAGAAAAAGACATGGTTAAAGGACTCCATTGGAGTAGAATAAAAAAATCTCATGTGGGGCGGGTTGGAGAAGGTACTCTTTTACTAAAAGAGAAAGGAAAAGGAGTGGAATACAAGCGGAGTGGGGTGGAAGGGAATGGTCTGCAACCAGTCAAAAAATGAAAAACCGATACGAACAGCATTAGGTCGAAAAGGTTTACATCTATCTGCAGAGGTAGAAAGGTAAATCAGAAGAGGGGAAAGAAAAAAGGAAGAGAATACGAGAAAAAGAGAAAATGGAACATGTTTCCTGCGACTTTAGGAAGATAAGTAGGCAGTCCGGGGGGAGGCGGGACGCGACCTTTAGTAGACACGAAAAAGGGTTCCTCAAAGACAAGGGACAAAAGTCGGCGAAAAAAATAAACGGCATTCATGGAAATACGAAAATTCTTTCGGCGAAGGGGATGTTATTTGATCCTCTCCTTTACGGAGCAGTGAAACTCGGAGAGTCGACGCTCCGGTTACTCAACCGACTTTCCCTGCTACCGAAGGGGGGAAGGGGGGGAGGCGACTCAAAAAAACCCGTATTTGTAGAAAATAACTTGAGCCAGGAGGCAAAGGAACGGCCCGCCCTGTTTGTCTATAAAAGGAGAGATAAAAACAACAACTTATTGTTAAGAAAAAAGATGAAGGAAGAAAAAACAGGGCTGGGACAGGAGAAAGAAATGTCTGAAAAATACCAATCCTAAGAACGCGAAAAGAATAAAGACACAAAGGGAAGAACCTCAGGCCCTGCGCGGGGGGGAACAAAAATGCTTCTAATCAGAAAAATTCAAATTCACGCAGGTACAAGGCGCGGAGCAAAAAAGTAGCCCCAATCGCGACACATAACGCAAAATAATGCAAGGCAGCCGAAAGCAACTTCAGAGGGAGAAAAAAAGGAGGGAAGGAAAAACTGTCTGCCAATCCACACATCGAACTGAAAGAACCATACAAAAAAAGTCAAAAAGGGGGTCAAGGTAAAAGTGGAAAAAGTCCGCAGGGGATCTTGAAGAGGCCAAAGGGGAGAGCCAGGAGGAAGGGTAACTTCTCCAACTAAGAAATTCTCTTGAAAAGAGGGCAGAATGGGCAGAACGTAGTCAACGAACAAGCGGAGAGGTATCTTAGAGGGCTCGAAAACTGAAAAAAAAAAATACGGGGGGGGACACGAAAAAAAAGCGAACAAAAGGCAACCACTTAGCTTGAGAGAACGTCACAGGGACTCATCTGAAACACGGTGCTAGAGAGATCTTACCACTAAAGAAAGCAGTGGAAAGCGAGCCAAGGGGGCGCCTGAATTTCTTCGAAAAAGTTGACAACAGTCCGAAAAGAGGCGGAAGCGATTGAAAAATCGTGTAAAGGAGGCTTGCACGAGCGCTCTAGGGAGAAGAAGGGGGGAATAAGGAACAGGGGGATGTGCATCAGAAAAAACTTCGTAGCTGGTAAGACCTAGGGGGACTCCAGAATTCGTAACAAGAAAGGGGGGAAATACGGAAAACGATTCATTTGAGAGTCAAAAATCGGAAGGAGGAGGGAGGGGGATTCGGTCAGTAAGGTGAGAAGGCCGAAGGGAGGAAGACTCAGAAGCTGTCCGCCCGCCCACAACTAAGAATAGGGGGGATTTCACAAACGCAGATGTGAAAAAACGCTCTGGACTTCCAAAAATAAGGGAGAGTCTAGAAGAAAAAAATAACTCAGGCAGAAGAGAAATATGAGGTAGGAAAGGTGTGGGAGTCCGAAGGGAAGGACAAAAGAAAAAAAATCTTAGCATGAGAAAAGGTGGCTTCTTCTCAAGGAATGGAAGGGAAAAAAAAAAAAAAAAAAGGGTACGTGGGAAAAATATGAAAAGAGAACAAGGGGGGGAGAATAAAAAGCACGAAACCCAGCCCAAAAAAAGGGAGAGAGGGGCCCTAAGGGATCAAAGAAAAGCAGTATGGGGAGAAAGAAGGGTCAGCGAACGCGCGAAAAATCAAAGCCCGCCGCACGGAGGACGAAGAAGTAAGGGGAAAGGAAAAGATTCTTGGCCCTAAAAAACGGAGGGGGGCGAAAAGAAGAAAACATGAAGATCCGCTCCAGGGAAATATGTCGCGAGAGAAGAAAAACAACCAGAGAAGAGAGAGACCGAAAATTGGTACAAAAGAAGGGGGGAAGGTTCGCAGAAGAATACGCTCCTCAGCCGAGGAGCCTACAAAGGGGAAACGGGGAAAAAAAGGGGGTCAGTCATCAAGGAAAGAAAAAAGGCACGGGTAAAAAAAAGAAGGGGGAAAAAAAAAATCGAAAAAAGAGAAGAAGGCCAAAACGAAAGAAAGTACCAAATAATAAAAAATGCTTAAAGTCCAGCGACATTTACGCCTCCATTTCCGCTTTATGAGGAAAAAAGTTTTTAACCGCCAGCAAGCGCAGAAAAACGGGAACAAATAGAAGGAGATCAGAGCAGGATTCTCCGCTTGAAAACAATGCTCGAAGACGAAAAAAGAAAGCGAAACGGCGCGGAAAGCCCAAGGGGAAAAAGGGGGGGGCTGGGACCAGTGGGGTATCGTGAAAGGGGTCAAGGAAGCCATCGGGTGACAACCACAGGGAGAAAAATAGGTTGGCCCCAAGGTAGAGCAAGGAGCGGCAGGGAAAAAAAATTTTCGGGAGTTTCGATCAAGGCGCAGAAAGAGAGCGGTTAAAAGAGGGGCGGGGGGGGAAAGGAATCTAAATGTTAAACCGCACGCGCTACAAAATGAAAAAAGAAGATGCGGCGACTTCCCAAACAGCTGAGATTCACGAGGGACAGGGCGGTCATCGCATATGAAGCACCGCCCCTAATTAAACAAATTGTGTAGGACAGGGAAAAAAGTAAACGGAATAAAAAGGGAGAGGAAACGAGGCTCTGCCTTTTAAAAATGCATCTCGCCGCGAAGCCAAAGAAATAGTACAAGGCTGGCCAGGAAAAAAAGGGGGCCCGAGAAATCGGCACTTTGACATAAGCCTCTCTTGTCAAGCGCCGGGGAATCGCTCGTACAAAAAAAAAAAAAATAGCAAAAAGAGCCAAAAGAAACAGAAAATCAATCCAAAAAGCGGATCTTAACAACCACCACGCCAACAAGAGGAGGGAACGGAGAAAAAGAAAAAAAGCGAAAAGGTTAAAAAAAAAAGCAAGCTCGAAAAGGGGGAAAGGGAGGCGAATGAATCAACACGGAAAAACCAGACCCAACGAAAAAAGAGAGGTCTCGGTCCCTCGTGGAACAATCGATGGAAAAAGAAAAAAAACCGTAAAGGAGGGAAAAGGAAAGGGGGATGTGAGCGGGCTGGATCAGTAAAATCTCTCGACGAGGCAGAGAAACAACTTATGGGAGGAAAAGGATGGGCATGACAAAGGAAGCAAAAGACATAAAAGAAAAAATCCAAAATTGGATAAGACGGGAAAAGCGTTGACAACAAGTAAACATGATGCAGAGGGACCGACGAGACAGAAAGGGGAAAAAGGTGGACAAAACGTAGTGTCGGTAGCGGGCGTCAATCGTGAAATACAGGAGCGGGGGAATAGGGACGACGTCGAAGGGGGAAAAAAAGGGGGAGCTGCAGAAGGGTCCCCAGAGAGGGAGCAAGGGTAAACGAAAAAAAGATTTGGAAGTACAGGGTTATCAGACTAACGAAAATGAGGAAAAGCAAAAAGAAAAAATGTTAAGGCCGGGCGGGGGAAAGTCGTAGAAACGCTCTGAATAAAGAAATTTGGAGCGCCGAGGAGAGGACAAAGTGACTAAAAGGCAGAGCAACGATTCAAGGCGGGAAGAAAAGGAGGGACAGCGTCTTGCAAAGGGAGGGAAAAAATCTCGAACTAAGAGAGGAAGAAACCGCCAATAAAACAGCGGCGAAAGGCCGGGAGGGAAAAGGCACCTGGAAGGGGGTCGGGTAAAAATCAGCGAGGCCTCCGGAACTCGTGAAAAAACTACGCGATGGGGGGGAAGACGTCACAGTGTATAAGGTGAACGAAAGTCAGGGAAGAAAGCACGCTGTCGGACAGAAGGAAGGAGCGGGATCTCGCAGGGATCGAAGGAAAGGAACTTCTAACTCGAAATATAAACCGCGCCCAGGGGGCGGCCGCGCCCGGAGTCAAAGACAGTATCTAAGACGGGCCCAAAAATCTGCGAACGGGCGGTAGCACGAAAGAAAAAAGAGGAAAAGCACCTAACATTTTCCAATCACATGAACGCGAGGGGCCGAAGAGCGCGTGGAGACGGCAATTCTGTGAAGGAGGTAATCCCGGGAAGGGGCAAATTATATGGTTAAGGGACTGAGAAAGCAGGAGAAATCACTTTGGGACCCAATCTCAAAGAGGGCAGGATTAAGAGGTACGGATGATTTGAAAGCTCATAATCTTAGGATGTCAGGAAGGAGAGGTTGAGCTCGAGGCCAAAAAAAAAATGGGAAGGGATAAGGGATTACGTTCCTTGGTAGGCAAGGCGGGCTTCGTGCGCCGAGAGTACCATACCTTATCAAGACGGAAATTGGAGAAGAGATGTTTAAAAGGGTCTTCGATAAGGGTGAGGGAAAAAAAGGGAGGATTCCGGCGGAAGGGAGGGATAACATCTTACGAGGGACGCTCCAACAAATGGATAAGACTAGGCAAGAGAGGATGATAGAAATAGAGATGAAGAAGAAGAAAAAACAGGGGGAAGTCACAATAATCTAAGGGCTTATCAATAAAGAAGCCGTATTAGCCCGTGGGGAATTGGCTTTGGAATCAATCGGGAGATGATGCAGAAGGCAAACAAGTGAGACAATGAAACCTAGGAATAAAATCGAGATCAGCAGAACGGTAGACTGCTAAGGACTGACGGGGAAGGAGGGAGCGTCAACAATATATCTGACACAGAAGTCAGGGATTTTTAAGCGAGGGGGAAAAAAGCGAGCAAAAAGAAGAAAATGCAAAAAAGGACCTAATAAAGGAGCGTCACAACGGAATGAGTAGAATTAGGAACGACCAGAAATCGGGTTGAGTGTATGGAAGGGGAGTGGGGAAAAAAAACCTTCGTATGTCATCAGACTAGCCGAATCCGCCGAAAGAAGTTCTTGAAGGTTACTACCCGAAACTTAAGAGAACGGTGACAGGTAAGCCGAAGTGGAGAAAGGAGAGAACAAAAAAAAAGGTTCAAAATCTTATTCAAACATCCCCTGCTGGAGGGGGAACATGTTTCAAGAGCGAAGCATCGTCGTTAGAGCAGGGATCAATCGGGACCGGTCAACCGAAAATGCTGTTGGAACGTGCGCATAACTCTTACTTCTGCCGGAGAGGGTCAACCGAGGAGAGTCTCGTAAAGAGAGAAAGCTAGAGACCCGAAATTAAAGGGGGTGGAGAAAAGAGGAGAGCTTCATACGGAACATTTGTGGCCGTTTTGGGGAAATCGTGCTCCTCTGTGTGCTCGAGGGTCGCCAGGGGGATAGCGAAGAAAAGGCGGAAAATACTTTTTCAGGGGCAATAAGAGGCTGGGCCGGACTCCCTTAAAATAAAGGGCGGGGGAAGGTGAACAAAGCGCTCGGGGAACTTTAAAATAACGCAAAATTCTACTTCACTCAGAACAGATTGCAGGGTAGCAGAAGGGAGGGCGGGAAGGGAGTATTACCTGTGAAAAATGGGCGAAAGCTACCTTGTTGGTCCAGGCCTAGGACAAAAAAAAAAGCCATTAAAAGTTTAAAGGGGGGTCGGAGGATGGCGGCATTCTTGGGGGGGGCCGGAGAAAGGGCAATTCTCGGGCATTTGGGGGGTGAAGACGAAACCTTGAACCCTTCGTTAAAAAGAAAAATCTGAGAAAAATAGAGGGGGAAGATCACGGATGTCCCAATCTCATGTAAATCAAAGAAGTGGGGGGGCTGGGGGGGGAAGCCCAGTGGTGTATTTTCTCTCACAAATTGCTAAAGAAAGGAAGAAGTTTTTAGATA
>Ga0179593_1703103_pt1 | contig 27303 bp, 40 predicted proteins | sample CZODoug2_1_08_16_FD_185931 | JGI IMG/M metagenome (GOLD analysis project Ga0179593, IMG submission 185931) | Vadose zone soil fungal communities from Angelo Coast Range Reserve, California, USA - CZODoug2_1_08_16fungal (PacBio error correction) | ecosystem: Environmental > Terrestrial > Soil >...
GATCGGAAAGGCAGGAACACAAGATGACCTGCGCCAAAAAAAAAAAACTGTTGGAGGGGTTACCGGGAAGGTGCTCCTCTACGTGGGCGTAGCTGCGATGCGGGAAAAACAATAAGAAAGCGTCGTCGAGGCAGGGAAACAATTAAACTGAGAAAAACAATAAAAAACCCCGGGTTCCGTAACACACAACAAAGCAATCAGGTCACGAGAAAGAACGGACGGCTAGGAAAAAGAAAACGCGGGAGGCGGAAACACAACAGTTACGTGTTACCCGTCAAACCAACTTGGTAGCAGAAATAGGTTCGGTTCAAGGGAAAGAGGCAGTTTCGCTGTGGGCGCTGCGGGGGTGAGATGTTGGTGGGGGTTCCAGACATGGGTAGAAAAACGGAGCAAAATCACAGGTCGAAAAATTAAAGCGAGAACGTCGAAAGCTGGTTGTCACTCGAAAGGGTCAGCAGAGACAAAGAAGAAGTGGCCAACAAACCAAGGACATCTGCCACACTGACCGGGGTTGTGAACAAAGGTCAGGTGACGAGTGCCGTGATCACTCGAAAAGAACAAGCCAAAAGCAACTGCAAAGGTTGAGGGGGAATGCATGCACTAGTGTCGTCATGGGGGGGGGATTTCGCTGTATAGGTTTTGCCAGCAAGAGGATGAGACCGAGGGGAAGTTGAAAAAGAATTGGCACAAGTTCCCGAGCGAAGTTTGCAAATGCGCCCAAAAAACGGGGGGGCAGGGCAACAGTGGATGGGGGACGTTGAACGGGTTCCTCAAGAAGTGCGGGGACAGGTCGGAACCATAACGAAGGAAAAACCTGAATTCGGAGCGTGGAAAAAGATCTCTCCTCGGCAAAACCAACACAACAGTACTGGATGAAGAGCATGAAAAAAAAAGCAACGCACAGCCAGAAGTAGAGGGCGAACACTGTCCCGGGGAAATCCATGCCCTCCTTTGGAAAAGAGAAACGTGCGGAAAAAAAACAAATCACAAACTTGACGGGCCGCAAAAAAGGGCTCGTCAAGGGAAAGGTAGTTTGACGAAATGGTGTGAAAAAAGGGGGGACGCAAGGAGGGACACAAGAAAGCAACCAAAAGGAACTGAAAAAAAACAAGCCAAATCAAACGACGAAGGAGTAAAATCTCACCATGCAAACATGGCGTTTGTGGGGGGGGACGGGATCAAAAGGAAGAAAGGGTGGACAAACAGGTTTTTCAAGAGTAGGGTGGGGCGGGGGGTTGGGTCACTGGCTTTGGGGGGGGGAGAGCAGACAAGAGGGAAAAACAATCAAGTCTCGGTGCAAATGTTAACATTTTTTCGAGGTCTTTGAAGCGATACCTGACAAAACAAAGAGCACCCGATCCGAAAGTAAAAACGACAGGGGCCTTTACGAAAAAAACCCCTGAAGGAAGACCTGCGGTAAAGTTTGCGCTGACTCAAAAAGGAGGGGTGGTTTGAGGCCCCTTGTATTGGTCTGGGAGGAGGGGGGGAGGGGAACAACTATTCGGGTCCCCCGTTAAACGAAACCGGGGGGGAGGGTCCTTCAAAGTAAGGAAAAGCGCACCTTTGGGCTGAAGCAGAAGAGCCACCAGCAGGGGGGACAAAGACGGTATAATTTTGGACTGGGTTCGGGAAGCATCGGTTTGAAAGGGGAGGTCCGGGGGGCGGGTAAAAAAGGGGGGTAAAAAATGAAACGCCTAGGACGTAAAGGGGGACGCAATATTAATGGGGAACGAGATCACGAGGAATCACAAGAATTGAAAGCCCAGACTACCTCAAAATCACAAAGGCAGAGTTTACGGAACACTAAAGGGAAAATGGGGAGGGTGGCCGGCGAAAACACGGATTGGGGGCACAGTATTCTACTCGAAAAAAAAAAAAAGACTCCAATGATGGCAGCGAATAAAGGGGTGGCGACAGCGTCACGAATAAGACTAACAAAAATAGCGATAGAAGGGAAACTACAACAGGAAAGAACCATAAGAAAAAGGAAGGAAAGCAGACAAAAAGGCCAAAGGTACACGGAATGTGAAACAGAAGGAGAACAGATGGGGGGGCTTAAATGGAGTGGTTTGGGGGTGGGGATGTCCGAAGAAAAAAAGGGGGTGTGTCCCGAAGACGTCTACAAAATTAGGGGTGGGAACTAAGGGCCAGTGTATGGGGAACGACACAGAAACAGGACCGGACATTGAAAATCCGGGTGGCGTAGGAATTTTGTTTGGGGAGGCGCTATGGGTTCAACCCACTCGTCAGAATTGACGCCGTTCAGAGGGAGGAATCAGCGTGTCAGAAACCTACATAAACTAAACGGGCATGGGGGAAGAACAGTTGGGGGGGACCCCCCGACGGACAAGCCGCCTACAGAAAGAGGGGGGGGATTAATAAACTCAAACTGAGGAATCAAAGGTTACGGAAAAAAAAAAGCAAAGAGTGTGGATGTCATCGAACTGATGGTGGGGGGAAGCCAGAGGTTGGACTTATTGGGGCCGATGTCGGGTACCATCAAAATCAGAAAGGCAGAAACGCTCAATGTGAGAGCGCCAGGGGAGGGGTCGGGGGGGGGAGGTTTTGAGAAGCTACCCCCAGGAAGCAGTGGGGAACCCAGGAAACAAGGAGAGGTTTGGCAAATCGAGGAGCGAGAGGGAGGTATTCTAAAGACCCCAAAAAGTCAAAACGTAAGGAAATTGCGGATGAATATTTGTAGTTTTAAAAAAACTTCTCGGGGGGGGGGGAAAAGAGAGTAGGAACCAGAGTAGGACCATAAAAAAATCACACGCAAAACCTAAAAATCACGAGAACTTGGGCATAAACAAAGGGTGGGGTCTTTGCGGGATGGTGGTGGACAAGTAATGGGGAGATGGTGGGGGGGGACCGGTCTACAGGCGCAAATTTCGAAACAAAAAGGACAAAAGGGTGAAATGTAAACAAAGGGGCACAAGGGGGGACCTGTCGGGGGGGGTGAGGGTTGGTGAACCGTAACAGCATCTGTAGGGAAACTTCAAATGCAAACACGGGGCCTACCCCTCAACCACTAATAGAGGCCGCAAACAAAGGAAAGTGAATAATCAAGACCACGAAAAAAAAATCATTCCTGGCAAAACCTGCCAAAGGGAAAATTGACTGGGCACTAATCATATGCCAAAGTGGTGGAAAGGCCGTTCCCAAAAAAAAGCAATGATGAAACAGAAGGGTTCCTGGGTCTTTCACAATACAGTTAAGGGAAGAAGTCCCCTTAGAATCAGTGTGAAAAAAAATACCAAAAAGAAAACGGTTTTCAAGCCGAAAGAAAGAGGGGGTTTGTTCAAAAATCTCCACGAAAAACCTCCGAGTCAGCGGGATGTAGCGCCAAGTAGCGAGGCCGGACGAATTCTCATCAGGGTACCAACTCAGTCATCAATAAGCCTGACAGGGGGAGTTAAGGAAGGGAGAATGGGCGAAAAGTTGTACAGCATCAAAACACATTCCGGAATGAGACATGTAATGGGGGACAAAGGGTACTTAAAACGGAAAAAATTCAGGAAGCATAATTAGGGTTCGGAGCGGCGATGGTCCCCAAAATGGTTTGCCTTATAACGGGAGACGAGGGACAAAAACAAGGGTTGTACGGGGGGCCGCTGAGTGCGGGCGACTGGGACTGGGGCAAAGCGTCACGCGGTCTTTTATCGGGCAGGCGCTTACAGGGGGCCAAAAGGGGGAAACTGCAAAGTTAACGGAGACCGTGCAGGGGCAATGGAAAAGAAGCCTTGGCAGAAAAGGGAAACACCAAAGGGAAGGCAGAAGAGGGTCCGGTGTAAAAACGTGACGGGAAAAAAGGCCACGCCGGCAACATGAAACCCGAGAAAAAAAAAAAAGAGTCGGGGGAAGAAAGCCGGGAATCTTTCGGGCAAGCCAAACACCACGAAAGGGAGAAAAGGGAAGGAATTCCGGGGAAAGAGGAAAACCATCGGATCAAAAAATGCAGGGGCCAAAAAAAAACATTTCCGTGAAGTAAAAAGTAAAAAAAACGTCGGGACAAGGGAGCTTCCATGGTCCTCGCGAGCAAGGAGGGGGAGAAGGTCAGTGAACAAAAACTAGGGTCGTATCAGTGGGAAAAAGTCCGCTAAACGGGCCGGGGGGAAGAGGCAAAATGACAAAACTATTTTAGGACAAGTAACCGCAGGGTGTCTGTCGGGCTACGAAAACTGAATACCAATTGATGAGCATCGAGGGGAGGGACATAGGGGTTGAAACGACAAAATACAAGTACGGCGTCAAAGAAGGAGGACCATCGGAGAAACTCATACAGCGTTTGTAAGGTTTTTACCAGGAATATGAGAGAAATGAACTCGGGGAGAGGCCACGTAACGGCAATCACCGCTCGCGAAACCATTGCAGTCACAGCAACAATATAAAAGAGGAACTACATGGCGTAAAACCAACTCGTAAAAGGGAAAGAAAACCCGGGGTGATCTAAATGGAAGCAAAAGAAAGGGTTACTTGCAAAGAGGTGTAAGCAAAAAGTGTTCCAAGGGAACGAAAAACGCAGGAGGACTAAACCCAAGCAAGGAAAACGCCGCGTGGTTAAAAAGAGGTGGGAAAGCTGAAAGGGGATGGTGAAACAGGAGGAGGGGTACGGCTTCTCTGGGGATAGTGGGCTCGGACCGAACCTACGTCGAGCACGGTTGGGGAAGGGCCCTCCCGCATGAGGCAGGCAACAACATCACAGGTGCAAAAAAAGGTTGCCCAAACAGATGTCCCACCAGGGGAAAGAAAGAGTCACGACACAAAGCAACGGAAGGGAAAACATGGGGGGGGGCACACGCAAAAAAGGTCCCAGGTCCGCACAGTCTTAGGGGGTGGCTAAGAAACAAACCAAGGGGGCTATGCAAACCGGATGGAAGGGGTTTGGTGGGCTTTCAACAACCTCAAGGGTATGGAGCATGCGCACGGGGGGGTCTGAAATCGGGCAACAGAGGCGATGGTCATAGCTAATCAAGATGTAGGGGTCTAAGAATGAGTGCTGAAAAGGTGCTGGCGACAAAAAAAACCGTTATGGACACTACGATCATACGGACATCGGGAAATCCAGCAAGTACCAAAAAACAACAACAACAGGGGAAGGAGAGAGATGTGGCAGAAAGAACGAAACATCCTGGTCACGCAATCAAACGGACGACAACAGGGAAAGGAAGGCCGCGTCAATGAAACAATCGGGGCACAGACGAGTTCAGGGAAATGGGAAAAACTCTGACGGGATCAAGCGGGGCAAGGGGGGGAAAACAACTGTGGTAGTGGAACGAAAACACACAAGGGATCGTTGGGGCGAAAATAGCCAAACACAAATGCACGAAGTGGAACGGGGGCGCACCTGCTTCTTCCTATTACTTCGGTCTGGCACAAGGTTAATTACGTGATCGGGGTGGGCAAAAGTAGCGAAAGTACAGTGAGGAACTTCCACAAGATGGTAAACCGGGGTGAAGAAGGAAAAACAGCAAAGGGGCCGGAGAACTCTAAAAAAAAGCACTAAGACATACTACAAAAAAACTAGCTAAAAAAGGGAGTACACACGCGAAAAGGAAAAAAAGGCGGCAGGAGGGAGTATATACGTTAGGGTATTCCTTGACACTGGAAGTTAAAAAATGAAGAACTCAGAGGGGGGACGTGGTGAAGGTGGGATAGCAAACAGGACGCTTTGGATATTAGGGACTACGACAACAGGGAGTGTCGGGGGAAGTGTGCTCGCAGCAGCACGAGGACACGGAGGGAGAGTAAAAACAGGACATTCGAAAAAAATGGAACGGGGCCCAGAGTCGAAAACGGGCCCTAGCAGGAGATGGGGAGTAAGGAAAAAATTTAAAGTGCAAAAATGCGGGTCGGACAGGGAGAGCACGGTAAGCGGAAAAATAGCCATCGGGAGTGGGAAAACGCGGGGTGGAACCCCAAGAGAACGCACCGCAGCCACAGCAAAAGGGGGGGGGAAAACGAGAGGAAAAACGAAAATCCCCCCATAGGGGAGACACAATAACAGGGAAAAGGGGGAAAGTTAGATCAAATTCCCAAGACGGACTGGCAAAAGGAAGAAGTGGTCCAGTAAGGCTGGTCAAACGAAAAAAATCGAAGTGGGAATGGGGGCAGCGAAATAAAGGTTAAAAAAAAAATGGCTCGTGGGTCTTGGCAAGGGCAGAATGGAACCACCAACGAGAATATCAAGTCGAGCTAAGGTGAATGGTCCTAAGAGACGTGCAGAAAAGCGACCCCATCAAACCTCAACGACCTAACCCGGGACCGCAGTTTCCAGCAAATGGAGACAAAAAGGGAACGGAGGCCACATGTCAAAAAAAGACCAATTTAGGTTAAGTTGTCCGTAAAGGGCGCTGGGAAAAAAGACCGAAGAGAAGGGCGCGGAGCACAGTCCAAAATTCCCCACGAAACTGCACTCAAAAGCACAAAAAAAAACTAGTCCTCTATTCTCCATGGTCAAAGAAAGAAATCGGACCGGCCAACCTAATTTATCCGAATCCCCGGGGGGTTAAAAAAAAAGATGCGGAAGGGGAGGAAATGAAGAGTTAAACGGAACTGAGCAAATAGTATCCCGGTGGGCAACTGAATACATAGAAAAAAACGATAAATAAGGAAAAAAACTGCGTTGGACTCCTAGAAGGGGAGTGCGGACTATTGTTCAGACCGACTCCTCATACATTGCAGACGAAACAAGTCAGGAAAAAGCACCGGTGTAGAGGGGGTGAGCGGCAACCGTGGATAATGGGGGGGGGAAAAACCGGGGTCAGGGGGTAATCAAGATGAAAGGACAGAAGCGCGAAGAGTGGGCCAGGTTTTTTGTGCAAAGGAAACGGCAAAGAAGGGCAAAGCAGAAAACATAGCACAAGAAAGGTTTTGGCAAGAAATATGGGGGGGGAGGTCTTCAAAAGAGTGCTTGAGAAGCCAGGGAGGAACAAGAAGGTCAGCACGACCACACCAAAAACTCGACACAAAAACGTATCCCAGGGGGGAAATGAATGGAAACTTGACAGATCCTATGGCTAAAATAGCCAGTGAGTGGTCGGTATAAAAAGGAACGGCAAAGGAAAAAACGATAAAGACAGAACGAAACAGGTCGGGATAGTGGGGGAAGAAACTGCGGTAAGGTAGGCATGGTCGTATTGTGTTGAGAAAGGACCTGAAAGAAAGGAAAAAGAACGTCGTCATTGGTCAAATCGCAATCAAGGGCAAAGTGCTGAGTTCTGTGGGGTTTAAGGGGGGGGCGACGGAAATACGACAAAAGAAAACAGGACAAAAGGGATAGATTAAAAAAAGAATGCGGGGGAAATTCCTAAACTTCGGGAAAGCGCAAAATAAGAAACAAAACCAGAACAAACGCGCAGATTTTGAAAAGACTCTGAAAAAAATCAAAAAAGTTGTAAAAAGGTGGACATAAAAATCAAAAGAACATATCTCACTCACGAAGGTGGGGTCGACAGACAGGGGTTCATTTTTGTGGGGGATTTCACCAAAAACGGGGGAGTGGGTGCTGTGGTTTTGGTAGGTAGGTCAAGAGATTTGTGGCAGGAGGTGAGGGTGCTGTAGAAAAAATAATCGGAGGGGGGGGGGGGGGAAAACACAGGGAAACGAACACAAAAAACTGAGCAGTGCAGGGGGAACTGGGGAAAGGCTCATGGGGGGAACCAGCCCAAATCACAAAACAATCCGTGGAAACAAAAAGGTCATAATACCGTCAAACCTGAAAAAAAAAGTTGGGCGCGCAGAAGCGCAAGCAAGTGGTGGTTTAGTGTGCACGAGGAATAGCATTACAGCCGTATAGTTCGTGAACGCAAAACAAGGAGGGGAGACAGACCGAGCCAAATAAAATACAAAATCGAACATCTCCTCGAGGGGGCGTGTACATTAACAGTCACGCATGACAGCAAAAAACCCTTTCGTGACAACTTGACACGGAAGAGGGTAGTAGGGTGTGTACACGGTGGGGGCTAAAGTAGGTGTGGTAAAGATCAATAGTAGAAAATATAGTGGGGGGAAGGGAGGGTCTCCGAACTACACGAGAAGGGTAGGAAAATGAAAAAATCGTGGACGGGCAAAAAATTCAGGGGGAGGGGAGGAGTACAGTGAGGTTGGAGAAGCGGTGGCGACCAGTAGAGATGGGGAAAAAAGACCTAGTGGTGGAAAAGCCCAACGCGAAGTGCCGCAGAATCACAAGTCTCACCCGGGGGGAAAGCCAAAAGTGTCTCAAAACAAACTCAGACAAAAAAAAAAAACAGAAAGAAACACAACCCGAAACGTATCATAGAGGGGTCGTCCCCTGCGCCGGCCGGATGGGTAAAATTGCGATGAAAGAGAGGCCGATGGGTAGGCAGGAAGGGGGTGAAACCGTGTTTGGACGGGTAACGAGAAAGCATAAACGGGGTGGGGGAAAAAATGCTCTCGCGAAGGCACGCACCAATTACAAGGAACCCTACTAGCTCGAAAAGGGGTATGCGGGGTAGAAAACATACACAACATAAGTACCCAGGGGGAAACGGGCTCACGGCCAAACATGACCTCTCAGTGACATAATGAAACACAAGGGCGGCAGTTCGTAGAAAGTGAGAAAGGAGGAAGTCAGAAGGGGAAAACAAGTGGGGGTCGGCTCACGGGGGCCGGTGGGAAGATCGTGACGACGAGACGAGAGGGACAAACAGAGACAGACGGGCAAGACCCTTTGGACAAGAACGCTGAACATCAGCGTAACCCAAAGCACAGAAGGAACAAAAAAAACAAAAAAAAACACAGAAAGAAAAGACCGACCAGGGGGCAAAAAACGGCGTGGGAGGAAAAAGTAGGGACGCAACGGGGCCAAGAGCAGATTGAGAATCTGATCTTCGAATTGAAGTCTGGGTAAAGGGCACATTGGACGGAGGGGGGCGCCGAAAAAATAGCACATGGACGATCAAAAAGGTCTCTTGGACAATGCAGTCACAAACCAAAGGGGGGGTGCAAACAAAACCATACACGTCCCGGTGGGGGGCTTCAGGGTGGATGTTGTGTGGAAAAATGCTGAACTCTGGGGGGGGGGGGGTGCTAACCAAAGGGGAGGAAACGTTAGGGGCGGGGGGGAAAGTTCGTGTTGTACGGAGTGTCGGAATGGTCGAGAAAAGCGTTGTGATGCAACGGGATTCAAGAATCTCATCTAAAGAAAGGACAAAGGAAAGGAAAATATACGACGAAAAGAGCAAAAAGCAAGTAAAGGCGTGCAATCGAAACCGGGACCCAGTCTCCCGGTCTGTTTCTAACATTGAGGAGAAAAAGACAATGAAAAAAGGTAAAAGAAAGAAATACAAACGGAAAGCGGGCGTAAAAAAGGGGAAAAAAGGGGAAAAGGGGAAGGACTGACGCAAGAAGGAAGATAGATTGGCTTATTTCGTCGCAAAACTAGGGTAAACAGGACAAAGTACTAGGAAGAGAGAATCAAAAAGGGGGACTGTAGGGATGGTCTGACTGACGACAAAGGGCAGGGGTTTTTAACAACCAAACGGTGAAGAATTAGACGCGATGTCTGGGTTGTGTGGAGGGCCAAGGTTCTTGGGCTCGTGAAAAGGAGGAAATGAACAAAAAAAGAAGAATCATTTCATCACGGAGGGAAGATTGCATACCCTTAAAAAGATGTGGCTCATATCGAGGCAAGAACCACGAAAACCTCAAAGAAAGATAAAAAAGGGGGAAAACAAGTTACCCTCTGTAACCTGACCGGAAAAAACAACAAAGTATGGGGTTGAAAAGAACGTGGTAACAGTTTAAGAGCCCTCAACAAAAATCCTGGTTGGGGAGAGAAGTGACAGGTAGGCGGGGAGGGAGGAGGGGGACCAGGGGGGAACGGGGGGGGGATGGGGGGCGAGGGACCAAACAGGATTTGGGGTGACAGAAGCCGCTGTTTCATGGCTCTCTGATAGGTATTGAAGGAAAAGAGATGAAACAGGGGCAGCCAGGCGCGGGATAATATAAACAATTGGGAGGAGGGAAAACGATGCCAAATACTACCAAACGCAGGAGCGAAAAAAAAATTAATGCACAAGTAGACATCAAAAGCTGAGGGAGAAAAAGGGGGGTTCCTCAAGTGGTGTAAATGCAGGGGCCACAAGTGGGGGCAAGGTATGGGGAGTTGGTGCAACACCTAAATTGGGTAGCTCCACGAAAAAAGGGAAAATGAGGATGAAGAGGTTGCAGAAGGGTGGACCGTAGAAGGCGAAAAACCCAAAAGGAGGGAAGGAAACAGGGAAGAAGTGAATCCGCAGCAGAAACAAGTAAGTACAAGGGTAAAAGACAGACATGGGGGACGGAAAAGACCAAGAAGATGGGGGTTATGGTCGGGCCAGTCAAAAGCGGTCGAAAACACAAAAAACATCAGGTGTACATTGTATAATTACCTGGGGACTTAAAAAACAAAACAAACGGAACGGGTAAATGACAAACACAAAAGTGTTCAAATATAAACCATCAATCCGAGCCGAAGGGGCGACCGTAAACGAGGGGGGAACTAGCGGACACAAAATCCAATGGGGCACACATGGTGAACTAGAGGTACTACAAAAGACTAGAGAAGCTGTCAGTTTGGTATATGGGGGGTGCAGTTGTGTTTCCTCAACAAAAAGATGGGAAAAAAAAACGAGACGGATACGTACGGAATTCGTGGACGAAACTAAAAAAAGGAAGGGGTAAAATTCCGAGAAAAAGGGAAAAAGACGAGGCACCAATTTCGAGTGGGGCTAAAGGGGGTGGGTCCTGGGAGTCCTCGGGAAGAATAGAATTCACAGGTCCTCAAAGGAGGGACTACGGCAGTCAAAAAACAGGAAAAGGAAAATAAAGCGTAGAGAACAAAATGGAACTGGGGTACTGACCCGCCAGGACCCTGACCAAAAGGTCAATGGGTGGGGGGGGGGGGGGGGAATACACGAACGAAAACGGGGTAAAATTTACGAGAAAATAAAAGTACCTGGGGGGATGGGGAAGGAACCGGAAATAGTGGTAAAGCGGTTTTTTATTTCTGACATAGTTGGATGAAATTCCAGGGAGGGAAACGCAAGGACCGAAACAGGGAGCGTGAACTGGAAACCGTTTGGTGGGGTATTCGGAAACAGGATCAAGAATCAAAAAAAACGAAGAAGGGACTGGCGATTGGCGATCTGAAACTCGTATTGTTGGCCCAAGGGGGGGGAACTGGGAGGGAGGAGGAAAAGAGAAGGGCCAAATCTCTTCGAGTAAGGAGAACTATAGCACAGCAAACGCGACGTCCGTTGGGAGTGCGAATTAGGTTGGGGGAAGAACAGTGAAGAGGACAAAACAGGCCGGGATGAAAACAATTGGAGGATTTCAGGGGGGAAAAGGGGCGGATAAAAAGCGGTGGGGGGGCCGGGGAAGGGGGGGTTAGGAAGGACTAATTAGGAGAGGAAGAAAGGTTGGGACCAAATGCGCGCCATCAAGACTAGGACAAGAAGAAGGGAAAAAGGGCACAAGCGACCATTGTCTGGTAACCATATCAGAGGGAGGTGGCAGAACAATGCCCAGGATTCGGTGAAACTGTCTCACACAGGGACCACAAAATCAATGACTGGATACGGTCTTGCGCAAAACCCAACCTGTGAAGCAAGTTGAGGAATGTAGGCACGACCACGGTGGGGGGGCAAAGGGCAGGAATCAAAACCGGAACGTCTAAAGCACATACCCCCGCGAACGCTTCCGAAAAAGGGGTAGAGGGACAAGCGAGCGAACGGGCGGTAACTTAGCCGACGTACAGTCCGAGGGGAAACAGAAGAAAAGGAAAGGAAATGATGGCGGCCTATAACTGATCGGGGCTAAACGGCGTCATGGCAACTTTTATCGCAAAGAGAGACAAGGGGAAAGGATCAAAAAAATGGGTCATTTGGTCTGGGGGGGGAAAAAAAAAAAAGAACCAGGTGCAATGACGTGTAAACGAAAAGGCACGGGACTGTGAGTCGCGGAATTTCACAAATGTGTGGGAGGATCAGATAGCACATGGGGAGCAAACGTACCAGAAACTGGGGGGGAAGCGCGGGGTGGGCGGCTTGAGTGATGTGTCTCTGAGTCGAAGCAAAAGCCGAGAAAAAAGGGATTAAACGACGGGATCCGACGTGCGTGAAGCAAAAAAAAGCACGCCAAGGGTAGGGAAGAGCACTAAGGACTCTTCTGGTGTCTGGGAAGGGGGGGATACAGGTGTCAAGAGGAATGTTATAAGTGGGAGAAAAAGGCGGGGGAGGGGTGGGAGGAGGGCGGGGAAGTTATAACGGCCGCATAAACCATTGAAAGGTCGGAAGACAAGCCCAAATTGGATGGCAGGGACATTTGGAGTCCTGTTGGGTGGAGGTGCCACGCGGGGGACTTGGGGATGTCTTCAAATCTACCTGGTGAGGGGGATTGAGACGAGAAACGCAATCGGAAAAGAGGCACGGATGAGCGGGTTAAACAGTGTCACTAAAATACTAAGAGGGTGAGAAACCTCTGGGGGAAGATAGGGTAGAGGTCCCGGATGCAATCCAAGTTTGTTGGGAACAACCACTAATGTATCCGACCGACTGTGACCGAATAGTAGACTAAGCGGGTTTGAGCGGACTGGGAAAGGGGGCAGGGTAGGAAAAACGGATACGGAAATCAGATCTGGGTATCAGGAGAAAGGGAAAACTGTTGGGTGTAACACACTACAACTGAATCGCGATAAAAGTAACCAAACCATGGGGGTCCAAAATCGACGACGCGGAATAGGGAAAGGGAGTGCGTCTCCGAGCGTTGCCTGGAACAGCAAGTAGTGGCTTCCTTCCTCACAGTTTTACTTGTTCCTAGAAAGGAGAAGCCCGGCACGGCCGTATAAAAAAAGAGGGAACTGCGAACAAGCAGGGACACAAAAGCAGTAGCCTCCTGGTCTTAAGAGGGTCAAAAAGAAATGAGCCGTGGGTGCAACACAAAGGTGCACAAAACAAAGGAGGTCTCAAATAGTCTAGTAGTACCGGGCCAAAGGAAATACCTGCCAACATAAATAAGGAAAAAACTCGAGGGGGGGTGAGGGGGAGGAGACATAGCGGAAGAAAAAAAGAGAGCCAGGCTCTTAAGTATGAAGGAAAGCGTGGGTCATGCAACTAGTTACTGGAAGGTGGGAGTCAGCTCGGCAAAGGGGGGGGGATAGATCACGAGGCAAGGTTGGGGGTCCTGCATGGTAGACTTCAAAGTTTTGGTCTCCAGCAAGGTCCTCTCCTTACTCAGATACCCGAAAATAGGCGAGTGTGGTAGGGGGGAAAAAATGTCAGGTGAAAACCAATCACTACGAAAGTAATTGACAATTGGCAAACGAGCCTCCCAAGCAGCAAAGACATGGGAATAGGGAGGGGGAAAAAAGCGGAGTTTTCACCCAAAAAAGCAAAATCCGCGGTGACGAGGACAGAAAAACGGCACGTCTGGACACAGGGGCTGTCATGGGAGTGGGGGGGGGCAGCACAAGAAAAGCACGATAGCAGGGCGTGGGGTACTGTACAACGTGTTGGCGCGGGAGGGACAAAAGTTGTGGTCAAACCATCGGGCATCTGGCTTCACTCAAACAAACAAAAACATGTAAAACAAAAGGAAGAGAACGGAGCACAGAAACAATGAAAAAGGCGACAAACATGTCTGCTACACCAGAGGACTAAAAAAAACGACCGAACCTCAGTAGGGGCAAAACCCGAAGACGATTAGCTACTCCCTGCGGCTAACATCAGAGAGTGGGGGGGAAAAAATCAAACGGGAATACAGAGCAAAGAATAACGCACTCGGGGGAAATTATAAACAAGAATGAGAAAATTACGCCAGGAAATCAAAACCAAAGACAAGGTAACTAAGTAAACGCCGTGAAATCTTGTGGCGGGGGGGGACCAATAAATGAGGAACACGCCGACAGCGGCTCTAGTAAACTTAAGTGGGCGAAGCTGAAGAAAAAAAAAAAGAGAATACTGCAAAGGACAGAAGAACTACAGCCGGGTAGCCGGGGGCCGGGCGTAAATGCGCATGCGAACTGCGGGTAGTGATTTAGTGAAAAAAGTATAAGGGAAAAGGGAAACGGAAGAGGAAGAAACTTGTGGGAACAAAAGGGAAAAGGTACAACCCGAGAATGTAAGTGACGAACTGTTCCGGTGGAAGGGTTGTAGTGTCTGAAGCGTGCTCGCATAAGCCTTAATACAGGGGACAAACTTCTCGGAAGGACGATAAAAGAAAAAAAGGGTGATCACGGGGGGGAAAAGGGGGGGCAAAAAAATCGATACCCATGCGCAGATAGTCGTCTAAAGCAGTCGCCTCCTCAACAAAGGGGGAGAGGATGCAGCAAACTGCCATCGACGTGATGAAGGGCACGCTCCTTAGTTGACAGCACACTCATTCCCGCAACAGACCCAGCGAAGCAAAAAGTTTTGGTGGGAAAACACTCAAGAGGGAAAACCTCTCACAGGGGAGAACAAAAAAAAGGACTGCCCAGTTATGTCAGCCGCCGGCGCTGGTGTAGACTGCAGGTGCGAATAATGTTCCAGGAAAACGCGAAGGGCGTGGTCGGGGGAAAGAAAATGGAGAGCAAGGACCAGAAAATTCGTGATGTGTTGGGGGAAGGGACAAGGAAATCCAACCATCGTATCCGAGCTTCGAAGATGAACGGGGGAACTGGAAAGAGGGAGAGAACTCCCACGACAACGAAAAAAATCCACTCGACGCAAGCCGCAAGTTTAGCCACAAGAAAAACGAAAGAGGCAACACAATCCACAGAAAAAAATCTGTAAAGTTCGACCTTCAAAGGCAGATGGGAAGACACAAGCGGACGAAAAGGATAACGACGAGTGATGAAAAACGAAAGTCAAAAGGAGAAAAGAACAAGAAAGAGGGACAACATCATCTAGGAAGCCAGGTGTGGCTAAAGATGTGACATAGCCAAAAACGGGGGGGGAAAAAAGGGGGTACATAAGGAAAAGGGAAAAAACTCAAGAGAGAGAGGAAGGGTGAAGCAGGATTTCCCAAAATCTAAAAAAGCCGGGGTTGACTATACGAAATGACGGACTGGTTTTCACAATAAATTACTTCCACTTGTATGGTAGCCGGTTCAGGAAACGGTGCAAATCAATCAAGGAAGGGAGGGTGGGGTGCAAACATCGTTGGAAAAAAATAAGAAAAACAACAATTGGGCGGGGGAGTGAAAACAGGGTTAGGTAAACAGCGGGGGGGGAAGAGATCACAAAAGGGGGGTACTGACGGGGGAGGGGGACACGTTCAGCAGGGATTTTGGTTTGGAATGAACTATTTTCACGAGAAGAGGAACTCTCAAAAGAGGGTGTTGGGCGGGGGCCAGGAAGAATGACGGAAATCTTCAATACTGGCGTGGGGGGGAAAGCAAGGTACGCAAGTGGCGAAACCTGCTTGAAATGATTTTGAACACACTGACGACTCCACACACAAAAGCCAAACCTTCCTAAAGACTTTGTTACCGAAAAAGAAGAAAGGTTCCTTTGTGTAGTTAGAAGGGGATAACTCCACTCCGTACCGACAAAGTTCGGAACTCCCCGACTAAAAACCAATAGTTCTATTAAAGGGAGGGGTATAGGGTGGGGAAGAAGAGCTACAACGACTCCAGAGGATTTCAACAAATCGAATAAGCGGTTCTTGGGTGGCGGTGACCTAAGGCAAACAAACGGGAAAAGGGGGGCCCGAAGGGAAAAAACAAAAAGGGTTGAAAACGGTCTAAACACTTGGAAGTCAAGAAAAGAAACCCCATAAAAAGCCGCCCGTGTACCTAATTCCTTGGGAAAGGTTGGACCCAAAAAAAAAAAAAAAAAAAAAGAGGGAAAAAAAAAAAAAAAAAAAAAGAAATAAACATCAAAAAGGGGGAAGAAAGCCATCTGAAAGATTTTGCGCGTCACACGTGAAATTGGGGGGGAGAAAGGTGTCAGGGGGAGTCAATAACCAAAGAGACGTGGGGGGGCGCGTATCTGTCGGCGTGTTCAATATGGTGGGGAGGGTGAGGTAACCGATGGGGGGGGAGAAAAGGGGAGCTAATGAGGCTTATTCTGAAGCTTAAAGGGGAAACGGGGAACGACAGAAAAACGATACAGCTAAAAGGGGTGACAATCGGACCGGGAGTTATCGTAATGACAGCATTTAATGTAAAAAAAGACTTTGGAAGTGGGAATACAAACGTGGGGGGGGCGTGCCGAGACCGGAGATCGAAGAAACAGCAACGGAAAAAAAACACTCAAAAAAAAAAAAAGAAACACACATAGTGCCTTTCAAAAAGGAAAAAAAATGCAACTTGCGGTTTTTGGCCCCCGCTAGTAGGTGCGGGGTGGGGTAGTAGGGAAGGGGGGGAGTAATTGGGGGAACAAGAACACGAACAAAGAAAAAAGCAGAGCGATAGATGTTGCTTCGTGGAGGAACAGGAGGCGGTAGGAAGAGAAAAAAATCCACACGCTGGAGGGGGGTCACGGACAAACATGGAGTGTAAGGGGAAAGATGCAGGGATGGGGAAGAGGGACATGGGTGGGGTCTCCGAAACCAGACGGTCGCGATGCCTCGCTGATAGCCACAACAGTATCGTCTGAAATACGTATGGCAACAGCGGAGGGCGGGGACAGATCACCGTTGGAAACACAAAAAAGGGGGGAAAAGAAACAAAAGCAACCTGACAATACTGTTTTTACAAGTGCATGTGTCTAGCGGGGGGGAAAGATTTGACGTAAGACAAGAAAAAAAAAGGGGGGACAGGGCACGGGAAAAACTGGAGAAAGCCCAAGGTACGTAAACCGGAAAGCAAAGCAATCCAAGCCAACCCGCAAAATAAGTAAACCTATCCTACAAAACCGTACAAGGAAACTTGGAAGAAAAAAGGGGGCACCGAAAAGGGTGTGTAGGTTAAAGGAGGGGGGGACTTTGGTGGCTCGTGAGATTTGGTTTAACAATTCGTTATGAACTAGAAGGGAAAAAAAAAAGCAGTCAACAGAGACAGCAGTGAAAGGGGGGGTTCATCCCTTTCAAGGTAACAAAAGAAAGGAACAAAACAAAAAACCCATCAGGAACGAAGGGGTTGTGAAAATTCTCGGAGGGGGGGGATCAAAAAAAACAACCCCCCCAACCCGCCACTTGGTGCTTGAGAGGAGGAAGGACGGAATGCGGGCGGTATACTGATTGTTTTGCAGCAATGCTGCAAGCTAAGCGCACATGTGGGGGGAAAAAGTCAAAAGAAGGGAACCCGGGAAGAAAGGGGGTTGAACAGGGGGGGGGTTTAGCGCCTTGGTTCGAGAAATGAGAGCGGGGAGGGAACAGGGGTCCGGAGACCGACATTCGGGGTCAGACATCTTGGGGCCGGCACGGGGAGTCCTCAAAAAAAAAAAAAGAAGGCGGAGGAGAAAAAAAAGGAGGAAAAAGGAACCCATCATACAGGAAGAGAAGGGGAAAACAGAGGGATCAAGGTCAAGGTCCCCAGCGTCGTAGACCTAGGAGAGAAGTAACAGGGCAGGTTCAAACATCCCGTTCGGGCAACCCGTCCCAAGAAGGGGGGGGTAAGTAAAAAATTAGTTTGGAGTAGGGGGGGCCATCGAAAAGGGTCGGGGGAAAAAGCGATGGGCATAACTAGTACATCAAAAGGAAGCAAAAAAGCAGGAAGAAGAGCAAGGAAATCAGAAAGGTGGGGGGAGGGGTCCGATTCGGCGCCACAGGTAAAGAAAGGGGGGGGGGGGGAAAAACACACGCGTGTGTTGGGGGCTTGGGCTGTGGCCTGTCTTGGCCGGTACTGAGGGGTGGGATAGGAAGGGGAGGAGTGAAACCAAAGGATTCACAGGCTGGCATGGGGTCGAAATTGGAGATTCCAAAAGGGCACAAAAAAATGACGCAAACAACGAAGGAAAGCAAAATGGGGAACCCAACTGCCGTGGGGAAGTACCCGAAAGAAAAAAAAACCCGACTGGCATACCGGTAGAAAGTCTGGGACCAGGGGGAACTCGAAAAAAAGAAAAACATTCAACGGGGGGGGGGGGGGGGGGAAAGGTTGATTGGTAGGGGGGGGGGGGTAAGGAGGGCGGATTCGGACCCTCTGCCAAGTGAAAGGAGTTCCTGGTACAGAACCGGGTAAGGGACTAAAACTTTTCTCGCAGAGGCGAAAGAAGAGGCGCCTGCCGGACACCCGGGCTATGTGGCAATTACGCAAACCAATGAGCCACGAAGTGCAAAAAAACAGGTACAACAGGAAAAAATGGGTCGGGGGGAAGGTTACCAACAAGGTTGAAGGTTTACTGCCCATCTGGGTCAAAGGGGTCTTAACCCCAAACTTGTGTAAAGGTACGCCGATCTGGGGGCAAGATGGGATCTAAGAAAAAAAAGGAAAAAAGTTGGAGGGGGGAAGAAACTCTCAGGCAGGAGAAACTATAGGGGAGAACCATGACCTAAAAATCTACCACATCAAGAAAGGACCTAAAGAGAAGGGGAAAAAGAGACCTACGGCCATATCTTGGAGTCGGGGGACTTCGAAGAAAAGGGGGAAGGGCTGACCGAACGAAAACATCATAGTATCAGATAAGGGTGGCGGATCATGGGTCGTGTGAAAGAAACAACGAATCAAAAACAGCGGCAAAAAAGGAAAACAAATAGAAAACCCATTGCGTATACTAGACAAACGAGCAGGGATGCAGGAAAAATATGATCGCAGTATGGTAGGGGGGGCTGGGGGGGGGGGGGATGGGGGTTGTGTGAGACTGGTCTCCACACGGGTAACAAAAAAGGGGTTGAACAATAAGAAGAAAATGCTTGTGGTAGCGCAGGAAAACTCGCCCAGTGCTGAGTAAAAAAGGCAAAGGAAGGAAGTGCAAAAATTTTGGAACGAATGGGTGGGGGGAGGGTGAAGGACCCTACCAGGAAACTCAAAAGAATGCCAATCCGACTAGGAGAAGGAAAGATCATGCGTGTGACAAAAAAGGGAACGGGAAAACCATAAGGGAAAGAAATACAAAAGGGAAAAAATAGAAAAAGTTGGAAAAGGCCGAAAGCGCCAAGAAAGGGTGGTCTGCGGTTATGAAAACATCTCAAACAAAAAACTGAGAAGACAAAAAAATTTGGAAACGCAAGACCATTTGATTCAGACCGGGAAAAGTTCATGTCTAAGGGGGGTAGGGGGTTTCAACACAGGGGGAAAGATAGGGGGGGCAGCCATTTGAATACAAAAAACGCGGAGACGAAGTTGCGCGGCGAAAAAATGCGAAAAGATACCTCAATGGGGGGCCGGTGAGCAGACGAAAGGGCGCAAAGTGGGGGGGTGTGGAGGGTGGTGGGATAACGCAGTAGACGCTACTGACCGCAACAAAGGCAGTACGCCATAGGTCTAGATAAAAAAGAGGGGGGTGCGATGGGAAGAATTAAGGGAATTATCATACTGGGTGCTGGCGGGGAGATGAAAATTAAGGGGACGCAAAAGAACTTCGAAAAGCGGCTAATCAACCGGATTGTGCTTTGGGAGGGGATAATTTTGTAACGGAGGAGGAAAAAGAGTCAACAGCGTTTGGAAATGAAAAGTTCGATTTAAGTCAGGGCCCAAAGGGAGAACGGGTGGCGGGTGGTGTGATTGAGGGAGGAAAAGAGAGGAAAAAAGGAAAAGGGGTCCACCGTGCTTAAGGGGAGATACAAAGCATAACAAGCACGGATTGTCTGAAGGGAAGAAAAAATCCCAGAGGAAAGACGGAGAATGCCACGGGGGAGGACAGGGCCAAAAAAGTAATGCTGGACGGAGCAATAATCTGATGGCCCAGGGTTCGGTGGCCGTTTTTAGTGGGTTCCTTAACCAAAAAAAAAAATCACGCCTGGGGGAAAAGGGGGAGGGCACAACAGGGGAAGGGAAGCCCAGAGAATCTACTGATGGAACAGACACGCACAAAAATGGCTCACAAAGTTTTTGGGTTCCACAAAGACAGGGCCAGGGGGGAAGAAACCATGTCGTAAAAAAAAACGGCGTAAAAGTCAAAACGCTCGTGAAAGGGGTGACCAAAAAAGCGTACAGGTACGCGTGTAGGGGTAAGCTCACAAGGATCCGGAATAAAGGAAATTAAGAAAAAGAGGGAAAGAGGCAACGGAAGGAAGAGTAAAAAAAGGAACAGTCAGGGACGCGGTGCGGGACAATACTAAAAAGACATGCTGTCAATCTACTCGAGAAGTTTGAAATACGGTCAAAATAGGGAGGGGGGAAGAAAATTGCAAAGGGTGGGGGGATGGGAGGAAGTGTTGGTACCCTACTTTTTGTTGAGCTGGTAGCATCATCGGAAGAAAGGAAAATGGAGGTGGGGAAAAGTCTGGCAGTTATGAGGGTCAAGGGGAGGTGCTAGAAAGGCGGCCAGAACCCATCCTTTTATACGTTTGGGTTGGGGGGCACGGGGGGAAAGAGGATTTTCAAGAAAAAAAATTTGGGGAGGGGTCATCACTCAATGTGAGAAAGGGGAGGGAAAAACTGGGAGGGAGAGGGGGAAGGGACGGTTTCCTTTCGGAGGGAGGGAATAGGCCGTGGCCAATGGGCTCGAAACAGACAGCTTTACAGGGGGGGAAAAGCCTGAGGAAAGCCAAAACAACAAAGAATGTTATATCAAAAACACCTCAAAGAATTGAATGTCCTGAAAAGACCAAAAAACATCTGCGTAATGAGACCGGGGGAAGAGAAGGTGGGGAAGACAAAGTCGATAGAAAAAAGCGGAACTGGGAAGCCTAATGGTCCTCATAAGATGTCCGAGGAGCTCAAGGGGGGGTCAAAACCAACCAACCTAGGTTGATCGGGAGGAGACGAAAACGGAAAGAAAGGGTAAACAAACAATCGTTTTTGGTCACTGCCGGGGGGGAGGTGGGGTCGAGAAAACGCATAGACATACGGAGAGGAGTAGTTGGGAGAAGTATTAAAAGAAACTCAAGAAGAACCGTTGAAAGGGGCGGCAGTCAGCACTATTAGGATAACCTGTCCGGCAAACCCATAGGAATACGGAACTGATCATCGTTGGGCCTAGTTAGGCAGCTCCGAGAATGTAAAACTTATACCTTTGAATCAGAAGGAACCTCCAAAGCGTAAACACAGGGAGTGGGGGGGGAGGCGAAAAAACTGCCCCGGGCAGACTCAGCACTAGTGGATTAAAATTAAATGTCAAGGTGTGTGGGTTGCCGCTCAGAGCTATGGGAATAAAAAGGAAGGGGTAAGGATGATGGTGCATAGTTAGATACCCACGTGCGGAAAAGGCCAAAGAAACAACGTGAAGGGTACTCAGCACAGCCTCTTGCGATTGATTACACTAACGAATGGAGAAAGGAAAAATAAAGGGGAGGAAGGGCTGAAGTACTGTCAACGACCATGGAGCATGGGGCCAGGTATGCCGGGAGAGAAGCACGGGGAGCCTCTCTGGGGGGGACTGTAGCGCTGAGGAGGGAACGACAGGGGGGGGAAAAGACCCTCGAAAAGGTTGGAAAAAGAAAAAGAATACTATGTCCGACAGGGGGGGGGAGTCAGCGGGGCCAGGCCAGAGTCGTACCCTTGGGAAATTAAGACGCTCCATCGAGAGCAATGAAATTGTTTTGAATAAGGATCGTTGGAAGACAGAAAGGAACTACTCAACGAGTCGTGTAAAGCGCAAGGCCTCTATAGCACAAGAGCGGTTTGACGTACGAGGGGGGGGGACTAAAAGAAGTCAGTGCTTTTCTCAAGGTGGGTAAGATGGGGAAAAAGTGGACACACCCATCTAGTCATCATCCGAACTCAACAGCAACAACTGGAATTGGAATCCGCTTATATTCAAAGACTCAAAAAATTAAAATTTACAATCAAAGGAGGAAAGTTAAAAAGAGGAAGAACACCGTGGGACCGCAAACGCAAGTCGGTCTCGGACACAAAGGAAAAAAAAACGAAAAAGACGCCTTGGAGGGAAAAAGACCCGAAAATTTCTACGAAGGGGGGCCTACCGCCGGAAGGTGGGGGGAAAACAATCATTCATGAGTTGTCAAAAAAAGAGGAAACAAGAGCGAAGAGACAATGGCCATCAACAAAAAAATTACCCTAGCGCTAGTATTCTTTGTAACATTGAAAAAGGGGGAAGGCAAGGGAAACAGGGAAGAAGCGGATATCCACCTTTAAGGCACAAGAGCAAGGGCCGCGGACTGGTCTTCATCCCAGGAGTAGGGGGAACTAAGTCTGGCTACTGGCCCTTGGACATTAGACAAGACGCGGCCCGGGCCTAGAAGAGGACAGTTTAAGAAAATTGAACACAAGCATAGGAAAAAAGGAAACTAAAAGGGAAGGAAAACGAGTGTGAATTGGACATGGGGGGGGAGCCAGCAAACACGCAGAAAGGGACCTCCGAAAGGGGCCTGTGAGGTCGAGTTTTCTCTAATAAGAACACAAAGGGTGCGAAGGCATTATGGAGAAAAGGAACGGAATTTGCAACCGGCCAGTATCGTAACCTCACCTGCACAGAAGAAAAAATGTGGGGGACACAGTCAGATAAAATCCCCGTGGTCCGGAGAAAAGAGGCAAACTGGCTCAGAAAGGCAAATTAGGTACGGAATGCCAAAATACCACTTCACGTGCAAACACTCCTGGAAGGCATACTGGAAAAAGCACGAAGCGAACGATAAACCTAAGGGGCCAGGGAACAACAAATTCCAGACCACAACGAAATAACAAACGCATGCAAACTTTAAGATCTCAGGTCCTAAAGGGGGGGGAAAAAAAAGCAAAAGCGTGTTGTTTCAGGGAAAAAAAAAAAGCAGGGCGGAAGAAGAGTGGTTGGGGGGGAAAAGGTTTTCAGCAGGTCCCCTAGATGAGAAGGGGGGGGAGGGGGGGGGGGGGTTTGGGGGAAGAAAGATCAAAAGACTTAAAGTTAGGGAGAATGAACTTCCAGGTCCAGGTGGGGGGGCGGGGGGGGGGGGGGGGGGGACTGGGGGGGGGGGGGGGGGGGGGGGGGGGGTTCCAGGGGGGGGGGGGGGGGGGGGGGGGGGGGGGGGTTGGCTGAGTGGGGAACTGAGGTACATGGGGGGGCTCAGAAGCATTGTGACGGCAGAAATAAAAAAAGGGAACACCAGCAGACAACGAGGCCCGATACAGGGCGGAAAGACGAAAGTGCACTTAGAAAGTGAGGCTAAAAAAGCAAACGGACCCACACACAAAGAAGGGGAAGGGGAAAGGTGAGGGATCACTAAGGGTGACGCGGAGAACCCAGTCACGAACACGCAAATGAAAGGATCGAGCGAGGCCAAGTTCACCAGGCGACAGGTCAAAAACAGCACATGGGAAAACACACGAAGGGATAGCGGCAAGCCAAGGGCGGCACCTCCAAAAAGAGGGGGAAAGACGGCCTGAAGAAAAAAACTGAGTTTAACATCGAAAGGGGGGAAAAAAAATCTAGCGAAAGAAGGGGACAGGGGAAAAAAAAAACACAACGATGCAACAAAAATCGTCCATGAAAGCCTAGCCTGAAAAGAGAAAGGACTGAAGGGGTGGGGAAGCAGGCAGACAGAGGGAAGACGATATTTCTCCCTGAAACCTTGGGGAAGCAACAGGCAAGGGAAAAAAACGGAAGGGGGTCAGTGTAGAGAATGGGTGAAGGAAAACACGGCGGCGGGAAAACGACCGGGAGGGAGTGAGGTGCATAGACGATACCAACTAAAATTCTAACGGGAACTAGGGGGAAGGGGCATTAAAAGGCCAACTAGAACAAAAGGGGTGTGAGGAGTGCAGGCGGAACTGGGGAAAGCATGATGCCCCACCAAAACAAGAGTTTGGGGGAAAACAGGAAGGAACGAGGGATTCAAGTCTTCAGGGTGAGTCGAGGGGGGGAAAGCAGGGAAAAAAGGAACGGCTTACTGTAGGCACAGCACAATGCGCCCGCCAAACGTACTCCACCATCCGAGGGCCTGAAAATAGAAATTCCTTGTTGCACCAAGGGGGCAGGCTCGCGGGTAAGGAAAATACCTCCCGGGGAACAAAGCAAAACTCAGAATCACCAAAATGACGGGAACCGAGCTGGAAGTTCACGATGTGGGAAAACCCAACGTTGAGGAAGTGTTAACGATGACTAGACGGGGGGTCAGGAAAATAAGCCCGAGGGGGGGTACAAGACGACAACGTCAGTAGAGTCCAGTGTTGGAAAAAAATGAGGGGGGGCAACAAAAAGGGAAGGAAGAACCGCGAACAAAAAAATAAAAAGCCCCATGGTTCGGGAACAACGGCGCAAGGACCTGGGGTAGTGAAACGAAAAGTGGGCTAAGTAAAAAAAAAACGCGCTGTAAAAAGTATCAGGTGAAAAAAGGAGAAACAGAACTTTTGTCCGCTCATAAAGCAAAGAAAGGTGGGTGGTTATCAACCCCATCGCGCTTGGGAGGCAATCGGGGGAGGGGGCTGTCCAACGGAAAAGGCTAGGGAGGAAGGGGGGGAGAAAGAGAAAGAAAACATCAAAAAAGGCATGAGCGGATTGAGCAGGGGGAAGAAAGCAAGACAACGCGGACAAAAAAACTTGGACAAGTTAAGGGTCTAGCAAAAAAAATGGAAGGGGGGGAATTGGGGAGCCACTCATTGAAAAAAACCCACATGAGCAAACGAAATGGAACAAGCAGGGGGGAAGACCAGCACAAAGCACAAGATCAACTAACAAAATAACACAACTAATAATCTTACGGGTAAAGTTTCCTGAAACGGGGGCGGCGAGGGGGGAAAGGGAGGTGGTGTAAAGAACTCTCAAAAGGGGGGAACAAATGGGGAAGGTGGTTGGGAAAGAAATCCAGCAGAAAGGGGCACACGAGAGGGGGAAGGTGGGGATTCCCCCTCGGTAGGAACAGAAAAAAAAAAATACAGGCAAAAAACCCATCTGGGACGAAGAACACTGGAAATCAAATCTTTAGAAGGTGAAAGGAGCCAATGGGGAGGGGTTGTGAACGGGATAGGAAGCAAGCACCGGAGAAGCGGTGCAGGAGGGGCACAACCAGGCAAGGAAAGGAATCGAAAATGTACGGGGATCCGGCACTTTTCCACGAGGGGTAAAAACTTTGAAAGCACACAGAACAGAAATATGACAACTGAAAACAACGGGTCTACAACAAAGGAGTTGGGGCCTCGTGGCCTAGGGGTGCGAGGGGAACAGAGCGGAAACGCGGCGAGTACGGAACAAGGGAAGGAAAGCCCATTGTAAGGTAACGTGGAAAAAAGAACGTTCCCCAGGGGGCAGAAACGCCCAGAAAACGCAAAACAATACAATTAAGTCACAAATCTCGGAAAAAAAACGGTGGCAGCTAGTCCAATACAGCAAGCGATGGGGAGGGGGGGGGGGGGGTCGGGGAAAGGGGGTAAGGGATTTAAAGAACCGACGTGTTGTGGGGGGAGAGGGTGAATGTTGGGGGGGGAGGGGGGGACAGATTAGGAGAAGGAAAAGAAGAGCAGGTTCCCACAAGATGCGAAGGAAGCTGGTGTTTCACTCAACTGGAAAAAAAAAAAAAAACTCCCCAAAACACCCAGAAACACCGAAGACAAGAAAAAAGCAATCAACCGGGAAACCGGAGGGGGGGTGGAAAACTTCTGGGCGGGGGGGACAAGCAAGGGGGGGGTACTTGAAAGGGATGCAAGGAGGGGGGAGTAGGGTGGGTAAGTTGAGTAGTATTAGGTTTTGCCGCAGCGCCCGACACGTTCCCCAAATGGGAAAAAAGAAAAAAAAAAAGGAAGAAGAATGGAACCTAAGGCGGCGACCACAAGCGGGCAATGTGTGAACGAGGCATTGGGAAACTCGACCCAAGGGAGACGAGTGCGGTAGGTACGTAGACGACCGACTTCATAGGGAATCAAAAGGAAGGTGCCAGCTCTCGGTACCGGCGAAAAAACAAAGAAACGGGATAAGGAGTCCAGGGAAAAGGAGGGAAGAAGATAACAAAAGCCACGAAGACAAGAAAGAAGGAGTACATGGGGACGGTTAGGAGCGAAAGGTTCAGCGGTCTCATCGCTCTGGTAACCACAGTAAATCGATACAAGGAAGGGGGTAGAAAGCTTTCAAACATGCCAAGCGAAAAAAAAAACGTACACAAGGGTAGAAAAGTGGACGAATGGGGGGTTAAAATTAGGGGGAACCTAGCCATATGGGGGGAAAAAAAAAAAGAGGAAAAGGAAAAAAAGAGAAACGCAAAAGGAAATCATGAATAACCTGGGTCAGCCAAAATAACAAGTGGACAGGATTGTGGGTGTTCGGGTCTAGTCGAACGCACAGAAGGGGTTTTCCACAAAACGAAAGTTTGACAGGGAAATGTAGTTGCAAGTGGGGGGGGGACAGTTTGGGGGTGGAAGGGGACAGGCGGGGGGGGTTCACACAAATCTTCGTTGTTCTCATGGCGGAGAAAATTGGAAGAGTGTTTCTTCAAATGAAAAGGCAAAGACGGACCCACACAACTCAGAGAAAAAAGAGTGAAAGGGCCGAATCACGACAAAGATAACAGGGACAATGTTACAAACCCTCAGTCCATTAACCGAAACCAGTAAGAAAATGAGGGGGAAGGGTGGGGGAACGAAAAGCCGCGGATCGTCCCAGACATCGAGAAGGGGGGGGGATTTCCTCGGGAGTTGGAGCGGAGAACTGGAGGACAGAAACATCCCGAAAAAAGCAAGGGGGACCGGGCTCGAGAAAAAGGGGGGCTGATTTCCGACGCTGAACCTCAGGTATGAGAAAAAAAAAAAAAGCCACCTTCTAGGGTAAACTAAAAACTCCCTCGACAAAGGAAACGAAAAAGGTTGGTACGGGGGGAGGTCATCGTATCGAACGGGGGAGGTACAAAGTGTTACCAAAGTGGTTGAGCAAACTGAGTCCCAATGCTCAGATTTTTATTACTGGGGGGGACAAGAAAAAAAAAACCGAAAACAACGAGAAAATAGGGAAATGGCAATAATCAAGGTAGCGTAAGGGGTCCAGCAAAAAGAAGAAGTGTCGCAACTAAAAAGTCATTGGGGTGGGACAAACAGACACTGGAGTGGTCTCGGTTGGGGCAGAGCGAAGGCCCGGAACAAAGAAAAGTCACATATTGGGTCGTTTAACCGGGTGGGAAGGGGGTCTTGGAAAAAAAGAAGACAGAACTTTACAAAAAATAGTCAAGTTAACTGACGGACAAAGCCAAGGTGGAGAAAAATTTGAAGAGAAGAGGTATCATGGAGGGGAATTGGCGTGGGGGAGGGGTGTGGGTTCGTCTGAGGTAAAGACAACAATGGTTGGGGGCTGGGGGTGAAGGGTTACTTGTACGGAAACAGGGAGGATAAACCGGGGAAACTGTCAGGGTTAAGGGAGGAGA
>Ga0179593_1491469_pt1 | contig 27302 bp, 55 predicted proteins | sample CZODoug2_1_08_16_FD_185931 | JGI IMG/M metagenome (GOLD analysis project Ga0179593, IMG submission 185931) | Vadose zone soil fungal communities from Angelo Coast Range Reserve, California, USA - CZODoug2_1_08_16fungal (PacBio error correction) | ecosystem: Environmental > Terrestrial > Soil >...
AGTCATGGCGTGAGGAAAAAAATGCCATCTGAAAGATAAAAAGCCAGCGGAGGGAAGAGGCAGGAGAGAAGAGCGCAGAAAACAAAGCCGATTGGGGAAAAAAAAGAGGGGGGGAAGGCGGCGAGGCGGTAGGAAGGACCGTCTATCCGGTAAGTGAAGGGGAGAAATAAATCTCGACAGGTCGTAGCCGGTCCATAAGTCGGAAGTCGGATTGCCAAACAATCGAGGAAAGGAGAGGGGATTAAGTGGTGGGGTTCCAAGGAATGGGAGGGGGAAGGAAAAAGGGGAGGCGGGTAGCCTGCCTTGGTCCCAATAGGGGAGGGGGGGTGGGACCTGTGGTACGGGGTAGGCAAGGGTAAAGAACGATAGTCCTTACAAAAGGAAACTCATGGGGTCGAACGCCTGAAGCACACTAGCCCTAAAGGAAAAAGAGAAAGTTGGGAAATCCGTGGGACGGATGGGCACTGGATAAAGGACAGTCGGTAATTATTTGGGGGAAGGAGGGCGGGCGGGGTGGGGAGAGAAGATGGCAGGCTGGGCCGGCAAAAGGAAAAAGACAGTAAGTATGTTGGGGAAAAAAAAAAACATAGTTAGAATGCTCTTGGAAGGGTCAAAAACCTCCGCATGCAGTGGTCGAGTGGAAAAAAAAAAGGGGGGGAGAAGGCCTTTCTCCAAATCAAACCTGAGAGTAGTAAGGACCAGAGCCTGTGAGAAAAAAAAGGAAAGCGCAAAAAGCCGAAAGGAGGGAGTGTGTTGGGCGAAGGGTGTCATGAAAAAGGAATGGCGAAGAGCAAGAGAAACCGGCCTGACCCGTTCAGGAAGAAAAGGTGCAGGCGGCCAGCAGCAAGACAGGGGGGTGGGCTAATTGCGCGGGGGGGGGCTTAGATTAAAGAAGAACCGCGGTCTCGGGAGAAGGGCTTGAGCTAAAAAGTCAAAAGCAATTGAAAAAAGGTGTCACAAAAGAAGGAGCAATGGGGAAATTTGGGGAGGCGTCTAAAGCCATGGTGACCAAATGATAATTGGCTCAAAGAAGGATCGTTGAGTATTAGGACATGTACCACAAGCGCAGAACTCGGGATGGAAAACGAAAGCAAGGGAGAAAGGGGGCGGTCAAAGTCCGCTAAGTTCGCGAGAAAGGATATCACAATATTTGTAGGAGAGACTCGGGGGGCGAGGGGGCGGGGGGGGAATGGGAGGGGAGGAAGGGGAAAGGGGCGAACAAATGAAAGAAAGAATGGGAGCGCCAGAAAAAAGAAAAGAAAGGGGGGGTTGTTGGAGGGAGGACTTGGCAGGCCATGCAGCAAAAAAAGGGCTGGGGCGCAGGTAAATAAAAAGGGGGGGGAAACGCGCGAACAGGGTCTAGCTTCTCAAAAGGGGTACCGTGCTATGGGAAGTGCTAGGAGGGCAGAAAAACCAGGAGTTCCTAGGGGGGAGAACGTGAGGCCTACAAACAAAGGGGTGCAAAGCCAAAGGGGCGGGGAAATGACACAGGAACGGCGGGGGACCCAAGCCAGGCGGGGGGGAAGGTCCGGGGACGAGGAACAAGAGGACAGGTGATCGGCAATCTCAAGTGGATAATGTGGCGGCAAGGAGGAAATTTTCTGGTAGGAGTCGGGGGAGTAAAAACGCGGGGGAAAAACTGAAAAGGGAAAGAAGAGGCCAGAGAGCAAAATTGGGAAAAGAACACGAAAGGGAGTCGACGCTGACGCAGGCAGAGGGGGGGGGTGAACAGTCGGGGGCTGGGGGGATAGGGAAAAAAAAGGTTCCGGGGGAGGGTAGTATGGGGAAGAAGGAGTGGTCGGGCGAGGTGGGGTTATTGAGCGAGAGGATCCTGGGCGGGTAAACCCAGGGGGAAAGAAAGGGGGAAAAAGGGGGAAAAAAGGAAAGGCAATCCGAAAGGGACTAGAAAGAAACGGAAGGGGGGATCGGAAAGAGGGGGGGCGCAAAGAGCCAGGAGTATTCTAAGGAAAAAGAAGCCAACGAACAAGAGGTCTGTGAAATTTCTGTGAAAGTGGTTGGGGGGGGCTATTCTAAGAACGGGTGGCGGGAATAAGTGACGAAGGACAGGCGGCAAAAGGGGAAAGAGTGTAGTGCTTGAATGGGGGGGGGGACTGGTGCATGCACAAAGACGCCGGGGTTTGCCTCGACAAGGAAAAAATGATTGGTCTTGTAAAAAAAAAGAGAGGAAAAAAAGTGGAGGTCGATGACAAATTATACCAACGAGGGGGGACAGGCCGGACAGGAAGAGTCTTAAAAGGGTGGGGTCGACGCTAGATCTTATAGGGGGGGGGGGAGGGTAAACCGGAAAATGCAGGCAGCCACCGAGGGAAAGACGTCTGGTGAAGAGGAAACACGGGAAAAAAGGGAGGGGGGGAAAAAACAGACCGATGGGGGGGATGCAAAAAGGACCAGGGGGGGACCAAAGTCGGCTGGAATAGGGGGGGAAAAAAGACTGGTCTGGAACAGAGAAAAAGACTTCCATCTGTCAAACACACAAGGTTGATCGGCGTTGGTAGGCGGTTGTGGAGCGATGCGCCTGAGGGGGCAAGTGATATGGAGGTGAGGGGGTAGGAAAAGGGAGGGGGGGGGGACTGCGGGCTTTGGGGAGGGTAAAACACTGGGACAATTCCGGATAAGAAGCGAGAGGGGTCCGGTAAAGATATGACCATTCATCGGATGGGGGAAGGAGGGAAGAGAGCAGGGAGGGGGACGGGGTCATGTCAAGAAGGAAACTGTCAATAGTAAAAGAAAAGTTCGGGAAAGAAAGTCAAGGGGGCATGTGGGAGAAAGGGTAGGACAGACAGGGGATGACTAGGCGCCCGCGGGGGAGGGGAGGGACGGGGGGTCGGGTAGGGGGGACTCCCAGGATCAGAGGAAAAGGGGACGGCACCAAAGAAATAAAAAAAAAAAAGTCAACCAGGCAATGTTGCGAGAGAGGGGATCGAGGCAAAAAAAAAAAGAAGGATGGGAAAACCCATCATAAGTCCGGATGAAACAAGAACGGGATAAGGACGAGGATAGAGTCGTCCGTTTCGGCAGAAAACCGAAAGGTGTCCCAGGGGGGGGAAGAGCAACAAAGGGATCAAAAAGGTGGAGGAGTGGAAGGTTTCGAATATGTGAGGGACGGTAAAGAAGGGTGAGATGGAATGAGGAGAATTGGGGTAAGGAAAGTAAATCGAAAAAACTGTGGAGGGAGACATAGCCAACCGGAGTAAAAAAAGGGTTAAACGGAAGTCTGGCGTTTGGGAAACTAGCGCGCAAAAAAACAACGGAGACAGGGGGGCCTTCAGGACGGGGGGAGTGGAAGGGGAAGGTGGATCAAATGAAGAATTAGAAGAAAAGGGTAGAAAAGGGGGGTGGACATGGGGGGAAGCTAGGCCGAAAATAGGGGGAAAGTGAAAAACAATTCTTGGGGAGAAAGGCAGGAAGCTCTGTTATGGTCAGAAAACAGTCCGTGTTAGTGGGAGTAAAACTAGAATATGTGCGGAAGGTCGCATAAAGGGAGAGAGAGAAAGAATAATAAGGAAGGAGGTGGGGCTAAGGAGAAGAAAGAGTGCGAGGGGGGAAAGGGGATGGGGAAAGAGGTATAGAGAGGAAGAACGAGAAAAAGAGAGAAAGATGAAGAACTAGAACTAGACATTCTCTCCTTTATAACTGTGTTGAATATCGTTACAGAAAAGATTCTCCAAATTGGTCCCAGATGAAGATGAAAATAGGACTGTGACGTGGGGTGGATCATTTCTCGCGAGGTCTGGGGCTTAGTTCACTCGGTACACAATGGGTATCAGGGGGTTTCTTAACAGGGTTTTTCCTGAGGAAGGATAGATGAAAAACGAAAAGCGTGAAGAGATGTAGTATGAACATGGGCCGCCCGGGGGGGACCGGGGGAAGGATAAGAGAGAAGGGGGGGGACTGGGGAGGTGTCACTGAAGTGAAGGGACGTAGGGATGGAAATAGGGCGCAGGGGAGGGGTAATGAGGGAGTGCAAGGCAAAGTTTCCCGTTTCAATGGGGGTAGGAGGTCCAGGAAGAACTGCGCCCAGTGTGGAGGGAAAAAAGGGAAAGAAAGGGGGGGAGGGTGAGGAGGGGAAGGGAGAAGGGGGGCAAATCCAATCGCCTTGTTGTGGGAGCACAGGGGAAAAGGTTCAGACGCCTAGGGGTGAATGGGGAAAAGAGGGCGGGGGACTAATTGGGTTCGAGGTCTTGAGGTGGGGTGGGTAAGGGAGGAAAAAGGAGTACCAGATCGAAACAAACAGAAAACCCAAAGAGACGTCGGGAGATGAAAGGAGAAAAGCAATCACTCAGGGACAACTCGGCCGCTTGGGAATCGAGCGTAATTAAAGGAAAAGGGGGTGAAACTGAGATGTGCAGGCCTGGTAACGGGATAAGGAATGTGAATGACACATAACGCAACTCGAAAGGGTGCAAATCAAAGGGGCGGCGGGGGGGTCGAAAACCTCGGAAGTGGGTCAGGGGTCAATGGGAAAGGGGGGTGGGGTCATGAAAAAGAAGGGGAGGGATTTTGGATGGGGGGAAGAGGAAACTTTTGAATGAAAGGAAAGGAGGGGCCTGTCTGATACAGCAGAGTGGGGGGGCCTGGGGGAAGGTGGGGTACCAAGGGGGGTGATGTGTGGGTCACAGAGAGGGGATCAAGGAACACCTATCAAAGTCATGGAGGGGGGAAAGATAGGAATATAGGGGGCGGAATGGGCAAATAATTATCGCAGAACCACTTGAGTTAAGCTATCACAAAAAAAAAAAAGAAGACGGCGGGCTTAGAGAAAAGATAGATGCTCGTGACCTAAATGAGCCACGCGGAAAAAGGAAAAAAAAATTGAAAGGAACTCGACAGAATAGGGGTGTCCGTGGAGAACGGGAGAAGGAAGGGGCACGGAGGGGGGAAAAAGTCTGAAGCCACAAGGTGGGGGTTTCTCCGGGCAGCTGGCTGCGAAAAAGGAGAGAGGAAGAAAGCCATGCGGGGGGGGGGGGAAATAGGAAGGGGCCGTGAGGAGTAGGGGGTGTTGTAGGAACGTGAAAAACAAGGGAAGTAGTGAGACTAAATCCCAGGGGAGGAAAAAAAACACGGCAAAAAAAGAGGGTGGCATCGGCCAAGTCAAGACGTTGCGAGGAGACACTTGCGGGGGTTGGGTCGAGGCTGAGCGAGCTGGAACGAGGGGACGGCAAAGAACGGGGAGGAAGGGATGAGGGGGGAAGGGGACGGGCAGAGGGGTGGGTGAACTGGCACTGAGGAAAGAGGAGGCGGACAAGTGGCCGATGGACCCACATTGGGGGGCGGTGATTCTCGGGAGGGAAGGAAGGTGTCCTGTCAAAGTATAAGGGGGAGGGTTACCAAAAAGGTAAGGGGGGGAGGCGTTTTGAAGGTCAACAAGTACGCATAAAGACACAGGGTACGCAAACGGAAATCTGGGACATAAATAGAATCGGCTTCCTTGACAGAGGCGCTTCCGATTAAAGAGCGACCATGGCGAGCGGGCGACAGAAGGAAGCATCGATCTGAACTGACAGGAAAATAACAGACAGGGAAGATAGAGGGTCTAAGGTAGCGGGGGGGGTGGCGAGGAACGACATGGTTGTGGGAGGGGGGGGGGGGGGGGGTGGGGGGGAGTTGGTGGGGTGTGCCTAAGGACAAAGGAAAAGAATGAAAATCTGATTAACGTGATTTTGGGGAAGTAAAAGACGTATGGGGGGATCCTCGTCCGAGGTTGAAGAAAACTAAGGGAAGGGAAAGGAGGGGAGAAGGGGGGGGATAGGGGGAAGGGGAGGGGGTCTTAATGGGGAAAAGGGGGGGTGGTCGCGAGAGTGAGCAGTGAAGAGGCAAAGTATGAAAAGGTCAGAGGGGTTTCTAGGGGGGGGGGGTTAAAGGGTGATCAGGAGAATGCGCATTTAGTAGAAGGGAAGGGGAAACATGACAACATGGCGAACTGGTGAGTGGTAGAACACGTGGAGAGAAAGAAATGGTAACTAAAAAAAAGCTAAAAACCACAGGGCTCAGGGAGTAACCGGGGAGAGGCAGGAGGGGTTTTTGTTTGGGTTATATCGCAAACGTCAGGAGAGAAACAGAGGAAAACCGAAGCATCATCACAGAAAGATTTCAATGGGTCGATAATGTATCAATGTGGACAAAGTCCGTGAGGCAGGGGGCCGTTTGGAAGGGATGAGGCTACATTTGAGATGGAGGGGTGGGAAGGGTAGGGGGGGAGGCCAGATTAAGGAAAGAAAGACTGCTTATGGGGAAAGAAACACGAGTCACAAGTGGTCAAGCGGGTAGTTAAAAAAATGGGGGCAGCAAGTCCCAACGGCAAACCCAGGGGGGGGGGCGCAGAGGGGGTCATTTCAAGGGGGACACTATATGGGGGAAGGAAAAACGGGTTCTTGAGGGTAAAATAAAATAAAAAGAAGGAAAGTCCAGAAGAGGCGCCCTCCGACGGGGGGGGGTGGGTTAAAGGGGGGGGGGGGTTTAGAGCAAGACGGGGCCAGGGGGGGGGGGGAGGCCTCAAGAGAGAAGGATTTCTGGAGGTCCGGTCTAAGAGGGGGTGCATGAAATCTCAAGGACGAATACTCTATGTGCGGGGCAGGCTTTAGGAAGGACTGGGGAAACGCTAAGGTGGGTGAACCAACAATCCACAGGAAGTACAAAGAGGAAAAAACGACAAGCGGCATGGGGGAATTGGGGGGGGCGGTACAGACCGGAGGAGCCAAAAAAGAAGGAGACATCACAAGGACAAACGACGCGGTCAAGAAACTAAAGTGGCGGGGGGGGAGAATATGTGAGGGCGTCACACACTTAGGAAAAGGGGAAAAGGGGGATCACGGGGGAGAGCAATAAAAACGCGAAAGCGGGTTCGAAGGACGGAAGACCGTGTGGGGGACAAGAAAAGAAAGACTTGATACTCTACGCTCCCGGGCGGAAGGAATGAGGGCTAGGTTGGGGGGGGAAATGCAGTGAACGGGGGGAAGATACTCAGCAGTTGGAGTGGGGGAAGACCCGGACACGGGGTAGGTGGAGGGGGCGGAAGCGAAGAATTGGGTCGTTCGCGTCTTCAAAAAGGAAAAAACAAGAAGGGGAAGGCTCGCGTCCAGCAGCGGAAAAGGGGGAAGAGGTAGGTTGAGATGAAGACAATCTGTATCGCTCACGAGGGGAGGTGGGGGGGGGGAATGGGAGGAACCGGGGGTTGAAGATTACCTCATTTGGGAGGAGGGACAGTAAAGGATAAAAAGGGCTGTCGGGCGGTGGGAGGGGATGGTGGCTTTGCACCTCCTATAGAAAGGTAACAGGACAGACGGTAAACTGTGCGGGCCTGGGGAGGGATGTAAATAGAAGAAAGGGGGAGGGAACGGGGAATGGAACGAACGACCGACCAAGAGGGGGCCCTGTAAAGGAGAGAAAACTTGAAACATCAAAACAATGGAAAAAAAGGGGGGGATGGTGGACAATGCGAAAAAAGTAGAAAAGGGGGGTAATTAAAAAGGCAGGCAGAAACAATGGACTTTTTGGGGGCGGGTCGCACAGTAAATAGAAAAAGGGAGGGCACAGAGGGCGGGAGGGGGGAAAAGTGTAAAAAGGGGAAAGCCTGAGGGAGGCCCCAACAGGGAAAAGAACGGGGGGAGACATCTTTATTGGGACTAAGGGGGGGGGAGGAGGGACTCAAGGACAGGGCGTGATGATTCACGAGAACAGGCAACAGAACTCGGCCTAACAGGGGAAAAGGCGATCGTGGAAAGGATAGCGCAACGGGAATCCTCGTAGAACGAGGGAGCATGATGAAGTGTGCCAGTAAACTTAAACTCTTGTGGAACCTAGGGGGCAGGGTCCTGGGAAAGAAACGGGTATCTAGGCAAAAAAAAGCAAAGGTATGGGAAAGAATCTAATATGGAACTGGGGGGGCGCTGGAATTAAGAGATGTGTGAGTTTAAAGACAGGGAGAGGAAAAAAAGGCAGAGGAGAGGTTTCGGAAAAGAAGGTAAAAGAAAATGTAGGCAGAAGGCTAAAGTTGCGTAGGACAAAGCGTATACTTGTTAGGGAAACAGCAGCGGGGTGGAGAAGATGGTCAAAGCGCGGCGCAAAAAGCAATAATACTTTGTGGGTAGGAAAAAGAGGTCAAGGGGGTAACAAGGGGGGTCAACGGGTTGAGGTAGTACCGCAGAGCATTTCTCAGGAGCGGGGGAAAAAAGAAGGAGACAGAAAGAGTGGAAAATAAGTAAAGCAAGAAGGTGGCCGTAAACGAATAGAATTTTTGAGAGAACTACTTATAGGAAGAAAGGCCAGGTCGAAAAAAGGGATGGGGGTATGGAAAAGTAACTCCCTCAATAGTAGGGGGGCCACCAGGGGGGCGGAGGAGGGGGGGAGGGGGGTAAACGAACCGAAACTGGAGCACTGTGTTCGAAGGTGTGAAAGGCGTAGTGTTTCTCCAGGAGGGGGAAAGAAAGAGGAGCAGGCCTAAGGGAAGGGAGAAAAAAAAATGGCGGGTCAAAAAAGAGGCGACTAAGTGTGGCGGGATCTCAACAAGGAAACAATAGGAAAGGGGAATAAGAAAGAAAAAATTAAAAATAGGATGTGATGGTGTGTCTGACGGTCTTACTATCCAAAGGCCCCTCGGGGGGAGGGGGAAAAGAGATGCTTGCAACTAACGCGGCGAAAAAACCAGACCCAGCGAGCAATGGGTAAGAGGGAAACATATCAAGGGTCGGATAAGAAAACGTGGGTGCAGAAAAGGAGAAAGAAGGGAGAAAACAATGGGGACGGTGGGGGAGTAATCTGGAAGGGGGAAAGGGAGTGAGTAGGGAATGGAGAAAAGGTCGTACCGAGTCGGATAGAAGGAAGAAGTGAAGATTCCGGACGGAGCGGCTAATTACTTCTTAGTAAATGTCAGTGCCCGAGAAGGCTTGACGCGAACAAGAAAGGAAAGATAAAAGGAGCAAGGGAAGCGGACTTTCAAAGTAAGAGGGACACAGAAGGGCAGCGACGTTTAAGGCGGGGGGGGAATCACAAATAGTCCAGCGAGAAAGAAAGGGGGGGGAAAGTAGTGTCGGGAAAAATGTTTGGGCCGGTACAAGGGGCAGAGGGACGCAAACAAGGGGGAACTAATTTGTTTACTCTAATCTAGCTGGGGGGAAGGAAGAGGTGGGAGCGGGACGAAAAGAAAACATAAAGAAGATTAGGAGCACTGGGGGGAAAAAAAAGTGGAGGGGGCTCGGGCAAGTGGTGGGGTGAGAAAAACGCAAGAAAGATCTAAGGAGAGACGAGGGTAGGGGGAAATGAAGATGGGGAGAGGGGAAGGGGAGCAGGAGGGAAGGGGTGAGAGAAGACTACAAGAAAAGGCTGACCGGAGGAAGAGGTGCCGAGAAAAAGAACAAGGCATCTGATTGGGGCCTGGGAGGGAAAATGGGAAGGGGAGGGGGTGATAGTGGAGGGAGAACAGAACGCGAGGGGCATGGGCTCATGTAGCAAAGGAACCGCTGGTCAGGGGGGGGGGGAGTCAGGGGGGGGGGACAGGAAAAGAGACGGGAGCAGCATGAGACAAGATGAGGGACAGGAACTGTGGACCTTCTCAAATGGGGCAAACGGAGAAAGCAGAAGGGGCCCATGACGGGAGTCTAGGGGGAAGAGAAAAGTGGGGAAAGGTAGATGAAATTGGGGGGATGAACAGCGACAAAAGGAGGGGAGGAAAGAGAGGGGGGAAAGGGGGGAAGTAGAGGAATTTGGGGTGGGATTAGGAAGTACATTAACGACTTGATTAACGTAAGGGAATTGGTTTATATATAAAAGGTAGAGGACGCGTGGGAAACCCTCAGCTTTGGATTGATGTGGAGTGCAGTCCAGATGTAGTGTGTCATCTCAAGTTCCCGGGGATCCAAGGGGGGGCGAAGGAGTCGAAGGAAATGGGAGGGAAAGTTATAACCTGTAAAGCATAAAGGGGAGATGAGGCAGAGGCTGGGGGGCTGGAACTGGCCAAGAGGAAAGAGGAGGAAGAGAAAGAAGGTGAGGGATGGGGAAGAAAAAAGGTCGGTATGCGAAAAATCGGCCCAAAAGCAAGGAGATTAAACTTAAAGTGGAGGGGGAAGGGGTTAGAGATCGGCTTGGAACAGAAAACAGATCATGAGGAGGAAGGGGGGAAACCTGAGAAAAGGTGTACATTGTGGGGGGAAAAAGTGGGGGTGGGCAATTGAAAAGAGGAGCATTGTACAAACGGTGGTGGCAAAGGGGTCCAAACTGAACAAGCGGTATAAAATACGGAAAGAAGGGGGAAGAGCCTGGGCATTTCGGGGAGACCGGAAGGAAAGGATCGGGTCGGGGAAAGCCCGCCGACCCTCGCCAAGGGGAGCCTGAAGGGTGAGGGGAGGGAGGGTAGGGGGAGACAGGGAAAAATGTACGGCAGGAACCGGGTGCGGGAGGGGGGTGGTCAGTGTGGGAAGAGGGGTGGAAAATGGGAAGATAAGGGGAGAGGGGACGAGGAAGAAAAAGAGGATCTTCCCGGGTCTAAACCGGAAAATACGGGGGGGCATGGAAAACAGGGTCTTGGTGTGCCGGGGCCCTATAAAGTTGTGGGTAGAATGGGTTGGTATGCCGGAGTAGGAGGAGGGGCAGCTATGGACGGTAGTAGTTATAAAGGGGGATGAAGGGTGAGCAAGGTGTATGAGATGCGAAGAACGAAGATAGGAGGGGGGATCTGGGGTGGACATGAAAAGGGGTGCAATCGGGTCTATGGGGGCAAAAAACGGTTAGCGAGAAAAAAATGAAGAACTTCACGGAAACGTTGAGGAAGGTGGGAGGGGGGGGGGACGGGGAGTTTTTCCAGGTGAAGTGGGCAAAGGGAAGGGATGGGGACGAAAGGAACAAAGAGCGGGGAAGCCAGGGGAAAAATAGGGACAAAGGGGGGGGTTACATTGGTGTGAGGTTTGACGGGGGGTGGGTCAGTTGAAAAATTTGGGGTAATGTGTTGAGGAAGACTGGAAATGAGGAAGAAATGACAAGCAAGGGCGTAGTCACAAACAAAGATCAATAACGAAGGGGGGAGATTTCTCGAAAAAAGGGCGAGAGGGGTAAGTGTTCGTGAATCAAAGCGAATTTCTGAACGATAGGGACTGGAGAAGGGAAAAGAGGATGGGGATACGGGAGACTGGCAACCGGGAACAGCCGGAAGGCGGCACAGATGGGAGAAACAAGGAAGAGGGCAGAGAGGAGGAAGATAAAAGGGGGAACCATAGCTTCTCCATGCATGCTGGCCAAGAAATTTTATCCCCATGTGGGGTAAGTAAGGGGGCTACAGTGGCTCGGTTAAAGAGCTGAACTTCTGCCTCCTTTTGGTCACTTGTTGGACAGGGGCAAAAAAAGCGTGAATAATGACGGGATAACCATCAAGGGGTGCTCGGTCTAATACGGGAAGAGGTAAGGGATGCATCCAGATGGCACAGGGGGGCAGGGACCGTTTGGTCACAATCGACGATCGATCCCTTGGACTTGAAATGCGTGGATAGAAAGAAAGGTTAAACCATGGGGGGGGATTTGGCTACTGTTCTAAAAGGGTCAAAGGGTCCCCAGTGCAACACAAGGTGGAAGGGGGGGAAAATAAGGGGGGAAAAACAAAAGGCCAGGAGGCCTAAGGGATGCGAAAGGAGGCGGAAAAGTGCGGTCGAAGGGAAAAAAGCAAGCGTTGGCCAGCTGAGACAGGAAAGTTGATAGGGGGGGGCAAATAAAGAAAAAGAAAAATTGCCGGGCGAAGTAACAGGGCCGGACGAAAGCCGAAAAAAGAAAAAGGCCATCCGTTCGTAGAATTTGATAGGGGGAAGAAGGAAGCCGGGGGGAAAGAAGAAGGACAAAAAGGGGGGGTCGGAGGGGTATCTGAAGAACCAAAGGGGGAATTCAAAAATCCACCTCCGAGCAAAGTGAAATAGCGCTAAGAAGCTTCGGGAGTTGAGCTCAAGGGGACAGAGGAAAGAGGGGACCGGACAGGTTTCGCAGCTAAGAAAAAGAAAGGGGGAAAAAAAGGAGGGGGAGGAAAGGGGGGGGGGGAGGGGATGGAGGGGAGTGGATCAGGTCGTTGCGGAGAAGGCAGAGGTGTAAACGCAGGCGGGTGGGGTTTTGCATGGGAGGGAAAAAAGAGAGGGGGAAGGGAAGAAGGGCAAAAAACCCAAATCGAAGGAGGTGACGCGTCACGGGGCGGTCATGGCGCATGATAGAATCACGAATGTAAATAGGTTGGCGGAGGACGAGTAGAAGCCGGACCGGGCGTGGAATTGGCCAGTGAAAGGATGAACGTGGAGAACGAGGGTCGTGAGAAGAGGAGCGGAAAAAGAGGGTATAGTTCAAACGGATTTTTCCGTTGCGAATGAAAGTGTGGGAAAGGGTACGGATAGGGGGAAGGAACGGGTACCTCATTGTAAAGACGAAACGGCACGAAGAAGGGGGAAGGGAAGGAGGGGGTGGGGGGGGGGGGAGAGCAGCCCCTGTTGGATCCTGGGTCACGGGGGTAGACAATCAATGGTCAGGGGGAAAAAGCGGGTCAGGCGAGTCGTAACGTCCCTACGGGTAGAAGGGGGGGAAGACGAAAAGGGGGGAGGAGCCTGTAGCGGGAGGAAATGGACGGTGTGGAACCATGGGACGAGGAAAAATGCTGGTGGAGGGTCCTTGGGTATAAAAGAAAGGGGTGGGGGGACGACGGTCGGGGAAGAAAAGGGGAAGTAAGGTCTGCTTTCAAAAAATCGAGGACAATCAAAAAACATGTGTAGTTAGAAGAGGAGGGGGAGAAACACAAAAAGGGGAAGCAGGGTTTCACAAACTTTTTGGCGGGGACAATTGAAAGGGGTTGTGAGAAACAACAGGCTGAAGCGTGTCAGGTGGCAGAAAGTATGGACGGAAGTCGATTGGAAATGGTAAGGAAAGAAGACAGGCGGAGGAGCGGGGGGGGGAATCGAAGGACTCCAACAACAACAGGGGGGGGGGGGGGGAAATAGGGTGAAAAAGGGGGGAATGGGGGATAAGAATATTCCTCAACGTCCAGAAAAAAAAGGGGACCCGGAGGGGACACGATTCTGGGGGTGAAAGGGGAACGATGTGGATGAAAGGTATAGGGTCGCGAAGAGGTGAAAAATGACCGTGTTGGGTCGCCCGAGTAAAGGGGGGGCGAACGAGCTTCTCAATGGGGGAGGATCCAAAAGGGGAGTAAAGGAGGGGCGGGCGGGGACTGCGCTATTGGTGGGGGAAGGGACGAGGAGAAGGAGTCGATGATAATGGTGGAAAGGGCAAGGAAGGGAGGGCTGAGGAAGAAAGCATCCGGTAGTACAAACAGCCAAAGGAGGCAGGGGACGAATGCAAAAATCCTCAGTGAAACTTGGTGAAGAAGGGTAAATGGGAAAACAATGGCAGATGTGCGGGGGTGGGGGGGAGACTTGGGGATGAGCGAAGGGGGAACTGCTACGGGGGGATGGTCTCCTGGCCATATCAACTCACCGGTGGTGGGGAGGAAGTCTAAATTAGCTATGGTGTGGACATGGGGGGGATGGTGGTAGTGGGGGGGGAATCTGCGGACGATTCCCGATGGTGGGACGGGGGGGCTGCCCGGGGTGGGGGGCGGGCTAGGCAGATTTGGATGGGGGCCGACAAAGTAAGGAGGGTCAGACAGGAGAAGGTAAGAAGGGGGGGGGAAAGAAAACAAACTCATCCGGGAATAAGGAAAGGGAAGAGAGAGGGTGGGGGCCTAAAATTACTCAAGGGGAAAAAAGTAGGTCGGGGCGGGGGAGCAGGAAAGAGGTTGGGGGACAGGACAAAACAAGGGAGAGCTGGACAGCATAGATCGGAAAAGGAAAAAAAGCAAAAGGGGGGGTGTCTCTGGGAGGGGGCGGGGAAGAGGAAGCAAGGAGGGAAACAAGCAGGTGGATGAACCAACAGTGAATTGAAGAGATTTAAATGGGGGGGTCGAGAAAACGGGACGTTAGATTAAAAAAAAACGGGGGGGCGGTAACGGGGGAAAAACGACCATAGGGTAGGTAGCATGACAATGGGGGGGGGAGGAAACGGAAAAAGGTGAGGCACCAGATTGTTCAGGGGAGAAGTCAGACAAGGCATTACGGGGGGGGAAGGGATCCCTTCTGCGAGGGGGGGGAAGGCGAAGCGGGGGGGTGACAGGGGAAAGCCAAGGGGAAAACGGATATGAGTGTGGAAAAGGCGCACGATTGGCAGCAGCGGCAAGAGGGGTTGGAATTCGAATCAAAAAGAGGAGTGTGACGGGCCTAGGGGGGTGGAGGGTGACGCACCTCAGGAAAAGGGGGGTTGGAAGAAGGGCGGGGGAAGCCACACTGTTCATCCAGGATGGAGGGGAAGGGAACCGCGGGGGGGTTTCGGCATGGTGAAAGTTGTCAAGCTCCCGGGAATGATTAGGGTCTGTGGGGAATGGGAAATTAAGGGAAAGTGCAACAAAAAGACCGGGGCTCGCAGGCACGGTAAAAGAATATGGTCAAACCGCTATTGGGTATTCAGCGAAAACCCGGCGGAAAGAGTGTGGAACGGGGGAAGTGGAAAGAAAGCAAAGGCCAACTGTCAAGGGCAAAGAGGGTACAGCGGTGCAAGCATAGGGGGGATGAAAAAAGGGGGCTGTGTGTAAAGAAATTAAAAACAAGGGCGAAGGGCAGGGGGTTGGGTCGAGCAAGAAGGGGGTGGGGTGGCCATACAGGAGGGGGTGCTAGAGGTGGGGGGTCGGGGACAGTGGGGGGGGGCATAGGCTAGCATCAGCCGATGCAGGTTATGGAACAAGGGGCCCATGAAATGGGGGTGGGGGCTATTGGCCACCCGTTGAGGATGGGAAACAGCGTTGTGCCATTGGCATGGCACTCGGGGGGGGGAAAGGTACCACCTGCCAAGCAAGGACGCAGAGGGGAGAAAACCCCAACAAAGGGTTCAGTCGGGGTACGCCTCTAAGATAAACGGAGGAAATGGGAAACAAGGAAAATAAACACACAGAAAAATCGAAATTAACGTTAGGTGGGAAAAAAGAAGTGTTTGAAAAATCGGGGAAAAGCGAAAACTGATAAGGATTGAGAGGTGAGGGGGGGGATGGCAGAGGGAGGAAAAAGACTGGTAGCGGTGAAGAGTGGGGAAGCAGAAAGCAGAGAAGAAAGAGGAAAAAGGGGGGAAAAAAAGGGTAAACAGAGGAGATGAGAAAAAAAGGTAAGGAATTGCAGGGGCCGGAACGGAGACAGGCGGGGTGCATGTAAAGTAAGACCCGGCAGTGAAAAAGAGAGGCGAATAGGATCGGGAGGGGTCCGCTTCTAGGGGTTGGGGGCGGGAAGCGTGGGATGAAAGAAGGGGGCTGTGGAACAAAAACGCGGTCTAATCTTAGAAAAAGGCCAAAAAGGGGAAGGGGGAAAGAAAGGCAGTGAGAGTTGATGTAGAGAGAGTGAGTAGTCATGTATTAACGCGCCGATACAGAAATAATACGGTGATAGACTATATCCAATCTGACCCCCCGGTACCAAGCGTACACAAAATCGACTCATAGGCGCATTACAGTTCTACCTCATCACTGGGTGCAGGTCCGAATCGTAAGGTCCTGGGAAAGAAGACGAAGTTTGATGCGAGGGTGGGGAAGAATAAACGTAAGGGTTCTGGGCGAAGGTGTGAAAGGGGGAATGTCACTGTGAAAGTGGAAGAGAAAGGGGAATACGGAAACTGAAACCTTGGGGGCCACGGTGGGGTTTGGGAAAGAAGGGGGAGGTAAGGAACATAACGAGGAAGTGTAGTGGGAAGTTTGGTGGGGGGGGTGCAGAAGGGACAAGAAAAGGAAAATTGACCTAGAGAGCACAAGAGTAAAAGGTCCAGGGTTTGTGCAAACGCGAAAAAAAAAGAGGGGCAAAGGCTTGAACCTCGAACCAGGGGGAGTGGCGGGGGATTGACAGGTGACCAGTCGGAATCGAAAGCACGGGCGGGCTGGGGGGAGACTATTCTCAGGGGGCGACCGGCAGAAAAACAGACACGGGTAAACAAAAAGGTGTTTCGGAAAGCGTGGACAGGACACGTGAAAATGAACGTGGGGAAAGCTGACTAGGGGGACAGACGCGGCAGGGATAGGGGTGTTGAGCGAAAATAATGGGAATTAGGGCAGGCTGAAACCGAATAGTAGGGGAGAGGGAGGGGAAGACAATGTTTACAGTAGGATAAAGGGCGGCGGTCTCTTGGGCGGATCGGGAACGAGGGGGAGAGGGGGGTCTGGGGGTAAGCGCATGCAATGGAAAGTAGGAAAAAAAAAGAAGTGTTTGGCGGGAGAAGGGGTCGCTCCTGAGTGGGGAAACAAGGAGAAAGAATCTAACAGGGAGGGCCAAAGGGTCTCGAAACCTTTGGAAAAATAGCAAATGGATAATGGTGGAGTGACGGGAAAGGGAGGGTTTGGAGGGCAGGGGCATCAAGGGGGGTTCCTTCGGGAGAGAAGACAAGTGGGACAAAAAAGGAAGGGGGCCAGCGACAATCAAGGAGGGGGAAGTCGTGCGTTTAAGGCAAAAAAGGGAGCGGAGGGGCGGGGGGGGAGGTGGGTGGGACCTACAGAGGGGAAGGGGGGGGCAGGGGAAGGGGAGAAAGAGGAGGGGAAGAGATAAGGCCAAACTGGGGTTTGGGGAGGGCTCAAAGACGAAAGGAAATCGGGAGGGTTCGGGGGAGAAAAAGGGAAAGACGAGCGAGGGGGAGGAAGGCAAAAAAGGTGGAACATAAGCGAAGGCGCCTGGGGGGTGAATAGGAAAAAGAGGACGGGCGGAATTCAAAGCTCGGTGCAGAGGGCAAGGGAACCAGGAGGGGAAGGTGATTCTCAGAGGGGGGGGAAAAGGGAGAGGGTGGGCCAGAAAAGGGAAGAAAATGGGACATGCCTACGGGGGGGAAAGGAGTATTTGCAATGGGTTTTGAATGGGAATATGGACAGTGTGTAAACAAAAAAGGTGTTGCTGATGAAATTAAACTCGGGGGAGTTTTACTTGGGGGGACAGGGCAGAACTACTGCCTATAAAGAAGCAGGAAAAGAAAACCAGAAGTCAAGGAATCTGAAGAGTTGTTTGATGTAAATTGCCCGAAACTAAGAACCGGACAGTAGAAGACGGAGGAGACGCAAGGGGGAAAAATCCGGCGTTTTGTAGGGCCAAAAAGAATCAGAAACTGGGGACAGGGGAAGGGTTGTGGGCGTGGTTGGGGAGCGGGTGGGGGGGGGAAAGTAGAAGACGTGGTGTGAGGGCGAACGGGGGTCGGGAGGGAAGACGAAAGGACTGCAAGGAAAGCGAGCGCTGAAAGGGGGGGGGAGGAAAATAGTGAAGAGGGCAGAAGCAAAATAGAATATCTCCTCTGACTTAAAGGAAAGAGGAGGGGGGGGGAGACCAGGAAGTGATGGAGGTCTGTAGAGGCCAAGAGAACAGAGGGAAAAGAGAAGATCAGACAAAAAATGTGACTTCCGAGGAACGAAGGAAAGGCTGATGTCAGAAAAAGGCGGCGTGGCAGGAGGACCACAGCGAATGAAAGAAAAAACATTTGAGGGGCATCAAGCGTTTGACGAAAAAAGAAAAGAGGAAAGAGTCGTAGGGGGGGAGGGGCAATAGTGGGGGTACAGGGGGAAGCTGGTCTAAACGAAGTGAGGGTATACAGAAACCCCCCCGGGGGGGACCAGGAAGGACGTCCAGCAGTCAAGCAAGGCTTAAGAAGATTCACCAGGTGAGGATGCGGGGAAACAGAAAATCAGGGGAATTGGAGAATGGAGAGAAAATGGAAAAAAAAACCGTCTGGATGAAAGTAGGGTGAAGAAAGAAAAGGGGAAGATGACCAGGAGAGAGAGGGAGAGAAAGGGGTACTGGAACTACACCGCCAAGAAAGCGGTTTGGAGAGGGGGGGGATCCGAAATGGAAGTGGTCGGCAGTGACGAGGAAAAGCACGAAGAGGATGGGAGGGGAGAGGGCCGACAGGTTCAATAGGAAATAAAAACCATGCGAGTGATGGTGTGGGTGCACCGAGGGTCCGACTGCGCCGTAAACGAACTGGCGGGAGGGGGTCGCTCCAGAGAAGGGAAAAGGCGACGCCTTCGGAAGAAAAAGGGTGGTAAACGAAAGAACCGAAAAAAAAAAAAAAAAGTGGGGAGGGGCAGGGATAAGAAAAGGGAAAAAAAGGGAAAAGGGAGGGGGGGGGGAGGGGGAGTGGGGGGGGAATAATAAAAAAGGTAAGAGGGAAGTGGGGAAAGGCAAGGCAGGGAAAAGTAAAACATAAGGAAATCAGGAGGGGGGTTCGGGGAGAGATGTAGGGGGGGGGCTGATGAGGTGGGATTGGGGGGAGCATACGAGGGGAAGGGGTGGGATTGGGCGGGGATTGAGAACTTCCGACGCATGATGACGGAGAAAGGTTGGGGAAGATTCAACACAAAAAAAAAGAGAGTGGTGCGTCAAAGAGGGAGGTGGGCGTCACTATTTAGACCGGAACAGGAGAGGGGCACGGCAGCAGAGGATCACTAAAAGAAGCTGGCGGGGGATATGCTAGGGGAACGCGAAAACTAGGAGGCAACGGAGGGAGATCTGTGTGGAAGGAAAGAGGGGACCTTCCATGACAAGTGATAAGTTGACGGCATTATCCCGGGGGTGGTGAAGAGAGGAAAAAGGGTTACGGGGGTCGGAACTTTTAATGAAGTAAAACTTGGTGACTGCCAAGCAGGGAAAGGTAGGTGGAAAGGGGGAGATCAAGGATGTTTAAATGTATCGGTGGAGTGGGCTAGAAGGAAAGCGACAAGGGTAGGGGTTGTGGGAGGGAAAATGGAGGCAGTCGGAAGGTCAGCGGGCCCGAAGAGGATCCTATGACTAAAGTCGGGGCCCGATTGGGAGGTGATTACGGAAGGGGGGGGCCGGTTGGTGTTGACGAGGGGTGGCACAAACAGGGGACGGGCCAGGAGGGGAAGTCAGTGAACAAGGGTGGGGTTGCAGGTGAACCTTGGGTTGGTATGGGGACGCCGTAATAACCGGAAAAAGGAGAGGGTTCACCAAAAAGGAGGGGAAAGAGAGTAAGACCAGGGGACGGTCCCAGGAAGTCAAAACCAATCTTATAATGGCGAAAGGGGGTACGAAACAGGGCGGGACTGTCGGCTAAGTCGCGGGGTCTTTAGAGTGGGAATGGGGGAGGGTGGGCGTTCAGAGCTGCTGACTAAATGACTTGAGCTAGGAAAGGTGAAGAAAAAACGGTACAGAAACCGGGACACTGCGGGCGAAGGTAAAGGCGGAAGAGCCGTGGAAATGTGCCGCGTGCCTTGACCGGGAGGGGGGGGGATATAGGTGGGGGACGGTTCAAACAGGGATCAATGATAAAGGGGTGGGGTTCAAGGGGGGAAGGGGTGATGGGGGGGGCTGTGGGGGGGAGGAAGAGGGGAATATGGGGGAAGGGGTCTGAAAATGGGCTGGTAGGAAAAAACGGGGGGGAAAAAAGGTTGATCGTAAAGAGAAAAGGGTCGGGAGCACGATTTCGTGAAAGGGAAGGGGGAAAGGACAAACAGCGGGGCGGTAATCGGAGGGAGGGAGGTAATTGTACTAAAACGAACCTGGGGGCGGGAAAGGGAAGGGAAAAAGGGGAAAGGGAGGGGCGGAAATGAAAGCGGGGACCGCAATGTTGAAGGGGGGCGTGGAAGGGTGTAGGGACGGAGGCAATGTCAGGACAACTCCTACGGGGTTTCGGGGGATCAAACGGGAACAGGGACCATCTAAAATGATGCGAAGCTCGGCCCAAAGGGGGGAAAAGAAATAGCAAAGGGATCAACCAGGAAATGGGGGGCTAGAAATAAGAGGAAACGAAAGAAGAAAACTCAAAATCACTACCAACAAAGCAGGACTGGTACAAAGAAAAAGGAGCAACAAGAATAGTTCAGAGGTGGGAAGGGACAGGTAAAAAGTGCGAAGGGGGGGTGGAGACTAGAAGGACAGAGAAAGACGGAGGGTAGTAAGCTTCACAAATGAAGAACGGAACGGGTGGGCTTGGATGGAGGAAAAACAAGAGTAGAGATCCATCGATGTGGGTCGGCCTAGGGAGGGGGGGAAAGGCAGACATCCGAGGGTCAGGCCTTGGGTTAAGAGAAGAGGGGGAAGCGAGGGGGGGTCAAATGGGTGGAAATGAAAAATGAGCGGAATTGGCACGGTCAAGACAAGGCCCGGCAGGGGATGGAGACTAGGGTAATCAGAACAAGGGACCAGCCATCAAAACACAAAACCTTGCCTAATGGACATCTCGCATAATTCAAATCTAAAGTCAAAAGTGCCACGGGATAACCAAATTCACCGATCAAAAAAGGGGAAAGGAAAGTAAAAAGCCGTCAAAAAGTTCAGCACCCAAGTGGAAAAAAAAAGGATCAGGGATGAAGTGATCTGAGACGGAGTGAATCCCAGCCTCCCCAGATATCTGAAGGTTGGAAAAAACAGAAAAAACGAGCTTCAAAGATGGGCCACACAATCATCCAGGATGGTTCCGCCGGAGTGTTCCGCTGTCGGACGAATAAGACGAACCACAGGGTGCGGGTGAACGCAGGGGCCAGGGGTGAGGGGGGTTCAAAAACACGAATCTAAAGTAAAACGTGAGAGAAAGGGGGGTTGAGTAGGGGCTGGCAATAGCAAGACGGGGTGGGACGGGCGCCCCCTGTCAAAGGTGCTGTAAAAAATAGGGAACAGTCACATCGCAATACGGGGGGGGCTGGGAAAGGACCAGGGAGTGCATGGGGACCTTGTAGTGGAGGATCATGGCACGGGGACGTGGCCAGAGGAAACCTATGAAAGTGGGCAAGTCGCGGGATCCCAAGCCCTGGGGGCGCAGAAGGTTCAGGGAGTGAGCGCTAATTTCGTAAGTAAAGACTTGGCGCCTGGGGGTGCGGAGGTCGCTAAACCAGACCAGAATCGGGGGCGAAAGAGCCGGGGAAGGGGCGGGAGGGGTGGAACTGAGTAAACTATTCCTTATCGACAAAAGAAAAAAAACGGACGCACCTCAAAAGGCATCCCGGGGGCTCAAAAAAAAAGTGGTAAAAAGACGTGAGGGGAACAACCTGTGCTGCGATGCCTGTGTAAAAAAAGGGCGGCACGAAAACCGAAGACGGACGTGATCAAACAGAGGGAGGGGGCGCCGCAAAATTCGGTCGACGAATCTCATCGACAAAACACATTAAAAGGAAGAGGGCAAAAAAACGAGAAAAAAACCTAACGAGATTGGGGGAACGGACCGCCCATTGAAAAAGGGGGCGGTTGTAGGACCCAAAGGTCACACATAAGCACAGTTGGTCGACAAGATGTCCGAACGCTTCGCAGAAGACCGGCTCTATCAAACCGGGGGGCGAGTTTGGGGAGGATGAAAAACTTCCTAATAAAAATAGGAGTGATCAAAACCTCAAACTCCATCCAGCGCTGTGGTGAACACCTGGGTTCTTTTATCGGATGGGACTGACCGACAAGCTGGGACCGGGTACGAGTACGCACGGACGATCAGAACTTTGGGGGGCCCTACAGGAAAAAAGTGGGAGGGGAGCGGAAAAATCACTCAACATCGGCGCCCGTAAAGGCCCTTATGAAAACACATCAAAAAGGGGAAGCCGATTGAGGAGACAAGATTTTTGGTGGCGGCCGTAAGAGAGGGAAAAGTAACTACCGGTGAAAAAGGCCAAAGTCCCAGGGGGCAGGGTCGGGGGCAAAAAGGAATACGGACCGAAGGCGAGCGACCTGATAACGCCGGGCAGGGGGTGCAAAGGCACAGGACACGACAAGGGGCGTAACTAAGGGGGGACAGCTTTGATGGTCGGACTACGGGGCTTTGAAGTGAGGGAAAAAAACGCGAGAAGTGGGAGGCGGGGGCTGTCGTGATATCATCGGAAAAAAGAGAAGGGGCCGAAAATCGAAAGTTCAGTAAAGTAGGCAGGTAGTAGAGAGAAAAAATTGGGGAGAATCGGCTGAAGTCCGTCAATCGAACTGAGAAGGTGCGGGTATAGGATAGGAAAAAAAAGGGCAGTTCCCAAGGAAAAAAGGAGGAAGACTTAAGAAAAGTAAAAAGAATTTGTAAGAGAGGGCCGGGGGTAGCCAGCGGCAAAAAGATGATGGGGTGCCAAATTCGGAGAGAAGTAAACGGAAGAAAAAAGGGGGGGGTCAGGGGTCGTTGGGGGGGAAAGGTGAGTAGGGGCGCACACCGGCAGGAAAGAAGGGGAACGATCATAAATCAAATCCACAGAAAAATTCAAAGGTAAAGAATAATGATCTAAAGAAGGGGTTGAAGGGGCCCCTTGGAAATGGAGTCAAGGGGGGGAGCAAAGGGGATAAAACAGTCTTAATGAAAGGGCGTACAAGGTCCCAGAAAAGGCGGCAGGTAAGGCGAAAAAGCATCGAGGTCAGAGTCGACCGGGCAAAGAGGAAAAGGGAATGGGTGGGGGTGGAGTCCACGAAAATCAGAAGGAGGAGAGGGGGGGAAGAAGAGGAGAAGGGAGGGGGAGGGAGAGAGGCACAAGCCCATTTGTAAGAAAAGGACGGTATAACAGAAAGTCACAGAATGGGAAAGAGACTAAGGCTGACCAGGGGATGTACACGGAAGTACGCATTGTTGTTGGGTGGGACCGCAACGGGATGTGTGGGTTTGGAAAGGGGGCAGGATGCGGAAGAAATTATATCCGGAAGCAGAAATTGAAAAAAAAAGCGAAGACAGATGCATGGGGAGAGGGGGAGATAGCAGGCGGAGGTGATTTAGGCAAAGGGAGGAATGGAATCTTGAACTCTTGGGGGTGTGCCATGGGGGGAACAGGTCGGGAACTAAAAGAGGGGGGGGGGGAAGGTGACCAAACCATTGAAATCCAATAGGAAGAAAGGGGAGAACGGAGTTTCGTCAGGGGGGACAGAAAGAAAAAAGTAAACCAGTCAGAAAAAGCGAACCGAAATGGACCGGGTCGAAGAGAAAAAGGGTCCCAGTTTGAAGGGGAAAAATGGCACGCCTAATAGAAAAGCTACGGGAGGCGGGAGGACCTGGATGGAAATGTCAGACCCGTCCAAGGTCCTAAGCTCGGAACGTAAGGCATCGGCTTTGAAAAACTAAAGAAGAGGGGCCTGGTGAAAAGCGGCTAAGGGGCCCAAGGGGCCCAGTGTGGGGGGGAGAGAAGGAAAGGGGGTGGCGGGGGTGATACAGACGGAGACTGTGAGATAAAGGAGGATCGGGGGGGCAGGAGGAAGGGCTGTGTGGCCCCGCGGAAAAGTGTGTATTCTGTAACGAAGCGGTCACTCGTTGAGAAACTGAGAAGAAAGCAAAGAGGGTCTCAAAAGCTTAAGGGTGCGCACAAAGGAATGGGGGGGGGAAAAAAGAGGGGGGGGGGGGGGGGGAGGGGGGGGGAAACCAAAGGGGGGAAGGAGGGAAATGGTGAGAATGGGGGGGGGGAAACTCAGAATCCAAGGAGAGGCGTAGCAGGACGATGAGGCGGATAAGGAGCCAGTTGGGAACGGGGGACCCGGGTGATGTAAAAAAAAGGGAGATGAGGATCCTATCATGGAAGGGGAGAGTTTGGGGATGACAGGGAGGTTGGGGTGAGGGGGGGGGCGGGTAACCCGAGCTGTCGGAATGCCGTGGAAAAAAAGGTGTGGTTAATATGTGTAGAAAGAAGGGGGAGATGAGGACCTGGGAAAAGGGGGGAAAGGGGAAGGAAGAAAAAGCGGAATGGGGGGGGGCCTGTTTGGGTGTGGCGGGGGGGTGGGGGCAAAGGGCGGGGCCGGAATATAGGGGAAGCCGGCTGAGCCCAACGAGGGGGTAAAAGGTTGGGGGATTAATTGGGTGAGGGGGCTGGGAAAAAACCAGGTACTAGTGAGAAGAATTACACGCCAAGGGTTAAAACTTTCGTAGGGGGGGGGAGGAGAGGGGAGGGGGGGGAAACCAATCGGGGCACTGAGAGACTCAGGGGGGAAGGGGGGGAAGGGAACAGTGGGAAAAAAAAAATCGGGTAATGACAGCAAAGAGGGCCGGAAAGGGGGACGGGGTGGTAAACCTTAACATGCAGGCTCAGAATGGACCGAAGCGGGGGGGGGAACTAAGAAGGGAAAAGGGCATTCTGAGGGACGTCATAGGGAAGAAGGGGCAAAAAAAGAGGGGGGAGGAAGTAAAGGGGGACCGGAGGAGTTGGACGTGCACGGGGGAAAAGTGGGGCGGATGATCAACCGAAGACAAGAGGGGGGCGAAGACATGTCGCCTCAAAAGGACATGGCCCGAGAATCATGGGTGAGCAAGGGGGAGGAGGGCAAAAGAGGTCAGAGGGAAGGAAAAAAGAGGCGGACGGAACCGATCTAAGGGGGAGGGGAGGGGAGGGGAAGGGGGGGGGGGAAGAGGGAGGGCGGCTCAGTGGGGCAGCAGGGGAAATTCACTCTTGGATTGCAAGGAGGGCGGGTAGAGGGAAAAAACCAAAGGAGACCGGGAAGAGGACGCCGACTAAATGGGCTGGAAGGTGCCGAGGGACCAGGTGAGAAAGAGTCTGTCTGGGTACATCAGCGCGTGCTGATGAAGGGAAAAGTCAGGGATACTGGGAGGAAGAGGGGAAAAGGAGAAAGGAGGTAGCACTAGAGCTGGTGGGGGGTCCGGACCTTAGGCTGGGGGGGGTGTTCTGACAATGCCGAGGGGAGGAACAACAAAAAGTCCAGGGGAAGGGTAAAAAAAGGAAAAATGGAGTGGGGGGGGGGGTCCCGCGCACAGAGGGAGAAGGGGGGAGGAAAAGGGGTGGGAATCGATAGAAGAGGTTCGTGGCAAGAATAAGAAACAGTGCTCCAATTGGGAAGGGAAATCGAAGGGAATATGGGAGGGAAAAACCCAAGCGGAGGGGTGGGGGAAGGGACCAAAAAAATCAGAGGAAAATCCCTGGGGCGTGTGGATTTGGAAGGGTGGCTGAGGGGGGGGGCGGAGGGACGAAAAGGTGAGAAGGGGAAAGGGGGGAAAGAAGGGGGGGGACAGGGGAAAGACGGGTGAGGGGATCAGGGAGGGGGGGAGGGGGGGGGGGGGGAAAGAGGGTAAAAGGAGAATGGAGAGCAGGGGGAGGGAAAAAAAGGAAAGGGAAGGGATGAGGGAGGGTGGGGGGTGGGCAGAAGGAGGGAGCAGGAGAGGAGGAAGAAATGAAGGGAAAGAGGGGCGATTGAGGGGAACGAAGAAGGGAGCGAGATACAAGGGGGGGGGGGCAACAGCATGTGTGGTCGAAAGTGTCGGTACCGCATAGGTGAAAGGGGAGCGAGGGCATGGGTGATTTGGGGGAGATTTGGGGGGGAGCAACCCTCAAGGAAAAGTAGAACCTTTTCCAGAAGAAGCATAAAATTAGTATCTAATGTTCCTTAAGGAAAACAATGGGGGGTGGAAAGAGTCCATAGGGGAAGCGGGGTTGACGGGTGGACCGGGGGTCTAAAAAGCTAGGGTGGGTCAAGGAACGAAGGGGGGGAAAAGATCCGCCGAGGGGGGGGGGGTCGGGGGCAAGGTAAGGGAGAAAGTCGCAAAAAGAGGAAGAGAGAGGGGAGAAAGAGGGGGGGGAAATGGGGCTAGCAGCAGACGGGTTGTGCCAATTGTTGGGAAGGAGATGGGTCGCAGTCATCGGGGGTAAAGGGGGAAGGCCAGGGGCTCTTGTGGGGGGAGTAGGGAGAGCAGGATGGCCTGAGGGACGTTCCGAAAATAAAAGGCAGGAAAATCCTAAATGAAGACGATGGCTCAAGGGCACAACACCAAACGGATGTATTAGGGAAATGCGAGGGGGGATATGACATCTGGGAGGGAGGGTCGAGAATAGGAAACGAGAAGCAACTCAGATGCGAGTCGAGGACGGAATCGGGGTCAAGGTAAAAGTAGGCAGGAGAAAAAAGCTGGGGTTGGGAGGGATGAAAAAAAAGGGTGCCCCTGCAGACACGCTGTGGGGGGAAAAGTGGAGAGAAGAGGGAGTCAAAAAAAAAATCTGGGCTTTCGAGGGGGGTTTAAAGATCGTGAGGAGCTTCCAATGACGGTCAAAAAACCTTAATATGTCCTGGGAAATGCGGGACTGCACTGGGGGGCTGACCCGAGGGTCGGGGGTGCCAAAAAAAGTACAGAAGTGAAAGGGGAGATCAAAGGGAGTAGCGGGCACTGTCCGATTCAGGGGGGGGATGCGCCCGGAGGAAATACGAGCCGACAAGAAAACCCGGGACAGGGTGAATAAACTGGGGAAAAGATCTGCGGGAGAAAGGGGAAGGGGGAGCAGAGTGGCCAAGTTAAATTGGGGTAGGAAGGGGCGGGGGGGAAAAGGAGAGAAACCGCCGGATGAATGGGTGCTCAGTAAGTAAGGGCTCCCGGGGTTGTCAGAGCATAGGTGGTGTGCGCGTGAAAAAAACAAAGGAAAGAAAGGGATCGACGCTGGGTCGAACCCTTGAAACTCAACTGAGTAAGAGGGGGGGGAAGGACGGGATTTACCTGGAACTGCCATAAGAAGGGGGTACAAGGAGAAAAAAAAAGGGGGGGGGACAGTATCGATTATTGGACAGTAGGGGGTGGGTACAGATATGGGTAGGGGTGACTTTAGGGGGCAAGGGAGGGGGGGGCGGGGGCCTAGGAGACGAAAAAAGGGGGAGGCAAGTACAGTTTCGGAAAGAACGGTAAGTGAAAAAAGGGTTGGCAAGTTGTCCGATCCAAAGAAGGTGTCCAAGGGGGGGGCGAGAATGACACCGGTGGGGGGGTAAGGTTATGGCGGGGATAAAAGTGGAAGGAAAGCGAGCGGGGGGAAGGGTGAGGATACGATGGGGGGACAAGTCAGAGACGGGCGTGGGGAAGGAGGGTCCAACTCGAGAGGAAAGATCTCTGTCTATGTCGGAGTAACGGGGGGGGAAGATGGAGGGAAGCAGCTGTGGGTCCATATGCTCGCTAAGGGGGATAGGATGCGAGGAATGGGATGTGAAGCAAAAAGAAAGAAAAGTGAAGATCACGGTGTGATGGGAAAAGTGTCAAGGGGTGGATCTAAGGAAAGGGCCGGGGGAAGAAAAAAAAAGGAAGCCTAAGGAAAAGAGGTAAAAATGTGCAGGACGGGAGAGTGAGATTGGTTGGGGGAGTTGGAATAGTGAATGTGGGGTAATCGTAAAGAGCAGAGGGGAGAGTGCCGGGGTAGCTCCTATTTCTATGTAATAAAAAACAATGACCTGGACGGGGGGGGCGTGGGGCCTCAGTGCGTGGAAACCAGAAAAAGGAAAAGACTCAAGGGGACACGACGGCACGGGGCTTTCGTGGGGGGGGGCGGGAGAACAGGGGACACGGAGAAGAGAGCTCAGAAAAGGAGAATGAGTTGTGCGGTGGCAACCAAATAA
>Ga0179593_1413808_pt1 | contig 27298 bp, 54 predicted proteins | sample CZODoug2_1_08_16_FD_185931 | JGI IMG/M metagenome (GOLD analysis project Ga0179593, IMG submission 185931) | Vadose zone soil fungal communities from Angelo Coast Range Reserve, California, USA - CZODoug2_1_08_16fungal (PacBio error correction) | ecosystem: Environmental > Terrestrial > Soil >...
AAACATAACCCTCCACACATCCGGGGTTGTAGGCATCTCACAGGTGGGTGGAAGAGGACACGGGGGGAAAAGAATCACAGAGCGCTCTCATGAAGCCTATCCAAAAGATTCCACCCCCGAAACGTTAAGAGGGTCGATGTGGGGGGCCTGTCACAAAAAAAAAAAAAGAAAAAAAAAAAAATGGCTCTGGACAGCTCGAGAAAAAAAAAAAAAAAAGGTTGGAAAAAACGAGGAGGCGAACCCACTTGTGGGAAAAAGAGGAGCGGGTCTTGGGTGTAGGGGGTTGTTGTGAATTCACGAGTGCACCATCGTAAAAAAGACCCTATCAGCCGGGACAAGGATCAGGACATAAAAGTGAGATTCGTGTTTTAGTTAAGGACGGAAGGGGCTACTAGTCTTGAAACCCAATAGGAATCTCCTCCAGCAAAAACAACAAAAGTGGGAGAAGGGGGGAAAAAGGGGAGAGAGTGTCCCCACCAAACTCTTGGCAACTCAATGCAGAAGGGAAGGACAGGAAAGCGTAAGTCGGTCCGGAAAACTTTTGGGTGCGATGTCGGAAACGCTGTGGCTATGGGGGGTGTTGGAAGGAGAATCAGGAAAGAAACCGACATAGGGCCAAAGAAGAAGAGTTGTTGGGGGGTGACCAGAAAAGGAAAAAGATAAAACAGGGGTGACACACACCCTGTGGGTGCGGGGATTTCCGAGAAAAAAAAAAAAAATATGTTAAAAAAAAAACCGGTGGTACGGTGGCGGGATGTGGACGGTAGACTGAGGTAAAGGCTCTTGAAAACCTGAGTACACAAGTCCGATCGGACACTGTGACTCTGGTACTGGCAAAGAAAGTTGTAATGGGTAACGACGAAACAAAACCACACAAACCCTAGGCACGGTTTTGGGCGAGTCCCTGGAGAAAATAAACGTCAAGGCAGTAATAAAAGAGGGGAGCCGAAGTCCACTACAGATTCGGACCAGAAATGTGGGGGCCAAAACGGGACCCCCGACCTGCCCAAAATCGGCGATTGAACTTGTTGGCGGGGAACCGACAGCTGGAAGTAGAAGAGGGATGGAGAGTAGGCAAATGACTTCATGAAACAAAGAAAACACGGCAATTCGAGAGCGGGCACCAAGGCAGAAATTAACCACACAAAAAAAAAAAAAAAAAAAAATGGGGGAAGGGAAAGAATACCGCTGGGGGGAGGGGGTGGCCGAGTAAGCGTTAAGCGAGGTAGCCAAGCAATTTCGCGAAAAAAAAAAGAATACAGTCCGGCTCAAGGGCCGGACTATTCAACATCAAAGCTGGGCCAGAAAAAATCCAGAAACGGGAAACATGAGGGGGGGGGGAAACGAATTTTGGTTCCCAGGGGGTGCAAAAATTCGTGTTGTCTACACTTCAAAAAAAAAACGGTTTCACAAAAATTCGGGCACAAGGATACCACAAGCAGGGGAGGACCGCTGTAAATGAAAAAACAATGGAACCAATGTGGGCCCAACGGTCATGGCTTGGGATTCATGGACGCGGGGGGGGGTGGGGGGGGAAGGGGCGCAGGTACATAGTCCGAAAAGACGCACCAAAACCAAAAAAAGAACTGGTACAAGGGTTCCGTAAGGCAAGGTATGCCTTGAGAGAATAGTGGGGGAAAAGAAAGTCTCATAACAACAAGAACAGTGAAAAAAAAAAAAAAAAAAAACGGTCTACCTCGATGGTCCATGAGTCATCATCCAAAACCCTGAAAAAAATTCAAACTTTCATGTCTGCACGGGGGGGGTAAAAAAGAAAAAAAAATGGAACAAACTAAAATTCGAAGACGATAGAAGGGGCAAACACGTGACATTCAAGTTGGGGGGGTTCAAATCCAAAGAAAAAAAAGGGTGTGAAAAACCGTTCGGGAAAACATTTCATGCAGAGCTTTCAAATTTGAAAAAAAAAGAGGGTGAGGTGGTGGTAATTTAACAAAAGAAAAAAAAGAGGGGGGGCACCCGGGGTGGGGTGGGGGGATATGTGTTGTAAGCCCGCCCGCCAGAGAAAAAACCACCGACAAGCGAGGCTCTTGTCATGCGAAGAAATGGGGGACGGGCAGCGAAAAAAAAACAGAGGTGCAGGGGGGGGGGGAATAACGTTTCAGCTCGTAAACGAGTACCGGGGGGGGGAATTGGAGGCGAATAAGCTGGTCATGCCAGCCACCCTTCCGCTTGAAGAGCCTTTTTTAATTTTTGTGCGGGTCCAGGGCCGTAGCACGATGGTGTCAGTTATTTACAAAGGGCGCCGAATACACTTCAGTAAAGTTGGGGGGGGGGGGGGGGGGGGGGGGGCCGCGCCCCGCCGGAGGTAAATGACCTGGGGAACAAAGTCTGACAAAAAAGAATGGCGCAAAAGCCACATGTAAAGGTCACACGCGAAGGACAAAAACCGGACGAGTTAGATTCAAGAAGAACAGAAGAAAAGGAAATCTCAAAAAGAGAAAAGAGAACAAAGGGGGGGAACCAGGCAAAAAGGGGTTTTTTGCTGCGCAAATCAAGACGGCAACCACCAAGAGAAAAAAAAAAAGGGTAAAAACCACCAGTACGAAACTAATTTGGGGCCGGAAGCCCACCGACAATGCATATGAAATGCAAAGATGCGCAACGAAAAAAACTAACAAAACCGCGGGACAGAGATGGTGGAAACTGTCAAAAGGGCGGGGGGGGGAAGTAACAGGTCAAAATTGGGGGGGTAAGAATTCGGAGAACATTGTCCGAAAGGTGTCCCTAGGCAGCACAAAGCAGGCTGCAGGCAACCACTTTCTCTTTAGACCACACTTGTAAAGCTCGGGGGGGAAGGGGAGGTTCTCGGACTGAAATGTTTGGGGTGCAAAAAACAAGTACAAACCAAGCCGAAATAACCAGCTGAGATAGAAAAAACACAGAAGAAAAGATTTCGGACACAGTACAAATGGGCAAGGGTTCTGGTTAGGGGAAAATAAAGACGCGGAAAAAGGGAATTGCGGCACTGCATTTACACCACGCTCGGGGGCTACACTGTTTAGCAACGCAGTATTTAGCTGCAAAAACGACCGGGGGTCGTGGGGACTTTGAAACAGGGAAAGCAGGCGGGCTCGGGCCAGCGAAAAAAGAAAAGAAAATGCAATTTAAAGGGGACAAGCCCGCAAATTCGGGAAAGAATGAAAGAGGGGGGGTGGGGTGGCACTTGGGAAACCTCCTCGCGCACCCGAAGCTAATGAAGCGGTTCTTACCGGGGATGTGTACACGGAAAAAAAAATGGAAATCTGCGAAGCGCAGCGAATGCAGGGGTGGGTGCCAGGCCAAACATGATCCCACAAAAATTACGGGAGCAAAAAAAAAACCGACATGGTAGGAAGCGAAGTCACACCAGCTTTGAGCCAGCTGAAGGGAACGGGGGGCGTGATAACTTCTTCACACGGGGGTCATTGCGTCACGACCACTACCACGAAAGGTGGCTTTCCCTGCGGCAACTCGTGTTTGGGGAAAACGTGGCCCTATTGTCAACAGGAGGAAGCTGGGAAAGCGGCAGGTCTGTTTGGCAAAAAAATAAAACAAACGTCACAAGGGGTGCCCGGGGTCGGAAAACGCAATCGTGGGAGCAAGGGATGAAGGGGGTAAGGTATTTGACTGGGGACCGATAAAAAAAAAAAAAAAAAAAAAAAAGTAGGGGGCGGGGGGGAAGGAGGGAAGGTGGGAGGAGCGCGCAGGACAGGAGGTGACAGGCACCGGGGTGGGGCTGAGACAAAAAGAGATGTTCGGTCTTATGCAGGAATGGTCGCCCCTCTTCGGAGGAGGAGGAAAACAGTCGATGGCAAGAAGAAATAGATGGGAAACCGCGAAGAAGCGGAACATAGGAAGCTGTGTGAAAATAAGCTTTCAAGGAGTGCGGGACGGGGGGCTAACTGGACTCAACGATTGCAACCATTAAAAAAAAAGGGTGACTGCTTTTCCGCAACTGAAGAGTAGGGCGCAGATAAGGAAAAGAGAACGGCGGGGAGTCCATGGTGACAAACACACGCGCCATGCAGAAAAATTTGCGAGGTACAAACCGAGGGCCCAATACGGGCAGAGACCAAGAAATCAAAAGGGGGTAAGGGGGGACGGGCGGGGACGTACTAAATCCCATTGAGGGGACAACACGCTGACCACGCACGAAGAAAAAAATCATGGGTGGGGGTAAGCAAAATACCATGGCATTATTGTTGGAAAAATCAGGGGGAGGACAACACTAAGACAGTTAGGGGCAGAGCGTGGGGATGCTAAACTTTTGAACAAACAGGGGGGTAAAAAAAAAAGCCAATACTCAACCAAGGGTTGGAGGTGTGTAAAGACGTGGTTTTGTTGGCGAAACTGATCGGGATTTACGGGTGTGATTCTCAAACCGAAGTGAAAAAAGATAGAACAAAAAGGGAAACAGAATAAACTCTTAGGGGGTCCTTATCAGACCCAAAAATAAACCCCCTGGGGACGGGTGCAATGAGGTAGGGGGGGTTCCCTTCTTCAACAAGGAGAAAAACGCTGTGGGAAAACGAATGTTTGGTGCAGAGCGTTTGGGGGGGGGAACAAACAGGTTTTGAAAGGGGGTTTTTGGGAAAATACCATAATAAACAAGCCTCTCGCCCAGAAAAGTGGTCTCGCCATGGCAAAAACATCTCGAAACAAACAACACAAACAATAATAAAAGAGAAGGCGGGGGGGAAGAGAGAGAATTTGGCGAAAGTGCGCCGACAAAAGAGGAATGGGTGTAATGTGGTGAAAAAACGGGCACAAATAAGCAAAAAGGCAGAACCAACCCTTCTTTTTTTTAGGACATCGAAAAGAGACCCGTCCGATCACTGAAATCCGAAAACAAGGAACGGACTTGAGCCGGGGGATGGCTGGATTCCGAGTGTTAGTAATGGTGTTAAGTGGGGGGAGAACTAATTCAGGTTGGGATGAGAAAAACAGGAAAAAAGATCGAGGGGACGTTCCCCTGTCAAAGAACAAGGGAAATGGAAAAGGCAAAAGAGCCAACCGACAAAAAAAAAGAAAAGAACTGGTCTCGTAAAGGAAGATCCATTACTCCAAAAAAACTACCATGCAAAAACCCAAAAACAGAACGCTCCCCGTCGAACTAATTCACAACTGATGCCTGGGGGGGGGGGGGGGGATAAGCCTGATTGTGGAAAAAGCAACTACCAGCGAAAGGGGCACAGTCAACGACAAGGTGGCTACTCCACAACTAAGGGAAAAAAATGGCGAGTGGGTGTGGTGTCTTTCAATGGGTCCAAATGGTACCCTCGTCACGAAAAAAGTTGAGAGCTGATTACGAGCCACTACAAGATCACCCAGGGGGGTTTGTCACAACTCTTGTTGAATGCAAAACCTGGGGACTTCGGTTCGGTAAGGGGTATACAGCTACGGTGGCCGGGTCTGAGCCAGAGACCCACGACTTGAGGGTCCGAAATGTTCATGGGGAATGGCGTAACAAAAAAGAAGTAAAGTTGGGGGATTTTTACATGACTTTGTGAAGGTGTGAAATGGGGTGGTCAAAATCGAGCGGGGGAGGAAAACAGGGAAGAGTTTGAGCGGGAAGCATTCCACAGGGACAGGGAAAATCAGGGGGTTTGGGCAAAAAAAACAACCTCAAGCACCTGAAAGAAATGGCATCAAAAGAACAAACAATGATTGGGGACCAACGACGTACCGGTGACAACAAAAAGGAGCAGAGGTTTCTTGGTTTCGAAAGAAAACGTTGTTGCAGGAGGAGACCCGGGGGTTAGGGGGAGGCCCTTGAAGACAATCAAGGGTGGCAAGGGAAAAGGTAAAAAAAACTCCCTTGCGCTGGGAGGACAAAAAAACACATGAACGGATATGGACCACGACGCCCACCCGCCCCAATAAAAAAAAAAAAAAGGAGAGGTCCACTGTCGGTGGGGGATGAGGTTACTACAATCAAGAGGCGGAAAAAAGCAAACAACAACTTTTGGCGAAAGGTCGGTTATGCGCCAGCGGGGGAAGAAGGAAACGGGCAAAACTTTTCAAAACCAAACCGCAAAAAACAAACATCAAGAGAGCATCCAGAAAAGGGAAAGAAAAAACGTTTTGGTTTCTTCCCCCAAACGGAGAATTCAGGACACAACCTCATCAAAACGATGGGGGGTGGGGGATCAAAGAAAGAGTGGTGCGTCAAAGGTGGTTTCACTCAAAACCAAGGAGAACTGGGGGGAGGATGGATCGGGCGGACAAGAGAAGAAAAAAAATGAGGCGTTCAATAGTAAAAACTGTAAAAAGGGCCAGTGGGGACGAGCCAGAAGTACCGCTGAGGGCAGAGGATTTCAAACGGGGGACAGAGAGGGGTGACTAAGCACAAACGCATTGGCGTAGAGACGTTCGGACAAATCGGAGATTTTTTCAAAAAGCGGTTGGGGGGCCAAGAAGAAAAGCTCTCACCAAAAAAAAAAAAAAAAAAAAAGAAAACAAAGACCGAAGGTCTGGCGGACAGAATTTCTGGGTTCGGGGGCAAAATTTCCACGAGCCAGCCATGTTGAAAAAAAAAGGTTGGGCGTGGGAGATAATAAACTGCGTGGGTGGGGGGGATTTTGACGGGGGGGGCGCCCACCTCCCGAGTCTGTGGCAAAAAGAGGGGGGGGTTTCCGATTGACAAGTGGGTGTAATGTGGGGAGCAAAAGCATGTGTGTTGGGAATGGACACATAATCAAAACATAATGCCCTCTCCCGAACGAAAGTTGGAAAAATTCTTGAAAAGAGGGAAAATCTTCAAAAAAATAATTGCAAAAACCGTTGCCCGGGGTGTCAAGTAAGGACTCGGCTTGGGTTTTTTTACTGGGGGGCAAAAAGGCAAAGCACAGAGAACATCAAGAAAGTAAATGGAATCACAATAAAAGTACAACGGGGGGGTGGGGGGTTTTGGGGGGTTTGTTTGTTGGGGGGGACAGATTAAGGACCGGAAAGAAATTCTGTAAGAGGAAACGACCAAAAAGTAAGAACAGGGTTTCATGACGCAGCCACCCCACCTTGGAGGACAAAAAGCTACGGGCGTTGTTTATATATTCTCAATGGAAGTCCAGCATATTGGGGGATGGTAAGATGACCGGACAGGACTGTGGGAGGGAACGGGACCAAGTTATTGGAGGAAAGGGGTTTTGGTTTTTTGGGGGGCAATTCATGGTTTGTCCGAGGTCAGGGGGTGGGGGGGAAAACAAAAGACGAAATTAAAAAAACCAATCACTGGGGCCCCAAACGGAGGGCGAACAATCAGTCTCAATGAATGGAAAAAAACTCTACGTGAACGCGTGGTGGTAAAAAAATTGCAATTGTGCCACAGGGCCAATCTAGAGGGGTGAAAACGGGGGGGGAGGGGGTCAAGGAGAATGAGTAATCAGTGACCAACCCTTGGGGGTGGTTTAATTTTGCAAAAATGCGGCAAAACGGGAAAAAATAAGAAGACGAGGAAAAGCGAACCGAAACAAGCCAAGACGAGAACTCCCAAAAAATGCCAGGAATGGAAGAGGCGAAAGGTGAGGGGAAAGAACCTGGGGACATGCATGAGTCACGTAAAACGAAAAAATCAGGGGAAAAATTCAGGCCACAACAGGATTACCACCGCGCACAAAAAAACTTCCAAAAGAAAAGGTGGGGGGGGTGGGGGGGGGGGGGGGGGGGGGCGAAACGGTTTAGTCTGAAAGGGAAGCACGCGGAGAAGAAGGGGCTGAAAAAAAAACACGTAAGCCTGGGGTAGGGGGGTGTACCTTGGCTTCAGCACCACCCAAACAGCCATCCACAGGCCTCAACACCAGGAATCGTTGGGGAAAATACAAAGAAAGCATAACAACAAAAAAAAGTCGAGGGTTAAATTACTCCTTATTGAGGGACGAATAACCTTTACCGGAAAGCAACAAAAGAGAGGGGGGGTCAAGGAAAAAGAATGGGCCACCCTATAATCACGGATTCGGAAACCGAGGTAAATCTGGTGTCACGACACAGACAACACAAACACGCAAAGAAAGTTCAGAAAGGATAAGGGGAGGGCTGGAAGAATGAAAAGGATCGGAGCACCGTTCGAGTTCTGGATAGCAAGCAGGGGGAGTGACGAAAAAAAGCCCAAGTTTAAAGGGGATAGGGAAAAAGTACTTAGCCCGAACTAGCCTTGGAAGGGCCACGGGAAAAGGGGGGTGAAAAAAAAAAAAGCAGCTAAAAGCACAATGCGACATTGGGAAATAACAAACAAAAAAATTGACCTGGGAACCCCATTTGGGTGACCACAATGTTGTGAGTAGGAAGCTGCAACGACCGAATGTAATCTACTTTGTTGGGGAAAAAACAAAAGCGTTAGTATTTGGTATACAAAAAAAAACGAATTGTTGGGGGGTGGCCAAGGGAAAAAGAAGCCCACGACAAAAATAAGTCCACATGACATAAGGGAAACAGATTCAAATCCCACTAGATGGAAAAGAAGGTGGGTGGGTGAAGAATCACTGGGAAGAACGGGGCTTTAAAAAATGGAGCGAGGAACATCCTGGTTGGCCGACAAGGCTGTCTGTGCCCCTTGGGAAACCAAAACTACCCACATCAGGCCCCACCCCCCAAAACCCCTTCAGGAAGACAATAAGCGTGGCCGAACTGTGGGGGGGGGCGGGGGGGGTGCAAGGAGAAAGCCACGGTGGGTGAAAACCTGGTGTGGTTTAAAATAATACGGGCTACCATCGAAGCTCCGGAAAGACAACTTGTTTGACAGGGAGCTAATGAAGCCGGAAAAAGCGAAAAAAGGGGCCCAAATCGCCTAACATCCACTGCCGCAAAAAAAAAGAAAAAACCAAAGGGGTGCAGCTATTCCAGTTGGGAAAAAAAAAAGGATACTGGTTGGAGGAAAAGGATTGGGGTTGACGCAGAGTTACAGGACTTGGTTCTTCCTATTTCATGGGGGAAGGGCAGGAAATAGGCTTTCTGGGCGTCTCTGGGTGGACTGGAGGGACCAAAAAAAACGGGGGAACTGGCGAGGCGGAGACGAAGGGTGTGGGTGAGGGGGAAAAGCCAGAAGGAAAAAAAGGGGATGATCGTGGAAGGGGAAGGTTTTCAACTGGACACGCCGCTAGAGCTTAATCAAACAACAGCGCGAATCACGGCCGAATTTTGCGGAATTTCCAACTTGAGTTAGAATGGGGGCGCGGCCGTTGCTTTGGGTCGTACTGGGGTCTCGGTTGCTGGGACAAGCGGTATTTTTCCGGAGACACGCCAACCAAAAGGAAAAACAAGAAAAAAAAGGGGGGAACTCACTTACAAAACGCACCCGTTGAGTAAATAAAACCGGGGGTGGGTGTGATGGCGAGGCAACCAAATAGGTGCACATATCATCGACAAAAACGGAAATAAAAACTCGTGGGGGTGGTAATTAATTACCATAGGCTAACCGAGGTGGCCAAAGGGAAACTACTCAGATAGCCAACAAACAACAAACCAGTAGGAAAGGGAAAAACGAATGTAAGAAAGAAGCGGGGAAGACCACCGCCTTAAAAACGATCTAAACATTTAAAATGGGAGGAAGACTGATAAGTGGAAATGTGAGAACCGCATCATAACGAACCAAAATTTCCAAACCAGGATTTGACCCAGGAAGAGAAGGACGTTCCCGACCTGTCGACAAAAAAAGCAGAGAAATTCACGCAAAAAAACCACTGGGACAAGCGAATTGTGGATAATGAGAGAGAGGCGTGGAAACCGGAGGCCCGGAAAAACGGAAAAGAAACTTGGTAGAGCGGGGCACGCAAAAACGGGCGGATGACGTCCGCCGTAGCCGGGGTTTGTTTCGAAGTCACCGGCGGGGAAGCCGAAACAAGGAACTTATGAAAAAGAGGACTTAGAAATGTGGGGCGTCAAAAGAATGTCTTAACGAAGGGGCCAAACAAGGGAAAAGGGGGGGGGCCAAACCACAACATCGGGAAAGATTCCTGGGCTCGAAGTCTTTAGTTAGGCGATGGCGTGTGCAACATTTCAGGTCACGGAGAAGAGGTAAAAAGCTGCGGCGAGAGCGGGCAAAAAAAAAAAGCAAGGGGGAGGGGTGTGGGGGAAACAAAGGTTCTAGACACCAGAAAAGGTTAGAGGTAACGGCGACGCCTGATTAGACCACACAGATCGAGGACATTTAAAATGCCAAAAAAAAGGGTGGGACTAATTAAAATTGCAAGGGGGGGTCCCAATAGTAGGGGTCTGGAAAAAGGAACAGGAGAAAAAGGAATTTTTTGACACAGGGGAAAATTCGGGTCAAATCCAAGGTGTGTTACCAATGGGTCGATAACCAATGGGGGCGGGACCAAAGGAACCCTGAAGGGAAAGACATGGCCGGAAAAAAAAAAGGTAAGCAAGGTCAACCTCTTGGGTTCCAGAAAAAAAACAGTGGGTAAATTAACGCGTGGGGGGGGGGGGGGGTCCGCCAAAAACTTGAGGACCAAAAGGCACTTAATGTGGTCATATAGACACCAAAAAAAATTGAAAAGGGGGCAAGCACAAAGAGTCTGTCAAAAAAAAAACCATCGAGAGGGACCGTGGCAAAGAAAAAAACGACGAACCTACTTCAGAAAACCGGAAATTAGAGAGCATATCCCGGGGTGGAACCTGGGGGGGGAGTGGAATGGGCCAAAAACAATGAAATTAAGTGTTTTGGTCCGACAGCATTTTGACCAAAGGAAAAGATGACCCCAAGGGGCGCTTCAAATGAGAAAGAGGGGGGGGTTTGGAAGTGTTCAAGCTTGCCCAGGTTGTGAGAAAGAAAAAGAAGGGAGAAGAAAAAGTAACGTCCCAAAATGGGTGTCGCATACCCGGGAAAGGACCTTCGCGGAAGAACAGAAGGATGGAAATCGAGGACGAACCAAGAAGGGGAGGGGGGGGGGGGGGGGGAAAGACATTGGAAGAAAGACAAAAAACGGGAGTCAACTTTAATGGGAGCAAAAAAGGAAACAACAGGGACAAGGTCCCGTAATCACATTTTGACGAGACATGGACCAAGGAAAGAAGATTTTTTAAGAGGGCTCTGCGTGCAGCAAAATGGGTTGGTGCATTAGTTGTGGTTCTCCCTGACGAATGAAAACAAAAAAAAGAAGAGAAAATATGAAAAAAAAAAAAAAAAAGGGAAGAAAAGAAAAAAAAAAAAAAAAATAAAAAAAAAACTAAAAGAAAAAAAGAAAAAAAAAAAAAAAAAGGTATCAAAAAAGAATCAAAAAGATACAAAAAAAAGAAAAAAAAAAAAAAAATAAAAAAAACAAAAAAATAAGAAAAAACAAAAACAACAAAGAAAAAAAAAAGAAAAAAAAAGGAAAAAAAAAGCACCCGTGACTACGAAGAAGGAAGCGAGAGTGCGCTTGTATAAGCCATGCGGAACGGAAGACTAGGTAAAGAGTTAAAGGAGGGCGCGAAACGGAGGAGAGGATAGGAATAAGAGAATGGGACGGGGGAGGAAAAACAAGGGAGATGACGAACAAAAAAAGATGTACCCTGGTGGTAAGAAGAAAAGTGGATCGTGGGGAGGGCCGAAAGGAGAGAATGGATGCAGAGAAGTAGAAGAGGAGGGTGAGGGAAGAATAATGGAGGCTTGCGTGGGGACCGAACTAAGAAACGGAGGGGATACAAATCCGACAAAAGGTTGTGGATGGGAAGATGATGGAGGAAGACGGGGGGGGGAGGGTAAGTTGCAGGGCGAGAAGAAGAAAGGGGGCAGGGTCGCGGAGAAAAGGCGAGTGTACGAGACTTTCACCCAAAAAAAACAAAACACATAAATACTACAGAAAGCGTCAGGGGTGGAAGGTCAAAACCATGCCCGGACACTCTTCTCACTTCAATTGACCACTTACGGGCGCGCCAACCGAGAGTTGAACCAGTGCGAGGGTACTCAAAATTTCTAAGACGACCGAGAAAAGAGACGAAAAAACAAGACCGGAACTGCAAACGTAAAAAACGTACACATATTCAAATACAAATATGATAGAAAACTAACAAAGGGGGGGGGTGCGGCGTCGAACTAGAGAATAGGAAAATCCGTTAAAAAAAAACAGAGGGGGGGGTATCGGACTTGATAGGCGGACGGGTGTTGGGCACGAGTGGGTACTGTAAAGAAAAGATGCGTCATCTTTCAAGAAGCAAACAGTGGAAGTAGGCAGGGAGTTCGGGAGGGTCCTGGGAGTTGTTTGGGGGGGGTACCTCACAAGTGCAAACCAAGAGAACGCGAAGAGGGACAAAAGAGAATTACAGTCAAGATTTCAAGTAAGGGGCGGGGAGAAAAAGACGCAACCCGTTGCACCCGGAATTGAGGGAAAAAAATTACAACCCAAAGGTTAACCAAAAGGCTGTGTGTCACAAACTCGGGGATGGAAGGCTGAACAAACGCACGGTCTTTGAAAGAAAGAAAAAAAAAAACAGTAACGGAAAGGAGGCGGGTCACCTGAGGGGGCAAAAAAAAAAAAAAAAAAACTCCATAACACCAGAAGTCGGTGGGGGGGGGGGGTGAGAAGGGTGGTTTTGTTCCCTTGAGGAATCAATAGGGATGCACAAGGGAGTGCGGAAACGCACATTACTCGATGTACAGTTCGGGTTCAATAAACAGGATTCGAAGCACCACCAAGCAAACTAAAAAAAAAAAAGAAAAAAAAAAAAGGACCTGGAAAAAAGGCCCATGGGGGTGAAAAAAAAAGAAAGCCAACATATAATAAAAGCCAAAGGGTAGCGTCTCAGACAAACTCTGAAAAGTAGGAAAAAAGGACATCAGGGAAGGGAACATAACGTGGGGGGTCTGCATCAGGAAAGGAATGTCTGGGGCGATGAAACTTCGTGTGGTGGAAAAAGTAAGAACGGTCATGGGATTAAAGTAAAAAATTCCGCTGGGATGGGGGAGAGAGGTTGCAGAGGGCCGTGGGGGGGCAGCAAAACGAATCGGCCCAAGGAAAGAAAAACGGTGATTGTGACTCGGTTCGTACCACTCAAAAACCGACTGGAAGAAGGCACAGGGGGGGGGGGAAGAGATACTCACGCCGAGAGAGATGGACGGGCACAGGGAAAGGATTGCTCACTCGTTGCTGTAAAAATTTCGCTTACTGATGGACAGGAAGCAAACAAAAAAGAGAAAGAACTATAATATAAGAAAAAGATTGGCCGAATTCAGGTAGCTCATCGGACAAAATAATGCATTTATGGGGTACCGTTTGACCACAAGGCGATAAAAAAATGGGGGGGCTTTTTCAGGTGAAGACAAAGCATGAACTTTGTCCAACGTGGGCGAGCCCACGCAATTAAGGAAAATGTCGAACTTGTTTCCCAAGCTACAGAGAAAGAGAAACGCAAGGGAAAAACAAATAAAAGGTACACGGGGTCCGCGGCCGACTTGAAAAATGGAAAACAAAAAAAAAAAAAAAAAAAAAAAAAAAAAAAAACGACAACCCAGTTGTACAATCTCCTAACGAGAATCCACACAAATGTGAACAGGAGTTCGTAAGTCATCAAAGGAAGGTACAAAACGGGCAGCCACGAAGAAAACAAAGGTCCCGGAGGTGGGGGGCAATACCTGGAAATGTATTGGTGAAGAAAACAGACTAAAGAATAAGGTTAGAGGCGTGCGAGTGGAAAGAGGGTCCGGGGGGTACCTTGGACGTGGCTCGGGGGGGTTCCGACCAGCAGAGAAGTGGAAATGGAGGGTGGTGGTTGCTTGCCAAAGAGAAAAAAAATGAAAAAAAAAAACCTTTGTGTGGGAAAACGAGAGAGGGACAGGGGGTGGGTGATCCTCCAAACCTTCTCTCACACACAAAAGGGACTCGATGACCCAGGACGGCAGGCGAGCATCTAGGGAGGGGGGGTGGCACGGGTAATACAGGGGGGCGGAAGGGATTTTTGAGTCCGCCAGCAGGGGGGGGGTGGGTGCACGCAAAAAATGTTGGTAGGAAGTGGGTTTTACAGGTGCGTGGGACATCACATATCAACTGCACTCGACGCGAAGGGGAAAGGAACCATTCTCCCGGAAAGAAAAAAGAAAACACAGACAAACGGGAGGAGGAGAAAAAGGAAGAAGAGAATGGGAGAAAGGTTTATCGCTGTAGCCAGGGAAAATGATATGATGTCAAAGGGGGTCACCAAGGAAAGAAAAAAGAAAAAGTAGAGAGTGGGGAAACAACACTTTACAAAGCAGCGAAAAAGGAAACCATTCCCGAAACTGAGAAAAAGGGGGAACACTCGCACTACACTTAGACTGGAGAAGGCCGATACGAGGGGTGAAATGTGGAGGTTGACGGACGAAAAAACAAATGAGGGGAGGGTGGCACAAAACGCTGAAGAGATTCGTAAACCCAAAAAAAAAAAAAGAAGAAGACACGAGGGAAAGCACAAAAAAACAAGGAATGGAAGGATCAAGCGGGGGGGGAGCCAGCCGAAAAAAAAAAGGGGGTCGCCACCAAAGACAAACGGGTTGTTGGGGTAACAACCGTTTCTAATGCATAGGGGGCAAAGGAGAGTGTTCAGACCGAATGGAGGGGACACAAATTAATGGGCTTTACTGACGCACGACGAAGGGGTAAAACTTTGGGGGGAGGAAAAACAGGTGGGCCAAGAAAAAACGTCTCGGTTAACAAAAAAAAAAGGGGATGAAGAACCAAAAGAAAAAGTTGTTTAGAAAAATATTTGGTTGAGTTCTTTCTGGTCACGAGGGGGGTCGAGAAAGGGACAAATGGTGGGTATGAAGATCGGGGGAAACTCAATTGGGGTCTCCTTGGCCGGGGTGGGGGGGTTCGTTACAAAAGCCTTTAAGGCGAAGGGAAGGGGGGGGAGGGGAAAAAGGGATGGAGCAGTCACATGGTAACAGGAAAAGTTTGGGGAAACGCAAAAAAAACACAGAGACAAAAAAGCAAGCCGCGCAAAATATACAAATAATAATCAACAGAATGGGCACCGGAAAGTCAAGCAGAAGGGGGGAAAAGCAGGGTTGTATGGCATAGAGAGGCGGGGGGAACATGGTAGGGGCAAAGTTGTACAGCAAGGGGCAACAGAAGGGACAACAGCAAAAATAAATGTGGACAAAGGAACGATGAAACGGCTAAACCGATGGGGATTCGGGAAACAAAGCCCAACCCGGGGAATTCGTGGACACAAGTAAACGAACTAAGAGGTGAACAGCAACAGACGGCGGGGATGTGTCGGGGGTTTCAGTGGCCCCAGACATGAAGGTGGGAGGAATCCTGTCACAATCGCACATGGTTCTTGAAAAAGGCGCAAGCGGAAAACAGAAGCGCAGGGAAAAGATCGGAGCTGTTTCTCTGAAAACCAAAAAAAGGAAATGCATAAAGAAAGAACCTCAAAAAGGATGGGGGGGCCGAAGTAGAAGTGCGCAAGGTTCAAAGGGGGAAGAAAAAAAAGATAGGGGCTCGTCATGATAAGCAAAACTTGGTTATGGGCGCTGAGAAAAAATGTGTAAGGTGTGTTAACACGACAACAGTAAGAGAGTAAAGGGGTAAAGTTAGAATGCCGTTCAATCCTGAGCATGGGATTAGAAAAAAAGATTAGAAGGGGGCAACGTGCCAGAGTACAAAAAATAAATATGGACGTGCATCGAGGGGTGGGTTCCCGGGGGGGCAGACAGGCACACAACAAAAGAACAGAGAGCCAAAAAGAAGGGGGCAGGGAAAGGGGTATAAAGGAAAAAATGTTTTTTGGACGGGGGGCCCTGAGTAACCCGTCCAAAACTTGGTCACTTGAGTATCAAGAAACGGCGGTGGGGACGAGGCCCCATAAAGGGGGTCGCAGAGGGGTGGGGACCGAGCTTTGGGGGGGGTAATGGGTTCAGCAGAAAAAATAAGCCAAGAGCGTCATGGGCCCTAAACTAAATTGTGGAAGGTGGAACTAAAAAAGAAAATTGCCGTTCAACAGAGGGGAGGTGAGGGTGAGTCGGTGGTGAACAAAAGAAAAAAAAACAATGCAGTACAATAGTAAAGTACAACTACCGGGGGAGGAAAGGATGAAAACGAGAAAGGATACGCAGACGGGTGAGACAAAAAAAAAAAAAAAAAAAAAAAAAAAAAAAAAAAGAACGACAAAAAAGGGGATAAACAAACGGACTTTTTAAAAAAAAGAACGGGGAAGGGAAAAAAAAACGCGTACTCACGGTGGAAAAAAGACAAAAATGTCTAGACTAAAAAAAGGTGAGTGTTCGAGCAGTCTCAGAACAATATTGATGGAATGGTGAGGATGAGGTGGGGGGACGGGGGGGGGGGAGGACAGGGGTAAACTGGGAGGATTGGGTGTTTTTGGGGGGGAAGGTTCTATGGGGCATGTTGGGGGGTGTTGTGCGCCTGGTCGTTCTGGGCCCGAAGATATCATGAACCCAGGCGAACGGGCAAAAAAGAAGAAGGGTCGCGCAAGGTGGTTGGGGGGTAAGGGGGAATAAGAAGACACGAAGGTGGGCGGGCGATGGGGGAATGACGGTTGGACATTTTCAGATACTGAAAAGGGGTGAGAATGCAAATCTGCCGAACGACAGGAGTTAAGACAAGAAGAGGAAAGTGTACGCTTGACAGAGACGACAAACTAAAAGCAACAAAAAGTGCTGCTAAAAAATTGACCACACAAGGCAAATTTCAAAAAAAGAAGCTGGAGAACGTGCAGCTGGAAAAAAGGTTGAAAAATCCCAGACCTGACAGACTTCTTTTGCAGGGGGCATGGAAAAATGCCCCGGAAAAGAGAGAGTCGGGGAGCGGACCACATGTAGACAAACAAATAAACACAGGCCAAAGAGGGGGGGGGTTGAGGAGGGCCGTTGGTGTAGAAGAAGGGCACAAGACGGGGGACGGGAAAAGTGGGTTGGGAAGGCAGACACTTGGCCCAAAAAAAACTGGGAGAGGGAGCACGGGTTGACCACCACAAACACAACCGCAAAACAGGCGTTGAGAAACGTATACACATAAGAACCTCGAAAGGGGGTGAAGAAAAAAAAGAGCACTGATGGGAACAGGGGACGGAGCTTTGCGGAAAAACGGGGTACATAAGGGGTCAACAACTATCATAATCCAAAACTCTCATAGACTGTCCCCTTTGGGATCTGGGGGAGGTAAACAAACAACCGCACAGATTGCCAAAAATGGGAGGAATGGCTGAAGAAATAGAGATGAAGGACGTGTCGGGCACGGAAACGAAGAAAGCATTGTTCTGGATCGAAGGAGGTGGTGGTTACCGAACTTCAAAAAAAAGTACAAGAAAAGGTACCAGGAAAGGCACGTTACGAAGGGAAAAGAGGGCGGACAAACTACTAAAGAAACAAAGGAGGGAGGCCATGGCAAGAGGGAAAAAAAATTAAAAAAATCTGACAAATGGAAAACTGTGTGAAAGGTCATAAGGGGGGAATAAAATGAGCACCTGCGGTAGAATTGGTGGGACATCGGCGAAGTTCATTAAAGGGAGGGGGGGGGGGGAGCCAGAGGTGAAATCTGGAAGATGGGGGAAAAAGGTTAGGCGTGGTAAGAAAAAAACGAATTTAGACACACCCGGGGGAAAAAAAAAAAAATCGGCATAGGGGTCCCAGAAAAAAAAAAAAGGATTAAAAAAAAAATCCACAAAAAAACACAAAGAAAAAAAGAAAGGAAAGCCAGGGGGGGGGGGGGGAGTGTTGCACTGGCAAAAAACGCGCAGGAGGGGAAAGGGGGAACGACGAAAATGTGGCCATAACTGAGCCGTTATCCACAAAATCACGGTTTGGGGGGGAAGTTTTGTGGTGCGGGGAAAAGACTAAAAAACCTTTGGTTCACAGAGCGAGGGCCGGGCAGATCTGAAACGTGTTTCTGGGAAAAAAAACATGAAAAACAAAAAATCAAGATACACATAAAAAAGAAAGCGTTGGAGCTCAAGAATCACATCACAAAATGGGGGTGCAAAAAAAAGAAAAACTTGGAACAATTTGAACAGAGGGGGGTTGGGGGAAAGAAAAGGAATGGAGGGGGGGTTTAGGCACTTGTCTATGAAGCAATCCGAGAGGTGGGAGGTTGAAAGGCGGGCTGGAGAAAAAGGAGGAATCGATAACCGACGAACCCAAAGGGGGGGCGGAAAGGGAGGGGGAGGGGGGGTTTAAACAAATCTCCGGAGGTAAAAGAAAACCACGAAGTAAAGTGGGTGATCTGAGGGCTTTGAAGAAATCAGGGGGGAAGAACGAGAGGAGCCAGTATAAAAAAGAAAGTAAAAAAACGGGGGGGACCTAAAGGTGAAGAACTCCTCTTCCGAATCATTCGGACAAGGTGGGGGGAAACGCTGAAACGAAAGGGAATGAAATCGCGGAAGGGGGTGGGTGTGGATTCGCTAACCGACAGACGAAATATAATAAAAAAGAACTAAAAAACAAAGAACAAAGAGAAAAAAGGAAGCTCAAAAAAAAATGGGAAGAAGATCGTGTTTTTAAGGGCGGCATAGGAAAGAAATGGGCGGTACCAGAAAAATCATCGACTCAAACTCACAAGAAACAGAAAAATGAGGGGAGGATGAAAAAGATATAAATTGACTTGGTCCGGAAAGCGGGAAAAGGATGCCGAGAACTGGAACGATCTAAAAGGGGGTTTGATATGTCGCTGGGGGGGGAACGATTGGGGGAACAAGAACAGGCGAAATCACAAGACCAGAAGCGAGGTGTTAACACAACAGTCTATAGGGAGCCACCGAAGGAACGTGGGTTTGGTCGAGAAAACCGGGAAAAGAAAGGAAGGGAACGGATACGTGGGGGGGACGTTATAAAATCGAGGAAAACGGCTTGAACCTGAGTCCACGGGAAAAAAGCCAGCAACTTCAAGCGCATGGTGAAACGCCAAAAGAACCGGCGGAATGACGAAGGCACTATCAAAGGGGTGGTCGAAGTCACCAAAGCAAGAAGGCAGTACTCGCACGCTCCGGGTAACTAATGTCGAGAGAAAAAAAACCAAAACTAAGGGAGTAAAAGAAAAATGGCCAAAGAACCTCTGGACGAGGGCGTCAAAAAAATCATGGAAATAGGGTACGGCCGAAAGAGGGAGGGTTATGAGATGAGGGGGATGAAAAGGGGGGCTCAAAAGATAAGGAAAGAAATCGGCTAAACTGAGCTGGAGGTCTAGAGATGGGAACAATTTTTGGGGCGGAACACCGTCAAAAAGTTGAGAAAGGGAAGGCGGCGAAAAGGGGAAGCAAGATAATCGCGAAAATTTCCAGGGCTCGGCCCGTGAAACCAGAGAACAATCCAAAGCTGGTGACAACAGATAAAATCAGTGAGGGCGAGGGGGGGTGTGAAACGGGTTTTGTAAATAAAATAAAACGAAGGGGGTCTAAAAAAGAGTCCCCTGGTCACAAATGCGGAAACGATCAGAGGGGGGAAGGGCAGCTTGAAATGAATCAACATGGAAAAAAAATGAACCAAAAAAGTGCAAGGATCGCATGCGAGAGGGAGCACAGAATTGTGACACGGAGGGACCAGCACCGCGGGACGGGGCCAGGAAAAGGGGAAGAAGAAGGGGAAAAACTTGAAAAAAAAAAGGAGGTACCAATCAACTGGGAAGAATCGATAAGCGGACAAAGGAAACTCAGAGAAAATCTTCATACAATAAGGAATTGAAGGGTGCACTGGGATGGTTGAGGAGTACAAAAAAAAACAAGTTCCTACCGGAGAGGAAGGGACACAAAAAGGGGGGAAAATTAACACAGGGGTGGGGCGAAGCAACCAAACTTTTTACACACGGGACAAAAATGTCATAGGGCGCGGGAAAAGCAGTCGGTGTAAAACGTTTTTAAAACAGCGTGAACTTCGGGCGGAGGGTGTGAAAGAAAGCGGAAAACGGGCCATAAAGATACAGACGAAAGGTAAAGGATCAAGAAGCTATAGTGGGGCTCACTTGGGGACGAAAGACTTCCATCGGTCCCCACAAGGGGGATGGGTAATAAGCTATTTAAAAAATGAAGCACGGAAGGAAAGAGGGACGGGAAGAGGGACCTAACCTGTGGTCAGGTGTAAAGAGCAACCCATTAAGGCTCCCCTTAAGGGAAAAAGTTGTTGACAGGGGGGTAAACTTGGGAGGGGCGGGGAAGGGGGATGGTTCGATTGTCCAGGGGGCGCGAAGAAACAAGGTGTTGGGGAAAAAAGACGAGGGGGGCCTGGCTCTCCAGTTAAGGAGAGGGAATCGCACGATGCAACTTCAAACAGAGAGGGGGTCGAGAAAGAAGCCTGAGGCATATTCGAAATTCTCAGCAAGAAGGTGAGGAAAAAAGATAAAAATGGGGTTCCTGGCAGGCGACGTTCAAAGACGAAAAGGAGGTCAGAGAGTACTTTGGGTACAAAGAAACAATGAGAATTAAAATACAAATGGGCACCTAAAACGGTCCACCAGAAGGGAAGAAAATCTGCAAAAAATGAAAAGGGGTTAACTTCTAAAACTAACGAATAAGGGACGGAGAAGTTGGCCGTGTCTAGAAGTCATCACAGTGGGGGGGTAAGAAGGAGGACAAATTTGCAGTTTACAGGAAAAAGGGCAGAAAAAAAAAAAAGAAAGGACTGAAAGTAAAGGTAGGGACAGGGATCCCGGGGCACTTCTGCGTGGGAGTTGGAGATGGGGAACTGAATGGTGTGCCAACAAGTACACCAGAGCATCAGAAAAGACCAGCGGAAAGGCCATGGAAAGAACGTGAACCTGCAATAAGTGGAACACAGGTTACATTGATGGAGAAGTACAGAGGAGGGAATGATCTACCAGAACAAAAAACGGAAACAGGCAAAAAAAACAGGGTTTACGCCCAACAGGGGTGGGACTCGAAGAGGTCACAAAAAACAGGCCCTGTGGAGGGAAGTCAGGAAAAAGGACGTGAAGGGCCAGCAAAATTGAAAACAAGACCAGAATCAGAATTCACGCAGGGCGGATTGTTGGTTGCAAGGGAAATAAGGTAGGTATGGCGAAGAAAGCACAGATGGAGGGACTGGGGAATCCCAAGAATGGCAGAGGGAAACTGGAAGGAAATCTTGAGAAAACAAGAAAAGGACGGACTGGGCACGCACAACATGTGTGGTAAAAAAAAAAGTAAGACTGAACGGAAGAAAAGGGGACTCCAGGCTCCATCGAACACAAAAAAAATAGCAGCAAGGAACCTACAAGTGGAAAGCACCAGGGACTGACCTCATTAATACAGAAGACAATCGAGGGGGGGATCGTGGGTAAAAAGACATTCATGAGGTTGGGGTAGAAAGAAACGATGAAATTTAAGGGGATGAGCTGTGCAGGCTTGGCAGGGCACAAGAGGACCAGAAAAACGTTAAGGGGGGGAGCACAAAGGGCAAGACCTGGGTCGATACGCGGTTTCATAACGATCCAAAAGGGAAAGGGACGGGGGAATAGGAGGCGGAGCCGAGAAAAGCGGTTGAGAGAAAAGGGGGGGCAGGGGAAATTGGGGCTTCATGTCAGGGAAAAATCGAGAAGCGTGAGGATGGACAGAAAAGAGTGCACAAAAAAGACGGGACGGGACCGAGGAAATATCTGGTAGGATGGCTAGGGCGCCAAACGGCAAGGGAGGGAACAATTGACGCCACGATTTAAAAGAGAATGTAAGAAAACAGGGTGAATGAAATGTACAAGATTCGGAGGGAAAAAGTTTCCGCAAAGGGACGAAGAGAAAAAAAAGAGCGAGAAGGCCAAAGAGAAGGGGAAAAAGACAATTTTTTGGGGAACAGGGGGAGAGGGCTTAGGAACAGACAAGAGGTGAGATGCACTCGAAGAAAATAAAGGAAAAAAGAAAACGGGCAGTCGTAAGAGAAACCATTAAAGTGGAAGAGAAAGCAGGAAAGTCACATGCATAAAATCGCGTCAAGGTGGGTGGGGGGGAAAAAGAAGGAAGTGATGGGGGGGGGGGGGGGGGAAAAATAGAGAGAGAAAAGTGGAGAGTACACGGGTGCGGAGGAAAGATGTTCGTCCTGCTTGGGCTGGGAAAATTTCCAATTCGACAGGGGGAGTCAATATTGGGGGGTTATTGCCAAAGAAAAAAAAAAATTGGGTGGTGCGCAAACAACAAACGAAATCGATGGGGAGAAAAAAGAGAATTGGGATCCAACGGAAAAATCGGGGCGTCAACAATAAAAACGGAGGGGACAGAGCCAGGAATAAAATCGGAGGTGCACTGAAAGTCAGGCGAGGATTAATCAGTAGAAACTCAACGATGGAAGGTGGAAAACGCATGTTTGGGGGCGGAAGAAGGTTTTTTTGACAGGGGTGCGTTGTACAGGACAATATAAGATCTAGAGATAAAAGAAAGTTTTGCCTAGAAAACACCATAGAGCAAGAAACAAACCAAAAAAAACTACAAACCAGGGGGGGCCTTTCATAGACTAGTGGGGCGCCAGAAATTCGCGCGAGGAGAAGGTCAGGGTGTCAAACGTCAAACCAGAAAAATAAAAAAAATACCAACAAGAAGAAACAAAAAGGAGGTGTCATAACAGCTCGTTTGAGACACAAAAACTACCGAAGGAAATGGCCGCCTCAAGGTTGGTGCGAGCAGAGATGAGCTTGGAGAGCACAAGATAAGAGTGGTAGTTTGACGGATCTAACGATTCTGGAATACACAAAAGGAAAGAATAAGGGAGGATGGAGCAAGAAGAGAAATTCTGGGACAAAAACAAAAACAACGGCCTGAAGAGAAGGAGGGGGGGGGGAAAAGGTAAGAGAAGGCGGAAGAACCAAAGAGGAAACGATGACCTAAGCCAAAGCGCAGGGAATCGGAAAGGCCTTAGGGGGGAGGGCGGCTTTGAACAAACAAAGGGGGGGGGGAGTGAACTCACCACCACGGGGTATAAAAACTTGCAAAACAAAACACACCCCGAACGGACAAGTTTTATGCTGGCGTGGCCGCGGTGGAGAGGGGGTACACAAAGGAAAATGGGATGAGTACGAACACGAAAGGGTTGTTAAAGAAAAATATTTGGGTGGGGGTAGTGTGGGCTCGGGGGAGCGAAAGCCAAAAAAAAATCTGTCTGGGGGAAGGAGAAGTAGGGCCGCGGGAATGAAGAGGGGAAAAACAGGAAAAGGACGGCGGTGATTTGCCCCAGGTCCGAAAAGATGCGGGTGAACAAAATCTTAAGTGAGGGAAGGGGACCTGACAGAAAAATCGGTGGGTACAGGACAAGCCCCGCAAGGGAGGGCGAAGGAAAAAAGAAATCAGACAAAAAAAGTTTGTCCAGAAAACGGATACAACAAAAACGAGTGGGGGACAGCAGGGGGTCGGAAAGGATAGAAAGGCGCGCATGGGCAGGGCAGAAGAAGAAAAAGGAAAGTTGGGCAAGGCAAAAAGAAGCAAAGTCTCCGACGGAGTTTAACTTCCAACCGCCCAATTTCCATGAGGGGGGGTGGGGGAGGGAGACACGAAAAAGAGAGTACCATAACAAGTCTTGGGCAACCAGGGAAAGAGAAAAATGCCCGGATTGAGGGGGTCTCCAAGGCCGATGACAAGGTTACCGTCATCAAAGAGGCAATCGAAAAATCAATTAAGCAGGAAAGGAACTGTGGCTGACAACGATCAGACTGTCTTGTTGACGGACAGTCTAAAAAAAGACCAAAACAACTACGATGAAAGACATGCAGACCAATAGAGTGAAGGGAAGGAAAAAAGTGATCGGACAAAAGGTGGGTACAAAGAATAGATGGTACTGTGAGGAGGGGAAAAGAGGGGTGAATGAACAGAAAGGACAGGAAACAAATTCAGTCGAGTCAAATGAAGGTGGGAAAAAATGGCAGGGGTTCAAGACGTCGGCTGTGATGAGAAAGAGGTTAACGGTGTAGCGATGAAGATCGGAAGCAAAACGACTTGTAAGTAGAACAAAAACTTGGCAGAACCGAGGGTAGGTTGACCGGGGGAGACCAAACACACGAGGAAACCAGGGGACCAGGGAAATTGACGGAATGTCTCAATTTGGGAGTCAAAAGGAAAGCGAAAGCGGAGCCCGTTTCACACAAAGAAGTAGAAAGGGGAAAAAAGGTGGGGGGGAGAGGCTGAAAGAACAAAGGGGAGAAGAATCCAGCAATTGTGACGAGCAGTGGGGTGTACATGGGAGCAAACAAAAATAAAAGTTCTGGAGGAGCAGAATCTCAAAGAAAAGGAAAAAGTGGGGAAAAAAAAAAGGTTTCGGAGGAAGGGAAGGGGGGGCAAAAAACCTCTACCTAAGAAGGTCTGTAAGTCTCGGGGGGGTGACTTTTGGGGGGGGGGGGCAAAAAAAAAAAAAAGTGAAGGGAAAGAGAGAAAAAAATCACGAAAGAGGTACAAGAAAAACAGAAAAAGAGAAAAAAAAAAAAAAGATGGGGGGGGGGAAAGGGGTCGGGGTGGAGGGGAACCTCTGGACAAGCCGAAGGTGAAACAACAATACATCGGGTTTCAGGACGCCTGACGCACCTGAACCGGGGGGGCTACAAAAGGGGACGGGGGGGGCAGGGTGAAGGGGGTGCGGCGGAAAGGCGAGGCTTTGATAAGGGTGTGACCGGGGAGGGGGGGAAAGGGGGAGCACACAAGCGGGGGAGGGTTTGGTTGGGGGGGAAACGAGCTGGGCAAGGAGTCGGACTTATGGGTGCGAAAATAACCACCGCAGTAACAACGGCACATTGCACGAAGTAAAAGCAATGATTAGAAAAGGAAAGACAGGAGGAAATCAACGGGGGCGTGTGAACGGGGGGAGGTCGTCAAAAAGACGGGAGAACGGGATCAGCCACTACGGGACGCGCGTACAAAAACGTGGGGGGAAAAGGCAGACACGTGAAAAGAAGAAAAGAAAACATGGAGAAAAGGACGACGTCGACTACCTGTGGACCACGCCAAGGGGGAATCCCGAGGCGCTAGGTTGTCTCAAAAACACAATTAAATCTATCGGGGGGTGGGATTACCATGAAGACTGCATCTGGGGGGCGGGGGGGTACCAAAGGTATAACCAAAGCAACCATCGACTTGGTTCGTGAGGAAAGGGAGATGTAGATGAAAGGAGTCACTGACTCCGAGAGTGTTCATCCAGGGACAAGTGATTGCAGGCAGGGGGGATCAAAAAAAACATCCGAAAAAGAATAAAATTACCAAAAAAGGAACGAACTTTTGCATCCAGTACCCCCGGACCAACAACACTCAGGATGGGACCGACGGAGGGACGAAAGTGAAAATGGACAGGCCACCAAAGATGGGCACGGGGCCCTATCATGCTAATTACCAAGGGCTCGGTTGGACAACAAGCAGTTCACGAATTGAGTGGTGAAAAAAAGTGGAAAGGAAGGTGAAGAAGCCAGACCCGGGTGGACGAGTTGGTGAGCGCGGGAAAAAAAAGGGGGGGAGTTACTCGTATGGGGGGAAAAAAGAAAAAATATGGGGGCACTGAAAGGGCGAATGCAAGGAAGAGCTTGCGGGGCAGAAGCCGGGGACGCAAGACTTAAAGCAGGGAAGAAAGTGGCGGGGGGGGGGGGTAAGGTGAGGGGGTGGTCCAATGGGTTCATTTTAGGGAGCAGGACAGCATCAGGTTAATGAAAGATGGGGAAAAAAGGATTCGGGGTAAAGACGAAACACGAAGGGTTGGGACACAAAGGGTGAAAAAAGAGCCCGAAGGACCGCCGAGCAAGATTCAGTAGGAAAAAAAAAAAGAGGGGGAAGGGTGAATAGAAGACGAGCACCACGCGGGGACATTAAATTATGTTCGCGATACATCGTGGGAAGGAAATATGACAGCAACAACAGGGGGAGGGGACGTTAACAACGCGACCTGGGGGCCAAGGGGGGGGAGAAGAAAAAACCTTGGGGAGCTTACAAATGCAGGGGACGTACAAGAGCGAGAGGGGGGGTCATTCTCTCGGGGATACAAGAAAGACAAGAAGGATACGACATCAACAAGCGTGTCGCGCTAAATCCATTCGGAACTAGTAGATCACTCAGCAAACGGGGCGACAAATCTGCACATTCATTTGGAAGTAAGGGTTGAAAATGCGACGCCTATTGTGTCGGGGTTAGGGGAGAAGGACGGCGGACTGCGTTCAGAGAGAAACGGGAAGGAGAAAAAAGAGGCATGAAGGGAGGAGACATGACAAGGATTGTGGCGATCAAGAGCGAAGAGGATTAGAGTGTGGGAAAAAAAAGAGGGGTGGGTTCCAAGCCGCTCGGGGGGGAAATGCTTCACACATCACCGCCAAAGGAGAAAAAGGGGGGGACGAAAAGTTCTCAAAACGGGAACCCAGAAAATCTGAAGGGGGGAAAACTCTGGGAGCGAAAGGACTGGGAAAAATCGGGGAGCAGGGGGGGTTGGGTGGATGTAGGAGGCAGAGAAAACACAATCGGGGAAAACCGGGGACGAAACATAAGGGGGGTCAAAAGTGAGAAGAGGGTTTAATGACGGCAGACCGGCTGCGAGGACGGAAAGAGAGACTATTACCCAACAAAAAAAAAAGGTCGGAGAATTCAAAGAAAGGGAGAGATGTGGGGGGAGGGCAGAAAAAGTCTTCATCCCGAACTGACAGTAAGTAAAAACAGTCCAGGTGGGAAGTAGGCTGAGATTGGGAAGATGGGGGACCGGCAAAAAAAAAAAAAAAGAAAACACACAACAATACAAAAAAACAAAGAGTGCGCAGTGCGTGCAGAAAAAAAAGCGGGGAAAAAAGGGTGTCGAGAAGGGTCCTAGAATGACGGAACATTCGCGGGGCGAGTGGTGCCTCGATAACGGGCGGGTGGAAAAAATGGGACTTCAACGAGACACGAACACTTCGGAAGGATGGTTCGCCAATAGCGATGAAGGACGGGCCGTCAGGGGGGGGTAATCCCGCAGAGAGAAGAAAGTACGCAAACCGAACTGGGAAAGAAAGAGCGAGCAAGGCCAAAGGAACTTCTTCATAATGGGCAAGGGAAAGCCGCACTGACATAAGATTCAGGTCGACGACGCGGGGGAGGAGGCAGGAGAGGCGGGGCCGAAGGGGCGCCAGAAAACACGGGGGAAAAAACAGAACGATGAACAAGGGGGGGTAAACAAACCGCAAAGGGAGGGGGGAAAGGCGAAAAAGGGGCGAGTAAGCACAAAAAGAGAGAGAAGACATGTTACCTGGGAGAGGGCAAGGGGGTAAAAAGGTATTCAACATCCAGCTTTTCAAAGAAAGCGGCGGGGGCCCAAGGGAACGGAAGACAAAACAAGGTTTTAACAAGACGGGTGAAAATAAAGTCAGTAACCACGACAGAAAAAACGTGTTCCAAATGAAAGCAGGAACGAGGGGCGGGGGAAGAAGGGAGGAAAGAAAAAGGGAAAAACAAAAAATTCCGGGGGTACGTGGGGTCACTAGACGGGAGC
>Ga0179593_1514381_pt1 | contig 27297 bp, 28 predicted proteins | sample CZODoug2_1_08_16_FD_185931 | JGI IMG/M metagenome (GOLD analysis project Ga0179593, IMG submission 185931) | Vadose zone soil fungal communities from Angelo Coast Range Reserve, California, USA - CZODoug2_1_08_16fungal (PacBio error correction) | ecosystem: Environmental > Terrestrial > Soil >...
AAAGCAAAGCGGCGACCGCGCTGACGTGGATAGGAGCCAAAAGTAAGTGTGGGGAGTGTGATCGATCTAAATATTGTAAAAGGCTCGCTCTATTAGACGATCATCAGCGCGGAAAAAGAGGAGAACTCCCAGAAAGGGAGACTCTCGTGGAAGCTCCATCAAACTTTCTTGGGAACAGGACACAAAAGGGAATCATGACAACTATCGCATTCACCTCAGAATTCTTGACTAGGTCCAACATCGAAGGAGTCAAAAAGGGGGGTGTCAATTGGAAAGACGCGTACGCGGGTGGAAAGAAAGAGGTGATCGATGAAATTAAAGCCCGCAATAAAGAGAAAGCGCGGGGGGGAAGGGAGATCCATCTTTCTTGGTAAATGAAAAAGGTCCTCTTATGGCAAACACAGAAAAAAAAGCACGCTGAGGACATTTCCGGGCGGCTATCTTCTGTGTATTGAAAACGAACGATTTAAGAAGGGGGGGGAAAAAAGTCCTTTTGAGAGGAAGAAAAGAAGACCGGATTCCTTAATCGTCGACGGTAGCTCATCCTATCTTGGGAAAGGCGATCAAGAGGGGGACGCCGGGACCAACAAAAAGTCCTCGGGGAGAAAAGCTGGATGGTTAAGCGAGGGCGGCATTCAGCGGAACCAATATCAAAATAAAAAGCCGGAAAAAAGCTTGAGCACCTTGCCCTCCGTGCAGTGGGCTAGAAGAAAAAAAGAGAAGAATTTTTTTCGCAGACTAAAGAAGGGGGAAAGGGGACAGGAGTCTTGAGACTGCTACGAAAGGACGGAGAGGGGGGAAGTCAGAGGATTAGCGCTTTTACTCCTTCCCCATGACGGTCTGTAACTGAAAGGACTCGCTGACAGCCATTGAGCAGTGAGGTGAAAAAGGGGGAATGTGAAATTGGGGGCCGATTAGCTCAGTTCCTGTTTCAGGGAATGCTGGGGGAAGAAGAGTTTCTTTTCTTAGGCTGGGGGAGGGGAGTTAAAGTAAACGCTTCGCGGAGTCCATAGAGAAAAAGGCAAAAAATAGGCCGAGAGAAGCAGAGAAAAGAGCAGGAAGAAAAGGGGGGAAAAAACACATTCTTCCTTTAAAAACTAATGATTGCTTTTGGAATGTGTTGGGAAGGGAGGAAACTTGGCAATGGGGGGAGGGGAGACTCGTGTCGAGTGATAGGGAAGCAGCACTGAAAAAACAAGAGGGTCAGGAGGAGGGCCAGGGGAGAAGGGGGGGCACAGCAAATCCGGAGCCCAGCTTGGCGGGTTTTAGTTGATTTTCGCCAGGGGACGTTTAAAAGGGCGTTAAGGGGGGGCGGGTTCCGAGCGCATGGAGCATCGAGTATCCCTACTAGTGGCCACCGTGCCAAAAAGACTAAAAGACGGCGTCCAAGGGGGGTAAAGCCGCGATGTGCGCAGTTCGGTTGATCTTCTCGAGGTAAGTGTGAAGAAAGTTGTCGGGGAGCGCGAAGGGGTGATCGTCGCGGCCCGACCTATTTGAAGAACAAGGATGGGAAGAATATGGGCCAGGGGGAGATCAGAACGGGGGAGATGCCGGAACCACACACAACGATCCAGTCCAGCTGCAAACTTCAAAGAAAAAAAATGGGAACCCCAGAGGAGAAAACGAAGTGGCAGAACTGCAAGGACAAGAAACTCTATATATCAGAAGACTTTTATTGTGCGCCACGAGGCGCGGAGGAAAAACCCCTTTGGGGGGGGAGGGGGAAGGAGGGGGAGTTTGATGCTGGTCCGCAACAGGAGGGGGGGGAAGCGGGAGACGAAGAAGGGAGAAAAAAAACGGGGTTGGAGGAGAACATGGACGACAAATCACTCTTCCAAATTAAACATACAGCACAAACAGGTACGCATCCGAGAACTCAAGGAGGGGAGGGAAAGGGGAATGCGCACGGAAAGACAAATAGAGGAAAAGGCAAAAAGGAGGGAAGAAAAGGGAGGATTGGCTCTGCAGTTTACGCTGCAAGCCCAAGAAAACAAGAGAGAAATCGCGCTGATGGGAGACAAGCACGAACCCCAACATAAAAGGACGAAGGCTGGGTTGAATCTAGGGGTGGAATGTATCGGAAAGAAGGGGGGTCCTCTGTAAAGGAGAAGGAAAAAAGCCCGAAGCGAATGCTAACGAATTCGTCGTGACAGGGATGCGGCGTACATAGAGAGGGAGTCGAGGACCACTTGACAATGTCCTTTTGATCAATTCGTGCCGAGCGACTGGGGCAGACAAGAGGAGGGGATGTGTGTTGAAAAGAGAAACTGATTTTCGCGTCCTCCAACAAGATGAAGGTGTGGCTTGAATAAAGGGGAAGGACACGGGCTCAAAAAACCACTGGTGCGGAAGAGAAGTTAAACGGGGGAAGGGGAGTCAAAAAAAAGGTGGGACGTCGGTTGGCGAAGAAGAACTTGCCGGCCAAGGAAAAGAGCACAGGTAGGGGGACGGGAAACGCGAAGAGGTGTAAGCAAAATTCGACTTTTTCAAATAGATGCGCTTTGAAAGAAAGAGATGGAGGACTGAGAAATCGAATCAGGGGGGGACGCTTACAAGACTAGCATGTTGCGGGAAACAGGGGAACGAAGGCCAGGAGATATCTTACGGAACTAACTTCTTCCGAGTGAGGTCTTCTTTGCGCGATTGCGACACAGAGGGAAGGGGGGGAGGGGAGGTGCTATCTGAGAGGGGGCGGCATCGTAAAAACTGCATAGGCCGCCGACCGTTGGATTTCAAAGAGAAGGCCTTTTTTTCTGAGGAGGTTTGACTTGCAGTGCTTAGAAGGCCTCCTCTTCGAGTTCTGCGAAGTACCAGGGGGGGGGGGAGGGCTTTCCTGTTGGAAGGGGGGATGGCAAGTCCTTGCTGTTCTGTCAATAAATTGTCATCGAACCATCCGGAAACAAGACAAGGGGGGGGGAAAACCACCCTCAATTGATATCCTCTCTAGAGTTTCTGGGGATGACGCAAAAAAGCGTTGGGAAAAGAAAAAGCTTGATCTGAAGAGAAGAAAGGGGTAATTGCGGCCAGCCCGCACATTGGGATAAGAAAGGGAAGGGTCGACGACGACGGAAGGGGAATTGGGGCAGATGGGATCCTCCAAGTGTAAATGGGGGCGGTAAAAGACAAAACGTGATGCCAGTCCTTTGAAAAGGAATGGGCTGAAGACCAAGCTGGGAGGGCTACAACAAGAACCAGGGAAAAGGGGAACATCCAAGGTTACCCCCTGTCGCGCGAATCAAAAATCTGGTACAGATGCTCAAACGAGCAGAGGGAAAATTGTCAAGGGAGTAGAGCGACCACAGGTGCCACGCTCTGGCTACATCCGAACGCTGGGGAACCATGAAGCTCGGCACACCTCAAGGGGAAGGGTTCGCGATCGAAAAAGCATCCAAAGTTTCAGACAATAAAAAGCCACCCCGGAAGAGAAAGTTTCTGGGAGGGACAAAACGGCGCAAAAACGGGCATTCAATCCGGACAGCGTGCAAGTGGGGCGGCAAAACGGAGCCGGAAAAAGACGGGAAAAGAACATGGCAAAAGGGGTACGAAAACCAAAACGGAAAAGAAGTAGGGATTGGCAATCGGGGGGCGTCCTTTTTGACTTGCTCTTCTCTTCAGCAGGCTCGCTGGAGGGGATAGACGGCCCGCCGGAAAAAAAAAGCCACCAGGCCTCGAAAAGCAACTCTTCATACAACAGTACGACATGCACTGGGTCACAACAAGGAGACAATTGCGACCAGTAGTTGGGACCTCGATTGGGGACTCCCCCACAACTGTCCAGAAGGCTAGAAAGTTAAGCCGAGGAGGGTCTCTAGAGGGGGGGAAAGGGGGAATCGGAACGAAAAACCTGCAGCCGTCAGTAGGAGAGGACTCTCCAAGAAGGAAGAATCGCCACCACCGGGATAAAAAACAAGGAGGAGGGAAGAAAGAAAACGCAGAAATTCTTATTCATCTTAGAAACCTCTTTTCCTGAAGCGGGGGGGGAGAGGGGGGCCTTAATGGACCAGAGAGGGAGAACCAAAGAAACAGGTTTCCAAAGAGGATTGGGTTGTCCCGGCGAAAAAAAAGCTCGAGGATAAGGAGGATAGCTACGGAGAGAGAAGCGAAGACTGGCGGGAGTTAAAACCTTCGACCTAAAAAGTCTTCCGGCTCCTTTTCAAAGCCGCTAGAGAGAAAAGGAGGAGCATTTCTGGTGAAAAGGGGGGGGGGGGAAAGAAAGAGGTTCAAAGATGAAAGGGCGGAATTCGAGGGGAGCCTGGTTGTCATCCCTCACAGATTAACAAAGCTTACTCTGACACAACAAAAAGCACTCTGCACAGTTATAAAAAAAGGAAGGAATCCTGAAAGAGTGTCCATGGATGGAAAACGGGGGGGGCAGCTGGGACACAGAAAGTATGAGTCTGGGGTCCCACGAGAGCGATCCACGGGAGGTTCACAGTCACCGCATAGGGAAGAACTGCTGCGCGAAGGAAAGACTCATCGCTCGCAAATGAATTATTCTCTCGCTCTGGGACACGGGGGCCAAAAAAAAAGGAAAAAAGGGGGGGGGGGGACCAATGATCCACAAAAAAAAAAAAAAAAAAAAAAAAAAAAAAAAAAACGAATCTGGAAGAAGAATGCGTGGATGGGCTCTCTCAAATCACCACAAACGGAGGCAAAGAGAGAAATTCGCCAAGCATGGGCCGTCTTCGACTTGTGTATTCTTGAGTCCAAACCAAAAGGGAGTACGGGGGGGGAGTCCATACCTCGGAAAAGGGGGGGATAACTGACGCTCTATTAGCTCATCAGAGAAAAGGGAAGGATCAAAGAGCAAAAAACAGAGCGGGTAACCAAAGGCTCTCTTGGGAACTCAGACCTACTTTCTGTGTCCCAACTGACAAAGGGACAAGAAAGGGGAAGTAACTAATTCGCAGCCTAAGCTGTCATATCTACAACAGTCAGGAGTGGGGGGGAGGGGTTGTTTTTTTGGGGGAAGGTGGTCATCGGGAGGAAAAGCAGGTTGAACGAGGTGAGCGTGGAATAAATCCAATACGATCTTGACCATCAGACAATGTTTGTGTTCGGATCAGAGGGAGGGAAAAAAAAAGGAAAACTTCTCTTGGAAAAAAGGGGAAGGAGAACTGCTGATCAAAAACATTGCCGATCCGATAGGGTCGTGGGGATTGAAAACAGAAGGAGGGGGAAAAAGTGGGGGGGAAAGAAGAAAGTGGGTCAGAAGTGAAGCTGCTTCTCTTCGAACCCGTGATAGCCTCCTATTACCAATGCGACAAGGTCCGGAAAAACTCCCAAAAAACCGATGGGAAAACGCGGGATGGGGTTTTAAGCATATACGCCTGCATCACGACCAGTTAGAGCGAGAAAAAAGAGATCGGCAAAATAAGGGATGGATCAGCCATTCGCGGGAGGGGGCCCCGAAATCAGAAGAGGGGGGGGGGAGCAGAACTAAGGTGTTAACGTAGGACCTGAAACTGGTGGAGCAGCGCGCTAAGAAGGCGCAGGTGGTTGCGGGTATTCCGATGGCATCTCTTCGCTTGGGAAGAATGGAAAGGAGGCTTCAGAATCAGAGGTCTTACCAGGAGTCATTGAGGGTAGGTGCGGGGTGGAAAAAAGGGCACCTAAATATTTAAAATAACTTGCCGGGACGTGGTGCAGGGGGGGTTCGGGGGGTGTTTAGAGGGTGCTGTAGTCGGAGCGGAGGGGTTCACGGAAACCCTTAGGAGCAAGGAGAACAATAAAAATGAAATAAACGAGAGAAGCGTAATAAAGAGAATATCATTACAAAAGCAACCCCACCATGCCGGTGCAAACTTGGGAAAGCAGAAGGAGCTTAGGGTGGGGGCGGGAGAATGTCCAAAGGGGTCTGGTCGGGATACGAATCTCTAGCTGGCTAGATAAAAGGGTTCCGAAAAAACGGGCAAAGGTCCTAAGTATAGTCTGTCGCCGTTGTTGAAAAAGAAGAAAAAGCCGCCTCGGGGGGGGACGGAGGGTTCTTGGGAGGAAAAGAGGGAAAGGTATGGCTGTGTCCAAAGGAGTTAGGGAAACAGAAATTGCGGGGGGGACGGAGGTCCTTTTCAGAAGGCTGGGAGCCAGATAATTTGCACGCGTCCTTAACTAAGAATCAACTGAGTCCAATTTGGACGCGAGACGTGGGGAAGCCGGAGATTGTAGCTGACTATAATTTACATTGCTTCGAGGAAGCGCGAAAAAAAAAGGGGAGGGACTTCCGGCAGCAGAAGATGGGATCTCAAGGAGGGGGGGATCATATGGGGCCGACAAAAGGGGGAGGGAAACGCGGAAATACCACAAAACTTCTTACAATCCCTGCAAACAAAAGGTGAAAGAGCCCGTCGATTCCCGGAAATTTTCCGTAAGTAAGAAAACCGGGGGGCGACGAGTCTTTGGACCCAAGAACAGGGGCGAGAGATCGAAAACAAACTTTATGATGCTGAAACTCGCGGCTGCTGTCAAAAAGAAAGGAAAAAAGGAACAGGGGAATATGAGTAGAGGGTGAGGGGAGGTAGGGCACGAAAAGGCATGCCGAGGGAGACGCGAAGTACTCTACTACCTTTTACAGAACATCAGAGAAAAATCCCCGAAAAAGGAAGGCAAAACAGGTACTCAGGTACCTCCGGATCGGATGACAAGGAAAGAAGGGAAAAAGGCAAAAAAACAAAAATACAATTATTGATTTTATGCTTTTCTAGGGCCATTCCCAAAAAAAAAAAAAAAAAAAAAAAAAAAAAAAAAAAAAAAAAAAAAAAAAAAAAGCAAAAAAAAAAAAAGGAAGAAAAAAAAAAAAAAACAAAAGGAAAAGAAAAAAAAAAAAAAAAAAAAAAAAACAAAAAAAAAAAACGAAAGGAAGAAAAAAAGAGACCCAACCACACAAAAAAGACAAAAAAAAAAAAAAAAAAAAAAAAAAACAAAAAAAAAAAAAAAAAAAAAAAACCAGACCACAAAACAAGAAAAAAAAACGAAAAAAGACCAAAAAAAAAGAAAAACACAAAGAAAAAAAAGAAAAGTATGAAAGAAGAAAAAAAAAAAAAAAAAAAAAAAAAAAAAAAAGAAAAGAAAAAAAAAAAAAGAAAAAAGAAAAAAAAAAAAAAAAAAAAAAAAAAAAAAATATAAAAAATTAAAAAAAAAAAAAAAAAACACAAAAACCAACAAAAACAAAAAAAAACCCCAATAAAAAAAAAAAAACAAGTACCACAAAACCCCCACAAAAAAAACCCCAGCCTCTTAATCTCCAAGAGACAACATATCGAGCAATGGGAGCCTCTATAACAGCGAATCAAAGAACACACAGAAGAAAGCCGAAGGGTGTGGTCTAGGATCTAAGCTTCCTAGTAATCCCTCCAAAAATATGGACCGAAGAGGAAAGCTCCCCTGATAAAAGGGGGAAAGAGAGAGTAGGAAAAAAGCCGTAATCAGCTATTGAAATCATAGAATTGAGGGGAAGGAAAAAGATTCCGAGCGATCAATACAATATCTGGGGATTTTCCCTTAGCTTCAGGCTTCTTTCGCCAAACGTAGTGAAAAGGGTTGGAAGGAAAGCATAGAGATCACAACAACACCAGGGGGAGAGGAAAGAGAGAGGAAAGGGAAGGGGGAAAAGGAAAAAAAAAACCCTTAAGGGGGCGAAGAAACTTCCGTAACTGGGCACCATCCAAAGGAATCCTGGGAGGAAGGGATAGTTCAATGCTGGTGGAAAGGGGAGAGGGTTCAATAGCTTTTCGCTTGGGAACCATAGGGGGGGGGGAAACACTTAACAAAGGCCTCAAAAAATGCCTTTCGCGAGGCTTCGGCCAGGGGGGCGTGCTAAACTGATGTAGGAAGAGGAGAGGACATCCCTTCGGCAAGTAGTTGGGGGGGGGAGGATTGCGTTGCGCCCTAGAGCGATACTCGGGAGTTTCTCTTTGTAGCGGAGCGGACTGTCATAGCATAAACCAAATTTTGCTGACGCACTCCAGGATGAAGGATGATGTGGGGTGACTTTCAAGGATTCAACGCTCAGTCTTCTACCTGGGGGGGGGTCTATGAAAAAAGGGGTTAGAGGTCGTCAGTTCTGGAAAAGAAAGTTCATGAGGGACGACGGAACCGCGGTCATTGCTTCCATCAACCGATGAACGAAAATCCATCGCAAGGGGATTGTGATAAAGAAAGCCGCCCGCGGGTGCGCACCCGAGGGGGAGGGAATAGAGAGATGGTAGGGGCGCAAATCGTCAGAGACACGAAGGGGCTGGAGCGAAGGTAAAATTTCGTACGAGGACGGATGGGCGGAAAATTTCAAAAAAAGGGAGTGTAATCAGTGTGCGGTGGGGGTTGCGGTAAAAACTCGGGGAGTGGGAAGGAAATGAGGACTCTTGGACTTAAAATCCAGTCTGTCTCCGTCTACTCACTTCAGGAGAGTTCAAACGGAAAAAAGAAAAAGGAATAGCGAGATATCTTCGATTCCAGAGAGGAGGTACAAATGCGGAACTGAATTATACTTTCTAGTTCCACTCTCAATTCTCAAGAGAAAAAAGGGAATACACACAAAGAAGGAAATGCGGTGTTCGCTATAACAGGAAAGGAACTACTATCCCAAGAAAAATCGAAAAAACTAAGGCTCCTTCTTTCCGGTGTCCAAACGGCGAGACATCCAGAAGGGGGAAAGAGGTGGGTGGGGCGGCGAACAGAAATACAGAGATCGTATCCCGCCGGACCAATGTGGAGGAGAACAGCCAAAAAAAGAAGTAAGGGGAAAGAAAGTGTGTTTTCTGGTCGAGCCGCTTCTTCTTCTCGGGACGAAATTCTTCGAGGAGAGGGGGAGGGGGTTCGGAAGGGAAAGGCCGAAGCGAACGAACAGCCGTCATTACTCACCAAAGCTTGAGAAAAAGGACAATGAAAGGGTCAGCACAAGAGGAAGGCGCTTACAATTTTCGGCATGTCTCATTGGGGGAAAAGAAAAAGAAAGCCGGGGAAAAAAGCGAGAATGAAAACAACGCATGGAGGAGTCCCCAAGCGAGGAATCGGAAGTGCCGAAAAAACGGCGACCGTCATGTTCAGATCTAAAAAGAAATGACAGGACTGGACCCACCGGGGGGAGTCTAAAACACTTCTTCGAGATGGACCGGAGGGGAACAAGAGGGCCGAAACAAGGGGAGCTGAGGGGGGGAGATGGGTTCGAATTATCCCTTCAGCAGGAACCCCATAACGGGGCAAAAGAGGATTGGGGGTCCCAGAAAAAACGAACTGCTCACCAGGGAAGAAGGGAGATAACGCTTCTACTAACGGAAGCTGCCGGGAAAGGGGGGGAAGAGTGCGGGAAAAAAGGAAAAAAGATGGAAGGAGCCCGTTTTTCAATCACAGCCATATCGGCAATGGCTGATCTGACAGCGTGCCGAGTAAAGGTGTTGGCCCATAAGAGTAGGGTAAGTAAAAAAAGATGATCAGTAAAGCTGAGGCATCATTCCGTATTTTCTTTCAGGGTGGTGATCAAAGGTGAGGAAGTTACGGGGGAAAAAAAAAAAACTCATGGGCATGTGTGAGAATAAAGGTTAGGAATACTGCCTATAAGGCGTGGGAAAACCGTGTGGGAATGGGTGACACAGATGGATGGGAAATTGAAAAAAGAGGGACAAGTCTGCCGTTTTTTTCCTTCGGTTATCACTTCCAGTAAAATGAGGGATAAGGGAAAAAATTTACCAAGGGGAAAGCTCAAACACCGCCCAAAACCCGTACTATTTTAAACAGCCCCTCGCGAGTCTCACGAAACGGCCCGAGGGGGAGTGCTCTCTCTGAACAAAAAACGGAAAAGATGCAAAGCCAAAGTGCCTTCGAAATAGCTCGGGGACTGGATCGTGGGGGAAATCCAAAAGAGAGGGGGGGGGGGGGAGGTTCCATAAGAAGGAAAAGGGGTGACCCGCGCTCGAAGGAAGAGCACTCGCGCAAGTAAGTGAGAAACAGAGAAAAAAAACGGCGGACGGCGCTAGTTGAAAAAGCAGAATCCCACTTCTTGTCCAAGACAAAGGAAAGAATGACACTTAGGGGGATTCCTTCCAGATAATAACTATTCCTCAACATCCCTTAGGTTGGCTTTGGAAGGGCATCGAGGAAGCCGGGGAAACGTGAATGAAACATACATCCCGCCAGGGACGATCTCCTAAGCTGACTGATCATCTTTCTTTTACTGAACCAGGTAATCATGGAAAAGGTCAAGACGCAACCGCTGCTGAGCAGAGGCCAGCGCGAGCTGGCGGGTGAGTCCAAGGTCGCCGAGAAAGGTCAAGGGGTAAGACTAGACGCCAAGTTCAAACGGCAAGCTTCCTTATCTGGACAGCGGTGGAAGACACCTACTTAAGTCGACAAGGTCGGGACACCCGTGAAAAAAAAAGAAGATTTCCCCGAAAAGGGGGGGGGGAAAAAGCAAGGATAAGAAACGGGCATTGAACCAATTTAATCAAAAAAGGGATCGGGAAAGGAACTGTGTCGCACGGCTAACAGAAAGGCCCTCTAATCTCGAAGGGGGTCTAAAAGAAAGGGGGGCTGGACCAGGGGGAAGAAATTGGCTCTCGGAAAGAAAAAAAATGACAAAAGTGTGCAACTTACATGCCGTCGCATGCGCAGGGGGGAATGACCAAGGGAAACGGCTTTCGTCATGCTCAGTCAGGGCAAGGAGGGAAGGGGGTATCAAAGGTGTAACATTGCGATAAGCGCAAGTGAAGCGTGGTCGACATTTGGAAAGGGGGTTAGAGAGTTTGCGGTTCGGAGACTGACTGAGGGTACGGGCGGGGGGAGGACGAGGACCGCCAAGAAACTGCCCCTGATCGAGAATCTCTATATAGGAATCTATAACAACACACAAAGGGAGGGAAACCTACTGGGGAGTTGGCGTGTTTGTAACTTCACACATTGGCCAGGCAGGGAGATCTCTGGCTAATAAGGGACACCAAAGGGGGCAAAGATCCGTAGGAACTTCTTCTGACCGAAATAGCATAAAGCCGGAACCAGCGGGGGGGGGGGGGAGGAGGTTGGTTTTGTCGAAGGGAGGAGTGGTAAAACTGAGTATATCGCGAAACAGCATTGAGGTGCCTGAAACGGCAGGGGAAAAGGCGTTTAAGGAAGACAGACGCGTCAAAAGTGCCGGGCAAGCTACTCCTTCCCATTTTTAACGCCGCTACGTTGGGGCAGAATGCAAGGAGGGGGGGCCTCTACTAGGGGGGGAAGGCAGAAGGGTCGAGACGCTAATTGGGATGGTTGAGGAAAGACAGCCTGGATTTGAATACCAATCTTTCGTATTGTAAGGCAATCAAAAGGTGAGAGTACCGAATCAACCCACGAGACCTAAAACAAGAAGGCAAAAGTTCCAAGAAGTCGGGAAAAGTTCAAACCTTGACATACTTGTCTCGATCGGGCGGGGGACCAGTCCCACGGTAAAAAAAAGCCATCAAAGAGGTGGGGGGAAGGCGCAAACGCGCAGAGATTAATACAAAAAACGAAGGGAAGATGGATAAATGGGAGTGATCAGGCAACGGCAATTGGGAGTACGCTGAAGGAAAGAGAAGAAAAGTATGGAAAAAGGGAACTACGCCAAAGGACAAATTCCATAAAAAGAAAAAAAGGGGCAGGACATCCAACTAGTAATAAGTAGATGCTACGTAAAAGTACACAATCCTAATCACTTAACAAGACTGTGATGGAAGCAAGGGGGGAAGGCGGGGGCTATGCCATTCGCTGACGGAGTGAAAAAAAAAGATAAGATCAGGGGATCGTCTCCTCAAGGGACAATGCTCCAAGACACATCAAAAGAATGGGGAAGGTCGGGGGGGTACTAATAAAGGACAGAAAAGGCAGAGTTCCCGCAAAAAAAAGCGCCGCAAGCTGAAGGGAAAGAAGAGAACACTTAGAAAGAGTTAACGCGTCTTCTTACCAGTCAAATCTAAAAAGATGTAAAACGGAAGGGAAGGGGATGTATACAGGAGAGTGCCGAGCGCCTTAAGCAAATTCAGGTGATGAGAATGAGACGAAAGGCTCTGAGGAGGAACCTACTTTCAGTGGGGACTGGAATCGGCGTAAACCTCACAAAACACGTTGTATTATGAGCTATATGTACGCGCGCATTCGCCAAACAAGGAATACTTTTGGCAAAGAAGGAAGAATAAGGCACCATCAGAAAAGAATTCTGCTTGAAGCAAGAAAGATCTGGGGGGGGAAGAGAAAATTCTAATGGCCCTAGCTGCGCTTCAGATTATCATAACGGGGGGGTAAAGAAGAAGGTCTCTTAAGGAGGGGAAAGTTCGGCGCTGGAACTCATGCGGCTGTCATATAAAGAGGAAAAAACTCACATCTTCTGCCTCAAGAGGGAGGATTTGCTCTTAGGAAGAAGGGGGAAATTGCTCGATCTGGGGGTTGGAAAAAATGACAGGGGGAGAGAATACCCTCCATTGGCAAAGGGCCAAAAAAAAAAAGAGATTGGGTGGATGGTCCTCTCGTTTATTTCTTGCTTCATCCCCTCCAGGGAGAAAGTTTCGCGAGGGGACCGGGGTGCAAAAGGGGGATGTCGCTTTGTACGGATCTTGGGGGGCGTCGCTGGAGGAATAAAAAGGTATGAGAGGCTCAGGAGTACTACCGCTCGAAGGTTAAACTCACTCTTCAAACACGAGAAAAAGAGCTGCACGGCTGGGGAAAAACTGGGGGTGACCAAACAGCGCGTTGTCAACCTCCAGAAAAAAGGGTGATGAAAGATATCCAACCCGGGGGGGGGTAAAGTTGGGCAAAGCGGGGAAGAAACTCGATGGCTGAACGGTTTTGAACAATTTCACTAAGTGGAGAGGAAAGGTTCTCTGTTAGTAAGGTGCATGGGGGTCAGGAGGAGGGAGAGCATTTATTGCAAAAAAAAAAAAAGTTTGGGGGGAACTTCAGTGGACACAGGCAAAGGTTCGGAAAAACTACCTTCATTCCCTTCGCGCCGTAAAACTCCAGGAAAAAAGAAAGGTATTAAAGAGGGCGAAAGAGAAACCTAAAACGAGCGGCGTACATGTCCGGGTAAAGGCACGCAAGGGGAAGAGGATGGATAAACGCAAATGAAAAATGAACCTCTCGCACAACCACAAAAAGACTGGGGAAGAAGGCAGGTTGAGGAAACTTGGCTATCATAAAAGAAAAAGCCAAGGAAAAAAGAAGGGAGAACTGCTTTTCAGGGGGTGCCCCAAGAACAGGCGGAAAGAAAGAAACTCGTGAAGGTTGAGTCGGTGAACCGAAACAAAGGAGGGAAAGAATTGAAAAGGGGGACAGACCACACCGCAAAACAAGCAAATGAATGTTCAAGCCGCATGTTTTGTTCTTCAATTTTGAGGAAGGAGATCGGTAATAGAAAAGGGCGATAAGGTAGGGGGAAGGTTTCTCTCGTCGCCCGAAACGAACCAAAACAAAGGAAAGAATAAGAACAGCAGAATTACAAAAAACCTCCAATTAAATGTCAGCACCACGGCAAGGGGATCAAGGTCGAAATGGACACACATTGAAAAGAATCAAGCAAGGGAAAGGAAAAACGAAAGCCGCATGGGGGAACAAACAGCTATTTCTAAAAACGGAACGGAGGGTCTGAATCTCCAAAAGAAGGGAAAGAAGTCCCCCAAAAGAAAAAACTCTCAAAGATACGGGCCGCGACATCGGGGTTCATATAAGCCAAGTTGGAGATCTGGGGGAATTGGTTCCGTGGGATCGGCCCTTCGCTCCCAAAAGTCCCGCGTGGGGGGGGGGGGGGGTGTTCACGAGGGGGGTGGTCCCGAGCAGAAACTTGAGAGTTAATAATGGGTAGGATAAGCGGTCTCCGAAACGCCGGGGAAGGGAGTTTCTAATTGGGACCCACGGCGAAACGGTAAACATTCGTCACGGCGAGTTTGGACACTGAACAGCCAGCTCGACAAAAGGAAATGAGGGGATCAGAAGGGGGCGCCTCTTGGAGGGGGTTGGTGCCATAAGAGAAGGTACAGTAAAAAAGATATAGTAGGCTGCGGATCAATTTGGGGGGGGGGGGGAGGGGAGGGAATCTCTCTCAAACTCGTAAAGATGAACACCGGGAAACAACGCCCACTCCTGCGATGTTGAAGAAAAAAAATTTATGCAAAGAAAGAAGGGGAAGGAAAAGAAGGAGGAACAGAAGAGGGAGGGAAAGAAGTAGGGCTAGAGACGCATGGGGCGTTAGAAGTTCATGGAAGAAGGGTGTCACTGGGAAACAGGGGGAGGGGGGGGATAGGCAATCTGCACTGAAATTCTCCGAAAGAGGGGAGAAGGAAGGGGCGGGGGGAGATGACTCATAAGAGCGGAAAGGGGGGAAAAAGGAAGGGACTCTCGCTCTGGAAGCCAAAAAAGTACTATTTATCAAAACCGCAGCCGGTCTTCACGACGACCTGAGCGGGAAGAGAGAGAAAAAAATATATGAGGGAGAAAGGCCAAGAGGGGAAAGTGAGCGCTGACTGGAATTGATGCCAAAATAGTAGGTTTGTGGGGAGGGGGGGAAAGAAGGGAAGTAAATAATTGGGGAACGCATGGGACGCTCAGCGGATCATAATCTAGACAAGTAAGTTATCAACCGGATGGCTAAAAAAGGGAGAAAAGGAAGAGATGTCTCAGAGGGGTAATGAGAAGAACATTTCTGTGTCCCCACGGACACCGGTGAAAAAGAAGGGAACAAAAGGAACTTCATTCTTCGATAACTTTCTATTCAAAAACTCGGATTGGGGCTTTGGTAAAGGGGGGGAAGAGGCTTCAGCGGGGGTTAAAGGTATGAGAATACGCCCGCAAATACGAAGGATCGCACGGGGGAAAAAAGATCATCTGTCATGGAATTACTCCTCCTCTTATGGGGGTGCAGACAAATTCAAACGCACGCCGAACGGATAAGATGCACTAGAGAGACTGGAGGGACAGCGAAGGAAGTTTACAAAGTATAGAAGAAAAGGCAGACCGGCATGCTTCAGGTATCTACAAACTAACTTAGTACAGAGAGGAAAGTTTACTATTTTACAAATAATTCACGGGTGGGGGGTGAAGAGGAATGGGCGAAAAAACAGGACTCCAAAGCGAGCAAAAGAGTGAACGTTGCTAAAAAGGAGCGGAAAGAGAGATAAGGGGGGGGTCTGAAGAAAGGTCTACTTAATGACTGAGTTTTATCTCCGAAATGAGCATGTTTTCGGAAATCAGGTGAAGTAGATTTCAAGTGGCAAGGAACTGCGGACGGACTTCTCTCGCGGTCTGGAAAGGGGAAGAGTTTAGGGGGGGTTGGAAAGACATTTAAGATAATGAGCGGGCCGAAGGGGGTGCAAAATGAATAAGACTGTGGTTAGAAGATTTTAACGAAGGGAAAAAGGGATGGGCGACTCTCGCCGGCAAAGAGAGACCTTCCAAGAAGAAGAGAAGAAAAGAAAGAAAAGGAAAAAAATTGGATAAACCAAGGGCCTGGAGAAGAAGGAATGATTGCTGTTGCCAAAAATGTCAATTTCTTTATAGATCTCGTGGAATAGGGAAGAAGGGTCCGCCGCAAATTGCACGCAGGGAAGAATGATGCGGGCTGGAGGCCGGGGGAAAAAAAAAAAGAATCCGAGAAAAGAAAGTCCGTTTGCTGCTTTGTCAAATTTTTTTCTTGGAACATTGGAGGCGGGATTCTGAGAGGGAGCATCATGGGGAAGGGGTGGGAAGAGAGGACAATGGGAACGGGGTAATCAAGACAAGTGGGTCACCTTGGCCACTCTCGTTCCTTCTAACTTGGGGAAAGAGGAACGGCTGGAGAATCCTGCAGATTTGTGATATGAAGGAAAAGGGTTTTAAAAAACGAACGAACCTTTACGAGGGACGGCTCTAGGGGGGAAGAAAGGGGAATCGGCCCGACAGACTGAATGTGCAGTCCAATTAAATGAGGGGCCATGTCACTGAAGGAAAACCATCCTCTACCACTCAACTTGAATTAAGACAGGGAGACTTCCAAAGGAACGAGTCCAAAGGGGTTCCCGTAGCCAAGCGGCGTGGCGGAGAGGCGGAGACAGGAAAAGGGAAATAGATAAGGAAGCACAGCGGAGGTGCGCCAGCGGCTATGTCATCACAAAAAACCAATTCAGATGGGGAGTTATCTTTAAGGGGAAAAGGGAGGGGGGGGACAAGTAAAGCCAGAGGAGTACGCGAGTTCAAGCAGAACGGGAATAAAAAAAGAAAAAAAGAATAACGTAAAAACTAATAACGGGCATAACTCTAAGATATGCAGAAACAATTCAAACAAAGAAGGAAGGCAAAGAAAAAAAGGGAGTTAAGGGCGGACAAAGGGAAGTGTACGATTCAAAGCTAAAATAAGGGAAAAAATCGGGAGAATAGAAGGGGGAGGAAATCAAAGAGAACCACATAATCAGAAGGATGTGAGGCTAAAGAATCAACAGGTAGACACGAAGAAAAAGGACTGCAAAGGCCGGATTAGCGTGACAATCTTGCGAAAGTGAAGGAAGGAGAGCCAATCTTACCGGCCCCTTTGCTATACAATATCAACTTGGACAAGAGGAAGTGGATGAATGGGGAAACTACTTCTTCTTGGGAAAAAGACGTATTATTGGGGCGGAGCGGCGGGAATAAGAGAGAAAAAAAACGAGGAGATGAAACATATATATTAAGCCGCATGCAATCCAAACCACTTGAGATTCGGGGTGCGAGAATAAAGGGAAGGGCTCCTTCAAGACACCTACTGAGGGAAAGGCGCATCGGCATAGTTTGTATCAGCCGAAGGGGGGAGATAGATGGGATCCGGAAGGGGGGGGATCTCTTCTAACCTGGAAGCGTTAAGGGGCTTTTCGAAGGACGAAGGGGGGGGGGAGCTGGGAAAGGTCATGCTGTCGAAAATAGAGTAAAAAAGCAGCGGACTTATTGATTGGGAATTTGGCGTAGAATTCGCCTTCGCAAAATCTTTTTTCTCTTTGAGCGGCAGGTTAAAAGGGGGGGAGAAGACGCATCCCAAAAGGGGGGGAACAGAATAGGATTGTAAGTGAAGTATTTTTGACATAAGAAAGACAGTAGGGGAGGGAGGAGCTGAAAAAAGGCGGAAGGGCATGGGGGTAGCTGTCGTAAGTGCTGGGGGGAGGGAAAAGAAAAGGGGTTCGGAAAAAGAAATAGAGAGGCAATTGAATTTCTAGTTCATCACATCTTAAGAATAAATATCTCAATGTTGGGGAAATGGGGAACATCAGAAGGGTTGCTGGCACGAAAGCTTGTTGCTTAGAATCCGAGGGAACGGGAAGGCTGCAGACGCGCCCGGAGGGCTACACCGGGGAAAAAGCGAGTTCAAAGATGGCTAGTAAGGGGGGAGAGGGAAGGTAGAAAATTTGGAAAAAAGGCTATTAACTTCAGGACATGATTGAATTACCATATTGAGCCCTTCCCTGACGGAAAGAAGTTTCGGCCGCGAAGCAAATCACCTTACAGCTCAGTCACTCGAAAACCGGGAGGGTGAAACGGAAGATGCGCGAATGAAATCTGCAGATAACACGAAGGCTACAAAGTGAGACCGAGTAGAAGGTGCAAAGGGAAGGGGAAAATGAGGCGAAAAAAAGCAGCTCGAAAACAACTAAAGGGAAGAGAGGAAGAGGAAACGGACTCCAAAAAATCCCAGAAAAAGGCCACGAAAGGACTGTCTCTGCTTTGGCATTGTGCCCCGGCACAGCCGAGAAGAAGGAGAGCAATGCGAAACGGATCAAAAAAGATCGGATCCAAGCCATGGACAATCAGTACAGACAAACCGCAAGCATCATGGTGAGGGAAAGGGCAAGCACTGGGTGTTGTCCTTAATTGGATTCAAATTACTCTTCTTCACGCGCTTCTTCTAGACGAGGGAAAGGGAAGGGGGGGAGGACCCCGAGCAAAAAATAAGAAGAACAGGAAGCTGATAAAAAAAGGAAAATTCCAGAAAACGGAGGAAGGGAGAGAAAGAGGAGGCAAATGTCGATTGCACCGGACCAACAATTCCACTTGCGAGATACTGACTAACAGCCGCAAGGAGGAAAAAAGGGAGAGGGGGAAAAGGCATCGTTGGGGGGGGCAACCCAAGGAAGGGACGTCGCGCTCCTAGAAGGGACTACGTCGCAAAAAAAAAAACAGAAAAAAAGGAATGAGGAGAAGAGGGGCTCCATGAGCAGATCGCAGACTTTGCCGATTTAATTGGGTTCCGTGAATGCCGTAGCATCTCAGGGAAAAAAAGAAAAGCGTTCCCTGGCCCGGGCAAAGAAGTTGCTCCGCATGGAATGGAAATGATAGAGAAAATCCGATAAAGGGAAGGAGGACGGGGGAAGTTAGTTGAAAAAAACGGGAGAAGCAGCTCGGGAACAAACGACAGCTCGAATCGGACTGTCATCAGTCGTGCGTCTAAGGGGTGGCCAAGAAAAAAAAAGAAAGAAAGAAAGGAAAACGAAGTCACGGAGTATTTGCGGCGGGATGTAATCGCCGCTCAAGTACACGCGTACTAGAGGAAAAAACCGGGGGAAAAAAAAAAAAAAGAGGGAATAAAACACTTAGAATGCCGATGATGGTCATGGATTACACGTGTGTCAGCTGGGACACAGTGGGAGGGGGAGGAGAAGGAACGAACGCAAGTGGGACGGCAGAAGAGTAGGGGGCACTTCCTTAGCGATGATGACATAGAGATCTCCATTACAAAGAAAACAGGAAAACGCCAAAGTTGAAAGAAAGAAATCACCGTCGGTTCACGGCGGCCAAATGGGGGGCAAGCAGAAAAAAACAAAAGGGAGGGGGAGGCGAAAAAAAAGGGCCAAACGGCGCTGGACCGGGTGGTATAGGCCAAATGGAGGGGGGGCGGGGGAAAAAGGGGTGAAAAAAAGACTGGGAAGGGAAGAACTCTCTATTAAACAGAGGTCATATAACCTATTGGACGACACGAGCGACTGCGATAGGACTAGCGAAATCACGGAAGGGGGGACTGACAAGTTCATAGGTACCCTAATCAAGGCGATTCACAGAAAAAAAGATGAGAGGAGAAAAGAAAATGGGTGGCACTGTTTAGAGCGTAGCGTTTGACAGGGGTGACGAAAGCCAAAAATACGAAAAAGAGAAGAGGGGGGGGTTTTTCAAGTTTCTTCTAACACCGTCCTCTTAGGGGAAACAATCTACCCATCTGCTGAAAGCAAGGAAGTAGAGAGAGAGGTATGAAACGAGGAAAAAAGGTTGTATGACCGTGGGGAATCACCCAAGTCCGACCCGCGACCATAGAGGGAGAAGCTTAGGGAGAGAAATAATTAAAAAAGGCGAGGAAAAAGGGAGGGTCTAAAAAAAGGGGCTCCAGCACTCCGCTGTTACTCTGGATGTGGGAGAGGGAGAAATGCACGTCAAAGGCCAAAAAAATCAGGGGGAAGAACGCTGCAAATCACTCAGTGCTCGGCCAAAAATATCGAAAAGGGGGTGGAGGGAAAGACTAGGGGGGAGGAAACTGATTCTTGGTAAAGGACTACTGACGGGAAATACGGTTTAGGGGAAAAAAGATAAATTCGCTGCTCAGTGGATCCGGAAAATGTTCTGTACAACGCTTGAGGGCAAAGGAAAGGACAGAGGTGTGCAAGGTTGTGCACATATTTAGGCCAATGGGGGGCGCGTTGGGAGGAAGGGGGGCATTCGAAAGGGGTGAGATAGGGGCAGGAGGACGGTTAGGATGTGTCGTCAAGGGCAGGGCAGGGGAAAAGAAGAAAGAAAAAAATTCCCCTACGAGAATAATCGAGAGCGAAAGAATGAGGAGGAGAACACCATCTTGCCGTGAATCCTAATAGGATGGGGCGTTGTTCGAGCCACCTTAATTTTAGGATACGATCAGAATGATAATGAAGAACAATGTGCACTCCGAAGAAGCGGCATGGTGGCACAGCACAGAAGGATCCCGTCCGTTGGCAAAGGTTGCTGGGGAAATAAGAGAAAGTGAGTCTTTAAAAAATAGCGCGAACATAGGGCGGGTGTGGGAAGAGGGAAATGGGGAACGTTTCTGAGCCAGAACTGTGAAAAGGGCGGGCACCCGATACGGCAAAAAGGGACAGCCGTCTTTATCCTATGAAAGGTTTTGTCTGCGCGATGAGTGAAAGAAGGGGGGAAGGGGAGTTGAAAAAAAAGGAAGGTGAATGGGGAACGTCGCGGCAACTGTAAATGAGGAGAAATATGGAAAAGGAGCAAAGGCCTCAGGACCATTGTGGAAGAAAGCTGAAAAGGAAGGGAAAAGTCGATTAAAGGTTAAGGCAACCTCGAGTATCCACGCTGTGCTGGCGAAGGGGAGAAAAGGAAACGGAAGGGACGGGGCAGAGGGAGGAGGTTCACAACAGAGGCGAGTGTCTCAACAGAAAACTCAAGTTCAGATTTACGGGGGGAAGGAAGGGGGGGGGGAGTCTGAAAAAGAAAGGACGAGGAGGAAGAGAAAGGCCTCAGGGATACAGTAAACAGAAAAAAAATAGAAAAGGGAAAAAAGACGACAGCACCAACCTTTAAAAAAACTCTAATAGGAGGGGAAAGCACAGTAACAAAACGCAAAGAAAGGGAAAAAAAAGAAATTGAAAAAAGGGGAGGAAAGGCGAATGCAGGGGGACGGGCCTGTCAAAGAGAAAATGAGGAAGAGCTCCGAGAGGGAGAAGCGAGAAAAAACTCACTAAAACTGCAAGAGAATATTTGATCGAAGGGGTATCTCATCAAGTATTCAAGAGGAAGAAAGCAACGAACGTAGAGTGACCGTGAGGGCACTCGAGTCGACGAAAAGCTAGTTGAAAAAAAAAAAAGAGCCCTTTGGGAAGAGTAACAATATCGGGAAAGATCTCCTTTACATATTCATTGTGAGGGGAAAGATAGGGGGGGACTACAGGAGAAAACGACTATCACTTTTGGCCTTGAATTCGGGTCATCGAGAGAAAAAAAAAAAAGAGGAGGAAAAGAGGAACAAGCCGCATCAGGACCCGGGTGGGAAGGCGTTGCTAGGTACTTGCCGTCTCCGGCACCATCATCACAGGATGGGAGGAATCGCTCGGCAGAATCTTGGTAAAAGAAAAGGAGATTGGGATAGCTTGGGGACAATGAAAGACTGAGGAAGACCGAATCGGTCAACTCCTTTTCGTTGACCACTGTCGCAGGTGGGCTGAGAGGTACTCTGGCCTTGCGGCGAAGAAAAGGAGGGGGGGAAAAAATCAGCTTAGAGAGGGGAGGGATTGTGAGGTCGTGGCGCGCTGGCGAATCGAGGGCTGCCTCAGATGGAGATTGAGCAGCAATAACCTAGCAAGCCGAAGCTCCCCTTTTGGCCAACATCACTCTGGAAGTTTGCATGCAGCTCGGGGGGGACTTTAAAGGGAGGCAATAAGCAAGCCGCGGAAGGGCCTTGATGCGGGCCTGTTGGGGGGATTATGTCCAAGGGGGGGAGAAAAGGGGAGTCGGTTTTCTGTGACTAAAATGTCTTAAGAGGCCCTGAGAGAAGAAACGGGAATTGGGGGCGCAGGCATCACCTGTCCATTGAAAGGGGGGGGGGGGGAGACAAAGCCATCGACGGTTTGGTGTGGGGCAACCGCGCGTTGCGCACCTCCGCCCGAGGGGGGGAGGAGGATCTCGTAAAACCAGATAGGGAGCAACGGAGCGGGATAAGGAAAAAGGGTTTAATAAAAAAACAGGGCGTGAGTACAAGTTGTCATAGGGGGGAGGTAGTTTTAGGTTTAGAAAAAGTAACAGGCAACAGCCCCTTCCTTGGACTGCAAACAACAGAGGAGGGAAGAGAAGAAACCTTCCAAAAAAAGTCCCGCCGAATCCAGGGGGGATAGTACAATCATCGAGATGCGACAAAGGAGGAGGGAGAAAGGGGAAGATGGTCAGGTGAACAAGCTCAACGAACGCTGCCCATGCCTCGCCGTCACAAACCTCAAGGGAGGGAGAGATAAGATTAACTCCCGCACAAAAGGAGGGATAAGCTTTTTCGGAGAAACGGCGGAACCTCAACTCGTGAAAGGGGGAGGAGGAAACTTATCACTAAAACAGAGAGCGACCAAAGGCCAATGTGGTTAAAACAAAAACACATCAGATGTTTCAGCGCTGTGGGGGGAGGAGGGCTAAGCGGAGGGGAGAAACTCAGGCGAGGATGACTCGCTTGAAGTGTTTCGACCGGAAGAAAGAGGGAAAGAAAAAACCAGTAAAGCGGGGCGCTATAGAACATTCCTAATAAGTCATCACCACGGCGCAGTGCAGAGAAAGGGTTCAAAGGCTCGCACCTGAGACCCATCAATGAAGAAAGGCCAAATCGAGAATAAATAAAGGAGGGAAAAAAAAAGGAGGGAGAAAAGGGGCCGAGTTAAGAAAAAAAACGCCTTCAAGGTCGATCCAAAAAAAAAACTACTTCGCCCACCTCTCTACGAAAAAAAATGAGAGAAGGAAGAGGGGCTCCCAGCAGTGGGAAGGACAAATTGGCAGAAGTTTGAGATGGGAAGGGAATCGTAGCCTGGAGTAAAACCATCCAGCAGTGAAAAGAAGAGGGGGGGGGGGGCTTCGTGCGAAAAAGGCTCGCATGAGGAGGATAGGGGGGGATCGGTAGCGGAAGGGGGAGGAAAAAGGGGGGGGGGGAGAAAGGTAAATCAAAAAAGTGTTGAAACATCTGCACAAGGGACAAAGCCAGCGCTCGAAGCAGCTGGGGTAAAAAAGGGGGGGGGGGAGTCTAATTTTTGCCAGATAGAGGATAAGGAACAAACGCTGCGGATCTCAGTATTGGCAAGGTCATAGAGACCCAGAGGGAAACTAAAATGAAAAGGGCAAAAAACACTTCTGATGATAAAGCTTAGGCTTAAGAATGCCGATTAAGGCCATGGGAAGGAAAAAAAAAAGGGGTAACTGGACGATGGAGCAAAAGACGCAGGAAACTCGTGTTCGGCGCCTAGTTGTATCACGTCCAAAGGAAAAAAATGAGAAGAGAAGAAGGAAAAAGGGCGCCATGGGGTAAAAATGAATGGTCTCTAAACTACTTGACACCGGGAACAAAACCGCTATTTTGGAATAAAATTCCTAGGCGGGGCTTCACGACGCCAGGTGGATTTGGGGGAGAGAGAAAAAAAAAAAAGTGATGGGAGGCAGTAGATGCAAAAGCGAAGCGGTGAAGAAAAAGAGAAGACGTGGATTCAAAATTGATCCAAAATGTGAGCTGGGGGGGGGGGAGGGGAAGAAGAGGAGAGAAAATAATTTTGAAAAAAACGCGTCTATAAAGCAGGGAAAAAGAATTTATACGATGACACGAGCGAACTGCGCTCAGGTGGAAAAGGGAGAAGAAAAAATTCCTAACTACACAAACAAGTGTCATCAAACACACGCATCAGAAGGATTGGATTCAGGAAGAAGAGGAAATTCTACCATAAAACAGGATTGGCTGTGTGGTTCACGGTGTTCATCGCATTTGACGAGTGTGCGAGGACATAAAGAACAAAAAGAAGAAAGCCTCCCGAAAAAAGTGAAACTGCTAGGAGGGGAAGGGAAAAATGGAAACGGGCAAAGAAAGCCAAAGAGAGAAGAAGAAGGGGGCAGAGAAATAAGGGAAAAAAGCGGTAAGGTTAACCGTCTCCGTGGTTACCAGAAGAAGAAGACGGAAGAGTCGCAAAAAAGGAAATACAGCAGACAAAAGACGGGGACCGGGACGCAAACAGTCGGTGATCCCGCGGATGGGGTTCATCAAGGGCTAAAGGGGGAAGGAAAAACCCATAAAATCGCCAAAAGAGGATCGCCAAAGCTGGTGGCGCAGCGGAAACCGCATGGAGGAGGAAAAGCGAGGGCAATTTTTGAGACGAGGGTTTTCGAACGTAATGGATTCATTGTATGCACGAACGGGACGGCGCAGGTTTGAGGAACTGAAGAAAGGAGACTTGGGACAACAAGACATGCGGAGGGGGCGGAATCTCGTTCAGAGGAAGGAGGGGAGGTGAAAAAAGTTTTTGACGGGGTGTAGGCGCCATTTGAGAAGGGGGGGGGAGTACAGTAAGAACGTTGTAGAGTTGCAAGAGGAGAGGGATTTGTAAGTCGTTCGGCAAGGGGGGGCAAAGACTTCAACCGGCGGGGGAGAACGCGAGAATGCAGAAGAAGGAAAAGATTTCCGAAATACCTACTTATCTGGGGGAGGTGGGGGAGGGAAGGCCAGGGGAAAGGGAGGGAAAGACGACTAGGCAAAAAGGAAATAAAAAAACTTTCGATTTCCAGATCTTCTGGCGGAGGGGGAAGGTTGCAAAGCAAAAAAAAGAGCCAGCCGTTGCGCTGGTTTGGATGAAAAGAGGAGGGGGGAAAAGGAGATCGAAAAAAAAAATCATTGGGGGGTGACGACGAATCACGTTCGCTGGGCAAGAACGGGGAACAGGTGGGCACACTCTACATAGGCAAGGGAGCCATTGAACGACCGCTCGTGAGAGGCAAGTTGATCTGAGCGAGTTGTCTACCGGGGAGGGGAGATGCAGAAATGAGTGAAGTCGAGGAAAAAAACGGATTGACTTTTTGAAGGAGGGAGAAAGGGGGCGGAAGAAAAGTCTACTAAACTCAGCCGAGAAAAAAAAGCAAGGGGGAGGAAGCTCACCGTCCGCAGCCAGTGTCCGAATTGGTTTCACCAAAAAGGGGGACGAAAGCCGGGACAATAAAACCATTTCAAACTGTTCGTAGATCTGACAAAAGGCGTGATTATGTGCGCAAAAAACGAGGAGGATGGACTAAGTCGGCAGTGCGAGGGGGAGTGATCGTGTAATAGTTGAAAAAGGGAGCAAACAGGAACTTGACCATCTTGAATTAGGGTAAGCGAACGTCGGGGAAAACATCAAGACGACCTAAAAAAAGGAAAGAAAAGTACATCCAGCAAAATGGTAAATCGCGAAAAGAAAAAAGATATTCTGAGAAAGAGTAAAAAAGGAAGAAGAAAGCAAAAGCCAATTGAAGCAGAGGAGGAACATTACGATAGCAAAAATACAGATCGGAATCGAGGACGAAGAAAAGAAGACGAAAAGAATAAAAGCATAGGTGAAGACGAAAGAAGGGAAGAGAAATTCAGTTCCCAAAAAAAACCTGAGGGAAGGACAGGGAAGAGAAAAACTAGCAGCGTTAAAAAATTTCGGACTCATATCTTATGCAATCGACAGCAAGGGATAGTGAAAATAGACAAAAAGTGGAGGGAATGAACAGATCATTGCCGCGCGGGCCTAAGAAGACAACAGGTGAGGATGGGGGAAGGCAAAGAAGAGGTCTTCACTCCAAAACTTTGAATGGTGCTTTGGTAATAGGTGGGAACATCTCGCTTACAAACAAAAAAAAAGGAGGAGGGGGTTTAAAAGGAAAAAAAACGCATGCAAGCAAACCTTACGATGGACGGAAAAAAAGGGGAAGGAGAACGGCACAGACCCTGTTGGGATTAAAATCGATCTGACATGGTTATCAGCAAAGGCGAGTCAATAGATGGGGGAGGAAGGTGGACCTCTGCTTCAAAAACGCCGTCTGCAAGAGAATACCAGGGGAGAGTCGAAGGGGGAAGGGGGGGAAATCAGAAGGGAGGGTATAGGGACTAACCTCCAGTTCAGGGGGTGGTTTGCTAGGGGCCCTCGATGCGAAGATTGGATGATCTGGGGGGGAGAGGGGGAGAGCGAAAAAGAGGAAACAGAAGAAAGTTTGATTAAATAATCTTTTTCATGACGGGGGTGGGGAGGTAAGTCCATCCACGAAAGGACTTTGAGGGGGGGACGTCTGTTGGGGGGGCTGGTGTCCGTTGGGAAAGGCTTTACAGAGGTTCGGGCATAACAGGTCGAGCCTCGCGGATCCCCCGGAAAAAGAATGTTGCGAACCTCTTCCACTGCAACCATCTGCACTGAGTTTTACGGTGGGGGGGAAAGAACTAAAATTGGCGCAACCTCCTAACGAGTGGTGAGTCTAGAAAGGGGGGGTGGGCCCATCTCGCGATCGCTGGCTCTGGGTGAAGGTCGGCGGGGAAGGGGCAGTCTAAGGGGGGAGGGGGTCAAGGGAGGGGTCGAGGGCTGTAGACGGGAAAGGGAGGGCCAGACCATATTTAGCCGCCTTGGCTTCACTCCATGGGAGTTCTGAGGAAAGACAAGGAAAAGCGCTGCCTGAAAAAGAAAAAAACCCGGGAAAATTAGACGCGAAGGAGCAAAGAGGAGAAAAGAAGAGGAGTTAGAAGACAAAAAATTATATCATGGACCCTGCAATTTAACGCGTAGGGGGGAGAAAGAAAGACCAGGAAGGCTGAAACCGATTCTGGGAGAGAGAAGGAAACGTCAATACTCAAAGAGCTCCAACGGAGGGGACTTCTTTCTTGCTTGGGGTCAAAACAAAAGGAGCAAAGAAATCCCAAATCGGGCAAGGGGGGGTGGGAGGAGGACAAAATCACTACCACTTAGAACCGAAAGGGAAAGGTTCAAGGGGAAAACAGAACACAGAGTATTGAAGAGGGGGGGGTTTTCTGCAGTTCTGGAAGGGGGAGAGTCGAAGGAAAAGTCTTCGAGGGAAGTGGAGGTAATCTGGAGAAAGGGAAGGGGGGGGAGGGACGAAAAATTACCTTTAGTTACATCAAATGATAACACAGTCCTCATGCAAAAGGGAAAGAAAAGAAAGCACAGAAAGAGGGAGGAAGTCTACCATAAACAGCACAAAAGAAAGGAATCATAAAGGACGACATCCATGGGGGGAATCCCAGGCAGCGGGGGGAGATTAGTTCAAAAACCTGCGCCGGGAAAAAGGAGATCCAATAAAGAAAAGAAAAACCAAAACACCAAGGACGGAGGAAAACACTTAGTCGGCGTGGTCCTGCGCAGACCGGGAGAAAAGAGTTCCGATCGTTTTGGAGAATTGGGTGCTGAATGCACTATCCCTTACTCCTGACCAAATCAGTCTTGGGAAACTAGATGGGGGGGTAGGAGTACCTGCTCAGTAGTAACTAGGTACGACGATAATAGCCGGTCGGATTTGAGGAAAAAAAGTAGAAAGGGGAAAAAACCTCTCGATTAAGCTCAAGTCGACATATCAGCATTGCGTACTTGTTCCCATAAGAGGAATGGGTAAAAAGGAAAGAGGAAAGAGAAAAAAAGTCAGTCTTGATCAAATTGGAGTATTTGGAGGGCGGGAACGAAGCACCTCGTTAAAAAGAGGAAGAGAAGGACACCGTGCCAAAAAAAAAAATGTGAAAAAGCTTATAAATTCGGAGAGTGTCATGGATGACACTGGGTGTAACGGGGGGGCAAAAAGAAAAGGGGGAGGGACGATTCACACAAAAAATGGAGGAGCCAAATAGGGGGTCACTACTTGCGCGAG
>Ga0179593_1435862_pt1 | contig 27291 bp, 47 predicted proteins | sample CZODoug2_1_08_16_FD_185931 | JGI IMG/M metagenome (GOLD analysis project Ga0179593, IMG submission 185931) | Vadose zone soil fungal communities from Angelo Coast Range Reserve, California, USA - CZODoug2_1_08_16fungal (PacBio error correction) | ecosystem: Environmental > Terrestrial > Soil >...
AATCCTTGGCTGCAAAGGTTGGCCATGTTGGAGGCAATCTGTGAAGGTTTCAATCTACATCACGGGCTCAAAGGCAAACTACGCTTGGAACCGGGAACCATAGAAAAAACTCCGGGGAAAGATGAAAGTAAAAGTAATTTGAAACCAGGGAATACGGGGTGGGCTCTCGAAATAAGGGGTGGGGGTAAGTTGAAATTGAAATTGTTGAACCCGGAAGAGGTCAAAAGGACGTGTCTTCATAGTGGCGTGCTCCACCCAAATATGAAAAAAAGGATTCAAAACACGATGAAAAAGGTTCCTGGGGAGAGAGACCAACAATAGAAGTGGGAGCAAGCAAGTCACAAAGAAAGATGCTGGAATGCTCTCGCTTAAGGAAGGAAAGGATTTGGTAGAAAGAACCTACTCCGCAGAGGAGAGTATAGGGGAATATAAAAACTTGAACATCTTCATAACCACGGAGCGGAGACCCCATTTCAAAGGCAAAAAAAAGGGAATGCAGGGAGGCGACCATACAAACAGAGTAGGGAGGGTCTTTATACGACTTGGGGGGGGGGGTTAGCAAAAAACTTGTACAAGAGAAAGAGGGGAAATTCACACGGGAAGAAAAAACCCTAGTTGGGGAAAATACATGGGCGACCGCAAGGGCGTCAGAGCAGAGACAAGGTACTTGTTGGTGGGGGGGATCAACCAAGAGAGAGACTTGCATAACGCGGAGAGAGTTCTGCTGAAGTACCGGAGGAACAAGACCCGGAGGCCTGTTTCGGTGTAGCTTGGGAGCAGAATGGGAGTATGTCACTACTGATGGGATGGTCAAAGGAAAAAGGGGTTCCTGTTAAAAGAAGTGGAGACCAAGAACGGTAAATGAGCAATGGGAATGACCCCGATCTCAAAGGTTGGAAGAGAGCGGGGTGGTGTTCTAAAATAGCCGACGGGGAGGATCATAGGGCAAAGGGACCATGATCTGGGAAGAAAGGCTTTTCAAACCAAACAAGGACTAACCTTGCTAGATACGAGGAACCGAACGTTGAATCCGTTTAATCATTGAGGGTAAAAGAAAGGGGGGGCCACATGCCTCGATCCTAAGGAGGTGAAACTACTTCTTTTCTCCAAAAAAATGTAGAAGAGATTGGCCATAATTCGGGTATCCTGTCGAAAGGATGCTTTTAAAGGAAAAATGGCCATATGCTTTGAAAAGGAAAGGTCCGGTGAATTTCTTCGGCGGAGGAGGTCGTCTGTTCAGGAGAAGTCTTCTGTGCTGGCTAGACGGGGGCATAAAAAGAGGGGGTGGGGGGCATCCGCTTCCCGCAAATTGCAGCAGGGGTAAGGGAAAGGTCTACCGCGAATTAAAGGGGGGGGAGAAAGACAAAATTGGACATTCTAAACCAGAACTCTTGGCCGACTGACCTCTCTAAAATAGGAAGGGGAGCACAACCCTATACACGGATGCGTGAAGTACGGACCCTTTCACCGTCCCAAAAAAACTCCTTTTGTACCACGGGTGCACGAGTCAGGACACGGGAGTCCAAGAGAATTAGATGCTCGGGATCCGAAGAAGAGAGATACGAGTGTCTTTCAAGGAGGGCCCTGCTCCGATAGGAATCAGGGGGGTGGAAAGGGGGGGGCAAGGTTTTTGAGGTCCCAGAACGAGCGGGGGGGAGGTGATTTCGCTGTCCGCAAAAAGACAGTCCCCCCCGAGGAAAAAGAAAAGAAAAAGGGGAGGTCAATCAGCACACGGTATTCTTGTGACACCTCCGAAAAGGACTCCCTCAGCAAGGGGAAAAATAGAGAAAAGTCAACTCCCATGGGGCAGTAAAAGGTGCGGAGGGCCTCTGAAAGGGGGGGAGAATACTCTAGGGGTTTTTGCGGGGTGGGGGGAAACGGGGGGGGATGAAAACTGCAGTAATGAACCCTTGTGGGGTTGCCGCTAGAACGCCTAACGAAAAACACCCCCTAGTCGGTAGGAAAAAAAGAGGAGCAAAACAAACCGTGCAAGGAAGAATGCATGTACACACTGCAAAAAAGACGCCAATACACAGTCACTAGAGGGAAAAGACAGAATGGGGGAATCATAAAAGCGCAGAGGGGGGAAGCGGTGGGAATCCAGGGGGGAGGTCTTGTGCGGGCGTGGCCTCAGGCGTCAAAATCTACTTCTAGAAGGTGAGGAGAGGGGTTTTGCCTAGGTGAACTAGTTGGGGGTGAGGGGGATGTTCAAGGGGGTTATATGATCATAGAAAAAAAGCGACGTGAAAACTGGGGCGGACCGCCGAAAAGCGATGAGAATACGGATAATTTGAAAAAGCCAGGAAGAAAAAGCGTAGAAAATTCTCTATTATCCAATAGAGAGGGAACGGACGGTGTAAACTGAAGCTGTGCCCACAGAGCACACAGTAGCTTTCCGTTGGCGAAACCTTAATCACGTTCCACGGCAGAAAAGGGGAGAAGGGGCTGCTATCTTATGAGGACGGCAGGAGGGCTTGTTAGAATGCATCAATTGGAGTTAACTTAACTCACCAGACCATCGACCCGGGAGGGAAAAATGGAAGGGGGCAAGGGAGGGAAAAAGGGGAGCGGACCACAAGGAAGTGAAAAAACGTAGGCAACAAAAAGGACAGCAGAAATACAGTAAGGAGCAAGAACGGAAAATATGATTCAAAGGAAGTGCCAAAAATATTCCATGACGAAAACCCTTCTTACCAGGAAACAGGGCAGTATGTAAAACTCATATCGAGGGAATGTGGGGGGGAGGTGTCCTAGGAAAAAAAGCAAACGAAAGCGAAGACTCTTGGAATCATGTGGGGCACCAAAAAGGAAGTTAAACCATAGGATCATCAGGGAGAAAAAAAAGACTGGGGGAGCATCTTTTTTAAGAGATGCCATACTGATTGGGTAGGAAAAAATGGTTGGGGGGGGGAGCTGTCTTTGACCAGAAGAAGGGGGGATAACCAGAAGCAAGCGGAAGAAGCACTTAGAGAAGGAAAGGGAGAGACAACCCGCTCGTCGGAAGTCTTGGTCAGTCAAAAGGAGTGCTTCCTGAAACAGAGACACTAAAAAAGGGAGACAAACCGAGGGGTCACCGGGTTGAAAGAAAAAATACAGGAAAGCTCCTCATTCTGCTCGAGAATAGACACTGAAACCAGTGAATTTGTGGGCGACCTTAACGGGAAGCCTTCAAACCAGGAAAGCTTCTGCGAAATTCGATTAGGGGGCTTCCCCACCATGAATTTTTTAAACAAAAGGGAATCTACCTTCCGAAATGATGGCCTGGACGGGGACGAAAAGTTTGATCTAGACAAAGGAGGGTAGCTAGGTCTGAGGATATCTATTTTCTTCGGTGAAGGAGAAAAAGAAAACCAGAAAAAAGACTTCGAAAGTTGAACAGGAGAGAAGATTGTTGGGAATGGGTCGCAAAAAAAGCTGAATTCATCACCTTGGGTGCCGAGGGGACATGAAAGAGAAAGTAGGGTCAATTTATCCCCATAGAGGAAAGGAAAAGAGAGAACTGGGGGAAAAAAGAGGTAGTCTATGAAAAAAAGGTAAGGGAATGCCAAAAAACCGCGCGAGTAAGTCAAGCAGAAAAAAAATTGGCTTCCGAGAAACCAAAAACAGAGGAGGGGTGGGGGAAATACCTTAGGCAAGGACACCGAAAGAAAAGGGCGTGTGGGGGTGAATTTGAGGAAGCTTGGGTTCTCAAACTAATCACCAAGGGGGTAAGTAAACGTCTTTACAGGGCGGACGTGGGTGAACAAGGAAAGGGGGGAAAAGAACGGGGTCACACCTTATTCTATAAAAAAAGAATTAAAGGAGGGCCCAAGGGAAGGGGCCCGGATCAAACGGACAAGGATGTCATTCTGCCTATGGGGGTGGGGGTCCATAGTTCTGGGGGGAGGGGGGAAAGCCAAGAAGTGAGATTAGAAGAAAAAGAAAAGGACCGGGATGAAAAAACACCTGAAGGCAGAACGACCTAGAGACACAAAGAAAAAAATAAGGAAAGGGGGGGCACAGAAAGGGTGGTGTGGACTGGATGTACTGATCAAAGGGGAGGGGGGACATGAGATAAGGTGGGAGCATGAGGTTGGAAAAAAGGGAGGCGCGAGCACGCTAAGGAAGTGTGCTGGCAACCAAGACATGTAATGGTTTCGGGCAAGATATGGAAAAAAAAAGGGACTTGAAAAACATTCCTCTGGAACAGCAGGTTGGAGAAGGGGCACTGGAGAACATACACGAAAAGGGCGATGGATGCTCAGAAAAAAAACGACAAAGGAGGAGGAGGAAAAAAGGGAATCGATCAGGGATTCGTCTTATGAAAAAAGGGAGGGGAAGAAGTTTCGGGGGAAGAAGGAGGAATAAAAGAAACCATTCACCTCTCCTGCAAAGGGGGCAGGAAAGAAAAAAAATACATCAAAAAATAGAATGGGGAATACGGAGAAAGAAAGGTCCCATCCATGCCTCCCAAAAAAACAAGGGTCCACGGCTGAACGAAATAACAACAAAGAATAGGAGGGGACATCATTGTTGAGTCTTTTCCAATCGTGGGTGAATCGAAGGGGAGACTTGGGACACCTGTAAAAACAGGTGGGGGGGGAAGCGGCAGTTTCGTGTCCTCATCATTGGAGGAGGACTCAAAAGGAACAAAACATCACTGGGGGAAATAACCACATAGGCCATCCAGGAATCCCCATACAAAAAATGGGGGTAAATGGTGAAACCAACCCCAACAAAAAAAACCCCAAGACAAATGTGAAGAAAGCAAGGGAATGGGGAAAAATACTGGTCGGATAAGTTGAATGAATGGTTTCCCCCAAGGTCATTCTGCACTCCAGTGGGGAGTCAGACATCTTTTAGTGAGAAAAACCACAAGCTGAATAAAAAGGAATACACACCCAAAAAGTGCACAAGTTGGCCACTGAGGGCGGGACTAATTATCTTCAACCACAGAAATAGTTTTGCGTGGCCGCCAACACCCCAGAAAGAATGCGCCATGCTCGCTCTGGGACGGGAACGGACTTGGCTTCACTACTCCTACTAACCGTAGCGGGCGTGAGAGAAGAGGGGGATATGACATCCACTTAACGAGCCACTGCCATTCGGGGTCCGGAAACACAGGTGAAACATAAGGACGAAGTCCCCAAAAGCGGGGATCGGTTTCATAGGAAAGACATAGGGGGGGGGTTTTCGGGACCGCCCTTGAAAAAAAAAGAAGCAAGCATGTAGCACGGACGCACGGGGACTGGCAGAAGAATCGCAATAAAGGGCACAGGAGGGAAGTCAGGCATTAACGCGACAAAGGGCATGGGGGGGGGGTGGGAAGGGGACCAATAGGGGACCGCTCGCAGTCAAAAAAATATCCATTAGGAGAAAGTTTCTGGAGCCGTAAACCGGTAACCTAAATCAACGAGTCGTGTAAGGCACCTGATCGCTCATATTGGATTGGGATGTCCTCTCTGATGGTTATGTCCACCAGGGGAAAATTTAGGGAAGAATTAAGGTAGGAAGGGAAAAATGGTAATGGTCTGTGAAACATCGGAGGGGTCGAAGCTGGTTCATCTCTTTCTCAAGACGTGGAGAATAGGGAAGAGTGCAAGGAAGTCCAATGCCTGGAAGAAAGCTTTTCAAAAAAACCAACCGTGACAAGGGAAAAGGTACTAAGACAGATGAAATCTGGGCAAAAGGGGAGGCAGACTCGAGAGGGCTTGAACTTGGTTGGAAACTACCAGCTGCTGTACGGGCGTGAAAAAACTGCCGGGTCTCGGCCAAACAGAAAAAAAGGTATCGGAGATGATGTTCCATAAGAAGTTTCCCTGTTCAGGCAGATAGATTCGGGTTAGTCCTGTGTGGACATTGTTCATTTGGCTAAACTGCAGAAGGCTTTAAGGGGATTCGGAGAACTTAGACTTCAGAGAGGAGGACTTGAGATAGTCGGTGGCGTGGGGAAAAGAAAGGGCAAACGTCATTTCCAACATCAACTGGACCCAAACGCAGGCTTCAAAAGAAAGGTACAAAGGATAACGGGTACCTGGTTAGGGCCAAGAGAAACAGAGCTGGAACCAAAGGAAAGGACTGGGAAAGCTAGCAAAGAACAGTAGAAACTATCGTGGAAAGATGACCAAAGGACAAACGACCGAAACCTCCTGGTAAAAGGTCCAAAGCTCAGGTACCGTCTTTAATCGACCGAGAGGATCTAAAAACCCAAGATCGATCTCGATACTAGGCACAGTGGTCAACAAAGGGGGCTTAATAAACATGATTGCAGCGATAAAAAAGCCGCTTCGCTTTTTGTGGGGGGGGATAGAGAAAAAGACTGACTGCTTTTTGTCGCAGGAAGATAGAAAGAAAGAAGTGAAAGCCCGTATAAGAAAATACATGCATCAACACTTGTGCTTGACGAAAACGGAAACGCCTAAACAGAAAGCCAGGCTCACGACAGGACAGGGGGGATCGCGGCAGTCAAGTTGCCATGATCCATTCTGACTTGGAACTAGCGGATGGGGTCAGGGGGGACGGGGGGGGGAAGTGGAAAAAGGAAGGAAGGGACATGACAAGGTTTTGGGGGGAAAGAGAGATCAAACACAAAAACGGGGAAAGTTTCGAAAAAACAACAAAATTGGGTTCCAGAACTGCCTGCACAAAGGACAAAAGGGAAGACCAATGAGTAAAAGGATAAATCAAGACACGTTGACAATCATTCAAACAGGTCTGGGCAAAACGGTGCTGAGATAAGGGCGGTCTTGGAGGGCGTTTCCTAACCGGTGGTAGCAGGCGTCAAGAGCTGGAAAGGGTGGAGCGTCGGAGGTCGTTATAGTCTGGGTAAAAATGTATGTGCGGTGAAAAAATGGAAAACGGAAACAAGCGACTTGTAGGCAGGGAGGGGAAAGCAAAAAAAAAAAAAAATGAGCACAGGGAACCTGGAGGAGGAGGGCGCAAATGGAATAACATAACCGATAGAGAATCGAGAGGAATAAGGCATCTCAATATGGTAACACGAGTTGCTCCTGCGGGGGGAAAAGAGGAACCAATTGCGGGTTAAGTAAGGGACTTCCCGGGGGGACTCAGAGTGTAGAGTGGGAGGCGATCTTGCTGGATCTGGTCAATGAAAAAACAACAGGGGGGGGTACGGGGGGGTTCTCAGGCAGAACTTGATGGGGAGAGTTAACTCAGCCAGTACAAGGAAACCTCGGAAAGGTCACTGCTCACTGGGGAGGAGAAAAAACAAGAAACGTTTGCTGCCCGTCGGCACTGAAAAGAAAAGAAGCCGAAGAAGCCTAATAAGAGAACGCTACCTGAACAAGGGGGGGGATTCCGGGCAAATGGAACAAGAAAAAAGAACAACCAGCCATCTCGCTACAAGAAAAAAGAGCCCTCAAGAAGCCAAGACAGTTGGATGGGGGGGGGGGGGGAATAGAAACCCATTTTCACCCCGAAGAGAAGAGAGACGTGACCGGGGGGGGGGGGGGAAACATCGCTTAAGAGAGTACACTTTGAAGGACCAAGCTGTTATCTCTTCACTCAGAATGGGGTCAGGCTACTGGGGTAAGCTGGATTTCAAAGAGCAGGGAATTCCTGAGAGCCGGCGACCACTCCGTTGTAGAAAAAACGGGGGGGACCAACAACGGGATAGGTTAAAAACTTGAAGATCTGTACAGACCTAAAAAAAAAAGGGAGAAGGATTCTGCCCAAGGGGGGAGAAGAGGCAGTAGAAGAAGGGGGGAAAAGGTTGTCCATAACCATAAAAAGGGGAGAGACACACAAGAGTAGAATCTACAAAACACATTGTACAGGTTTAGGTGTAGGAGTTAAAAGTACAGGGAGCGCGTAGACCAGTAGAGTTGGGCGGGCGGGGAGAGAATGGGTTGCGGTAAAACCATAAGGGAAGGCAGCCGGCAACTGACCTGGCTGACGAAAAGTCTTCTGAAGAAAATAGTTGAATGCTTGCATTATAAGAGAGGATCTGGAAAAAGGCGAAAAATCAAAAAAAGAGAGGATCGAAAAGTGGCAACTTCGCGAAGAGGGGTGGATGGGGTAGCAAGGGCACCTTTTGAGGGGAGCCGACTGATACAAGTTTATCCAGAGAGGACGACACGCGAAGAACGGGAAGAATATTGGAGGAAAGGAAGAAAAGGATGCCTTTCCCGGCCCCAGGAGGGATCAGGCGTCAGGTGGACTAGACTAAACCGAAAAACTATAGTTCAGAGACCTGAGGCCAAAAAATCCAAACTGGGGAAAGGGTTTTTTTGTATAATAGGAGGCAGTGGGCAAAAAAGGAAAAGAAGACGCAATGAGAAAAAAAAAGGGGAGGTACAGATAACATCTGGGACACCCTTTCAAATGGCAACGACGCAGACCCCCTGAAGTCACGAGAACCAAAACCGTAAATTGCTTCACTTTAAGGGCCCGTACAGAAAAGGAGCCATGTCGACTGGCTGAAGAAGGGGGAGGAGGGTGAAAAAGAGGTTTCTGTGTGGCTAATCCGAAGTGAAAAAGGAGCGCCCAAGATAACATCCAAACAAAAACCTGACACCGGCATCACAAAAAGGAGAAACCTCGGCACAAAAAGGAAAAGAAGTCGGAAGAATGGGACCCGAAAGGGGGTTTATGGGACGGAAAAAACAGTGGTAGGGTGGGTAATTTGGGGGGGGGCAATTGATGGAAAAACGGGGTAGGGGTATCCCCTATTGGAGGCCAGGAATTGACCTCCAAATTCAAGAGGTGAAGGTTGGGGGGCTTTTGATTAAGACTTTCAAAGAAAGAACTGAAGAAAAAAAAGGACTTGATGATGCCGCAACATGAAAGGTGATCGAGGGGATCTCAAAACAAAAGGTAGATTTAAAATATAGACAACTAGGAGACTCTGAGGCGGGGGAAAGAGGTCAAAAACTGGGGCAGAAAATGCTTCAAGATCTGGAGTTGAATAGTATCTGCATAATCAAAATCTGAAGGGGGCAAACCACGATCCAGAAAATATTTGAATCGGGGCAATACCGGTGAACCAAATAATCAATGCACCCCTTCAGAGGGAAACAATCCCAACTGGAGGAAGACACAACCGGGCCCCAACGGAGTACGTGCCTCCTTGATGAATGCTGAAGTCTGGGTTGGAAGGTGCGATCTGAGGGGGAAGTTTCAGGTGGTTTTAGGCAAAGAGGGGGGGGATTGCCTCAGAAGGCAGGAGGGGGGGAGATCAAAACCTCCTCATGGAACCTAACCAATAGAGCAAGACCTCCGCAGGTCTGATTGTCCGGAAGGGAAGGGAAGAAAAAAAAGGAAGTGGGGATCTATGGAAAATGGGGACTAAACGAAGAAGGGGGGGGAGGAGTGTAGTGGAAATGGGGGGGGGGGGGAAACCGTAATGTCATCTGTCACCCATTCTTACTCAAGTTGGAGTGGAAGGGAACGCAAAACCCGCTACTAGTCTAACAAAACTCACCTCCCTGGACAGGAGGTAGGAACGGAGACAGGGGAAAACACTATTTGAAATCATAAAACAGACGAGGGCTGCAATGAACTCAGAGGGGGGTCCGTGGAACGGAAGGTGGGCTTTTAAAGAGCAATGACGGAAATAAAGGGAAGTACGCGGGATCGGGCAGAGGGGAAACTTGGTCACTGCGCGTCTGAAAAGTGGGCCGGAAAAGGGGGGTATGAAGTAGGCTACCAACCCCAAAGGTAGCGAAGTTTTCAAAGTTAGGAACGAATTGGGTGGGGGGTGGGAAATGGCGTCTGGGGGGTACAGGAAGACAAATACAAATTTTGAGCAATACGTTCGGCCGAAAGGTCTTAAGGAAGGTCAAGAAACGAACGGAGACAAATTGAATGGGTGGGTGGGGATATATAGGGACCGGCCAGAAGATCCTTGACATCAAGTCTGCGCCACTTACAAAGGGAAAATCAAAAGAAAAAGGTCAACAACTGTTTCGTGTAGACCTAAAAAAAATGGAAGGATGTCCTCCACGGGAGAGAAAAATTCCAACAAGGACACTTTCTGAAGAGAGTAGCACTTGGGAACTAGGAGAAATGGAGGACCGAGAGTAGTGTTAAAACGAGAGGGGGGGGGAACTATGAACTACGGAAAGCTCTGAAATAGGGAAAAAGGAGCTTTTAAAGAAATTGCAAAAAAAGGAAGAGCCTATTTCATCCGAGGAACAAAGGAAAAGAGTTAATACATGAGATGGATCGCTGCAAGGGGTGGGAAAATGTAGCACGAGAGCGGGAATAGGCTCGGGGGGCCACAGCAAAATTAGGATAGATGTATCAACATAATTCAAAAGGGGAATGGGAGAAGACGAGGGCTTGAGGGGACAAGGGGGAACATATTGAAACTTGACACGGAAAGAAGCAGGATTGATGTTCAACGGAGAGACTTTCGGTCATTCTGCGGGAGATATTCCTGTTTTGCGTTGTCACACGGGAAAAAAAGGGAAGGGTGGGTTTCACGTTTCGAAGGACCAGGAGAAGGGGGGAAAAGGGGAGTCAAACAGGGCAAAGGGTCCAAAGAAGGCAAGGGGAACGGGAGAACCAAGGCAGATTGCTCAAGAAAGATGCAGAACTATTACGTCCCGGGACGCGAAACTCCTGGGTGACACGGGGTTAAAAGATTTACGGGAGGTGCATCTCCTGGAATAAAAGAATCAAAAGCGAGAAAATAAGTGTAAGGGACTTATGCTTCGAAAACAGATCGGAAAGGGAGGGAGGGAGGGCGTTTGTTTGCGACGTCCGGAACAAAGAGAGTGGTTGTCGAAACGACCAGGGGGAAAGACAGGAAAAAACGACAGAAGGATATGAAGAAGGAGACTAAAACGTATATTCTTTAGGTCCACTAATGACAACGTAAAGAAGAAAACGTTCGGGGAACCGAAATCGGGGAGGAAGGAAGGAATGAGTCACAGAGGCAGGAAGGGTTTTCTCGTTGGGGGGGGCTGGGAAGGACAGAACAGACAAACACTGGGGGGGGGGTCAATCGAAAAAAACAACAGGATGGGGAGAAAAAAAGATCAAACAAAAAGGGTAAGTCCGACCACAACTTACAACGAAACGACCAATCCAAATTAAAGGAGTCCAATCACTTTAAAAATGAAAATGGGGTCTGACAGGAGCGGTGAGGGGGGAAGATCAGATGGGGCTGGTGGCGGTGCCGGTTTAGGCGGCGTCTATCTAAAAAATGGCGGTAGGACCTGATATGGGTCCAGGATGGTCGGGATGGGGCCTCGTGGGAGGGACTTAGGGGAGACGGGCAAAAGAAAAAAAGACGTGGATGTCGGGAGAAAACCCCAAAAAAGAGCAGGACCGGTCTAAAATCAATCCTTTCTTCAGCCGGTCCAAAGCCGAACTATGTAACTCTCGAGGCTAGAAAAGAGCTCGATTGGAACGCGTTTACAGAGTGACTCCGGGCTCACAAACAGGGGTCGGGTCCGTTACTCCTCTGGCACGTGGGGGGTCGGGAGACACTCTCTACTGGGGGGTGGGGCGCGAACACAGGCATGTAAGGGTACCAAGGGGGGGGGGGGGGGGGTGAGTGTTTACTGTCGGGGAGGAAACTAAAAAAACGTCATGGATGCCGTTACTCACGATACACAACGGGTACTTCTCAGGAAAAAGAACGGGGCGGGGTCAGTGAACTCAAAAAAACAAAAGGTCGCATTAAAAGGAACCGCGGTCAGGGGAAATCGAAACGCCTGAGGAAAAACGTCGTGATAAGGAAACAGAAGAAGACCCAAGAAGCTCAACTACAAAGAAGACCTAAACAGAAACGAGGAGGCGGGGCAAGAAATAGACAAAAAAGAACAGAAGCGGAGGGGAAAATAAAAGAATTAGAACAGCTCCCGAAAGGGGGGATGGGGGGAGAAATAAACAAGACATTTCAAAAAGGGGCCGCCGAAAGCGGAGCATGTGCAACAAAAAGGGGAAGGGGACAGAAGAGTAGAACGAGAGAGAGGTCCCGTTTAACTGCAAGGTTTGCGCTTCACCGTTTGGGAAAAAGAGGGCAGGGCACCAGTTTTAAATTCAGAGGGAACCTGTCGGGCTCACCAGGGCGGCCGACGAGTGAAAAAACCAGGGGGGGCTCCAGACGTCAGAAGAGGTTCCGACCGGAAAATGTCCAAAAGTGAGCGAAGGGCGCCACAGAAAGTGACCAAATTAACATAAAAAAAAATCACAGCGAGGACATAAATCCATCTGGAGAGAGAAGCGCACAAACAACAGGGGACCTTTGGGGAGTTACGGTACATTAGCAGAACAGAGGCAAGTATCTTCGGCATAGAGGCTCTATCTGTTTACAAAACCACCCTGCAAGGGGGACGAGCAGACGACCTGACTAAGGGATTGGGAGCTTCGGAGAAAATCAGGGGAAATTCTGAAGGAAGAAAGGTGAAATTAAAGGGGGAAAATCACACCCAATCGTCGGAGAAAGTGTGTGAAACGGAAGCTAACCTTGGGGGTATTTCACGACGGAGGGAAACCTTCACCTAAAAAGTGGGTGCATCGTGTATTAAAGTGTTTAGGGCTAAAAAAAGAGGGGTAGGAGCAAATACTAGAGTGTGGGGCTAGTGAAAGCAAGGGACAAAAACCTGGACCGGCCAAAGAGCGGGAGTTGGAAGCAGGCTTGTGGGGGTGGTCTTCGGAGAACCCACTGCAAAAAAAAAAAAAAGTGGGTTACAAAAGACCGGAAGGAACACGAACCTGAGCGGGGGGGTAGTAATTTGATGAGCTTGGGGAACAACGAAAAGGAAAAAAAAACAAGAAAGAAAAACTGCGTGAAAAAGTATTACTGTTTGTAAACAGGGGGAAAAGGGGGGGAAAGTTAAAGAAACGAACCAGGAAAGAAAACCCGTTGCCATTGCAATTCAACCTAAGGCAAAGGAAAGCCATGGGTCTAAACTTTGGATGGTTATCTGGGGACGGTGACCATATTGGGTAAACCTGTGGGGAATCCTCCAATTTGAGAAAGACGAAAAAGAGGAAGCGTCACCCCCCCCAGGCAAAATCGTCTCCCGCTAGAAAGAGTCCTGAAGATAGATGTCCCGAAGAGTAGTTGGGAAAGGACTGAACAGTGGGTGGAGAGGAGTGGAGGAATGGGGCTAGAAACGGGTATGTTGACGACCGAGAAATAGGGGGGAGGTCTTGTCCTGCCAAGTGAAAGAGGGGGTCAGGTTTCGAAACTATATGCAAGGGAAAAAAAAACGCAGAAAAAGGCAGATTCAATTGAAGGCAAAAGACGTACGGGCGGATCTTAGCACAACCAAAAAGGAAAAGAGTCCTCGGGGGGTAATTGACTCGAAAGACGTCAACGGAAGGACTGTGGTTCGGAGGAGGGGTAAATATTTCTTCAGGAAAACAAAAGGACTGCATGGAAAAAAGGGCAGACCACGAGCCAAAGAGAGTCAAAAGGCAAATAAAAGAACACAATGCTCCAATAATAGAAGGAAAAATCGTGGAGGAGCAGGGAACGAAAAAAAAAACGGAACATCTCATCTCTTGGGAATGCTTTTCCAAAAAGGCCAATGAGTGTAACAGGGGGGGGCGTTGGCTGACCTGGGGGGAGTGTTGTTGGGAAAAGAAAGCATCTTCGGTAAAACATCATGAAACGGGAGGGGGGAAACACAGAAAAAATCCAACAGGTAAAAACAGATAAAAAGAAACCCAATTTGGCTCAAAGGGTGGGAATTAAGGTAAAGGTGACACGCAGTGGGGCAGTTGTTGTAAAGAGGGAAGTTCTGCGTCGTTGCAAAAATTGAGGGGGGTTTGGGGTCAAAACCCTCCTTAGATCACCAAAAGGGGGCTTGCTTGGAGGCTGGCAGGACAAAACCGGCTGAATCAAAGGCAAAGAAAACACCAAAGGATGTTTCCGAGGGGGACAGGTCGAACGGGAAAAACAATGGGAAAACGGAAACGAAGAACACCACCCGAACTATGCTGCCTAGAGGGCGCTTTTTCAGGGAAGAATGCTTTTGAAAAGCGGCAGAAGGCCAAGCGGGGCCTTCGCATACCTCAGGAAAAGTCTCTGGTAACTTGACAACCGCGATTGGCACTTTACAAACTTGACGTGAATCCCCCCTTTTCTAAAGTCCGGGAGTCCAGAAAGAAACAGCCACCAAAAAAAAGCAATCGGAGCTAGGGTTCAAGACGAATAAACGGGGGTTTGAAGGGGAGAACGTTTACAAAAAAGAAAGTAATCACGGAAGAGGAAAAAGAGGTGAACAAGTTCTTCGCGGTCCTTCAGGAGACTCCTAGTACAGGATTGGTGGGGGAGCACAGGGGAGACGCAGGAAAGAAAAGACTTTCTCCTAAGGTGGAAGGAAAAAAAAAAGGTACCTTCCGACAAATCAAGCCAAGGTCAAAAACTTTGCGTACTGAGCGAGGCGACGGGAGTGGATTGTCAGTCCTCTTGGAAATAAAGGTACGTTCCTAGAATAGGGATCAAAGCGCGAAAAGTGGTCAGAGAACAAAAAACAGGTTCAGGCTAGTAGGGGGGTTTCAAGGCTCTAAAAAAAGACTGGGTCCTTTCCAGAGGGAAGCGAAAAGAATGAGGAGGGGTCAAAGGGAACAAAAGAAAGGTCAAGGTAACCGCTTGGCAAGTTTCAGACTCCTTATAAAAAGAGTGGGAAGAGGGGCCCCTCCGCGGGACTGGGTGAAAATGGGGGGAAGACCACAGGAACGGGGGATCTGATGGAAGGTCAAAGACAAGTTGTCACGAGACGGGGGAAGGGGGATCAATTGGGAAGAGGTCAGGGGCCAGGAAGGAAAGTAGGGGTAATGTCTTTCGGCTAGATCAATTCGGAGAAGAGGGAATGACTGCTTCGGAGGGGTTGCGGGAACTACGGGAGAACTCTTTGGGGGGGGGAGAGAGAACCAAAAAGCAATGGACGAATCAGGCGAAAAGGGGAGGAGCCAAAAAAGAAGGAGCACCAAAGGAAAGAAGAACTCTCCGGGGGGGGAAAAGAAGAGGAGCATACCGAGAAAAGGAGGATATACAGGTCACGGGAAACAAGTCCACTAAACATTGAGAATGGGGCAAATTCGGAACCTTACCAAAGCCAGAGCTCGGGATGCCCTCTCGACGAGGGTGGAAAAGTCACGGCGGGAAGCCCATTCTGAAAGCGAGAAGGGTCCGGCTGGAAGGTTTTGGTGGGGGTTGGGGGGAAGAAGAACGGGGGAAAAACAGGTGGCACTGATCATCGAAAACAGGGAAAAAGGCCAGGATTAGGAACGTGCGACAACGAAAGTAGATAAGCGAAAAAAAAGAAAGGGGGAAAAGAACCGTGAACCACATCGGGGGTGTCACTCGGCCCTGCAGTAAGAATAAGGCAATGCTTGGGGAACGGGGCGAGGGGGAAAGGGGGGGAAAAAACGACGTTGTTAGGGTGGGCCAGGCAGAACTTGTCAACAACGGTTGTTTGGATAAATCTAAAAAAAAACAACGGAGGAGGAGAGATCCAACAAAAGGGACAGGAATGCATCCACCACTTCCCCGACGAAAAAAAAAGCACAGGAAGGCAGAAAGAAAAGCCAGAATGCAACCTGTAAGGAAGAGAATCAAGAAAAAGGACGATTGGGGGTTCTGGGAGAATTGTTGGGTGTCGAACGAAAGGATCGGGCGTGGAGGGGGACATCGTTAGTGGGGAAATATATCGGGGGTGGCCTGGAAGGTTTCGGGGGAAATTAGCAAAAAAAAAAGAACCGACTGGATTAGGGAAAAAAAAAAAAAAGGCAAGAGGAACCCTGAATGTCTGCGTGAATGGGGGAAGGGGAAAGAAAAACTAGAAGGTAGAGATCCATCATCAGCAGGAAGAGAAAGCTTGTAACTTCTTTCACAGGAAGAAGGAGCTGAGGAAAGGCCACTGTAATCAAAGGGAAAAAGCTATATTTAGAGAAAGCGGACGGCGAAAGAAATTGAACTCCTGGTTGACGTAAAGGCATCACGGTGAGGTTCTCTTGGAAATCACCATGTACCACGGCCGGACATGAAGCCCTGCTGTGAATTTCAGGAAGGGGAGGAAACACAACGTTGGGGCCCGTAAAAGCAGAAAGAAAGAAGAACTAAAATAATGAGCAAAGAGGAGAGGCAAATCAAGGACAGGGAAAACCGCCATCGGTCTACGCCAAAAATTAGGGAAAAAAAAAGAAATCACATTGGGGAGCCGGGAGACAGCAGGTGCAAATCACTCCTCATCTCTTAGAAGGTGGACAAGATTTTCCCCAACATAATTGAGAAAAAGGAAAGCTGTCATCGCTGGAAAAGTTGAGGCTAAAGGGGGGGGAAAAAGAAGGAAAAAAATTGGAAGTCCAAGCTAGAAGGGGGAGGAACGCAAAAGCGATGCAATCTTACCAACAGCTCGGGAAAACTGAATAAAGAAATTAGGAGAACTAATTCCCTCAGAAATTCAGAAACAGAGGTTCACCTGGGGAAAAATCACCATCAACAGACAGCAATACAGTTTTCAGGGAAACTACACGAAACAGAATGGACAGGGGGAAGAAGGGAGCATAAATGGACGCCAGGGAAAAAGTCAAAGAAAAGGGCAGCATATGGTTGCAACCCCCAATGCAGTTGTCGACAACTCTAACCGGAAGGGGGAACCGGTGGCGGTCAAGAAAGAAGGGGCATTGATGCAATGAAATTGCTTGTAACAGGGCGAAGAAAAGATTCTCTGAAGGGGGGAAAAGGGGGAAAAAGGTTGGAGAGGAGGCAGTCATCACCTGGAATAAAGAAGGGGGGAAGCGCAGGAAAGGAAAAAAGACTACAGAAAGAGATACGGGGGAGGGAGTACAAATCATCCGTCAATCGGAGACGCGGAAGGACTGGTGTTATAGCTGAGAAAAGAAAAAAAGGAGGGGAACGACCAGACCAAATTAAACTTGAAAGCGGTGGGTTTATGAATTATTCCTTGGGTGAACAAAAATCGTCAGAAGAAAAAGGGAGGAAAGGGAAACCGGTAAAAAGTTGGAAAAGAAAAAAACCGGGTAGTAAAAAAACAGTCAAATATGCAGCAACGGGACTTGAAGAAAAAAGAAATGTGATTTCCGGGGGGGAGGATAGGTGGGGAGGGCCAAGGAGTGATTGGGGTGAAGGGGAGCTATAAGAAGGATAAAAAAAAAGAGGAAGGCCAAAACAAGGGACGCAGCCAGAATTCGAAAAGTCAAAGCAAATGCATTAAAATCTAGGGCCAACAAAAGGGGTGACCGATGGAAGAGACCAGGGGTGTGCTGGAAATGGGGAGAAAGGGCAGTAGGGAACCGTAACTTGCGAAAATCTATTTGATGCTCGTGGAGGGGCAAAAATTGCAGGGTTGGTCTGGGATGGGGAAAAGACTTATCGAAACTCTGAAGAAAAAGACATCTTGGAAAGGGAAGAAGGGGATGATCAGACAACAAAAGTGAGGGAAGGGAGGGAAAGAGAGGGAAAAAGCAAAAAGGAAAGTTTCGAGGGCATCTTCAGAATGGAGAAGTTTGCTTCAGAGAAGGTTGACTATAGTCTTCAGACAAAGAACAAAGGCACCTCCTGCATGAAAATCAAGAGGGAAAGGCAAAGGGGGGTGTACCAACGAAAATGCAGAAAAGTCAAATAGGTAACCAAAAAGGACAGGTCCCATCCAGGAACAACGCAAGGATCGACATCTCGTTCCCTGTAGGGACAGGGCGATCAAGAAGGGGGAAGGGGGTGAGCGGCACTCTGGGTCCAGATAAAATTGCGGATTAGCGAAAAGGGAAATTGGGCCGAAACATAGCACCAGGAAAGCCCCTGGGACGTCCCGAAAGTGAAAGGAATCGCAGGGGGAATAAATTGGTGGTAAAATCTAAGGGAAATGGGGGGAATCCCACCCAAAAAATGTGCATGAAGTCAAAACCAGTGTTCTGAGCAGTTGAACCACCAATCGCCCGAAAAGGACATACAAAAAAAAACAGTTTCTGAGGTCAGGACTCATCTCAGAATAGGGGGGGTTACCGGTGCTCACAGGGGACAACCGAAAAAAAAAGAAAGAAAAAAACGCTGTGGCCGGGAGTGGTAACGCAAGACTAAGAAGGACAGGAGGGCGTCAGCAAAGGAACGGGCATCCTCCACTGAGCGGCGGTCTCAAAAAGAAAAGTTTTAAATGCACCAGGGGTAAGCCAAAAAGTCTACCGAAAAAAAAAAAGACGTAGAAGTTTCAAAGGCGTCATTGGTGGGATGGGGTCGAAAGGGGTACCAAAGAAACGAGGGAAAGAAAAGGGGCCGTTATCAAAGGTAGCCGACAGTCCTGAGAAAGAGAGCGTGCGAAAAAAGTGGGGGGGGGGGGGGGGAAAAAAAAAGGAAGAGAAAAGCTAAGCTCAGAACCGGGGCTCATCGCTGCTCCCTGGTACATTCCGAGAATCCACCCACTTCTGTTTCTCGTGGGAGGAGGAGGACAGAATTTGGATGGGGGCGAAGGGATGGTGATGAAAAAATCTGGGAAAAGGGGGATCACCTTGGGAAAGGAAAGGAGGCGCAATGGGGGACCCCGATCTTCATGGGGACGCAGGAGGGTGGTCAATCGAGGGCAATGCAGGAGAAGAAAGTCTTCCAATGGAGCGGGCAGAAAGCAGGGGAAAAAAAAAGGTGAGAAGAAGGAGGGCGCGGGATTAAACAGAGGGGCACAAGAGTTCAAAACTTTATCACTCTGAGGGGGAAATCGAAGGGTGGGAAAGCTAGGGGAAACTGGGGGACGGGGGAACAAAAGCTGAGGATTAACCGGGGAGAAGGGGGGGCGCAACGGGAAATTTCATATGTGCATTGGGGGGGAAAGAAAGAAGGGGAAAGGGCATCGATCAAGACGGCATCCTGAGGAGATGAGGGGTTGGAGTGGATCTCACGTAAAGGGGGACGCCTTCGCCAGAGAGGACTTCGGGAATGTCGGAAGGTCATACCTGGGGGAGGGACAAAGAAGAAACAGCAAGGGGAAACTGTAAAAAGGAAACCTCTGACCGCTCGCAGAAAAGATCGCCAGCAAACTACGTTAAAGCTTATGAGAAGAAGGGGGGGGGCACGACCTAACCTCCTGGGGGGGGAAGAGGACAGTCCGGAGGCAAACGGAAGAAAATAGCGATCTAGGGTGGCATGAACAACTGGCAAAAGGCCTTACCATGATAAATTTTACCGGCAGGTGCGCTTTGGGGTGGGGTAAAGAAAAAAACGCGCTGCTTTGGGGGCGATCGTAAGGGGGGGGAAAAGACAGGAAAGCCAAGGAACTAAACGACCTAGTCATCCAAGAAACGTAGATGGAGCAACGAACAAGGGGGGAAACGACAGGAAACCGCCGTCAATCGGAAATGGGTACTGTTGCAAAATGAAAAGCAGGAGGGGTGGACGGAGAATGTGGTCGTCGTTTTGGAATTCGGGGAAACCTAAAAACGTGTTGGTAGAGAACACCAACGAGGAGGGAAGATAGAGGGGTGACCTGAAGTAGCATGCCAAAAAGGGAAAACCGACGGGAAAAAGGGGGGACAGTTACCAATAAACAGGGGAAACAAGCAACCGATTCCGAGAGAGGCGGAGGAACGATCCATGTCTTATGGAAGGGAGAAAGAGAGGAGGTATCCGTTGGAGCATCGGGGAGGTACAGGAAAAAAGGTTACTTAGTTGCGGGGAAGAAGAAGGAGGAAAGCAAGCGAAGGTTCTGGCGGAAAAAAAGCGCAAAAGGGAGAACCTTGATGAAGAACGGAAGGAGAGACCAAATCGTAGAAGCGAAGGAAAGAGAAGAGAGAAAGATTGAAAAAGGAAGCGAAAAACACTGGCGCACAGAGGGAAAGAATTCCAGAGTCCAAAAGTGGGTGTATAGGGGCTGAAGAGGCTGCGGAGGTCCAGCCTGAGTTCCCATGCATCAGGAGGGGGAATGGCATAAGGGACAGTGACCAGGAAAAAAAGGGAAGCCCGCGGGAAAAAAGGAAACGAGAAAACCAAAATAAAGGGGCATGCCATTACGAACAGATGATCCAATAAGAAGAGAGAAGAAGAGCCGATATCAGGTTCATTGGGATCAATAAACCAGGCCCAAGTAGTAAGAAAGAAGAGAAGCTACATTGGGTGAGGGGCACATTTCACACTGCCGAGAAGAGCGTGAGCAGGAAAAACAAGGGGGGGGTCGCTCATTCAATCAAGCATAGGCGAACTCTTTGCCAAAGATGCGCGGCAAGCGAGGAAGGGGTTGGAAAGCTTAGGAAAACAATGGAAAGGGAAGCAAAATGCGATTCCTATATTAAAAACCGAGAGCGAAAACTTGATCTGGGTCGGACCTTGGGCCTACCTGCTTCAAGGGGTTTCTTCAATAAGTTGCACCGGAAATCAAAAGGAAACGCGAGGAATCACTAAGTACTGCGAGGAAAAGAAAACAAAAGGGGGGGAGGCTAGTAGCCGAAAGGAAAAACTTATGCGCATTATGCACAACATAGAGGGTTGCTCAAAAAAAAAAAGACAGCCCGTTGTGGAGCGGCAGCTCTGCAAAAATGACCGGACGGACCTGGCTGAAGAACAGCGGAAAAGAATTTCATTGAGAGTGAGAATTGGCGGCTTTACGGGAAGAAACACACCAAAATTGAACAGAAACGCTTGGGGGGAAGGGGGTCGCAACAGGGGGAAGAAAAAAGAACGGGGCCGTGAAAAAGGGGGGGAAGGGGGCCAGGGGCGAATGGAATTTTAGCCCCATCGGGGAAGAGGCACGCAAATGCGATGTAGGAGTAGCAAATGGACGGTGGCCCAGCTCGAATGTGGGAAAATAGTACCTGTGGGGATGAGAATAAACACGGCAACTAGGAGGGGGGGGAAGGAAACCTAGGCAAGAGGGAAAAGGACCGCTGTGTTGGAAGGGGAATATGTTCGCCACGAAAGGGGAGGGAAAAAACATGCTGCGATGACAAGTGGAAACTTTAAAAGGGAAAGAACGCAGCAAGAGGAGAGACACCAATCCGAAGCATAGAGGAAAATGGAACGTGGACCGAATCAAAAAATGGGAAAATGGTCTGCCCTATGTGGTGAAGGGTCACCATGGTTTTGAAAGTGAGCGAAAGGAGGAAAAAAATTCCAAGCAAAAAACCTAAAAAGAAAGGATTCACCAAGGGGAAGGAAGAGAAAGCTCGAAATCACGAGAGACACGAATGTGTGACGGTTAACTCATCAGCCCAGTGGGAAAGTTTTGCAGATGAAAGAATGGACAGGGGAAAGCACGGATCGCTCAAAATCGGATGAGAGGGGGTCCGGGCCTAAAGGAGAAGTGGAAGGGTAGTAAGACTAGAGAAAAAAAAGAAGAAGCTGAAGAAGGCGGGCATTGTCTCGAAAAAGGATAGAGAGAGCTCACAACAACTAAAAAGAGGAGTCGCTCTGGTCTGGCAGAAAAAAGAGTAAAAGGAGGAGCGGCGGGGGAAAAAATGGGGTCTTGGGGATAGAGGTCTTCAGAAACTAACAAAGTTCAAAAGAGCCAAAAACCCACTATCATCACATATATGGAGGCGCAATAAGTTGCCCCTAAGAGAAAAAGTCGGAAAAAAAAAGGGAGGACCCATCTGTCACAACTACTAGGGACACTCTGGGAGGAAAAGGATTTTCGCGAGGGGCGAGGGCGGTTTCAGGGTGAAGGTTTTCATGGGAAAGTCCTCATCATGAGAAAAAGTCAAAAACATACTCTTGTAACCTAAAAGCAGCCAATGAGAATGTTCTCGCAAAGTACAGGTTGAAGCCGGCATAGACGGTAAAATAATGAAGACTTCGGTTGCCAGGGAATTGGTTTTTCCATGAACACCAGAATCAACTCAATTTCGGAGGAATTCGCCAAAATGTAAGCAAAGGTAAAGACCAACCAGGTCAGTTGCAGTCGGGGGGTCAGGTCTCTGGGGAAACAGAAAAAGGCAGGTAAAACTGAATGCACAAAAAGAAAGATGCTGCACATGAATCTCTCTTGGGGGAACGGAAATGCTGGCGCACTCCTAAAATCAAAAGGAGCGGATTGCTCGCAAGAAAAAGCGAAAACTCGAGGAGCCGGAAAATTTAAGGGGATCAGGCCTCGACCATCAAAAAGACGAAGGGAAAAGAAAAGATATGGGTGGGGTTCGAAGGGAAAAAAAAAAAAGCCGCCCTCGGAGGAATAAACAGTGTATTCAGGAATAAACGGCGTTCACCAGCCAGGTAGACAACATTCGAAAGGGCGACAAAGGGCTTTGTGGGTGGTGGGAGCACAAACCAAAAGACCTTCTATGAAACGGTTCGCCTACCTGTACAGGAAAATCGACAATGAAAAAAATTTAAGAAGTGATTTTCTCGGGGGAGGTGTTCTCATGATGGGAAAACCAGGGGAAAAAGCTAATGATTTAGCAAGGGGTGAAAGCCAGGTACCTCCATGGTCGAAGTAAATCTGCAAGGTTTCCTCGAGCTTTTTTGTTCAAGAGCTTCCTCGGACCTAGGGCAGAAAAAGGAGAAGCGGAAAAGGGAAAAAGAACAAAAAAAGTGAGAGAACATGCGAGGAAAAAACTGAACGAGTGTAAGAAGAGAGTGAAAAGAAAAAACTATTTAAAACACTGATAAAGACCGGCAGTGAACTGAGGACGCCACATCAACACAGATGGAATGGATGACAAGAAAGGACTGTGAAAATCCGAAACGATGGGGGGTAACGTATGTGATTTCCTCTTCCAGGAGGGGGAATCTTCAGGCATAACTAGCAGGAAAAAAAAAGTCTGTGGCTGATCACGAAAACGTATTGGTGGGGGAGAGACGTCCAGAAGAAAAAGGGGACCAAGGAGGAAAGGGGAGACGGGTAAAAACACGTTAGAAGGAACCAGTACAAGGGCTGTACCGCTCGCAGAAGATCAAAAAAATCTGAGGGGAGCTTATCCCGAAACGACCCAAACGAATGGTAGAAAGGAAAGAAAAAAACATGGAAACGGGACAATCTCCTATGCACTGCCTAGAGATAGATAAAAGTCGACTTCTGAACCCCGAAGCCAGAAGCCAAAAAGACAGGAGGGGGGTTGGGATAAAACGCCAGAAGAAGGCGGAAATTTTTCCTGATCCAAGAGGAACAGGGAACATGAAACAAGAGGAAAAAAATACGAGACAACCAAAAACGTAATGAGGGGAAAGGACCCGGCAGACCGAAGACGGAGGCCGCACCGTCGCGGACAGTACAGGGGGATGCCCCTTGGTAGGGGGAGACGTAAAAGGATGGTCGTGGTTTGGAGGTGGGGCACAGGAACAAGGGACAAACGTGTGGTGGGAGCCAGTCACCAAAAAAACCAAGGAGGAAGGACACGTGTTCAAAGGAAGGGACACGTAAAAACAAAAGGCAAAAAAATCGCTACGGCCAAGCACAGGGGACCATCATAAAGGGGATCGAAAGAGGATTGGGGATATCCGAGGGAGGTCTTGAAGCGGGGTTGGCAGGGGGGCTGGAAATAAGCGGGAGGGGATTATGGAAAAGAAAGTTGCCGTGGAGGTGGTACTATTATCATAACATGCATACTAAGGATTCTTTACTAAAAAAAAAAAGCGCAATCAGGAAAAGAAAAAAAGTGTCATTGGTCCTCCATCCATCCAACAGAGTGAGATTCGGACAATAAATCAATGATAATTGGGGCTTGCTGAAAAGAGTGCCCACATCAAATTTCCGGTTTAAATTCCAGGTATAATAACGCAGAGTTTAGGTGAAAAAGCTGAGATCGGGACACATGTACTTGTGTCATGCACAATTGTTTCTCTTTTAAACCAGGTAAAAAAAGGAAGGAAAACCCTGCTGTCATGTGAAGGGAAAAAACACAATGGTTTTCCCTTCGTAACAAAAGCAAAAGGAAGAGCAAAATAAGAAGATCAGAAGAAAGGAAACAAAGGATCATGTAGGTCAAAACAGTAAAATGAAAATAAGTAGGGGACGACCTTGGGAAAAGGAGGAGGGACAACAAAAAAAAACGTAATGGGTGCTGTGGACAGGAGAAACAGCAGTTTGGGCAAAAAAACCTCCGCAGCAGAGTAGCATTGCCCAAAAAAAGAAAAAACCAAAGAATATCACGCAATCTACAAAGGGGACAGGGGCTGGAAAGAGGAAAAAGTGAGGGACTAGGTGGGCCATACCTCATATCATCGAATATCGAGCCGGGGTCTGCCCAAGGAAAAGAGGAATCGATAAAATGATCAGAGGGAAGGAAAGTCGGGGGAAAGCCATGAAGGGGGGAAGCCTGGCAATCTCCCGAAATTTGCAAAAAGGGGGGGAACATAATAACGCAACCATGCGGACAGACACGAACACCATTATCGTGTGGGTCGTTGTGGGGGAATAAAGCTGAATTTAGCAGTTTCTAAACGGGGGGAAAAAACCTTCGCTTTAAAAGAAGCACTCTCATTTGGGAATTAAGACACCAACCCGAAAGGGGGAAAAGCCGCTAGCCGCCGGAAGGGACCTGGCGGCAGAAAAACTGCGAACACGATGTTCCTGCGGCCATGATAACCGCGATTTGGGACGCTGGAACGGGCGAAAACACACACAAATTTCAAGGGACTTCGAGACGAGAGTTTCGCAGCCCGGCAAAGTGAAAACTAAATGGGCAGGGGACCGCGGGCAATTTTAGCCCATCAAAAGGCGGAGACAGGAGAGAAGGTGCACGTTACAAAGAAGGACAGTTCCGCGGGCCCAGAGGAAAGTAAAAAAGAACTCTTTGTGGACTTGAAGTCACCCGGACAAACTATTCTGTGGTTCCAGAACCAGTTAGCAAAGAAAACAAGAGTTGGTGTGAGAAAAACGGGCCCCTACAAAAATGTAAACGCAATGGACAGGACAGGGATAGAAAGGAAATTTCAATGAAAACGGACGATTTCTCTCCCACCAAGCCTATGCCAGGCGATAACCTTTACGGAGACAAAAGAAAGGGGATCATGGAATATGGGTTGAAGGGTAAAAGAGTAGGTGGGGGGGGGAAAATGGAAATTAATGAGAGGAAAAAAGGGAAAATGAAAGGAAAACCCACGGAAAACAGGAAGCACCAAAGTCACAAGAGAAAAAAAGAGAGGAAGGGGGGGAGGCTGAAGTAGGGGGGACCGGGAGGGGGAGGCCCAGTGGGGGGGAAGGAGAGGGGATTCAGTAGGGCAACAGTATTGGCGCACAGAGAACGGACGAGTTGATCGGGAGGGGGACCTGACAACAGGAGTGAGGGGGAGGGAAAAGAATCAAGAAAAAGAGCAAAAAGGGCAGCTTCAATGAAGGGGGAACATTGCCGTACGAAAAAGAGGGAGGGTAGGGCTCAAAATGCAACACACAACGGAGGAAAGGAGAAAGATCTCGATCCTTGTTATGTGCGCTGCATCGAAATGAAAAAAGGGTCTAAGGGAGGTAGGAGGGTTTCTTTGGAAAGAGGTCAAACCGAACAAAGGCAGCATCACCTTCAGGGAGAAAACAGAGACAATAGGGGACGGCGGCAATACCGGGTGAAACCTAATGCCTCCCAAGTCCAGGATGTCCCAACTCCCACGGGACGGAGAAGTTCCCATCCAAAACGGTCCAAATCAAAGGGTCGTGAAGATATGGAAAGCATCTGGAAAATCTATGTAATCAAAGGGACGAATCTGGCGAAAGGGGAGTTTGGGTGGAAGCAGGCGGGAACTCATCAGAATCAAGGGGTACCCTCACCCAGGCAAAAACATAAAACTCTTGGGCCTTAACCACATAGCATCAAAGAACTCGGGAGAGGGGGGATGGGCGGTAACGCAATGGCCGACGGATGGTGGGGTAGCTAAGACGGGGGGAAGCAAGTAAGGGTTTGAAAAACAGAAGGGAAGTCACGCAGGGATAATTGGAGTGATCGTGGGGAGCCCGCACTTCCTCCTGGACCCCACGCTGGCAAAATGTCTCGAAAAAAGAATTTGACGGGGTGATCAGCGAAAGAAAAAACAGAAAACGAAGGAATGAAGGGCTGGGGCCGAAAATTAAATTTGCGGGGTGTGACGGGCACACTCCTACTCGCGTAGAAGCGGAGAGAGGGGGGGATTTTCCACTAACGGACTAAATAAAGTGACAGGATGAGCCCAGGTCTGCGAACAGGCCCCAAAAAGGAAAGAACGAATCAGAATGGGGTCACCTTTACACCGGGAAAAGGAAAGCTCACGGAAATACCCGAGAAAAGTTCGGGCCAGGGAAGGGCAGGCAGAGAAAGAACGAACAGGGCATGGGGGTGGAAAGGACAAAATGGGAAAGCGCTCGCGCAGAGAAACTGTCGCAGCAGGGGAGGAAAATGTAACGGTAAAGAGACGAAAAAAAGGAGGTGAGCGAGAGGGAGTGAAAATGGAAAGGATGGGGGGGGAAAAAACAAAAAACAAGGGAAACTGTCTGGATCTAGCAGAGGAAGAGGGTAAAGTCAAATGTTCTGAGAAACAAAGACGCGAGGTCATCGCTGGGGAATACGAAGGACTTGGCGGAAAAAGCGCTAACAGCATTCCAAGGAGATGGTAAGTCAACAACACTGTGGATCCAACCGGGGGTTAGGTACCTATTGAACCGAGTGGACATCAGAGAGAAGGGTATCTGTCAGGAAAGAGAAGGCCAATAGAAAAGCGCATGAAGTCGAGCCACATAAAAGGTAGCGGGATCTGATGGGGGGAACAGTCAACTGGTCGCAGACGAGGGGAGGAGGTCCTGTGAAGAAGTGGAAACAATCCTTCTTGTGTAGTTCGGCTCAGGGCTATGAGTCTTCTCTTCGCTCTCAATTCGGTGAATAGAACGGGACGGGCGAAGGGAGGGGTGGTCTAAAAGCCTTCCAGCCATGAGCAGTTGATGGGGAAGTCGACAGCGCGGTTAACCGGGGTGAGGTCCAAAAAGAAACAGCAAGTATAACAGAGAAAAAGAAAAAGCTTATCGCGAAAGATAGTCAGGCCCGAGACAGAGGCGGGGAAAATTACAGCCGTTCACAGGGACCCGAACCCAGGTGCCGTGCACAGCTAGTTCCAGAGGGAAAAGAGATCGTGGCCTAGAAGGAGAGAAAGACGATGCCTTGAAAAGCTCAGCCATCTGCCGCTAGAGCAAAGGCCTGCTGGGCGAGGGGGGGGCTCGCAACCTTCGCTTGCGTGTGGTTTTCGGAGGGGGGGGGGGGGGGGGGGGGGGGGGGGGATCAGAGGAAAAAAAAAAATAAAAACCGGAATAAAAAAATAAACGCACGAAAGATTCTTACGCCGCGAACACGGAAAAAGCAAGAGGGAAATCCAGACGCAAGCAATGGGGACAGTACAGGGGGAAAAGGGGAGGGCCCCATGATTGGGGGTAGAATCTGCGGTTTTTGAAAATACGGGGAAGGGGGGGGGGGCAGTATTGAAAGTGACATGTTGGG